>WNEZ01001731.1_pt1 | contig 18400 bp, 12 predicted proteins | sample 5400521 | NCBI WGS metagenome assembly WNEZ01 (sample SAMN13153339, study PRJNA577476) | soil metagenome | isolation source: 120 cm saprolite under Douglas fir tree site 2 hole 1 replicate 1 | place: USA:California | collected 2015-04-18
TGCTGGATCAGCTCCTTGTCCTTCTTCCCGACCGCTTTGCGCAGCACGTCGGCTTCGGCGAGCGAGAAGCCGGCGAGCACGTTGGCGATGCGCATCACCTGCTCCTGATAGGTGATCACGCCGTACGTGGGCTGGAGGATCTGCGCTAGCGCGGGGTGCGGGTAGCGCACCGGCTCCCGGCCGAGCTTCCGGTTGATGAACACGAGGTGCATCCCGGTATCGAGCGGGCCGGGACGGAGCAGCGCGTTGGTCGCCACCAGATCGTCGAACCGATCGCACCGCATGCTGCGCAGGCAGTCGGTGGCGAGCGGCGACTCGAACTGGAACACGCCGGCCGTGCGGCCCGACCCGAGCAGCTGGTAGACCTGCGGGTCCTCGAGGTCCAGTGCGTTCATGTCGAGCGTGACGCCGTGACGCTCCGCGACCATCCCCACCGCGTCGTGGATCACGGTCAGCGTGCGCAGGCCGAGAACGTCGATCTTCAGCATCCCCACCTGCTCGAGCGCCACCATGTCGTACTGGGTGATGATCGCCTTCGCTTCCTGCGGCGCGAGGCAGACGGGGACGTAGTCGGTGAGCGGCCCGGGGGCGATCACCACGCCCGCGGCGTGCACCGAGGCGTGGCGCGCCAGGCCCTCGATCCGGGTCCCGAGCTCGAGGATCTTGCGGACGCGCTCGTCCTGGCGTGCGAGCTGGCGTAGCTCGGGAGACTTCTCGGACGCTTCCGCCAGCGTCACCGAGATGCCCGGCCCGGCGGGAATCATCTTGGTAAAGCGGTCCACCTCTCCCGGCTCGACCCGCAGCGTGCGGGCGACGTCGCGGAACGCGGCGCGGGCCTTGAGCGTGCCGAACGTGATGATCTGACCGACGGAGTCGCGCCCGTACCGCTCCCGGATGTACTGGATCACCTCCCCGCGCCGCTCGAAGCAGAAGTCGAGGTCGATGTCCGGCATGGAGATGCGCTCGGGATTCAGGAACCGCTCGAACAGCAGGTCGAACTTGAGGGGATCGATATCCGTGATGCCGAGCGCATACGCAACGAGCGAGCCCGCCGCCGAGCCGCGCCCCGGCCCCACCGGAATGCCGCGGTCCTTCGCCGCCTTGACGATGTCGTAGACGATCAGGAAGTAGCCCGCGTAGCCGGTGTGCGAGATCACCCGCAGCTCGTAGTCGAGCCGTTCGTGGACCACCTGGGGGAGGGGGTCTCCGTAGCGCGCCGCCGCCCCCGCCCGCGCCAGATGCACGAGCAGGTCGTTGTCCGACGCGAACTCGGCGGGGCGCGGGTACTGCGGAAGGAAGTAGCGCTTCTCGAAGTCGAATTCGCACAGGTTCGCCACGCGCTGGGTTTCCGCCACGACGTCCGGGTGCTCCGGGAACAGCGCGCGCATCTCCCGCTCGGACTTGACGTAGCTCTCCTGGCCGAAGAAGCGGAAGCGGTTGGGATCGTCCAGGTCCTTGCCCGTCCCGATGGCGAGCAGTACGTCGTGGGCTTCGGCGTCCTCTTTCCTTAGATAGTGCGCGTCGTTGGTAGTGACGACCGGGAGGCCGAGCTCCCGCGCCAGCTGTAGCATGCCGGCGACGACGATCTTCTCGTCCGCGAGGCCGTGGTCCTGCACCTCGAGCCAGAAGCCGTCCGGGCCAAACACGCGGGCGAAGTATTGGGCGCTCGCCTTCGCGGCCTCGTAGTTCCCCTGCCGGAGGTACAGGGCGATCTCGCCCGAGAGGCAGGCGGCGAGCCCGATCAGACCTTCAGAATACCGCTCGAGCACCTCCCGATCGATGCGCGGCCGGCGGTAGAAGCCCTCGAGGAATCCGATGGACGAGAGCTTGACCAGATGCTCGTACCCGGTGCGGCTCCGCGCGAGGAGCACGAGATGGGAATACGGGCCCGGTGCCTCGGGAGGGGGGCGCTCACGCTTGTGGCGGTCGCCAAAGGCGAGGTACGCCTCGAAGCCGAGGATGGGCCGGATCTTGCGCGCCCGAGCCTCGGAGTAGAACTGCCACGCCCCGTGCAGGTTGCCGTGGTCGGTGATCGCGAGCGAGTCCATGCCCAGCGCCTGGACCCGGTCGAGCAGTTCGGGGATCCGGTTGGCGCCGTCGAGGAGGGAGTACTCGCTATGGGTGTGGAGGTGAACGAACGCCATACGGCTAGCGGAAGATATCGGCGCTCCAGCGCATTGTCAAAAGCGCATGGCGACTGATACTTTGCGGCCCATGCGCTGGGTGGCGAGTCTGTTCGCGCTGAGCCTGATGATGGCCCTTTTTCATCGCGTGACCGCGGGCGCTCCGCTCGAAGCGCGCGCGACCCTGGCGCTCGGCTTCCTTCTGCTCGCCGCGTACCTCGGCGGGGAGATCGCGCGGCGCGTGCGGCTGCCGCGTCTCACGGGCTACCTGCTCGTGGGTTTCGCCGTCGGCCCCGCGTGGCTCGGCCTCGTGCAGCGCGAGGACGTGGAAGCGCTCCGGTTTATTGAAGAAGCGGCGGTCGCGCTCGTCGGGCTCGCGGCAGGGTCGGAGCTGACGCTCGACGCGCTGCGCCGGGGGCGCGTGGCACTCGCGCGCCTCGCGAGCGGTACGATCGTGTTCCCCCTCCTCGCCGTCAGCCTCGTCGTACTCTCGGTCAGCCCGTGGTTCCCGCTCACGCGGCATCAGCCGCTGGGCGACGCGGTGGTCGTGGCGCTGGTGCTCGGCACGCTCGCCGCGGCGTCATCCCCCGCCATCACGATGGCGATGATGAGCGAGCTCGACGCCCACGGGCCCGTCGCGCGCGCACTGCTCGGCATTACCGTCGTCAAGGACGTCGCCGTCGCGCTCCTGTTCGCGCTGGTGCTCGCCCTTGGCAAGGCGCTCACGAGCGCCGGCGCCATGAACGTCGCGGTCGCAGGGACGGCCATCCTGCAGCTGCTCGGCTCGGCGGCCGCGGGCACGCTCCTGGGCTATGCGCTCAGCCAGTACCTGGGTCTGGTGCGGCGGGAGTCGGGCGTCTTCCTCGTGGCGATGGCATTCGTCGCGGCGGAGGTGGCGCGGCTCACGCATCTCGAGACGCTGATCATCGCGCTCGCTGCCGGTTTCTACCTGGAGAACTTCGCGCCGCTGGAAAGCGAGCGGTTGCGTCGCGAGCTGAAACGCGGCTCGCTGCCGGTGTACGTGGCGTTCTTCGCGCTGACCGGGGCGGGGCTCCGGGTCGGGGTACTGGCGGATCTGTGGCCGTGGATCCTGCTGCTCGTCGGCCTCCGGCTCGTGGGCCTGCGGTACGGCCTCCTGTGGGCGGGGCGGCATTCGAGTGTGACGCCCGTCCTGGCGCGGCACGGGTGGCTCGCGCTCATATCGCAGGCGGGGATGGCGCTGGGGCTGGCGCAGCTCGCCCGGCGGGCGTTCCCGGAATGGGGGGTCTCCCTTGAGACCCTGATCGTGGCGATGATTGGTGTTCACGAGGTAGCCGGACCCATCTGCTTCCGCACGGCGCTGGTGCGTGCCGGAGAAGTCACGGAGGGATCACACGATGTCGAAGAGTTTGTGGGGGATGGGCCTGTCGTTGCTCGTCGCGGCGGGGTGTAGCGACGAAGGACCGACACTCGCACTGCCGTTCTGTACTGGGAGTGGCGCACAGCGGAACCTGGCGGTGGGATCGTGCACCGTCGTCGATCCCCTTGTCACGGGCGACTCGGCGGTGTTCCCAGCGAATACGACAGGTTCGCAGATGGAATACGTGCTGGTTCCTTTTTCGGCGAGCACCACCCCGGACGATTCCGGCGCCTTCATGCTACGAGGAGCGAGCGCCGCCGCCGCCCCTGTCGCTCCCACCGTCGCCGCCATGGCACGCTCGCCAGCCAGTCCGGCTGAGGAGTTCCACCTGTTTCTCCGCCGGGCCGAGCGCGATCGGGTCTATCCAGTGCCGCCGCAGCCGAATCTCGCGCCGCAGGCGCAGGCAGCGCCCCCGGAGCCGCAGGCTGCCGTTACGCTCACGCCCGCCGACTCGGGCACGATCCGGTCGTTCAAGGTTTGCGGCGACCTCAAATGCGACAGCGTGCCGACCGTGCGGGCCGTCCTCATGAAGATCGGGCGCCACATTGCGATCTACGTGGACAGCGCCGCGCCCCAGCCGGGGTTGACGCAGTCGGACCTGGATGCGATACGCGACGTGATTGATAACCGCCTCTATGAAGTGGATACGCTGGCGTTCGGGCGCGAATCCGACATCGACGCCAACCACGTCGTGCTCGTGCTCATGACGAACAGGGTCAACCAGCTGGTCACCGCGGCCGAGTGCGGCGCGGGCGGCTACGTTAGCGGATACTTCTTCGGGGGAGACATAGATCCGTTCTTCCGGGGGCTCTTCAACAGCGCCGAGATCTTCTATTCGATCGTTCCTGACCCGGCGGCCACCCTGAGCTGCACACACTCTGTTGCCGACATCAAGAAGACTCTGCCAGTCACCTTTGTCCACGAGTTTCAGCACATGATCAGCTACAATCAACATGTGCTGGTCCGACGCGGTCAGGCTGAGATTCTCTGGCTCAATGAAGGGCTATCGCACTATGCCGAAGAGCGAGGCGGGCGGAGCTTCCTGCCCCTTCCGGCTGGTGACTCCACGTTCTGCTTCTTCGTCAGAGGCGATCTGAATGACGCAGGGCAGTACCTTGCGAACCCCGAAAGTCATTTCCTGGTTGACACTTCGGGCATCGGCGGGCTGGCCGAGCGGGGCGCATACTGGCTGTTTGTCCGTTACTTGGTGGACCACTTTGGCGGGACCGGTGCGCTTGCCGACGCGGACGCCTTCACGCGGACACTCGTTCAGACGGGGTTCACGGGCGCCGCGAACGTGACCCGACATACCAATGCGTCGTTCACGGACCTGGTGAGTCGGTGGGCGTTGGCCAATTGGGTCTCCGATCTTCCGGGGTTCACGGCGCCTTCCGCACTCCAGTACAGGAGTTGGGCGTTCCGCACGGACTTTCCGCAGTACAACCAAGCGTGCAGCAGCCGGATCCCGTCGGCGTTCCCGCTCGTACCCGCCGTGAGTCAGGCCAGCGCCGTGAGCCTCAGCGGCACCCTGCGGGCGGGTACGGGTTGGTACTATCGGGCGCAGCAGGACGCCGCGGCCGCGGGGTTCATCCTGCGCTTCACCGATCCCTCGGGTGGCGCGCTCCGCTCCTCGCTCGTTGGGCGACTCGGCGTCATCCGGATCCAATGACGTCGGCGATTGGACGATCGGGCGGTCGTGTCGTCGGCCTGCTCGTCGCCCTGCTGACTGCCCGACCGCCGGTCCGCCTGACCGCCCAATCGGCGGGCACCGTGCTTGCGGCGCTTCCCGGCTCTGCCCGGGCGGCGGGCATGGGCGGCGCCGGCGCGGCCATCGTCGGCGACGCGGGTGTCATCTTCGCGAACCCCGCGGCGCTCGCCACGATCCACCACCTCGCCGTGGAGGGATCGTACGAGTCCTTCCCGTCCGGATCGACCCTCTCGACTGGAGCCCTGGCGCTCCGCGTCAACCGGTTCACGTGGGGAGCGGGCGCCGCGGCGTTCGGGCCCAGCTACACGTCCGCCGACTTGCTCGGCGTTTCGACGCTCGTGTTCCGCACCGGACTCGGGGCGCTCGGGGCGACCGCCAAATACGCGCGGGAGACCGTCGGGGGCGCCCGCGTCGACGCATGGGCCGGGGATGTGGGGCTCGCCATCGCCGTCTTCGACCTGATGGCGCTGGGCGTGAGCGTCCAGAACATCGGGGGCGACTTCGGTCCGGCGGCTGGTGGGTTGCACCTCCCACGCCGCACGCGCGCCGGGTTCACGCTCAATTACGTCGATCCCCAGGGCACACTGCGGCTGCTCACCACCGTCGAGGGACAATGGCCGGTGGGGGGAGGGAGCGCCTTCGTCGTCCTCGGGCTCGAGAGCGGCGTTGTGACGCGCGGCATGGGGGTGCTGGGCCGCGTCGGATACGTCGGACATTCGGGCGTGACGAGCGCGTCGCCGTTCACGGCGGGTGCGAGCGTGGAGCTCGGACACCTGTACCTCGACTACGCGTACCGGGCGGACGACGCGCTCGGCGCGAGACACCGCATGGGGCTGCGATGGATGCCGTGATCGAGCGCCGTCCACCGAACTGGGCCCGGGTGGGGCGCCGCCTGCTGGCCTGGGTGCTGATTGGCGTTCCCGTCGTGCTTGCGGTGGCGCTCGTCGCCAGCGCGGACGCGCGCTACCTCGCGCGCGCCGGGGTCGAGGAGGCGCGCATTCTCCTCAAGCGGCGGTCGATCGCGAAGCTCGTCGCCAATCCGCAAACCGACCCGGCGTTGCGGCAGCGCCTGCAGCTCGTGTTGGCGGCCCGCGCGTACGCGGCGGATTCGCTGGGCTTGCTGGTGGGCGAGACGTATACGACTTACGTCAACATCGGCCGCGACACGCTGCTCCTCGTGCTCTCTGCATCCCGTCGCGACCGGTTACGCGAGTATGTCTGGCACTTCCCCATCGTCGGTGCGGTCCCGTACAAGGGCTTTTTCGACTTCGCGGCGGCGCGGGGCGCCGCTGCGGAGCTCGAGCGGGACGGGCTCGACACCTACCTCCGGCCCGCCGGTGCGTTTTCGACGCTGGGGTATTTTTCTGATCCGCTGCTGTCCACCGTCATTGACCGCGACACGATGGAGCTCGTGGCCACGGTCATCCACGAGCTGGCGCACAATACCCTGTACGTAAAGAGCCAGACGCCGTTCAACGAGAGTTTCGCGAGCTTCGTGGGCTACCGCGGCGCCCAGGCGTTCTTCCGGTCGCGAGGAGACACGGTCGACGCGAAGCGCGCGGTGGCCCGCTGGCGCGATGAGCGCAGGCTCGACTTATTCTACGCGGAGCTCGCGCGCCGCCTCGACTCGGCGTACGCCGAGGGACCAACCGGGACGGCGCTCGAGCGCACCCGCGCCACGCTGTTCGCGTGGGCGCGGACGCAGCTCACGGGCCAGATCGGGCAGTCTCTCGAGACGTACGATTGGCGCTGGTTCGCCCGGGCCCCGCTCAACAACGCGGTGGTGATCGCCCAGCGTCTGTATCGAATGAACTTGAACCTGTTTGAGGACGTGTACGTCCATTCGCGGGCAGACCTGAAGGAAACCATCCGTGCGATTCAGGTCCGTGTGTTCACGCAGCCGGGGCAGGACCCCTATGAGGCGTTGTATTCGAGGAGCGGGGGGTGACCGCCCTAATTGCCCCGTAGCCGCTCGGCCTCCGCCACCCGCTGCAGCGCGATCGCGTACGCGGCCGTGCGGAACGTCACCCCCTTCTGCTTCGCCAGGTCGCGGACACCCGTGTACGCCTTCGTGATCGTCGCCTGTAGCTCGCGATTCACCTGCTCGTGCGTCCAGCGGTACTGCTGAAGATTCTGCGCCCACTCGTAGTAGCTGACGGTCACGCCGCCGGCGTTCGCGAGGAAGTCCGGGATCACGGGGATGCCGCGCTCCTCGAGGATGAGATCGGCGGTCGGCGTGGTGGGCTCGTTCGCGCCTTCCACCACGACTTTGCAGTCGACGGTGCGAGCGTTGGCCTCCCGCGTGATGACGCTGCCGAGCGCGGCGGGGACGAGCCAGTCACAGGGAATGGTCCACAGCTGCTCGTTACTGATCGGCTTGCCGGCCTTCCACTCCGACACCGGTTTCCGGCCCGCCGCGTGGGCCAAGAGCCCCGGGATGTCGAGGCCGTTTTCGTTCACGACCCCGCCGGAAACGTCGGAGACGGCGATGACCTTCGCGCCCGCCTCCGCGTTAAGCAGTCGCGCAAGATGCCCCCCGACGTTGCCGAAGCCCTGGATGACGACGCGGCTTCCCTTGAGCGGGATGCCGAAGTCGCGCGCATACTCCATCATCACGTACATGACCCCTCGACCGGTGGCCTCTTCGCGTCCGAGCGAGCCGCCCAGCGAGACAGGCTTCCCGGTCACGGCCGCGGGCGTGTAGCCGTGACGGCTCGAGTATTCGTCGAGGATCCAGGCCATGACCTGCGCGTTGGTGGCGACATCGGGCGCCGGGACGTCGCGGTAGGGGCCGAGCACGATGGAAATGCGCTGTGTAAAGCGGCGGGTGAGGCGCTCCAGCTCGAGGTTCGAGAGCTGCTTGGGATCCACCGCGACGCCGCCCTTCGCGCCGCCGAACGGGATGTCCATGAGCGCGGTCTTCCACGTCATGATCGTGGCGAGGCCCAGCACCTCGTCGTGGTCCGCCTCCGGGTGGTAGCGGATGCCGCCCTTGCAGGGGCCTCGCGCGCCGTTGTGCTGGATGCGGTAGCCCGTGAAGACCTCGATCCGCCCGTCGTCCATGCGGACCGGGACTTCCACCTGGACCTCGCGGAACGGCCGCATGAGGATGCGCCGCATGTAGTCATCGAGGTTGATCAGGTTGGCGGCGCGCTGGAACTGGCTGTCGACGATCGACTTTCCCGTCATCGCGCGCGCGGGTCGGCCGGTGGCAGGGGTGGTCAGCGGACCTCCTTGCTGTAGGGGCGCAGCATGCTGCGCCCCTACTCGCGGACGAGGCGGCGATTCGCCAGGCGGCCGGCCGGATGCTGCGCTTCGGACAGCGCGTGGGCGACGTTCGCCTGCCGTGACCGCCGTCCGGCGGCGTCGGCGAGCACACCGATCACGTCGGCGCCCGTGGAGGCCGGCTCGGGGAGGTGCTCGAGCACGAACACCAAGCCGATCGCGTGTTCCGCGACGGCGGCGGTCAGCGTGGACCATCCACTGTCTGCCGGCTGCGGGCGCTGCGCCACGACCAGCGGGCAGGCGGCCGGATCGAATCCGCTGCGCGTAACGACCGGTACTCCCAGCGCATCTGCCATGGTGCGCCACACCGCCAGGGCGGGCCCGAGCGCGACGATCTGGCCGAACCGCCATCCGGAATCCCGCGCTAGGTCGACGAACGCGGCGGCGAGGCTCGCATCGTCGGGGGCGGCCGTAGCGTCCTCGGAGGCGAGCACCACGGTGCCGGTCTCGGCGAACCAGCGCTCGGCGGGGGTCAGTCCGTCCGGCCGGCGCGGGGCGTAGAAGGCGTAGCGCCGCGTGGCGGCGATCTCTCGCTCCGCCGCCGCGCGTTGCTCCGCGTGCTCGGCCGCCTGGGCGGCCCCCTCGTACGCCACTTCTGCGGCCTGATAGCGACCGGCGTCTCGGAGAATGCGCCCGCGCAGGCGCAGTGTCTCGGTGTGGGGCTCCAGGGCGAACGCCCGGTCGAGTGCGAGCAAGGCACGGTTGCGGTCGCCGAGCCGGAATGCGGCATACCCCAGCTCGTGCCACACGAGCGCGAGGTCCGGATCGAGCTCGAGCGCCTGCTCCAGGATGGCGAGGGATTCCCGATACCGCGTGAGCTCGATGAGGGCCGCCCCCTTGAGCGCCAGCGAGAACGCCGAATCGCCGAACTGCGCCCGCGCGCCCTCGGCAAGCCGCAGCGCGTCCTCGCTCCGCCCCTGACTGCGCAGCAGCTCGAAGCACTCCGCCCACCCGGTCTTCAAGTCTGGATGCTCGGCCAGCAGGTCGCGGTAGGCCTTCTCGGCGTCGGCGGCGCGTCCTTCGCGGACGAGATAGCGAGCGCGAGCCATCGCGCGCTCGCTCGGCGCGTCGGGGAACAGCTCGTATGACGCGGTCGTCCGCATGGCGAGCGAATATAGCCGCTCTCCGGGCGGTGGCTAGCTGCGCATTCCGAGACGTCTGGACGTCGAGACGGGTGGACGTCTAAATTCTCCCCGCCATGGACACCGACCGGCTGCTGCGCGAGCTCACCGACTTTCTGCGGATCCCATCGGTCTCGACCAACCCATCGCACAACGCCGACTGTCGCGCGGCCGCGGAGTGGGTCGCCGGCGAGCTGCGTCGGCTCGGCTGCCGCGAGGTTCAGTTTCTCGCGAGCGGCACGCACCCGGTGGTGTGGGGCGTCGGGCCCGAGGTGCCCGGCGCGCCCACGCTGCTCATCTACGGTCACTACGACGTGCAGCCGCCCGAGCCGCTCGACGAGTGGACCACGCCGCCGTTCGAGCCGACGGTGCGCGACGGCAAGCTGTTCGCGCGTGGCGCGGCGGATGACAAGGGCCAGGTGTTCTGCCTGCTCAAGGCAATCGAGGAGCGCGGCGGTCGACCGCCCGTGAATTTCCGCTTCCTCATCGAGGGCGAGGAGGAATACGGCAGCCGCATATTGTTCGAGCTGCTGCGCCGGGAGCCCGAGCGCACCAGATCCGACGCCGTGCTCATCGCCGACATGGCGTACATCGCGCCGCGCTGGCCCGCGGTCTACACCACGCTGCGCGGTCTGTGCTATGCGGAGATCACCGTGCGGACGGCGAAATCGGACCTGCACTCGGGCGAGTTCGGCGGCGCGGCGCCCAACGCGCACGAAGAGCTCGCTCGCCTGCTCGGCCGCTTGAAGACGCCCGACGGCAAGGTGCACGTCCCCGGCCTGTATGCGTCGGTGAAGCGTCCATCGAAAGTCGAGCTCGCCACCTGGAAGCGCCTCCCGTTCCGGGAAAGCGAGTTCTTGAAGCACCGCGTCCAGGCAAAGGCGCTCACCGGGCTAAAAGCCTACTCGGTGCTGGAGCGCCTCTGGGCACTCCCGACCTTCGAGATCCACGGGATCACCGGAGGCTTCACGGGGGACGGTGCCAAGACCGTGATCCCGGCGGAAGCCACAGCCAAGGTGAGCCTGCGCCTCGTGCCCGACCAGAAACTCAAGGCCGTCGAGCGCCAGCTCACGGCAGCGGTCGGACGTCTCGCACCCAAGCACGTCCAGGCGAGCGTGAGGTTCTTGCACGGCGCGGACCCGGCCACGGTGAAAGTGACGCACCCGGCCTTCAAGCTGCTCGATCAGGCGTTCCGCGAGGTCGTCGGGCGGGGTACGGTGCCGGCGCGCGCCGGCGGCTCGATTCCGGTGGTCCCCGCGCTGGGGAAGGGCGGGGCCCCGGTTATCCTCACCGGCATCGGCCTCCCCGACGACCGGCTGCACGCGCCGAATGAGAAGCTCGACCTGAAGCAATTGTGGGACGGCATCCGGGTGTTCGGCCGGTTCTACGAGTTGCTAGCGTCTTTGTAGGGAAGGGGTTCCGGCGGTTGTGACCCGGTGCACGCCGCCCCTGCTCGGTCGTCTCCTATATTGGTCGACCCATGCACCGGCCCCTGTATCTCCTCGGCTTCGGCTATCTCGCCATCTGCGGCGTGGTGGTGCTGCGCCACCGGGTGAGGCCGTCGGGCGCTCCCGAGCATGGTTCGGTCGCCGCATCCTTCGGTGGCTCGGGTGGGGAGTGGTTTGCCGCCATCAAACCCTACTGCAACGCCGTCGAGGTCGAGCTCGTCCAACGGCAGCACCCCGCTCCGTCGACCCTCGAAGGACAGGGTCTGAGTGCCGCCTGCTTCGCGCTCGGCGGCAAGATCGATCTCGCCCGCGCCGTGATCGACCGCCTCGCAGCGCGAGACCGCCCCCAGGCCGCGGGGATCGTCTTCAACGTGGCGCATCCGGTGGCCGACGCCGGCGATGATCGCTCGGCTGGACCGATCATGGAGCTGGTCGTCGACTACTGGCCCAACCACTACATGGCGCTGTACCACGCGGGCATGTCCGAGTACGCTCTCGAGCAGCCGGAGCTCGCCCGGAAGCACCTCACGGCATTTCTCGCCAACTACAACCAGAATGACGGCTGGACGCGGAACGCGCGGGACGTGCTCGCGCGTCTTCGCTAGCCGAGAGCGCCCGATGGTGGCCGAGCCCACCTATCTCACTCCGGGCGTCGTCCTGCAGGATCGCTACGAGATCGCGGACGAGATCGGCCGCGGCGGCTTTTCGATCGTGTACCGCGCGCGCGACCGTCGCATCGGCGCCGACGTGGCGATCAAGCTACTCGTGCCCCCGCCCGCCGCGGCGCGGCTCGCGCGCGAGCGACTGCGCCGCGAGGTCCAGGCCGTGCGGCAGCTCAGCCACCCGAACATCGTCGCCGTGTACGACGTCGTCGACGACGGGCCGTGGAGCTTCGTCGTGATGGAGCACGTCCCGGGCCCCGACCTCGCCGTGCGCGTGCGGCAGCGCGGTTCGCTCGCCCCCGATGCGGCGGCCCGTCTCGGGCGTGAGATCACCGCAGCGCTCGCTGCTGCCCACCGCCACGGCATCCTCCATCGCGACGTGAAGCCGCAGAACATCCTGCTCGCTCCCGACGGGCGGGCGCGACTCACCGATTTCGGCTCGGCACGGCTGGCGGGCCAGGAGACCGTGACCCAGACCGGAGGTCTCGTCGGTACGGCCGACTACGCGGCGCCGGAACAGCTTACCGGCGGGCGCGGCGATGCGCGGGCGGACGAATATGCCCTTGGTGTGACGCTGTACTATGCTCTCACCGGCGAGCTGCCGGCGCGGGTCGCTTCTCGCGGCGCGGACGTGGGCCGCGAAGGGCACCGCCCCCGGCGACGCCGCCCCGAGGTCCCCGTCTGGCTCGACGACGTCGTGGCGCGGGCCACGATGCCGGATCCCGACGACCGGTTTCCCGCCATCGCGCTCGTCGCCGATGCGCTCGAGCGCGGCGCTGACGGCGTCGATGGGGGAGCGGCTGCGGCGCCAGCGGACAAGGCGCGTTGTGTGCTGTGCCGGGCCTCGGAGCCGTTCGGGATCGGCGTCTGCCCTCGCTGTGCCCGCCGCGCCACCGGCGGGGACGACGTGCTGGTATTCCTCGAGCCGACCACGCCGGGCCCGGCGCGCCGCGCAGTATGGGAGATGCTGGAGGAGCGGATCGGGACGGGAGCGTCGGCGGCAGGTCGCGACTCAGCTGCCGCAGGCGAACGCCCCCTGCTTCGCGTTCCTGCCGAGGCCGGCGACCGCGTGCTGGAGCTGCTCGAAGCGCAGGGCCTCGCAGCCCGCACGGAGTCCCATACCTCCTCGTGGCGGGTCGCTGTGCCACCGCCGATCCTGGTGCTCGCCGGCCTCGTCGCGGCGACGGGCGCCGCTGCCGCGTTCGCCGCCGCCACTCCCATCCTGCTGGTCACGAGTCCCGCCGTCGCGGCAGGCCTCGTGACGCTCGCCGTCGCCATTCGCCGGGCGCCCGTCTGGAACCCGTCGCCCACCCGGCGCTCGACGCTGCCCCCGGGGGCGGAGCGCGCCGCCGTCCGCGCGCTCGCGGCGCTGCCAGCAGGCGCCGCCCGCGGCCTGCTGATCGACCTGCTGCGTCGCGCCGACACGGTCACCGCCGCGGCAATGGGGGCGAACCGACTCGATCAGCTCCTCATCGCTGCGTGCGACGCCGCGCGTGATCTCGCGGCGCTCGAGCAGCACCTCGGCGCGTTCGATGCCCGGCGCGATCGCTTGGCAGACGCGTCGCCGGGTTGGCTCGACGCGCTCAGCCGCTGTGAGCGTGGTCGCGATCTCCTGACCCAGCGGCTCCTCGAGGCGAGCGCCGCGTTGAGCAGTTGGCAGGCAGGGGCGGTGGCAGCGGAGGGGGCCGACACGCTCGCGGAGCTCGTCCGCGACATGGGTGAGGAAGGCCGCCGTCAGGAAGCGGCGGCGCGCGAAGTCGCGGCGCTCTTGGCCTAGAAGCGGGAGGCCGTCAGCGTCACGTCCGCGCCGGCCCAGGCGCGCGTAAAGCGGGCATCCACCTCCGCCGCCTCGGCGCCCTTCCCCTGCGCGCGCAGCGCCTGGGCCAGCCCGAACAGCGACCAGCCGCTCTCCGGGAACCGTTTGAGATCCTCGCGATACAGCCGCTCGGCCTCGACCGGCTGGCCCGCCTGGAGCAACACCGCCGCCAGCGAGTGACGGATCGGGTAATACCAGTCGGGTGGCTCGGTGTAGAGCTGGTCATCCTCGATCTTCATCGCCTCACGAAAATGCGCGATCCCCTCCTCGAGCGCACCCTGCCGCGCCGCGATCTCGCCCAGGAGCGCGTGCGTCGCGATCTGCAGATTCGTACTCGGCGTCGTCCACCCGGCGGACGCATACGCCCGCGTCCCGCTGGCGGCGATTTGCTTCAGCGTGTCGAGCGCCGCGCCAGCTTCCGGGAACCGGCCTCGCGCCGCCAGCGCGATGCCCCGCGCGTACTGCCCCATGGCCCGCGAGTACGCGAGGTTCGTTGGTGGCAGCGGCATGGCGAGCAGCTCGTCCCAGTGGCCGAAGGTCACCAAGGTCAGGTAGGGGTAGTACAGGTACGGCTCGAGGAACGGGATCTGTTTCGCTACCTCCACGGATGTGGTCGCCGCAGTCCGCTTCGCGGCCGCGATGGCCAGCGCGCTCCTACCGGCAAGGGTCGCAGCGAACGCCAGGAAATGATGGTTGTGCGGGTAATACGCGAGCGGGTACAAGCCTTGGGGCTTCTGTCCCTCGATGAAGACTTCGTCGGCGTGGACGGCGTGCTCATTGGCCGCAATCGCGTCGGCGTAGCGTCCCACGCGGATGTAGATGTGGGCCGGCATGTGGACGAGATGTCCCGCGCCCGGCATCAGTGCCGCGAGCCGCTCGGCGCACGGCACCGCCTTCTCCGGCGCGACGGCTTCCACGGCATGGATGTAGTAATGGCACGCGCCCGGATGGCGAGGGTTGGACCGCAGCACGCGCTCGAGCTGGGCCACGATCTCCGTGGTCCCGGGATACGGCTCCCCCGTCTTCTTGTCCCAGTAGTTCCATGGACGCTTATCCATCAGCGCCTCGGCGTACAGGGTCGCCGCGTCCAGGTCGTTGGGGTACCGCTTTACGACGTCGCCCATGGCGGCCGCGTAGGCCGCATCGAGCGCCGCGCGATCGGCGGGTGGGATCGGTGCATACCGCTTCGCGAGGGCGTCGATGTAGGCCCGCTCCCGGAGGCTCGCGCCGCGCTCGCGCGCGAGGGCCTGCTGGACGGCCTTGTATGCCGCAAGTCCAGCGGCGGAGTCCATCCCCGCGTTCACATGTGGGCCGTACGCGTAGGCCACCCCCCAATAGCACATGGCGCAGTTCGTGTCCAACTGCGCGGCATGGTTGAAGGAGCGGATGGCCTCGCCGTGGTTGAAACCGTACAGCAGTCGCATGCCCTGGTCGAAGTATTGCTGGGCCAGGGAGACCTGGGTCGTGATCGGGACGTGATGGTCGCCCAGGTCGGTGTAGAGGGGGACCGTATCACGGGGTGGTCCCTCCAGCGCCGCCAGAATCACCAGCAGATGGTGTATGTGCATAGATCTCCCTTAAACGCGCTTCTTGCTGAGACTCCGCAGCCGATTGATATCGTGTTGGGTGAGTCCCCGTCCGCCATACCGCTCTTCCTGCCACGGATCGCCCCGCATGTGGTAGCCGTTCTGCTCCCAGAAGCCCGGCACGTCTTGATCGACCAACGTGAAGCCCCGTGCCCACTTCGCGCTCTTCCAGAAATACAAGTGCGGCACGAGCAGCCGGGCGGGCCCGCCGTGCTCGGGCATGAGCCACTCACCGCTCCACTTGAACGCGACGAGGTTGTCCGGGCGATCGAGATCCGTCAGCGGCAGGTTGGTGGTGAACCCCTGCTCGGCGCTGACGAGGCAGTAGTGCGCTTCGGACTTCACCCCCGCGCGTTCCATCAGGAGCTGCACCGCCACGCCCTCGAACGTATTGTCGAGCCGGCTCCAACGCGTGACGCAATGGATGTCACACTGCACCACCTTTCGGGGTAGGTCGAGCAGCTCGGCGTACGTCAGCGTAAATGGCCGGTCCACCAACCCGGAGACCTCGAAGGTCCAGGTGCTCGTGTCCACCTTCGGCACGTCGCCGTAGTGGAGCACCGGCCATTTGGTGGTCAAGACTTGGCCGGGGGGCAGGCGATCCTTCACCATGGGAGTCCGATCTCGCAGAGCGTCGAGGAATCTCGTCACGGCGCCGGGCGCAACACCAGCAGGTGGGCCGTTTCGCGCTCGATCCGCGCGCGGGAGTAGATGAGCGGGAAATACTTGCCTTCCGCCCAAAGCGGCAGCAGGTCGTCGTAGTACGGACTGCCGGGCTGGCCCGACTGGCCCGGCACGCTCGTCGCGACCGAGCGGTCCCAGTCGGCGAGGTCGAGGATCTGTCTATAGGACGCGCCCCAACGCTGCTCGTAACCCTCGCCCGCGGTGGCGTTGACGGTGTTGGCATCGCCGCCGCGCGGCACGCCTCCCAGGTCGAAGGCCGCGGCCACAGGATGGCGGAAGGTCGCGCGGTGCAGGGCGCCCCACGACCAGTGCGATCGGTCTGCGCCGAGTCGGCGCGAGAGGTCGGCAATGGCTTCGTCCAGCGCCGTGAGAACCAGGGAATCACGTGCGGCGATGGGCTTGAAGGTGGTCACCAGGCGTACCAAGGTCGGAAGAGGAGGAGAGACGTCGCCGGCCGCCACGCCGGCCTCAAGCCGCGCGAGTCGGGTCGCGAGCACATTGAGCCATGCTTCGTACAGGAGCGGCGCCGCCTGGTCGCGTCTCATCGTGAAGTCCCAGCGATCGAGGATCGCGATGTCGGAACGGGCTGCCGCGCCACGCCGGCGGGCGGCCGCCAGCAGGACGGGGACGAGCTGCGATGCCGGGACGGAGTACTCGTCGAGCTGGAGCCGCTCCAAATCGTTCACCGTGAGGTGGGTGGCGCCGCGCAGCACCTGGTCGATGCGCTGCGCGCGGTAGGGAGGTGCCCAGTCGTAGTTGAGCGCGTGGGGGTACCCCGGCGGCAGGATGTTGTGGTTCGCCGTCACGATCATCCCGCTGGGCGGGTCGTAGGCCTGCGGCAGCTCGCGCGGCGGCAACATCCCTTGCCACTCGTAGCGGCCGTCGCCCGGAACGGGTAAGAGGCCCGACCAGCCCCGCACCGGCATAAGCCCCGCCGCGATCCACCCGATGTGCCCGTCCACGTCGGCGTAGACGAGATTCTCGGTTGGGAGCTTCCACCGCGCGGCTGCCTCCAGGAAGGTCGGCCAATCCCTCGCACGGTCGACCGACAACTGGGCGAGATAGCCGGCGGTTCCCGGTTCGCTGCCCACGAATCGCACGACGAATGCACGCCCCCGGGCGCTGTCTTCCGCGAGGATCGGTCCGTGCTCGGTGTATTCGAGTCGAACGACGCGGGGCCGCTCGCCCCTCACACGAATCGTGTCCACGACGACGCGCATCGGAATCCAGACGCCGCGCGTGCGGTAACACCGCTGGCCATCGGCCCCGCACGGACCGACCTCTTCGACGTACACGTCCTGCTGGTCCATGCCGACGATGGTGAACCCGAAGCCCACCCGCTCGTTGTGCCCGGCCGCGATGCCGGGGAGCGCCGGCTCGCCGGCGCCGATCACGTTCCACCCCGGTCCGGCGAGGTGCATGATGTAGCGCAGCGAAGGCACGCCGATCGCGCGATGTGGGTCGTTCGCAAGCAAGGGTTTACCGGTCGCGGTGCGGGCGGCGCTCACGACCCAGTTGTTCGACCCCTCGAGCCGCCGGTAGCTCACGTCTCCATAGGCTTGCCCCAGGGCGCCGAGGTCGATGCCTGCCAGATCGAGCCCAGGGGCGGGATCGAGCGGCCGCGCCGGATCCGGCGGCCAGAGGGCCTCCGTGCGTTCCACGCCGACGAGGTGGACCAGGCGCGCGCGCTCCAGTTCATCGAGCGCGTTCCCCGTCATCGCGAGGGCCGCCATCCGTTGGAGCGGCACCTCGTAGCTCCAGCGCTCGGGCGCGGACCCGAGCAGCGTGAACTCGATGGGCGGGTGGGTCCGGATGTGGGCGATCCAGGCGTTGACGCCGTCGACGAACGCGCGCACGATCTCGCGAGCGTCCGGCGCGTAGCTCGCCCACTCGCTCGTCATGTCCCCGCGGTAGGCGAGGAGACGCGCGATGTGGTCGCGCTCGACCGCACCGGGGCCGAGGACCTCGGCGAGCCGCCCCTCCCCGATACGCCGCCACATTTCCATCTGCCACAGCCGGTCCTGCGCGGCGACGAAGCCCTGGGCGAAGAACAGGTCCTGTTGCGTCTTGGCGTAGATGTGCGGCACGCCCCACCGGTCCCGGCGCACCTCGACCGCGCTATCAAGGCCAGGGACGCTGATGGTTCCGTCCAGTTGTGCCAGGCGGCCGCGCGCTGAATCCAGCAGCTCTGCTCGGGAGGGGAGTTGGGCGGACAGCAGCGCCGGGAGCACGAGACCCCAGAGCGCCGACTTGATCATGGAACGAGAGCGTCTGCGTGAGGTCTCCCCGGCCGCGCCGACACGCCGAACGCCCGCTCGAAGCCGCGGATCACCGCGCGGACACTTTGCGCCCAGAGGGACTGCTCCCGGCTCCCTGCTCCCTGCTCCCGTTCGACCGACGTCATCTCCACTCCGGCAATTCCACACGGTACGATGCGCCCGAACTGGGAGAGGTCGGTGGTCACGTTCAACGCAAACCCATGCCAGGTGACCCATTGCTTCACGTGGATCCCGATGCTCGCGATCTTCCGGTTCCCAGTCCACACGCCGGTGTAACCCGGGTTCCGCG
>WNEZ01004204.1_pt1 | contig 18390 bp, 18 predicted proteins | sample 5400521 | NCBI WGS metagenome assembly WNEZ01 (sample SAMN13153339, study PRJNA577476) | soil metagenome | isolation source: 120 cm saprolite under Douglas fir tree site 2 hole 1 replicate 1 | place: USA:California | collected 2015-04-18
TAGAGTGCAGCATCGTGAACGAAGGACCGACCGGCCCGACACCTGAAGAAACCCCTTCCGCGCCCGAGCCCACGCCCGCCGACAAACCGGCGTCCTGGGAAATCCCCGCGCACACGCCGCCCGCGGCGGCAGAGCCTGCACCATATGTACCGCCGCCGGACTATGCGGCACCCCCTGGTTATGGGGCGCCGGTCGCGGCCGCGCCGGCTCGCAACATGCGCCCGGTCATCATCGCGGTTGCGATCGTTGTCCTGTTGCTGGTGGTGGTCATCGGCTATACCGCCGCCGGTTTTGCGTTCGCGACGAGTCGCATCGACAGCGCCAGGACTTCCTATAACGCCGTCGTCGCGCACCAGAACTCGATCACCGACACGGTGAACTCGTTCAACAGCAAGTTCACGACCACGAGCACGAGCACCACCACCGCCGACCTCAAAGCCGACCGGTCGTTGCTCGACCAGGTCGTGAGCAAGTCGCAGGCAGCGGGCGCCACCATCGCAAGTGACGACGCCTCGCTGGCCGCTGCCCAGTCCAGCCTGACCGACAACTCATGGCTCACGGTGTTGAGCCGTTCGAGTCTCGACAACTACTCGGCCAAGATCGGTCACGAGCGCAAGGCCCTCGCCGATGCCAAGATCCTGACCGCCGACTACGTGCAGATGGGCACGTTCTATCAGTCGTTCTTCGACGCGGTCATCGATCTCGACACCGTGGGCACCAAGACCACGGATTCCGACTTCGCGGGTGCCGCCGCCGCGGTCTCAACTATGAAAGCGGACCTCGCCAAGGCGCTGGCGGCTTCGAGCGCGCCTGGGTTGCCCCCCGAGGTCCACGCCTTCGTTGTGGACTTTCAGACATTCGCCACCGACATCGGCGGCCTCCTCGCCGCCGTCAACGCCGGCGACGTGAGCAGCGCGCAATCGCTGACGAACAAGGTCCAGGCTGACGTGAGCAAGCTGGACGCGTACGACTTCACCAAGATTGGAAACGAAATCGACGCCTACTACAAGCCCACGATTGACGACTTCAACTCGGAGATCTCGAAAGCCAACGCGATGTAGGCGTTATGAGGGGAAACCTCGAGGTTTCCCCTCATCGGGGCGCTCAACCGGCGTCCACGCACCTTCAGAAATCCCACTCCCAAGCGCCGGGATTCGCGCCCCTGCTCTACCTTCCCGAAAGGATGGGATCGATAGAGTTATTACTCCTCGCCACGCTGGGAGACAGAGAACACAAAGCGCGGCCGGGATAAACCCGGCCGCCAGTGCAATGCGGAGTAAATTTTCACTGACGTGAGCGACGAGCTGCCGTACCCGCCTCCGCCGACAGGTCCGCCCTCCCCTGACCCGGGTCCGGAGGGCAATCAGCCCGCGCCGGCACCCCCCGCTCCCGCACCGCCCACGCAGGCTGCCCCCGAACCGCCTCCTCCGGCTTCTCCGGCACCGCCGCCTCCTGCGGCTTATCCCGCACCGGCGCCGGCGCCGGCCTACGCGGCGCCGGCTGCTCCTCCTTCCACCGCCTACCCAACACCAAGCCAACCTCCCCCTCCGGCCTACACCCCCGCCCCCGGCTACGCCCCCGCCCCTGGCTACGGCCCGCCCCCGTACGGCTATGCGCCGCCGCCAAGTGCCGCTCCCTCACGCAACCTGTGGATGGTGATCACGGCCGTCGTGGTCGTCGCCGTATTGCTGGTCGGGGTGATCGCCTATGTGGTGACGGGATACGTGTTCGCCTCGAGCCGTATCTCAGACGCAAGCGGCGCCATCAACGGGGCGAGCGCCCACCGCAGCTACGTCAACACCACCTTCGACCTCCTGGACCAGCAGGTGAGCTCTTTCGCGGCGATGTCGGACGCCAAGCTGAGCAAGTCGACTGCCGGCCAGCTCGTGTCTGAGGCTCAGAGCATCAGCGCGATCGTCGGCGGCGACGATCACGCGATGGCGGGGGCTCGCGCCCGCTTGCATGACCAGCAGTGGCTGACGGTGATCAGCAGCGGGCGCCTCGCCGATGAGGCAGGCCGCATCGATCACGCGCGCAAAGCCACCGTCGCCGTCAAATCAGCGGCGAGCGACTACGTGCTGTTGGGGCAATTCTTTCAGTCCTTCTTCCAGGCATTGATGGATTGGGACACGATGCTGATAAATGCCAGGAACGGCGACTTCGTCGGAACCTCGAGCCAGGACGCGTTGCTCAAGGCGGATGCGATCAATGCTCAGCAGCTCGCCGCCAACGCGCCCGGTCTCCCTGCCCAGTACCACGACTTCCTCGTCATCCTGCAGGCGTACGCAGCCGATGTCGCCAAGGAATTGAACGCGCGCACCACCGCGGATTTCGATGCCGCCGACAAACAGGCGGTGGCAGACGCCAAGGCGATGAATGCAATGGACTTCAGCGGCACCCCGGCCAAGATCAAGTCCTACTACCAACAGTACCGCGATGATTTCAACGCGGAGATGGACAAGGCGACAATCTGACCGGTCTATACCCTGACGATTCGGTAACCCGGCGCGTCAACCGCGAGAACATCCTCCTGCTGGGGGGTGGGCGCGCACTGCTGATGCAGCTGGCACACCCCAAGGTGGCGGCGGGAGTTGACGACCATTCTGACTTTCGCACGCATCCCATCCGGCGGCTTCGCCGCACCGTGCTGGTGACGATGGCGATCGTCTTCGGCGAGAAAGAGACCGCGCTCGCCGCCGCCCGCACGGTCAACCAGGCGCACTCTCGCGTTCGAGGCCATGACTATCACGCGCTCGACCCCGAGCTCCTGCTGTGGGTGCACGCCACCCTCGTGGACTCCGCGCTCGTCACCTACCAGACGTTTGTGCAGCCCCTGACCGCGTCGGAGCGTGAGGACTTCTATCAGGAGTCGAAGCTGTTCGGCGAGCTGCTTGGCATCCCGCGGGATCGCTTCCCGGAATCGCTACGGGATTTCGACCACTACCTGCACCGGATGATCGCCGGGGGCGATGTCCATGTCACCCCGCGCGCGAAGGAGCTGGCCCGCCTGGTGGTCCGGCCAAGACTGCGTCTGCTGCCGGGACCGCTGATGGTGCCGTTCGAGGTGGTGACCACCGGGCTGCTGCCTCCCGCCCTGAGGGAGTCATACGGACTGGCCTGGGGACGCGGGCAACAGCGTGCCTTCAGGCTCGCGGTCGCAGCCGTGCCTCGGGTGGTGGCGCTGACGCCGCCGGTGCTGCGGGTGTGGCCTCGCCCGGGCAGGTCGGTGAAGATGGCTACTTCTTGATGTAGACGACGCCGAGGGCTTTGGGCCCGGTGTGCGTGCCGAGGACGCAGCCGATCTTGCCGATCACGATCTCCTGGCCTGGCAGTTCTTTGCTCAGGCTGGCGGCCATCGTCTCAGCCTCAGCAGGCGCCTGCGCATGCATCACGGCGACGTGCTCGACCGGCAGCTCGCCGCGAAAATAGTCCAGCATCCGCGGGATCGCGCGCGACCTCGTGCGCACCCGCTCGACCGGCTTGATCTCGCGGTCCGCGACCAGCAGCAATGGCTTGAGGTCCAGCATGGTCCCGATCATCGCCTGCGCTCGGTTGAGGCGACCACCCATCTCCAGGTAGCGCAGCGTGTCGAGCAGCGCGAGGACGCGGCACTTCGGGACCCGTGCCGCAACCGCGGCCGTCGCCGCCTCGAGCGTTTCGCACTCCGCGGCCACCTTGCAGAGGAAGGCTATGGGCATCGTCACGGTCTCGCTGTCGGCGACCTCGACCCGAAAGCCTGCCACTGATTCCGCTCCGATCCGCGCCGCCTCCGCGGTCGCCGAGAGCTGCGCCCCGAGGTGGATGGAGATGCACCCGTCATGATCTTCGGCCAGGCGCTTGTACACCTCGGCAAACTCACCCGGTGATGGCGCCGACGTGGTCGGCAGCTTGGTCGCGGCGGCGAGCCGGCGAAAGAACTCGTCGTCGGACATGTCGACGCGATCCCGAAACGTCTCATTGCCGAAGATGACCTTGAGCGGAACCACCTCGATGCCGTACCGGGTCCGCCACTCCTCGGGAAGGTCGGCGGTGGAGTCGGTGACCACCGCGAAGCGACGCTTGGAGTTCACCAGGCGGGCTTATTCGACAGAGAGGATGAAGGGGTAGTGCTGCTGGCCGCCCTGCTGAACCTCGACCTCCAGGCCGGGGAAGTTGGAGCGGATCGCCGACTCGAGGTTCGCCATCTCGTCGTCGCTCGCGCCCTGGCCTCGATAGACCGTGACCAGCTCATATGCGTCGGGGCCGAGCTTGCCCAGCGCCTTGTTGACGACCTCGGCGTAGTCGGCGCCGGCGAACTCGAGCTTGTCGTTGATGAGCCCGATCACATCACCCTTCTTGACCTTGAGCCCGTTCGATCGCGTATCGCGCACGGCGTGTGTCACCTCGATGGTCTGGATGCGGGCGGCCTCGGCCTTCATCGCCCCCACGTTGTCAGCCCCGCTGCGCTCGGGCCGGAAGGCGACCACCGCGGCCACGCCCTGCGGAACGCTGTGGGTTTCGATCACATGGACCTTTTTCTTGGTCAGGCTCGGCACCTGGCTCGCCGCGAGGATGACGTTGCCGTTGTTGGGCAGGAGCACGACTTCGCCGTACGGCACGCCGTCGACGGCGGTGAGCATGTCCTGGGTGCTCGGATTCATCGTCTGGCCGCCCTCGACGATCGCGTCGACCCCGAGGCCGCGAAAGATCTCGACCAGCCCGCTGCCGGCGACCACCGCCACGAGGCCGACCCCGTTCGGGCGCGGCGGCCTGCCCGCAGCCGACTCGCTGTCGAGGATGCGCTTGTGCTGGGTCGACATATCGCCGACGTTGAGCTTGAGGATCTTCCCGAACCGTCCAGCCAGCGCAATAACGCGCGTGGGGTCGTCCGTGTGCACATGCACCTTGACCAGCTCCGGCTCGCCGACTACGAGCACCGAGTTCCCGAGCGCCTCGATCTCGTTTCGTATCACATCGATGTCGAGTCCGGCGCCGTCGATCAAGAACTCCGTGCAGTAGCCCCACCCTCCCTCGGGAAGGTCGAGGGCGACCTGCGCGGCCTGTGGTTTCGCGACGGCGGTGTCAACGTGGAACGATTCCGACTCCTCGACCGTCTTCAGCATGCCCTCGAGGATGATCTGCAGGCCAAAACCACCGGCGTCGACGACGCCCGCGTCGCGAAGGATCTGGAGCTGGCTCGGCGTCTTCAAGACTGCCGCCCTGGCCCCGGCGGCCGCGGCCGCGATGACACTCGCGACGGTGGCATCGTCGTCGCCGGCGGCTGCAGCCGCTGATCGGCCGGCCTCGCGGGCGACGGTGAGGATCGTGCCTTCAGTGGGTTTGTTGACAGCGCGGTAGGCGGCGTTGGCGGCCTCCTCGAAGGCGACGGCGAGCTCTCGCGGCGTCAGCGAGCTCTTGCCCTCGACCGCGCGCGCGAACCCTCGAAAGATCTGCGACAGGATGACGCCCGAGTTCCCACGAGCGCCCATGAGGCTGCCGTGCGATGCGAGCTTGGCGATCTTGCTCACTTCAGCTGCGTTCGACCCTTTGATGTCCTCGACCGCGGACTGGAGCGTGAGCAGCATGTTCGTGCCGGTGTCCCCATCCGGAACCGGGAACACGTTGAGACGGTTGACCTCCTCGTGGTTTGCCGACAGCCAGTTGAGGCTGCCCAGCAACGCCTGCTTGAAGAGCGGCCCGTCCACCCCGACCGGCTTACGCGACGCCATCGCTCAGCGCCGCTCTTCCTTGACGCCCTGAACGTTCACGTTGACCTCCACGACGGGCACGTTCACGGCCCGTTCGACTTCGAATTTGACTGTCTCTTGCAGGTTGTGGGCGACCTCGGAGATCCGCATGCCGTAGCGCACGATCACGTAAATGTCGATCGAGAGCCCACCCTCGACCTCGACCACCTCCACGCCGCGATCAACGCTCTCTCGTCGCAGCAGCTCGGCGACCCCGTCGCGGAGACCACGGGCGGCCATGCCCGAGACCCCGTAGCAGCTCGTGGCGGCATGGCCGGCGATCGCCGCGACCGCGGATGGGAAGACTTCGATGCGGCCCCAACGCTGAGCCCGCCCGAGCGCCGTCGGGGTTTTCGAGGCCATGGAGAGCCCATGGTACAATCCGGTAACGCTCAGGTGAGATCGGCTCACCCTGCGTCTGCCACTCGACCAAATTCCCCCTCCGAAGGTGACTCATGGCCAAACGCTGCGCGATTTGCGGCAAAGAGCCGCAGTACGGACACCACGTCAGTCATGCCAAGAACCGGGTCAACCGGAGATTTGAACCCAACCTCCAGATGGGCCGCGTGACCGTGGCTGGGCGCGCGGTCCGCGCGCGCGTCTGCACCCGCTGCCTGCGCACTTACGCCGTCTGAGCGACAGCTCGTTTCTCAGCTTCGGCTTCCTCGCCTTTCTCCTCACCCTGGGCATCCAGTACGGCCTTTACCACCGGTTGCTCCAGCGGCCTCTGCTGACGCATGACGTCGCGCAGATGCGGCCGGCGGTCAGCCGCTGGCTGAAAGTAGTGCTGGCATGGCAGGTGCTGGTGGTGGCGGCATCGGCCGGTTACGTGGGCGTGATGGCCTCCCAGCACCCACGCGGGATCGCCTGGATCGCGCCCGCGATCGCCGCGGTCTTGGGCACGGCGATTCCGCTGCAGGTGGCCGTGGTCGCCATCCTTCGGGCCAGCCGGGGATCTTCCTGATCAGCTGAAGTCAAAGCCGTGGACCTCGCCCAGAGTCCGCAGCTCCTGGCGCAGCGACGCCCAGACACTTTCCTGCGCCTCCTCGGCCGGGACCACGCTCGAGGGGTCGTTCAGATCCGCGACCAGGTCCGGCCTCTCCACCATCTGTGCGAAGAAAAGGGTCCAGGCTCGCGGCACCACCTCGTAGATGGCGTAGCCCCCGCCCCCCAACGCCAGCCACCGGCCCTCGCACAGTTCGTGTGCGAGCTCGTGGAACATCCTCCCCACACGCGGCCAGATCCGCGTTGTCGCGGCGAGGTGCGCCAGCGGGTCCAGGTAGTGCGTGTCACAACCGTCCTGGGTCACCAGCACAGTTGGCTTGAACCGGCGCAGCATGGCCGGGACCACCTTTTCGAATCCCTCGAGCCACGGTTCGTCCCACGTGTAGGGCATGAAGGGCAGGTTCGCCGCTGCGCCTCGACCCTCACCGACCCCGCAATCCCTCGGGAATCCGGTGCCTGGAAACAGGTAGCGCCCGCTCTCGTGGAGGCTGATGGTGAGCACATCCGGATCCGAGTAGAAGATGTCCTCGACGCCATCCCCGTGGTGCACGTCGACATCCACGTAGGCCACTCGATGCCCGCGGTCCCGCAGCCACCGGCACGCGATCGCCGGGTCGTCATACGTGCAGAAGCCCGACGCGCGATCGCGATGCGCGTGGTGCAGGCCGCCTGATGGGCTGAACACATGCAGCGCAGTCCCACTCTCGAGGGCTTCGGCGCCGACGAGGGTCGCGCCCGCCACCAGTGCCGCCCCTTCATGCAGCTCGTCAGAGATGGGATTGTCGGCCGATCCAAATCCAGCCGCTTCGACCTGGTCCGGCGGCACATGCCGCCGCTGAGCAGGATCACTCAGCCGGCGCACCAGCTCTACGTATTCGGGCGCATGGACCAGCTCGAGCTCGGCGTCGGCAGCACTACGAGGCGGCAGTAGCCGACAGTGCTCCATGAGTCCTGTCGAACGGATCAGGTCCACGGCCAGCTTGACGCGGATGGGCTGCAGCGGGTGCTGGTCGGAAAGGCGGTGCTGCATCAGCTCCTCGCCATAGACGAGCGCGACCGGGCCGGGCATGGGCACGTAGGCTAGCAGGCGCATGGAGCCCCTCCAACTGTTCGAGTCGGTGCCCAATTTCTCGGAAGGAGGGCGCGCGGAGGTCATTGCGGAGATCGCCGGCGCGGCCGCCCACGCACACGTCCTCGACGTCGACGCCGACCCCGACCACAATCGAGTCGTCGTCTCCCTGGCCGGTCAGGGACCCACTGTTGTCGACGCTTTGGTCGCGTCCGTTCAGGTGGCGACCGAACATATCGACGTCCGCCAACACCGAGGCGTTCATCCGCGCGTTGGAGTTGCCGATGTACTCCCCATCGTGCCTCTGGGCGACACATCTCTCGAGTCCGCTCGCGCGCTCGCACAAGAAGTCGGCGAGCGGATCTGGAACGAGCTGGGGGTGCCGGTCTACTTCTACGGCTACGGAGAAGAGCACACGCTTGCGGACATTCGCGCGGGGCGCGCGCAGCCGGCCTTTGGCGGTCCTGACCCGCACCCATCCGGAGGGGCCGCGTGCGTGGGGGCGCGACGGCTGTTGGTGGCATTCAACGTGCTGCTGCCCGGCCTGGATCTCAAGGCGGCTCGCGCCCTGGCCCGCTCGTTGAGGGAATCAGCCGGCGGCATGCGCGGAGTGCAGGCCCTGGTGTTCGAGCTGCCGCGCGGCGCCTTGCAGCTTTCGCTGAACCTCTTTCGGCTCGATGAGACGCCACCATCCGCGGTGATCGCGGAGCTGGAGAGGCGAGGCGTGCAGCTGGGGCCACAGCAGGTCATCGGACTCTGCCCGGCAGCCGTCGCGACGCCGGCTGCGGCGGGACGTCTGCTCGAGGCCCGCCTCGGCGCGGCCGCGGCCCGGCGCGGCGCTCAGCTCAGCGCGGCGCTGGGTGATGACGAGCACGCAAGGCTGGGTGGGCGGTTGGAGAAAGAGGCTGCGGAGCTCGCGCGTTTGGGAATCGATCAGGGCGAGCTGCTTGCGGGCGCCGAGCGCGCGGCGGCCCTGGTGTCCGTCCTGAAAGCAGCGGGCGTGCTCAGCTCCGAGCTGGAGGCGATGCTGGAGGTGGCGGCGCGAGGCCTGCGCTCCGGCCTTGGCCGCGACACCTTGTCGCGGCACACGGCGAGAATCGCCGCGCTCGACCGGCGGCTGGGAGAAAGCTGACCCTAGGCCCCGACGTGCCGCGTGTCCACGTTCACCGTGCACGCGCCACCATCGACCTGGATCTCGTACCGATCGGACGCGCGATCGTAATCGCTCGTCTGCGCGGTCAGCGTCCCGACCGCCTTGGTTTGCCGGCCGTCGAAGCTCAAGCTCGCGGCCCCACCCGATACCGAAACCGCGGCGGCAACGCCTGGGGGCCGGTGCACGTTCACAGTGAGGGCGCCTCCGTTGACGGCGATCGGAACGGTGCCCGTGGGAGCGCCAACAGTGATGTCCTCTTTGCTCGCGCCGGTGTTCACGTCGATGCCCTCGACGTGAACTGTGGACAACATGAATGTATCGCTCGCTGATCCGCTGTCGACGGCAATCTTCCATGGAACGCTGGAGTTGAGTTGCAAGGTGAGGACGAAACGGCGGCTCTGGACGAAGAAGCCGGACGTGTTGCTCTGGGAGATCTGGACCTCGCCTGACGAGGTGTCCAGGCTCACGTCCGGCTTGCGTCCCGAGTACTCGATGTGCGCGCGAAAGAGGTCGTCGCCGATGGAGCTGCTTCCTTGCATGGTGATGGCCGCAGCGCCCACCTCGACCCGCACGGTCGCGTGATTGAGGCTCCCAACCTTGTCCGAGGCGTCGAGGGTCTGGATTCCCGTCGGGATCGATGGCCCAAGCGCAACGTAGGCGGCCGCGCCACCGATCGCGAGCAGCACGATCAGAGTGCCCGCAATTTCAGCAGCGGCTCCCTGCAGGGCACGCCGGGCGACGAGCTCCAGGCCGATCACGACCAGGATCAGCGGCCACAGGTCTACCAGGCGGTCGAGGCGTTCGACCGGTAAGAAGCCGACGTTGACCAGGAGCGCGAAAACTCCGATCAGGATCAGGATCGCCGGCCAGAAGAGGCTCCTGTATCCGCGACGCACTCCGATCAACTGCGCACCATATCGATCAGGCCCGCGTGCGCCGGACGATGAGCCACACGCCCAGAACGATCAACGCCAGCGGCCAGATCAAGTCCCCACGCAGCCAGGTCAGAAGGTGCAGGTTGCTCAGGAGCAGGTAGACCCCGAACACGATCAATACGGCCGGCCAGAAGTACTCGCGACGCCAGAGATTCATGGCGCCGATTCTGACATGCGTCTCAGACCGGCGCGACCACCTCGAACAGCCCCGGCCGTTCCCTGGTTGCGGCCTCGATCAGCTCCGGGCCGGCAACGGTCGTCTCGACGTGGCGGCCTCCCGCCAGGTACTTCGCGGCCACCCGCTTGAGATCGGCAGCGGAGACATCGAGGAGGCGCTCCTTGAACCGCTCTCTCTCCTGTCGCGTGAAGCCTGTGAGCTTGTTGCCGGCCTCGCGCCGCCCCTTGATGTCGGGAGATTCCAGAGGGTCGACATCGCCGCAAGCGCCAAGGATTGCCTCCTTGAGCGCGTCCTCGGCCACCTCGCTTTCGATGAGCCACGTTGCCGCCCGGTCGAAGGTGTCGTATGTGCGTGTCACGTTCGGATCGCGGTACGACGCCATGTAGAACGTTCCGCTGCCGGTGCTCGCCTGGGCCATCGCTCCATACGCGCCGCCCTTCTCGCGGAGCTCGCGGTGCAGGAAGGTGTCGCGAAGGTAGTTGGCGAGCACGAGCAGTGTGGGCGCGTCGGGATGGGTGTAGCGGACGGTCTTGAATCCGCGGACGTTGAACGCCACCGGCAGTGGCGTCGTTCGCGCTTCCGGGACCGCGGCCAGGGGACCGGGCTTTTCGACATGTCCATTCGCCCCGCCCACAGGCAGCGCGCCGACCAAGCCCTGCAGACGCTGGGCGATGGCATCGATCATCGACTCCTCGCACGTCACGATGATGTGGACCGAGTCCTGGCGGAAAAGAGTGGTGCGGATCGCGACGAGCCTGGTTATTACCTCGCCCAGCTCCCCTTGACTCAATCGAGCCAGCCGGCGAACCTCGTGGAGCATCCCAATCCCCTGCAAGCCGTCGTTGATCGCGCCTTCGGAGCTGAGCTTCGAAGTGGCCCTGAGGATGGCAAATTGAAAGCCGAGGCCGGAAATCGAGCTCTCCAGCCGGGTTGCGCTTTCGTCGATGACCTCCTTGAGCCGGCCCGGCTCGATTTCCAGGCGAGCGGTCAGGTCGGTGAGCAGGTCGACGAATGGACCGATGTTGCGGTCGAGCGCCCGCCCTGAGACATAGAAGGACTGGAGGTAGTCGTCCCGCGACGCCAGCGGCTGGACCGCAGGGGCCGCGCCCACGCCGCCGGTGTATCCGGCGATGCGGGCGGCGATCTGGACGTAGTCCTGGCCCGCTGCACCCGTCTGCGTGAATACGCGGCTGAACAACGGCAGCAGGTCCTTCAAGTCCTGGCGCAGGGCGGAGAAATCCGAACGAATGTCGATGTACGTGATCCCGTTGGTGGGCAGAGGGAAGAACTCGACGGTCGCGAGCCCGATCTTGATCTGGCGGCTGGGGACGTCTTCGAATTGCATCGGAATGTCGCTCAACTCGAGAGACGGCAAGACGGCGACGTCCTGCTTGGCCTCCTGTGCGTTCTTGAGGCGAAGGGCATCGGCGACGATGCGGGCGCGGTCTGCGTCGGTGAGCGTGCGTTCGACGGCCGCCAGACGTTCCAGCTCCTGGCGCCGTTTTCGTTCCTCGAGGTCGGGGTCGGGCTCGAGGGTGAGTAGAGCCCGGTGTTGATTGTCCAGAAGCTCGGCCGCGATCAAGTTCTCGAAGAAGCGCCCTTCCGTTCGCGCCCGCTCGAGGTGTTCGAGGTCGGCGTCGAGATTGATGGCTGCATATGGATCCCCTCCGTACTGGTAGGCGCCGATAAATGTGAAAAGGACCTTGAGGGCATAGGGATAGCCGGCGTTTGAGCGTTCCCTCTTCTCGAACTCGAGCCGGTGAATGGCGGCGTCGACCTGCGCCCTGTCCACCCCATCCGCCGCCAGCCTCTCGAGCGTCTGCAGCACCACCTCCTCGACCTTGTGAGCGTCGTCGATGGCGATTCCCTTCAGTCCCGCGCCGAAGACTGTCTCCTTGTAATCGTCCTGAAACCCGCTACCGTCCGCCAAGGCGCTGCCGATCTTCGAGTCGATGAGGGCCTTGCGCAGCGGCGAGCCGGAATTCCCGAGCAGGACCTCGGACAGAACCCTCATCGAGAGCAGTCGAAACGAGTCGACAGCCGGCACCGTGACCCACCCGACGAGGGCCTGGGCTTTGCGCGAATTGTCCTCACCTGCAGCCGCCGGATACGGCTCGACAGATGCGACAGGCTTCGAGAATCGCGTGACGTTTGCGATCGTGGTATCGATCGCGAACGGCTCGAACTGCGACAGCGCCTTCTCTTCGATCAACGCCAACGTCCTGTCCAGCGGCTGGTTGCCGTAGGTATAGAAGTAGGCATTGCTCGGGTGGTAGTGCTCCCCGTGAAACCTCCGGAGCTGGTCCCAGGTCAGATCCGGGATGTGCTCGGGATCCCCGCCCGAGACATTCGCGTAGGTGAGACCCGGAAACAACGTGCGCCCGAGGTTGCGCTGCATGGCCGCTTGCGGCGTTGCCAATGCAGCGGGAAGAACGCAGCGTCGAGGTAGACGAGCAGCAGGTTCATGTAGTCCTTGGCGTTGCGCGTGCTGAACGGATACGTGGTCGAATCGGAGCTGGTGAGTGCGTTCATGAAGGTCGCGAGCGAACGGCGGGTCATGCTGAAGAACGGGTCGCGAACCGGGAAGCGTCGCGATCCGGCCAGCACTACGTGCTCCAGGATGTGGGCCACGCCTGTCGAGTCCTTGGGAACGGTCGGGAAGGACACCGCGAAGGCGTTGTTGTCGTCCGCGCATTCGATGTGAATATGTCTGGCGCCAGTCCGCTCGTGGACCAGCTCGATGAAGGTGCCCTCGAGCCTCTCGAGTGGCTCGCGGCGAACGATCGTATAGCCGCCGACCGCTTCCACGCCGCGCGTGCCGATAATGGACATAGACACCGCAGTCTACGAGCGGGACGGCTGCCGCTGCGACGATAGGATGGGAGTGATGCTTTTCACCGAGCCCGAGCTCGAGTTCCTGCGCTCGCAGCGGATCGGCCGTCTCGCTTCTGTGGGACCGACCGGCTGGCCGCACGTCGTGCCCGTCATGTACGCGCTCAGCGACTCCGGCGCCTTCGAATTCGATGTCGACGGGGTGAAGCTGCGCAATCTGACCGCCGAGCCGCGGGCAGCCTTCGTGGTCGATGCCATGGGTCCCAAACGCGGTGTGACCGTCCAGGGAACGGCTGAGCTCATAGGACCGGCGCGAGCTCGGTTGACAGGGGTGCACAAGTTCAGCTGGGGGCTGTGACCGCACCGCGGCGTCGGAGGCAGACCCGGCTCTCGATATCCATCGGACTCGTCCTCGCGGTCGGCGTCGCCTGTGGCGGAGGATCTGGTGGCGGGACGCCGCCCCCTCCTTCGGCCTCTGCGGCCCCTTCCGCTACCTCCCGCGCTTCGCCATCGCCAACCCTCGGGTTCGACTGGCCGGAGTATCACCAGAGCGCGGGCCGGTCGGGCGTCGGGCCGGCCGAACCTTCCATCGCCAGCCCCCATCAGGCTTGGCGGGCCGCAGTAGACGGCGACGTCTACGCCTCGCCACTGGTCGTCTCAGGGCATGTTCTGGTCGCGACCGAGAACAACACTGTGTATTCGCTCGATCTTTTCACCGGCGCGGTGGTTTGGCAGCGGCACCTGGGCGATCCCGTCGACGCATCCACTCTTGCGTGTGGAAACATCGGGCCCGTGACGGGCATCACGGGGACGCCGGCTGCTGACGTGGCGGGGCGGCGTCTCTATGTGGTCGCGTTCTTGCGCGGCTACCACCACGTTCTCTTCACCCTGAGCCTGACCGATGGTTCCGTCGTGGGCCAGCAGACTGTCGACCCGCCCGGGTCGGATCCGTCGGTCCAGCAGGAGCGCGGCGCGCTCGCGCTTGGGTCGGGTCGCGTCTACATCCCGTTTGGCGGCCTGTACGGAGACTGCGGCAACTATCACGGCTACGTTGTGGCCGTGCCATCGGCGGGCGGCCAGGCTCTTTACTACCGGACCCCAGCGGCTCGGGAGGCCGGGATCTGGAGTCCAGCCGGCGTTACCGTCGACGCGAGCGGGAATGTTTATGCGGTGACCGGCAACGGGTCTGCCACCCAGTCATTCGCGTTCAGCAACTCGGTCATCCAGCTGTCACCCGATCTCCAGGTGCGATCGGCCTTTGCGCCCGGCAACTGGCGATCCCTGGATGCCGGCGACACGGACCTCGGCTCGGTGGGAGCCACCCTGCTGCCGTCGTTGGGGGTGGTGGTGGCCGTTGGGAAGGAAGGAGTCGCATACCTGCTTCGAGCCGACGAGCTCGGCGGCGTCGGCGGCCAGGTCGCGAGCGCCAAGGTCTGCGCAGGCGCCTGGGGCGGCACCGCGTGGTCAGGTCCGATAGTCTTGATTCCGTGCTCCGACGGACTGGTCGCGCTTTCGGTCGCCCAGACGTCATTCAGCATCGCGTGGAAGGCCTCGAACCCACGATTGGGTTCTCCGATCATCGCGGCCGGCGCGGTGTGGGCAATCGAGCCCGAGACCGGCCGGCTGTTCGCGCTCGACCTTTCGTCAGGGTCGGTGTTGTTGACCGCGAACCTTGGCCAGGCGCGGCACTTCAGCACGCCAGCGGCCACCGAGGGGTTCGTGGTCGCGCCGGCGGGCGCTCAGGTCGCGGCGTTCTCGGTCGCCGGCTAGGAAATCGCTAGCCCTGGATGCCGCGCAGCAGGTTTGCCATCTCGATCGCCGCCTCCGCGGCCTCGGCGCCCTTGTTGTTCTTAGGACCGGAGCGCGCCAGCGCCTGGTCCTTGTCCTCGGTGGTCAACACCCCGAACGCGACCGGAACTCCGGTATCGAGCTGAACCTGCATGATTCCGGCCGCGGCCTGGCTCGCCACCACCTCGAAGTGAAAAGTCTCGCCACGGATCACGCACCCCAGACACACGATGGCATCGTGCTGGCCTTTCTCGGCCAGGGTCAGGGCCGTCACGGGCAACTCGAGCGCGCCCGGAACCCAGTAAACGTCCGGCTCGGCCACCGCCCGGGCTTCCAATTCCGCAAGCGCCCCTCGTAACAGGCGCTTGGTCACGTCTTCGTTGTACCGCGCGACCACCACTGCGATGTGAAGATCAGCGCCGCTCAGGTCAGGCTGGCTGCCTTTTTCCCCCAATCGTCTGCGCGCCTACAACAGGTGACCGAGCTTGTCTTTCTTGGTTTTCAGGTAACGCTCGTTGTGTGGGTTGGGGGGGATGTTGATGGGCACGCGCTCGACCACCTCCAGCCCAAATCCCTCGAGACCGTAGATCTTCTTGGGGTTGTTAGTCAAAAGCCGGATCTTGCGCACGCCGAGGTCGTAAAGAATCTGGCTGCCGATTCCGTAATCGCGCTTGTCGGCGGGATGGCCGAGGGCTTCATTGGCTTCCACGGTGTCGAGGCCACGGTCCTGGAGGTTGTACGCATGGAGCTTGTCGAGGAGTCCAATTCCGCGACCTTCCTGGTGGCGGATATAAAGGATCACTCCGATCCCATCGGTGGCGATCATCTTCATGGCCGCATGCAACTGCGCGCCGCAATCACAGCGGAGGCTGCCGAAGATGTCCCCGGTCAAGCATTCGGAATGCGCACGCAAGAGGACTGGGCGGTGCGGGTCGATTTCGCCGAGAACCAGCGCAAGGTGGTTTTCGTGCCGAAGCACGTCTTCGTAGGCATACAGCTTCCACTGCTGCGGTTTCTCGTCATCAATCGGGATTACGGCTTCGACACGCCGCACGACGAGCTTCTCGTTGCGTCGCCGGTAGGCAATCATCTGCTCGACCGTGATGACTTTGATGCCGTGCTCATTGGCGAACGCTTCTAAGTCAGGCATGCGGGACATGGTGCCGTCTGTCCTCATCAGCTCAGTGATCACCCCGGCCGGGTACAGCCCGGCCAGGATGGCCAGATCGACTGCGGCCTCGGTCTGGCCGGCCCGCGTCAGCACTCCGCCTTCCGCCGCGCGCAGCGGAAACGTGTGACCGGGCATCGAAAAGTCCGCCGCCTTCGCCGCTGGATCGAGAACCCTTCGAATCGTCGCGGCCCTGTCGTAAGCGGACGCCCCGGTGGTCACGTTGTCCTTGGCGTCGATGCTGACGCTGAACGCCGTTCCGAGGCGGCTGGTGTTGCGCTCAACCATGGGAGCGATGCCCAGCTCGTCCAGCCGTTTGGCTAGTACAGGCATGCAGACAAGCCCGGAACCGTGGCGCGTCATGAAGCTGATGTGCTCGGGCGTGACGAGCTGCGCGGCGACCACGAGGTCGCCTTCGTTCTCACGATCCTCGTCGTCGACGACGATCACAAACTTGCCTGCTTCGAAGTCGGCGATCGCCTCAGGAACCGTGGCCAGACCCATAGCGTCAGTGAATACTACCGGCGCAGGTTTCGGGCCACGTATCGGGCGATCACGTCCGCCTCCAGGTTCACCGGGCTGCCCACGGCGTAACCGGCGGCGATGGTGGCGGCCAGGGTATGGGGAATCAATGCCACCCTGAACGTGCGGGCCGGCTCGTCGACGCCAGCCACCGTCAGGCTCACGCCGTCGACGGCGATCGAGCCTTTCTCGGCCACGAGAGAGCTCAGGCGGGCCGGGAGCCCGATCACGATCTCGGATCCGGTCGCGGTCTTCTTCACCCTCTTGATCCGCGCCGTGGCATCGACGTGCCCTTGCACCAGGTGGCCGTCCAGGAAGCCGTTGCTCGTGAGGGGCAACTCCAGGTTGACGGGGTGCCCGCGCGCCAAGCGCCCCAGGTTGGTCCGCCGCAGCGTCTCTGGCACCACATCCGCATAGAAGACGCCGCCCCGCTTCTCCACCGCTGTCAAGCAGCACCCATTGACAGCCACACTGCCGCCAAGCTCGAGTCGCTTTGCCGTCGGTCCGTGTTCGATCGCGAGCCTGCCGGAGCGGGCTTCGACCACCTTGCCGACGGCGCTAACTATCCCGGTGAACATCAACGTAACCTGTGATCCATAGATCTTCGCCAATCCGCGTCGCGTCGACCTCGCGCAGCTTGATTGCATCGCTCAGGCTCCGGACCCCATCACCACCAACCGGCCCCGGCGCCTCGCGACCACCGATGATGATCGGGGCGAGGTAGGCCTGAACCTTGTCGACCAGGCCTTCCGCGAAGAACGATGCATGAACCTCGGCTCCGCCTTCAATCAGCAAGCTCAGGATGCCACGCCGACCGAGCTCATCGAGGAGTGGCCCCAGCGCAACCTTCCCGGCCGGCGTGGCAGGTAGCAGCAACATCTCCGCGGAGCCCACGTGCCCCGCGCGTGTCGTAGCAATGAGGGTGTTGGGCCCGACGACCTTCGAGGTAGGAGGAGTGCGGAGTTGAGAATCGAGGACCACGCGCAGGGGCTGTCGCGCTACCGAGCCCTCGACCCGGGCGGTCAGCTCCGGATCGTCGGCGACCACCGTGCCAACACCGACAAGGATGGCGTCGTGGGCCGACCGAAGCATGTGGCCATGGGCTCGGGACTCGGTCCCGCTGATCCACTTTGACTCACCGGAACGGGTGGCGATCTTGCCGTCGAGGCTCATGGCGAACTTGGCGGTCACAAAGGGTCGCCCGGTCATCCGATGCTTGACGTAGAACTCGTTGAGCCTCAACGCCCGATCTTCATGCACTCCGACCACGGTTTCGACACCGGCCGACCGTAGGAAGTCGATCCCGGCGCCACGCACTCGTGGGTCGGGATCGGCCATCGAGATCACGACCCGACGCACGCCGGATTGGACCACAGCCTGGGCGCAGGGAGGCTCCCGATGCGCGTGAGTACACGGCTCGAGATTCACGTAGAGCGTGCCACCCTGCGCGCGCGCACCTGCAGCATCCAGCGCCTCCTGCTCCGCGTGCGACTGGCCAGCCAGGCTGTGATAACCCTCGCCCGCAAGCACACCGACCGAGTCGAGCACCACCGCGCCCACCATCGGATTCGGGCTGGTCCGGTAGTCGGCTTGACGGGCCAGATCGATGGCGCGCGCCGCCCAGTGCCGGTCGACACTCGGATCGGGGACTGTCGCTGACAAGTCCTGGCAATATACGGGCCGCTCAGCCCAGTGCGCGCAAAGGCGCCCAGGGGATGATCGACAACCGAATTAGGTCTACGAGATTCTCCAGCTGCCTTCAGCGCTGGATCATGTGACGTTTCGTCTCCTCAGAAATTGAAGAGTGAGTTATAGGTGAACAAGCCCTCGGGCTATTAGTACCGCTCAGCTCAAAGGATTGCTCCTCTTACACCCGCGGCCTATCAACCTGGTTGTCTACCAGGGCCCTTACCCGGTTAACCCGGTGGGAAACCTTATCTTGGAGTTGGCTTCGCACTTAGATGCTTTCAGCGCTTATCCAAACCGGCCATGGCTACCCGGCGCTGCCACTGGC
>WNEZ01007968.1_pt1 | contig 18390 bp, 11 predicted proteins | sample 5400521 | NCBI WGS metagenome assembly WNEZ01 (sample SAMN13153339, study PRJNA577476) | soil metagenome | isolation source: 120 cm saprolite under Douglas fir tree site 2 hole 1 replicate 1 | place: USA:California | collected 2015-04-18
GTTGATGAGGGCCATAGACAGTGCGTGTCCGCCGGGCTCGATGTCACTTTCCCACCGGCTGACATGCCGTGGAACGTCCGCGAAATGCACTTGCGGCACGCCGACGGGCACGTATTTCGGGTCAGCAAGGGCGTTGAGCGTGTGGCGCAAGAGTGAGGCCTAAGTGCCCAATGCGGTCGTTGGAAAAGGAAAGCCCCGCCCAAGCGGGGCCTTCCTTTTCATGACCTCAAATCAGACTTACTCGTCGTCTCCATCCCCTTTGCGGACCGGTCCGCGGATCTCGCCGCCGGGGGAGCGAGAGCTGTGGACATTGACGTACGCCGCTCCTTCACGCATTGCCTGCACGACTTTTGCAAAGTCCGCCCCAGGCGTAATGCCTTGACTGTTGGGTCCAACTACATTGGCCGCCGTGACTGAACCGGACACTGTGCCAGAGGTCGAATCCGGGCACGCTGGCGGGTTAGGAAAGCCGGCAGGAGGGCCGCCAGGAGCGCCTGCAGCGGGACCGCAGAGAAACACCATAACCCCGCCGACTTCTTTGGTGAGGCCAAAATGGATATGCGAGAAGAGTACTTGAGCATTCAGATTGGCGTACTTCACCGTATAGCTGAGGGTGGTGCCGTCAGAACTGAGCGTGGCACTAAAAGAACCGCTCGCCTGAGTTGCGACCGGAGGAGCTTCCCCCAAGCCGCGGAGGGTTGCTCTAAAGGTGTTGGCATCGTCATCGGAGGCAGCCGTCGCGAGAGTGAAGCAGAGTACGACCGGGACAAGAAACGCTAGTCTTTTCATGTTTGAATTTCTCCTTCTAACAAGGACTTTGCGGGAATTAGCTTTTGAAGGAAACGCCAAAGACCTCTTGGAAAATCATCGCGGTGAAACACCGTGACAACCGGGCATTCTAATCCCAACTCTGTTGAGAATCCAGTGGTTGAGTTATGAATGTCTCCGTCCCGGCTGGCGATGTCGGCGAAGGCTCTGGCCTCGACACTGCCGCGGACCCGGCATCGGATACTGTTTCAGAACCCGCTCCTGTTACCACCACTACTTGGGATCCCTCCATCCCGGAGCCTGACCCCAAGAAGAAACCGTTATGACCAATCATCGGGCGCGTCGCTTGCAAAGCCGGGCGGGGCCAACTACGCTACACGGCGGAGGAAACGAAGACTTACTTCATGGGTGATATATCACCGGAACTGATCGCGCTGGGGTTTATCTGGTATGTCACATTTCTTTTCTCGACCACTTGCCATGAAGCGGCGCACGCGCTGGCCGCCAAAATCGGCGGGGACGACACGGCGTTCGTCGGCGGGCAGGTGTCGCTTAATCCCGTTCCGCACATCCAGCGCGAACCGTGGGGCATGGTGGTTTTCCCGATCCTGTCGCTGGTCGTGACCGGCAGCCTTTTCGGCTGGGCCAGCGCGCCGTACGATCCCGTGTGGGAGCGGCGGCATCCCCGGCGGGCCGCCTGGATGGCGCTGGCCGGCCCGGCAACGAACTACACGCTAATGCTCTTGGCGGCGTTGATCCTCCGGCTCGGCTGGACGTATCACTGGCTCCGGGTCGACGAAACCAGCGGCCGTGCGGACTTCCCCACGAGCGTCCTGGGTGTTTTCTTCTTCCTCAATTTGCTCCTCGGAACGTTCAATCTTCTGCCGGTTCCACCGCTCGACGGTAGCACCGGCATCATGCTGTTCATGGGGGAAAACCTGGCGCAACGTTACTTGGATTGGCTGCGCGGCAACAGCTACGCGATGCTCGGACTGGTGTTGGCGGTTTTCGCGTTTCGCTACATTTTTGGACCGATTGAGGCCGTGGCCATGGATGCATTCTTGCCCGAGCGGCTTGTGGGGCCGCTGTTTCGCACAATCTTCCGCCTATGAGATAGCGGCTGCCCAGTTATGAACATGTGGGATCGCGGAGAAAGTGCGCTCTTGGGGCTGATTTCCAGTGGCGCTGTGCCGGAATGGGAATAGGGGAAGCATTTGTGGACCGAAGTGGAGCGCAAGCGGGCGGTTCAAATGGCAATTCGAATCAGGTGCTGCCTCGGCTCGCATATCCTTCGGGACTGAAACCGGATTTTTGAACGCCAAATAGCAATAACCGCAACAGTTTCCAAGGTTCTTGAATTTGAAGCCATCGCCGACAAATTCCAAGGGGGTGTGAGGGTGCGCAATGGCACATGGGTTGCCATGTAATGCGGCACTGTGGGAATGGCTTCATCAAAACCGGTTGAAATCGCCGCGCCGAAATCTTCGTTGACGCCGTGCATCCTGGATGACGATCCAGGGCAGTTGGAGATGTTGTCGGCCGTGATTGCAGACATGGGATATGAGGCGATCCCTACGGCCAACGCGGAGGAGGCCCTGAAACTGGTGAGATGTGGCCAGTCCCGGCTCGTGTTGGTGGACGTACATATGCCCGGTATGGATGGATACGAATTTCTGGACCGTGCGTTACAGAGCGATCCGGGAGTGCACATCATTCTGATGACTGGAGATTACACGGTGGATTCGGCGCTGGAGGCGATCCGCCGGGGAGCGTCGGATTTTTTGCCGAAGCCCATCGACCGCGTGCGATTGAAGAGATCGCTGGACGACACGGCGGCGCTGTACGACCAGAGGCGGCGAGTGCGGGCTCTGGAGGAGCAGTTGCTGAAGGATCTGGAATTTCACGGCATCGTGGGGAAAGGCCCGGCGATGCTGGAGGTATTTGATTTTGCGCGGAAGGTGGCGCGGCACTACACGAACGTTCTGCTGGTGGGACCGACGGGGACGGGAAAAGAGCTGGTGGCGCGGGCCATTCATCAAATCAGTCCGGTAAGCCAGCAGAAGATGGCGGTCTGCAACTGTTCAGCGATGGTGGACACGTTGCTGGAGAGCCAGCTGTTCGGTCACGTGCGTGGATCGTTTACGGGGGCGACGGACACGCGGCCGGGATTGTTCGAATATGCGAACGGCGGAACGGTGTTCCTGGACGACGTGGGAGAAACCTCGCTGCCGATGCAAGCGAAACTTTTACGGGTGATCCAGAACCGCGAGATCCAGCGAGTGGGCTCACCGGAAGTGCGGCAGATTGATGTGCGGCTGATCGCCGCCACAAACCGCGATTTGCGCGCGGAGGTGCTGGCGGGACATTTCCGCGAGGATCTTTTTTACCGGTTGAGTTCCATCCAAATCCGGATTCCTTCGCTGACCGAGCGGCTGGAAGATATCCCGCTGCTGGTGCAATTTTTCCTGAAGAAATACAACAACGCTTACGGAAAAAACATGTTCGGGCTGACGCCGCGGGCGCAGACGGTGCTGCTGAGGCACCCGTGGCCGGGAAATGTGCGCGAGCTGGAGAATGTGATTTCCAGCGCGTGCATCACGGCGACGGGAGATTTCATCGATCTGGCGGACTTGCCGGAACAACTGCAGCACCGGGAGGCGCATTCGCTGGAGAGCGACGATTGGAAACCGCTGTCTCTCGAAGAAGTGCGCATGGCGCACATCCAGCGGGTGCTGCAGATGTGCCAGGGCAACCGGCTGAGGGCGGCGCAATTTTTGGGGATCGGGCGGACCAGCCTGTACCGCGACCTGAAACAAGATGGAGTAGACACCAGGAAGGAAAAATCCGGCGGGGTGGCAGCGTGAGAGCCGGTATGAAGAGTCCTGAAGCAAAGGGTCTCGCAACTCAGGACTATGAGCCGCGGGACGATTCGTTTGTAAACGCGGCGTTCCAATCTGAAACAGTTTCCCGCCCTGAAGCAGAGTGCAAATTTCAGGTAACTCCAAGCTATTGAAAATACGTGGATTGCGCTAGCCGTGCTTTGGCACTCGCCCTGCATCTAACAAGTCCAGCCGAAAAAAAAGATCGAGAGACCGGCGAGCCCAGTGCTGAAACGACCAATGGGCCAGAATTCCAGGAGATTACGGCGAACGAAGAGCGGCGCAGCAATGCGAGCACCATTCGCCAAAGAGTTCCTACCAGAAGCAGTTCCACGGCGTAACCGCTACCAACCAGCCAGAAACCCCTCGAGCGCCGCGTACCCGAACCCACACGGATCGCGGCGCTCATTCCTCCCCGAAACAATCCAACCAGCCAGTAGCAATGCTTGAAGCTTGCGTCCTCGCAAAGCGACCTGGCGAGGTGTGACGTCATGAGGCTATATTGCTGTGGGGTCCAAGCAAACTCACATGGAAAAAGTAAAGAAGGCGCTTAAAAAGGCTGCGACGTCACTGCTGCTTATCTCACTGGTGGCGCTGGGAGCGCGGCTGGGGTTTGCCGTGAATCAGGTGCACAAGATTCCTCGGGAAGTGATCGGGATGGTTCCATTTGAAAATGAAACCGGGAATATCGCGTACGCCGTGGCAACGGGGAATGGATTCAGCTCGCCGTTTCGAAGAGAGACGGGACCGACGGCGTGGTTGACGCCGGTGTACCCGTTGATTGTGGCGGGAGTGTTTCGCGTTTTCGGGATTTTTACCGCGAAATCTTTTTTCGCAGTCGTTTTTCTGAATGCGCTTTTCTCTTCGGCGGCGTGTATTCCGATTTTTTTTGCGGGCAAGAGAATTGCCGGGTTGGGGGCAGCGAGCGGAGCGGCATGGCTGTGGGCGCTCTTTCCCAATGCTGTGATGATGCCGTTCGAATGGGTGTGGGACACGTGTCTGGCGACGCTGCTGGGAGCTTTGCTTTTGTGGGCGACCGTGGAGCTGCCGAAATCGCGGCAACGCGCGACGGATTGGTGCAGCTACGGATTGCTGTGGGGATTTACCTTGATGACCAACCCGGCGCTGGGTTCGCTGCTTCCCTTTCTGCTGGGATGGGCGGCCTACCGAGCGAGACGGCCGTTGAAACTTTCCACAGTGAAGCCGGCGCTGGCTATGGGGATCGCGATTCTCTTCTGCGTGCCGTGGACGGTGCGAAATTACGTGGTGTTTCACAAGCTGGTTCCGCTGCGCTCGAATTTTCCGCTGGAGCTGTACATCGGGAACAACAACAACTATGCGACGCGCCAGTTCGTGTGGCCACCGAAGATCACGAAGGAACGGGAGATTCTCCGTTACTTTCGAATCGGGGAGACGGCGTTCATGGAAGAGGAAGAGCGGAAGGCGCTGGAATTTATCCGCTCGCACCCGGGGATCGCTGTGGAGCTGACCGGGGAAAGGTTTGTCGCATTCTGGACAGGGATCGCGGAGCCGCTGCAGGTGCTGAAGACCACCGATTCCCTGCTGATCCGCGGGTTGATGTTGTGCAATACACTGGCAGCACTGGGAGCGCTGCTGGGAATCGCGGTGCTGATTGTGAAACGCAGCCCTTACACGATTCCAGTGGCAGTCTATCCAGTTGTATTTCCCTGGCTGTACTACGTGACGCACCCCAACTTGCGATACCGGCACCCGATCGACCCGGTGGTGCTCTTGCTGGCGGCTGTCGCAGGGGCAGCTGCCTGGGAAATGTTGACCCCAAGGAGAAACTTTGAAGCTCCGGTGGCCGTAGGACAAGGGAGCGAGATTCTGCTATCTTGAGGGATCCCGTTTCCCTAACCAAAGGAAGAACAAGGAGCGAAGAAAATGAGAACCAAGTCCCTGGCAGGTGTGCTTATCGCGCTGGTTTTGATCGCGGGAGCAGCGGCTGCATCAGCACAAGAAGTGACGCAGGCGGAGAAGGACAAGGCACTGCAGTATCTGGAAACCACGAAGAAGAATGCCCTGGAGGCGACCAAAGGGCTGTCGGAAGCACAATGGAACTTCAAGGCGGCGCCGGACCGGTGGTCGGTGGCTCAAGTGATGGAGCACATCGCTGCGGCGGAAGACTTCATCCGCGGAGTGGCAAAGGAAAAGGTGATGATGTCGCCGGCCGGGGACGCTGGACGCGACGTGAAGAAGACCGACGACGCGGTGCTTGCGATGGTTCCCGATCGCTCGACCAAGGTACAGGCACCGGAACCGCTAGTGCCAACAAACCGCTTTGGATCGCCAGAAGGCTCGATCAAGCACTTTGTGGAGAGCCGCGCGGCGACCGAAGATTTTCTGAAAACCACAACAGGCCTCCGCGATCACGTGATGGACAGTCCGCTGGGAAAGCTGGATGGATACGAGTTTGTTCTGTTCATCGCGGCGCACAGCGAACGGCACACCAAGCAGATCAATGAAGTGAAGGCCGATCCGAATTTCCCGAAGAAGTAGGAAGAAAAACGCTTAACGCAGAGCTCGCAGAGTACGCAGAATTCGCAGTGAAACCAGGCGCCGCGGGGGACACGTTCGAGTGTCCCTTCGCGGCGCTTCTAATTCTTAGCGAGCGTCAGGGGGTGCTACTGGTGAGCGATGCGCTGGTGGCGCTGGCAACCGGGACAGTGATGGTGTTGTCCATGCGAACGAGCATTCCGGTTTGCGCAGGGAGATCGAGGTCCTTGCCCTTGCGCGCGACGATGTAAACGGCGCTGCCGGCAAGGCCGAGCCCGAATCCACGCGCCACGTGGCTGAACACCGCGCCGATGAGAGTGCCGCCACCGGTTCCGATGGTCGCGCCGACGCGGCGAGGAGAGTGTTTGATCGGCGACTGCGAGATCGACTGGTGTTGCCGAGGGCGCGCCCGAGGAGTATCTTTTGGCCAGTTCAGGGCCCTAAACTTTTTGCCAGAGGAGAGTCGGATGAAAAAGGGAGTGGGATGTGTGTGTGTCGCGTTGATCAGTGCGGCCGTGCTTGTGCCGGCAATTCATGGCCAGGAGAAAAAAGAAAGCGTGGCGGCCCCCAAAATTATGCACTTCGGCGATTTGAAGTGGACGCCCATCATGAAGGGATGCGATCTTGCGACCGTGTCTGGCGACCCAAGCGCCGACGGGACGCCATTCGTGGTGCGCCTCCGTTGCGTCGACGGAGCCAAGATTCCGGCGCATTGGCATCCGAACGATGAAAATGTAACCGTGTTGAAGGGAGTTTTCCTTGCAGGCATGGGCGAGACTTTCGACGAAACAAAACTGACAACGATGAACATCGGGAATTTTGTAATGATGCCAAAGGAAATGCGGCATTTCGCGATGAGCAAGGGCGAGACCATCGTGCAGGTTCACGGGATGGGCCCGTTCAAGGTGAATTGGGTGAATCCGTCTGAAGTGCAGCCGCCGGATGCGCCGGCAGCAGCGGCGGCAAAACCGAAATCCTGATCTCGGTGTGAGATTTGCGAACGGAAGAAGGAACCATCACAACGAGATGGAAGAAGCCGAAAGCGCGTGTTCTGGCTGGGCTGGAAGCGCTGTGCTAGACTTTTCTCTGCACTCGCGGGAAATGGACGCGAGTGCCGGAGCGTGGAACTTCGGGCTCTGTGCAACGAGGTCCCGCGAACCCCGCCAGGCCCGGAAGGGAGCAACGGTACCGGGATCGCCTCGGGTGCCGCAGACCACCCGAAGTTCCTCTCACTGAAAACTATTTACGGTGGTCCGTTTTCAGTGGGAAAAGACGGAGGGATGCTGCTGACTTCTTCTCGGCGCTAATTACAGAAGACTGAGAAATGAAAACTCTACCATGAGCTACCAGGTCATAGCCCGCAAGTGGCGCCCGCAAACGTTTGACGACCTTGTGGGCCAACAACACGTCACAGAGACCCTGAAAAACGCGATCAAGAATGACCGTGTGGCCCACGCGTACATTTTTTCCGGAGCACGGGGTGTGGGGAAAACGACCGCTGCGAGAATCCTGGCGAAAGCGCTGAATTGCGTGAAGGGGCCGACGGCGACGCCTTGCGGGGAGTGCGACTCCTGCAAGGAGATTGCGGCCGGGACTTCGCTGGACGTGATTGAGATCGACGCAGCTTCGAATCGCGGCATTGACCAAATCCGCGAGCTGCGCGAGATGGTGAGGTACGCGCCGGCGGCTTCGCGGAGCAAAGTCGTGATCCTCGACGAAGCGCACATGCTGACGGGCGAAGCGTCGAATGCATTGCTCAAGACGCTGGAAGAACCGCCGGACCGCGTGATTTTTGTAATGGCGACGACGCAACCGGAAGACCTCGTGGATACCATCCGGTCGCGGTCCCAGCACTTTCATTTTCGAGCGCTGACCTTCACTGAGATTGCGGGACGCCTCGAAGAGATTGCAAAAAAAGAGAATTTGAAAATCGAGCAAGGCGCGATGGCGGTGATTGCGCGGATGGCGGAAGGCAGCTTGCGTGATGCCCTGTCGTTGTTGGAGCAGGCGCGGGCATATTGCGGCGATACCATTCCGGATAAAGACGTTCGCGAACTGCTGGGGGTGGTGCCGGAGGATGCGCTGGAGGAGTTGATCCAGGCAATCGCGGAAGGTTCGGCGGACCGCGCGCTGGGGCTGGTGCACACGTTCCAGAAGGAGGGCCGCAACCTCCAACACTTCTGCCGGGAAGCGATCCGGCATATGCGCAATCTGCTGATCGCGCGAACGTGCGGGGCGGATTCGGAATTGATTGCGGCGACGCCGGATCAGCGTCCGGCGCTGGCAAAGGCGGCGGCGCTATTCAGTGAAGAAGACCTCACGCGATTTTTTCAGATTCTGCTGCAGACGGATGATGACCTTCGGCGAAAGCCAGATCCGCGCGTGCATCTCGAGATGGGATTGTTGCGGCTGATCAACGCGTCGCGGCTGGCTCCACTCGAAGAATTGCTCGCGGAGTTAAGGAGCGGTGGGGCCAGCGGCACTTTAAGTTCGGGAGCGGCGCGCGGCGCAACTGCTGCGACAGCCTTCGCACCGGCTCCAAAGAGCGCCACGCCGAGCTTTGCGCTGCCGGCGTCTCAAACGCCCAGAATGGAAGCGAGGGCGCAGTCCCCCTCTGTGTTTGCAGCGGCGGCAACTGCTTCTGCCGCTGCAGCGGCAGCAGTCGCGCCGGCGGCGGTTCGGCAGGCGGCCGAAGAAGGCGCCGAGAAAGAAGAAATGAGTGTCGGAGCCAAAACCAATGGCGCGGCGGCGCCGGCGATCGGATTTTCGCAAGAGCAACTTGCGGAGATCAAGACGGCGATTCAAGCGCAACAGAAATTCCTGGGCGAGCTGGCGGAACAGAGCAGCCGATGGGAACTCGACGGCGCGGAGCTGAGAATTTATTTTTCGCCGGAGAAGCGGCCGTTCGCGGAATTGCTCGAAGGGCGCGAGTCGCTGGAAAAGATCCGTGTCATTTCGAGCAAGGTGCTCGGCCGGGCGGTGCGCGTCTGTGCTAAACTGGAAGTAGTTACAGCGGCGGCCGCTTCGGCGGCGCGCGATGCGTCCGGCACGCAAGAATTGCGTGCGGAGTTCGAGCGCGATCCGATGGTGCGGTCCATGCTGCAGCGCTTCGGAGGAAAAATTTCCGAAGTGAAACGAAGCCAAGAGGAATCCTGATGGAAGTCAGCGCTCTCCAACAGATGCTCTCGCGATTCCGGCAACTGCAGGAAGACCTGCAGCGGCAGGTGAATTCCGATGCTGCAGGATCTGGTTCGCGCCGCGGTGAATGAAGCTTCGCGGCGCGTTGATGAAGAACTCGCCAACCAGATGAAGAATCTCGCCGGTGGCATTCCTGGAATGGCCGGCATGAAAATCCCCGGATTGTTTTAGTCGCCTAAAATTTCACCGCGCTAATTCTATTTCCACCTTTACTTCACGTATTCCCCGTTGTGAACTTCGTATTCGACGCGGAAGGGCTTTTGCGTTTTGCGATTCTCCCAGTGATTCTCAGCGATAATGCTTTTGGCTTGCGCGAGACGCTCGGATGGGAGGGGATGCGAACGGAAATAGCCATTCAGACTCTGAATGGCCAACTCGGAGAGTTCCTCTTCCGGGCTTTGCGCCTGGATGGCGTATTCGTCGTGCAATTTGGCGAAGCGTTCGAACGTGTCCGCGGCGCCGTATGGAGAATAGCCTGACCGAACCGCGAGATACATCCCTTCACGATCGGCTTCGAATTCTTCGTCCTTATGGTAGCCGGCCTGCCAGAAATCGAGCGGGATCTGTAGCAGCACTCCCAGAACATCGAGATTGAGATTTTTTAGTTTCGCCTCCAATTGCACGCGCTCTACGCAGTGATAGTGGTCGATGTGCTCGATTTCATGGGCGAGGACGTTGGCGAGCTCATCCTCGCTCATCATCAGGTCAAGCATACCTTCGCCGATGTACACCGGTCCGCCTGGAAGAGAGAAGGCGTTGATCATGTTGTGATCGGGAAGGACGGTGAAGGTGTACGGCAAGTGGCGATGCGCGTGGAGGGCGACTGTGCCGCCCACTCGGGTTACATATTTTTCGAGCGCTTCTTCCTCGGGGGTGAGCTTGCGCGTTTGCGTTGCGTAGCGAGCGGCGAGTTCCCTGCCGATGGCAATTTCTTGCTCGTCGGAGAGGCGCGTGAAGTGCATTGGAATGCGGGAAAGATCGCGCTGAGCGTCGGCGGCCATATTCAAGATGGCGTTGGCCGACACGGGAGAAGACTTGGGGCGGCGCTGGCTCCAATAGAGCCCGGCAAGCGCGACGCCCAGGATGAGAAAGAAAGCGACGAAGACAACGGAGCGCTTCATAGGTATTGGCGAATCGTGTCACTGTATTTGTTGTAGAGGAATGAAACGAATGAGACTGCCGCGCCCACGATGATAAAGGTGATATAGCGATCTCGCGGCTGAAGGCCCCAGGCATCCAAGGCGCAGAGTTTGCCGATGCAGAGTAACAGGAGGCTCAGACCGGTGAGCCGGAAGCTGCGCTCCTTGACTGCGAGCGCGAACAGAAAGATCAACAAGCCTTCCACTCCCCAGGAAACAGTCACCATCCCCTCGCGCATTTTCAAAGCCAGCATGCAGGTGACCAGAATGAAGGGGATGAAAAACTCCACTTGTTCCGGGCGGGAAGCAATTAGCGCAAGCGGCCTGATAAACGGACTCATGTTCTGGGGGACGCCGTACCGCCCTCGAAGCCTGAACGCGAAGTACAGGCTCGCCAACAAAATGGCCGCCGCCGAACTGAGCACTAGGTAGTCCCCTTCCCAATCGCCACTACTGAAATTGCTGGCGCCGAAAAGATTGTGCGCCATGCCCCGAGCCAGAACGAGGACTGTAAGAAGCAAACCCTGGTACAAGAAGAGCGGGCGATCAAGAAGCAGCGCGGCGCCAAGGAGCGCAAAGACGACGGCGGCCCAGGAAGTGATTACCCATTCAAGCGGAAACTGAAAATAAAAGAGCGCCACGACGGTGGCTGTGCCGAGGTACGCGAGAAGAACATCGAAGTGCAGACGGCGGTCGCGGCTGGTGTCTTCATCTTTTTGTGGTAGTTGCGCGTAAACGAAAAAGAAAATCAGGGCAAGAGGGAGGATGGTGTACATCCGCGGCCCCCAGAATTCGCCGGGCTCGCTTGCAGTGAGATTGGAGAAGAAAATCCGGCTGAACGCGGCGATGAGCGCGACGTAGGCCTGATAGCGGAACTGCGTGATCTTGCGCAACAGACCGTACTCGAAAAGCACGAGGCCAAAGGCACCCCACGCCACAGCGATGCTGGTGGGTTGCGACTGCATCTCGTACCACAGGAGCAGGCCGCCAATGGCGGAGGCCGCCCAGGAATAGATGTGATGGATGTCGCGCCGGCGCCATTCGTCAGGCATGCGGATGAGGCGCGAGAGCGCGTAGAAAATCACGGCGACAATCGCGAGCGACAAGAGGCGCACGCTGAGGCCGTGCCAGGCGGCAGTGACGTAGAGATTCACACTGATGCTGCGGAGAAGCGTCAGTCCGGCAAGAATGTGCGATTGCCAGGGCAATTCCTCCAGCTCGAGGCGCTGGTTAACGATTGCCAGCACGAGCGCAAACGTGGCCCAGAGCGGGGCCAGCCAGCCGTTCGGAGCTTCGTACCAGGCAAGAAGCGTCAGGAGTCCGGTGGCCGCGAAGGAATGAAAGAAGGCGATCACCCGGGCGTAGCGTTCCTCAGGCGCGGCCTTGCGCGAGAGGAAGTACAATCCCGCGGCAACTACAGAAATGGTGAAGATGCGCAGTGAAATGGGGCCCCAGAATTTTTGTTCGAGGTCGTAGTTGTAAAAATACGACCGGACCAGCGCGCACAGACCGACGACATTTGCCTGCCATGCCAGTTGCAGATAACGAATCCACCGTGTGGAGAGCGCAAGCACGACAGCGAAAACGATCCAGCCGACGGCAATCCAGGGCGCGCGGAGAGCATCCTGCAGGAACCAAACCATCATGCCGGTGCCGGCCCATGTATAGGCCACGCGCGCAAGCGCGAGATGCCGTTCGTTGGTGGTGCCGAGACGCTTGGCGAGCAAGTAGCTTCCTGCAACCACGGGCAGAGCACTGAAGGCGCGTACGTGAATGGTGTGCCAGGTTTGAACGCCGCCCTGATCGGCCGTGAGCGCCGTGAACACGGCTAGGCCGGTCAGAAGATGCCAGTGCCAGGCGAGTGCGTGATAACGCAGCGCGCGGGCGGCCTCGGACAGGGCGACCGCGAATGCAATGAACGCCAGAGGCTGCCAAAGTTCCGGCGCTTCAAACCAGATGAGCAGAGCAATGAACCCGCTGCCCGCAACCGCGAAGAGCCCGCGAATGGCGCGTTGTTCAGGATCGTCACGCAGCGCCGACAGCTTGGCAGTGAGATAAAACGCGGCGCCGAGAATAGGAAGAGTGAGCAACCGCATCTGCACGTGGGCGTGTTCGGGTGATTCGAGATGCAGATTGACGACGATGCCTCGGTAGGCGGTGAGCGCACCGAGGAGAGCGTATTGCACTTGCAAGTGCAGCGATTTGAGGGCGCGGCCAAGAGCCGCGACGAGGAGCACTATGGCGGCGAAAGCCAGCGCCGTCCAATCGTGAGAGAAAAGAGCCCAGGCAGCAGACGCGGCCGCGAACGCGCCGACATAAGAATGGATGGTCAGCAGAGGGCGATCAGGCGAGTCGGCAAATAAATCTTTCCAGCGCGATCCGGCGCCGAGAGCATTGATATAGAAGACGATGGCGCAGACAGCGAAGAGTACTCCCGAAGCCAAGGCGAGGTTTTCGCTAGAGGCGCGGAAATTGACGAGTTCGCGGAAGTCGGTGCCAGCAAGGTGCACGCCAACAAGCAGTCCGATAAACAGGCCAAGACGGCGAAAAACGACTTCTTTAACAATTACACCGGCGAGGAGGAAAACTTCAGCACCCACAAGCCAAAGTATCGCCACGTCGTTCGCCTTGTACGTGTAGTGGGATGGAGCGGCCGCCAGCATGAGCGCAGTGCCGGCAACGGTAAGGACAACGAACGCTTCCCGCCGGCGCTTGGTGGCGGGAATTTGTGCGCAAAGGAATTCAGCAGCGCCGACGATGAGAAGAGCAATGTAGGCTAGCTCCGGCTGCACGGACTGGAATTTCATGCAGCCCAGAAGCAACCCCATGTTCAAAACCGCGGCGACGGTGGAGACATGTTCCTCGAACTCGTTCTTGATGCCGCGGACAATGTGGGAAATGCGGAAGGTCAGCCAGTAGAAAAACAGTATGGCGAGGCTGGCGCGGTACTCGGCGAAGTGACGGCCGTGAGCACCCGCGGTGCCGAGAATGCGGTAGAGCCAATACAAATGATTCAGGTAACTGGAGAGAATTCCGAAGACCTCGAGTTCGAACCAGCCCATTTTCAAGACAATCAAGACGAGACCGATCGCGAGGAACACTCCCGCGGAGAGGCTGTAGACCGTGTCTTGGCTGAGGGCCACGGTTGTAAAGCCCAGCAGGAAAGCCAAGCCGGTGACGAATTGTGAGCGATAGCGTAGGGTGTGCAACGCCATGGACAGCGCGACGATTAGCATTAGCACGCAATCGAGTGTGAGCCCCCCGGCGTTGCGTGGAAGAACGCGCATGGCTGCAACGTGATACATCCCAAAGGTGCTGAAAAACAGCAGCGCCCATCCGCCGCCGACCCCGGTGCGGCCAAGTAGGCGGTAGCGTTCGTTCTTTTCGAGGAATATGCCGCCCAACAAGAGAAATGCGGAAGTGAAGTACGAGATGCCGACTTTGCCGAGCGCGCCGAGCGCGCCAAGTTCGTAAATGCCGAGAAACGCGACACCCAGCACGAAAATGATGATGCCAATTTTGAACAGCCAGTTTGTGCCGAGGGCTTCTTCGATCGCAGAGACGGTTTTCATACGCTGCTGAAAAGTGGGCTTTGGCGCGGGCACACGATACGCGGAGAGCGGCGGCGGCGCGGAGACACGCGCAGCCGCAGCGTGAGGAATCTCTGCCGGTACGCGCGGCGCGGGAGCGGGAATGCGCGGCACAGGCGGTTGGGATGAAGGAGTAGTGGGCGGAATGGTCTGTGGTGGAGGAACCGGGGCAGGCGGTTTTCCTTCGGCCGAGGTTTTCGCTGCAGCGGGTAGGACTGGTTTTGGTTCGACAGGCGCCGGTGGTATCGGCAGCTTTTGCGAGGGCGGGCCCGCAGGAGTAACCGACGCCGGAGTTGGCACGAGGGCAGCAGGCGCTTGCGGCATTTGCGGCGGCGGCTCAGGCCTCTTCTCAGGAACGGGAAACGACATCGGCACAGGTAGTTTGACCGGCACAGGCGAGTCGACGCGTGGTGCTGGCGCTTGTGTTTCCTTCATTGCCGGCGTGGCTGGGGCGGCCGGTCGCGCGATGGGTTCACCCACGACAGGCGCAGCGTGTTGGGCCGCAGCGGTAAGTTGGCGCTTGAGGTCGGCAACCTCGTGCTGGAAGGAAGTGTGCTGCCGGGCGTTCTCTTCCTTAAGCAGATTAAACTCCGAGCGAAGGCTGCTGTGTTTCACTAGAAGGACGATGGCGATGATGGGAGTGGCGATCAGGAAGATGGCGATTAAAAAAAGCAGCAACACAACCTCGGGCATTGGGCGTCCTTGGGAGTGCGTTTTTCTTTCTGTCCATGTTAGAACGATGGCAGAGAAGAATCTTGCACTTTGTTTCCCAAGCAGCTCAGCGAGTAAACTACCTCTCTGTAAGCGGTTCTAAATGAATGACATAGGGGTCCGCGGAGGATTCATTATTCACTTGCGACGACGTGGAAAAGGTGGCCCTCGTGGAATAATGCCGCCAAGGACATCCGTTTGTGATATACTTCCTCTGCGCTTAATACCTCGGTTGTGTTGTGCGGTCCCTCTGGTGCAGTTCTTGATCTGAGACTCCCGCCTCCAGTTTCCTCCGTACGTTTTACGCGTAATCTAAAACAAGACTGGCAAAGCAAGCCGCCGGCCGCCCGTGAATTCGTGTGCGCACCGCGACGGCTTCTGCCAGTAAGAAAGTAATATTGAATGTTGAATGTTTCAGAAGTGAATGCAGAGCGCTCCTCGGAGCCTCTCGCGGAAAGCGCCTCAGTGCGATTTTCCGAAATGTTGATTTCTCCTTATGTGAAGGAGAGATTGGACGCGGCGCGGTTTACCACGCCGACTCCGGTACAGGCTGCGGCTATTCCGCAAGCCCTGGAAGGAAAGGATGTGCTCGCGACGGCGCAGACGGGAACCGGCAAGACGCTGGCGTTCCTGATCCCCGTCATCGAAAAGCTGCTCAAGGATAAGACTGCGGGAATAGCAGCGCTGGTGCTGGTGCCAACGCGCGAACTGGCCATGCAAGTGGTGGACCAATACAACGCGTTACGCGGCAAGCAACTGTTGCCCGCGGCGCTCGTCGTTGGGGGATTGTCCGAGGGCGGACAGCTCCAAGCCATTCGCAAGGGAGCGCGGCTGGTTGTCGCAACTCCAGGGCGATTGGAAGATTACCTCGACCGCAGACTTTTCCACTTTAACGCGCTACGCATTCTCATCCTCGACGAAGCCGATCGCATGCTGGACATGGGATTTCTTCCCGCCATCAAGCGAATCGTCTCCATCCTTCCGAAAGAGCGGCAGACCATGTGCTTCTCCGCAACCATGGAAGGCGACATGACGCGCATCGTGAAGGATTATCTTCGCAACGCCGTGCGTCTCTCCTTTGGCTCGACCTCCAAGCCATCGGAAAATGTTCGCGTGCAAGCCTTTGAAGTGGCCATGGACCGCAAGCAGGAAACGTTGCAGCGCTTGCTGACCAAGGAAAAGGGTAAGTGCCTGGTATTTGCGCGCACCAAGCGCGGAACCGAGCGCATCGCCGAGAGCTTGAACCGCAAGGGTTTTTCCGCCGCCATGATTCATGGCGACCGTTCGCAATCGCAGCGCACCACGGCTCTGACTGGTTTTCAGCAAGGCCGCTTCCGCGTGCTAGTGGCGACGGACCTTGCCTCGCGCGGAATTCACGTGCAGGACATCGCACATGTCATCAACTACGATCTGCCTGAAGTGGCGGAGAATTTCATTCACCGCGTCGGGCGGACCGGACGCAACGGCGGCCACGGCGTAGCTTCCACACTTTTCGTGAAGGAGCAGCGGTCGGAATTGTTCCAACTGGAGCGTTCGCTGGGCATCAAGATGGAGCGCCTGCGCGCGGATGAAACGGCGGGCCTTCCCGAAAAACAGGAACGGCTGCCGGTCAATCTGCCTCGCGTGGAGTCTCTCCAGAAGCCCGCGAGATTCGTTCTTCCCGGCGAAGTTTTCCAGACACAGCTCGAAAACTAAACAATTCTAAACATCGTTCAAAAGCGGGCTCCCTGATAGGTTCGGGGGGCCTGTCTGCGTTTAAGAGCACTTGTGGCAAACTACGAGAATGCTGATCCGGCCCGCGACCGACGGGGACAAGAATGCCATTTGGGCGATCATGGAGCCCATCATCCGCGCGGGCGAAACCTACACCTTGCCTTGTGACATGGAGAAGAAAGCCGCTCTAACCCATCTTCGTCACTGAGAGGTCCAAGAGGGGGTTAAGTCCTTTGGAATCAGTTTAGGCTATGGCTGAGTTTTCACTACATTTTAAAATCTGAGTGGGCTCGAGCGGCTCCGGCCATTGCACTTGAAGTTGGCAAAGAATCGTCTGCTGCTGGTCATCGAGCTTGGTGATGCGTCGCAACCAGATCTCTCGCCCTTCGACCGTTGGCAATACGATGTCGACACTGCGGATCTCTCCCAGCCGTTTCAGCGCTTCGGCTGGCGAGTACTCTGAACCACTCCGCTTCAGCAGATGCTTGAGCGTCACCTGCAAAGCGTAGCCGAGAAACGCTACCAGCACGTGTGCCTTCACTCGCTTTTCTAGTTGATGGAACAGCGGTCGGATGGCCAACGCGCTCTTCAGAGTGCGAAATGCCGCTTCCACTTCCGTCAGCTGCATGTATTTCTTCCAGAGATCTGCAGCACCGTTTACTGTCAGATTTGTGCGTAGCAGATAGGCCCCCTCTCGCGCTTCCAGCCATTGCTGTTGTTCCGGCTTCTGCCGCCAGATTAAGCGTGGCCCTTCTTTGCTATCCTTCACGGCCATCTCATATAGATCCGCCACTTGCGGATGCAAAGCCTGGATGCGGCCCAAGCGCAAAAGCATTTTGTCGCGGTCTTTGAGCTGGCCCTCCACGATGCGCTTTTCAAGCCCCGCCAGCGCCTTTTCGATCTTGGCTACAAAGCGACTCCGGATGGCCTTCTCTTTTTCCTTTCGTCCCGCCGTACGGCATAGGATGTAGGTCTCTTGGCCTCCCGGAATCTGGATCTGCTTGACCTGTACTTCCGGTCGGATCTTTTCGAAATCATCCTTGAGCAGTTCCTGTTCGAACTGCTTGAGCTTGCTGCGCGCGGTGCCCACCAGATACTGGCCCCCGCGCTTGCGAATGGCCACCAGGTTCTCTTCACTCACCACACCACGATCAAAGATCCATACCCGCCGTGCTTTCCCATGTTTCCGTTCCACGGTGCGAAGAATCGCTTCGACGGTGGAAACATCGGTGCGGTTCCCATCAAACAGTTCGTAGCTGAACGGAAAACCGTCCTGGTTGACGATCAACGCCAGAACCAGTTGTTCGCAATCGGGACGATGATCCCGCGAGTAACCCCGCCGCATCATGGGGTTCTCTTCCGCCGCTCCTTCCACATACGTGCTGGTCAGGTCGTAGAGCAACACATCGAACTCCGCCTGGAATAACTCGCCGAAGCGTTGCTTCAGATGCTGTTCGATCTTCGTCTTTAGCGGCAGTAGACGATCCAGACAACGATACAGTCGGGTATCGTTCATCTTGCCTTTTGCGATGTGCAACATATCATCCAATGCCGTGGACGGATACCAGTGTTGTTCCACGGCCAACTCACTGCCCGGATCGCATAGCCGATTGATCGCTAACACTGCGGCTACACGCGACCAAGCTACGTCGGCACCGTCCACATCGAGATGCTGCGCAAAGAACTCCGCGAGCCCTAGCTGCTTCCACAACTCCAGCCCACGATAACAGTCGCCGAATCGGCGCGTGCGCTCGACGCGAACCTTCTTTACCAGCACCCGGGCTACGTTCGGATCATCCGGCACTTCTGCTTCGGAGGAAAACAGCTTCAGTTGACTGCTCTCTCCGTGCTCGTTGAAGACCTCCACGGTCTTCT
>WNEZ01004758.1_pt1 | contig 18376 bp, 21 predicted proteins | sample 5400521 | NCBI WGS metagenome assembly WNEZ01 (sample SAMN13153339, study PRJNA577476) | soil metagenome | isolation source: 120 cm saprolite under Douglas fir tree site 2 hole 1 replicate 1 | place: USA:California | collected 2015-04-18
AAGTCCGGCCATTTCGCATTCCATAGGCCATCATCGTGACCCAACATTGCCCATAACTCCTCTGAAAGATGAGGTGTCATCGGGGCTAAAAGCAGTGTAAGAGTTTGTAAGGCTTCCTTGCGGATCTCCGGACGAACGTTCCGTTCCATCGGCTCGTGAGCATAAATCTCGTTCGTCAACTCCATAATCTGTGCGATTGCCGAATTGAAATGCCATCTCGTCTCGAAATCCTGCGTTACTCTCCGCATCACCTGATAGGTGAACCTTATAAGCTCTCTCTCCGCCTCGGTCATCCCTTTGGGGTTAAAATCCCAATCCCCCACCGTGCGGAGTGAGCCCGCGTGCCGCTCCACCAGCCGGTAGACTCTATTCAGAAATCGCCAAGAGCCTTCGATGCTCTCTTCGCTCCACTCCAAATCTTTTTCCGGTGGCGCTGCAAAGAGGGTGTACAGCCGTCCGGTGTCCGCCCCATATTTTTGCGCCATGTCTTCCGCGCCGACCACGTTGCCCCTCGACTTGGACATGGCCACGCCGCCCTTTTGCACCATGCCCTGCGTAAACAGCCGCGCCGCCGGCTCGTTGTGCGTGATCAATCCAAGGTCGCGCATCACCTTGCACCAAAATCGCGAATACAGCAGGTGCAGAATCGCGTGGGTGATTCCGCCGATGTACTGGTCGATCGGAAACCAATAAGCGACCTTCGCAGAATCGTAAGGCGCCTTGTCGTTGTGCGCATCCGCGTAACGGTAGAAATACCACGACGAATCCACAAACGTGTCCATCGTGTCCGTCTCGCGCCGCGCCGGACCGCCACACTTCGGGCAAGTCGTATTCACGAACTCGGGCGTGGACGCCAGCGGCGATCCTCCCTCGCCCGTCAGCTTTGGATTTGGCGGCAGCGGCACCGGCAAATCTTTATCCGGCACCGCCACTATGCCGTCCTTCGAACAATAGACCACCGGAATTGGCGTGCCCCAATATCGCTGTCGCGAAATTCCCCAATCTCTTAGGCGGTAGATGGTCTCCGCTCGCCCAAATTTCTTCTTCTTCGCGAACGCCGTCATCTTCGTAGTCGCTTCTTTGGGGGAAAGCCCGTCGTAAGGCCCCGAATTCACCAGCTTCCCTTGCGTGTGCCCGTCAAACGCCTTGGTCATCGTTTTGGCATCAATCGGTTCCGCGTCGAGCGGCTGCACCACCACGCGCACAGGCAATTTATATTTTCGGCAGAATTCCAGATCTCTCTGATCGTGCGCCGGCACGGCCATGATCGCGCCCGTGCCGTATTCCATCAGCACGAAATTGCCCACCCAGATCGGAATCTTCTTATCAGTAAAAGGATTCTTTGCGTAACGGCCCGTGAAGAACCCTTCCTTCTTCATCGTTGCAAGATCTTCGGTCTTCACGGAAGTCCGGCGCATTTTGTCCAGTTTCTTCAGTCTTGTTTTGAGTTCCGACCGGAGCTTTAGACTCTTGAACCCCGTAAGCAGTTTGTCTACTGTCGGGTGTTTAGGCGCCAGGATTACGGCCGTTGCACCACAGATCGTGTCAATGCGCGTTGTAAAAATCTCAATTGGTTTCGCGCCCTTCACGCGCACTACGGCAAACTTCACCTTCGCACCCTGTGACTTTCCTATCCAATTCCGTTGCATCAGAATGACGCGTTCCGGCCATCCGCCTTCCAGTTCCTTCAAATCGTCAAGCAGTTGGTCAACGTACGCCGTGGTCTTCAGGAACCACTGTTCGATCTCGCGTGATTCCACCAGCGTGTCTTCATGCCGCCAGCAGTAACCGCCATTCACCACCTGCTCGTTTGCCAGCACCGTACAGCACTTCGGGCACCAGTTCACGCGGCTCTTCTTGCGGTACGCCAGCCCGCGGTCCAGCATGCGCAGAAAGAACCACTGGTTCCACCGGTAATATTCGGGCTCGCAAGTCGAAATTTCCCGCCGCCAGTCGTAGCTGAATCCAAAGCGCCGCAGCACGCGCTGAAATTCCGCAATGTTCTTGTTGGTCCATTCGCGCGGGTGGGTATTGTTTTTGATCGCCGCATTTTCCGCAGGCAAACCGAAGGCATCCCAGCCCATCGGGTGCATCACATTAAATCCGCGCATGCGCTTCACGCGAGCAACCACATCTCCAATCGTATAGTTGCGCATGTGGCCCATGTGCAGAGTGCCGCTCGGATAGGGCAGCATCTCCAGCACGTAATATTTGGGTTTCGACGGGTCCACTTCCGATTCGAATACGCACGCCTCCGCCCAGCGCTTCTGCCACTTCTCCTCGATTTTCTGCGGATCGTATCCCGACCCCGTGCCCGGTATGTTCTGCTCCGTCACGCCTGCTTATCCCCTTTTCTACCTCGCTGAACTCTTCCTTGCTCTGCCTTTCTTCGTCCGCGTTTTCTTTTCTGCGCGTTTTGGCGTCCTCTGCGTCTCTGCGGTAGCGTTTCTTTTCTTCTCCGCTTTTCTGTGTATGGAAATCTTTTTTTGCAGCGCCGCTGTCAGCATGGAGAATCCCTTCTCCGCCACCGGCGCCTGCAACCCCGCCAGCTCCCACAACATCGCCACGTTGCGCCGGTCATCGCCGGGATCATCAATCGGCGTCTCGGCCACAAACACCCGCCCCGTCAAACCTTCCGGGGCCGCCGTGCCGAATCGCGGGTGCCGCAATATCCTCGCGAACGCCGCCGCTCCAATCTTTCCTTTTCCGATATGCTCGTGCCGGTCCACGCGCCCGCCCAGCGGAATCTTCGAATCATTCAAGTGAATCACCGGCACGTTCTCGATCCCAATCGCGCCGTCGATCTGTCCGATCGTCGAAGCCAGTCCGCCCTCGCTCTTGATGTCGTATCCCGCGGCAAAAAGGTGCGCCGTATCCAGGCACGCGCCGACCGGCAACAAATTCCGCAACCCCGCCAAAATCGCTCCGACTTCCTCCAGCCGTGCCCCAACCGCCGTTCCCATTCCCGCAGTGTTCTCGATCAAAATTCGCAGTCCGCCCATCGGCGCGCGCTTCGATGCCTGCTTCACCGACTCCACGATTGTGGAAATCGCCTGCCCCGTCGTCGATTCGCCCCGCGCCCCCGGGTGCACCACCAGAAAATCCGCTCCCAACGCCGTCGCGCGCACGATTTCATCGTGGAATGCCTGGATCGACCGCGTTTGTAGCATTCGCTGCTCCGACGCCAGGTTGATCAGGTAATTCGCGTGAATCACCAGCGGCCCGAGCCGCAATTCCTCCCGGCGCACCCGAAACGCCTGCGCGTCCACGTCCGCAATCCGCGCCGAGCCCCCCTGCCACATCCTTGGGCTGGCCGAGAAGATTTGCAGCGCGTTGCAGCCTAGTTTCCGGGCCGATTCCAGCGCATTCAGATAACTCCCCGCGATGGAGGTATGAATCCCGATTCGAAAACTCCCATCCATCCATGATGGCGGCAGCGGTTCAGGCTCAGGTTCCGGGCGATATTCGTCTTCTGGGTCAAATTGCGTCGGTTGGATAATGGGTTGTTCAGGCATGCCTGTGGAAAATTTCTGCTCTGTCATAAACTCACTATTCTACCACACGCACCAAACCACCGGCGTCGCGCCCATTTTCGCTCAACACCGGGGCGCGGCCGGCAAAACATCTTCCCTGCCCAGATAAAGAAAGACTTGACCTACTAACTCTATCTATGTAGAGTTACGCCATGGGCATTCGCCTCCGTCTCTCGCGTCAGACCCTCGCCATCCTCGAGGCCCTCCTCGCGCGTCCCAGCCACTGGCATCACGGCTATGCCATCTCCCGCCAAACCGGCGTTCCCTCGGGAACGCTTTACCCTATCCTGATGCGCCTCGATAAACTCGGATGGCTCGAAACCCGCTGGGAGGACGCTATTCCGCAAGGACGTCCTCCACGGCATCTATATCGACTCGCCGGCAACGGCCGCGAGTGGGCCCGCGAAGAACTCCGCTCCGCGCAGCAGCTCGAGTTCTGGAAGCCCGCAGCGAGCCAGGCCTGACTATGACTTCGCCGCAACAATCAATTCCCTTCTGGCTCGCACATTCCTCCCTACAGCTCGTTCTTCGACTTTGGCCTGAGGAGACGCGGCATTGGGGCCAAGCACTTGCCGCGGAACTCGGTGAAATGGAAAAGCCATTCGAAACCCTGCAGTGGGCATTAGGAGGACTCATGTTTTTCTCCCGCGCCTCGGCTTCTCACTTCCTGACTTGGCTGAAGCTTCCTGCTGGCTCGCGACCATCCGCGGCTTCCCTGCCCCTCGGAACCGAAGCGCCCATTCTTCCCAAGCGTTCTCGCCTCTTCACCGCGACCATCCTCCTGACAACTGCAGTGGTTCTCTTCCTTCCCCAGAGCCGCGAAGCCATCTCCACCGTGTGCGCAAGTTGGAACGACTATCGGGGATATTCCAGCGATCTCCGCGCTTTGTAGACTCTCGCCACGCGCGCCGCAAGGGAAAAAGACGCTCGTACCCTCGCCTTTGTCGCACTGGCCACGCCTGACCCAGACCACGAGAAGACGCTGGCGGATCACGCAGTTGCCATCGACGCGAGTCTCATCTGGATCTACGCCAGCCACACAGCACATCCTGAATTCATTTCCTCCGTCGAAAGACGAGCTTGTCCGTTTGATGACTGCTGACCCTGACAACGCTTTCCCCGAACTCCTCGCCGCACGGGTCATCTCCGAGCCTCTATTCCAAGGTCTCCTGTCCACCATTCCCCAACGGAAGAGGAGTTCGAGAAATCTCTTGCCGCCGACCCCCAATGGATTGCCCACATGGACCGCGCTTTTGGCGCTCCCCGCTATGACAACTATTTCAACCGCCACTGGCAACTCGTCCGCGAAGCTTGGAATCACCATCCAGATCTCTCGGCTTCCGTGATTTTCAACAGCCTATGGGGTCATTCGCTTCCCGATGTGCTCTCCATCAGAAACTATGGCAATTATCTGGTGCACAGTGCACAGAGAGCCTCCGATGCCGGGCATGCCGCGGGGGCGGAAACGCTGCTAAAGCGTGTGGATGACTTCGGTCGCCGGATGTCTGAGCAAGGTGAAGCCAATTTCGAGGGTATGGTGGGACTCAGCCTCTCCCATTAAGCCACGACCCAACTACGGAATCTTTACCAAACCCATGGGAACGAGCGTGAGGGTCAGCAAGCCGCGCAGCGCCTGCAGGAAATTGACGGCCGGATCGAGAGTATCCACCATTTATTTCGACCGGCTAGCCCCGCGTAGTTCCGCGCCTTCGATCGAAGGGCTCTCCTTGTCCAACTCTCTGCCGCCTTGGCCGTGCTCTTTGCCATCGCTGCCGCTTTCAGCTTGTCGCTCTGGAGCCGCGCTTGGCACTACCGAGTCGCCGCAGAATGCAATTGCGGCGCGCCCTCTGCGTCGCCGCTGACTGGGCTCCCGCTGCCTTGCTCCTCGGCTGTGCGGCGTTGCTGTGGCTTTTTCAGCCCTACGCTCAGATACTGCGTTCGGCTCGCAGCCTCACCTCTGCATCGGCTGCTTGGCAGTCATTACATTTCGAAGGGCTCTACACTTTATCCTCAACTCTTGGCGCTCTGGAGCAGCCTTTTACACCGGTCCGCTTCTGGCAATCTTTCATCTGTGCCCTTGTCGCCCTGGCCCTCTTCGTCGTCGTGCGCGGATTCCTTCGGTACAAGCGCGCGTAAACTTGACCATCCTATTTGCCGCATCCCTCCAGCTTGCCGTAAACTCGATGTTCACTCACCGCGCCGGGAGAGCCATCCATGCTGGTTGTAATGCAGTCGCACGCCACCGAGGAGCAGATTCGCGAAGTTTGCAAGCGCATTGAAAGCCTCGGTCTGAAGGCCCATCCCATGCCGGGCTCCCTCCGTACCGCCATCGGCATCACCGGCAACAAGGGCGCCATCGACCTCGGCATCCTCGAGTCCCTCCCCGGCGTCGTCGAGTGCATCCCCGTCAGCAAGCCGTACAAACTTGTCAGCCGCGACACCAAACAAGAAGACAGTATTCTGCGAATCCCCACGCCCTCCGGCGACGTCATCGTCGGTGGCGATAAGATCGCCCTCGTCGCGGGTCCCTGCGCGGTCGAAACCGAGGAGCAATGCCTGGCCATCGCCGGACGCCTCAAGAAATCGGGCGTGCGGCTCTTCCGCGGCGGCGCTTACAAGCCGCGCACTTCCCCGTATAGTTTTCAGGGCCTCGGCGAAGAGGGCCTCAAGATTCTCTCGAAAGTTCGCGAAAAATACGGCTTCGGCATCGTCACCGAAGCCATCGATAGCGAAAGCCTCGACCTCGTCGAGGAGTACGCCGATGTTATCCAGATCGGCGCGCGCAACATGCAGAATTTTTCCTTGCTCAAACGCGCCGGCCGCGCCAAGAAACCCGTTCTCCTCAAGCGCGGGATGTCCGCCACGCTCGACGAGTTCCTAATGGCCGCCGAGTATGTCCTCTCCGAAGGCAATTACAACGTCATGCTGTGCGAGCGCGGCGTTCGAACGTTCTCCGATTTTTCGCGCAACACCCTCGACCTCGCCGTCGTCCCGGCGGTAAAAAAACGCAGCCATCTCCCCATTTTTGTCGATCCCAGCCACGGCACTGGCAAGCGCCACAAAGTGTTGCCGCTCTCCCGCGCCGCCGTCGCCGTCGGCGCCGATGCCTCCTCATCGAAGTTCATCACGAGCCGGACAAAGCGCTCTCCGACGGCATGCAGTCCCTCCTCCCCGAGGAATTCATCGCCCTCGCCGACGAAATGCGCCAAATCGCGGCCGTCCTCCACCGCACCATCAATTGATGTCAACGAATCAGAACTACGTCAGCTAGGATGCCCCTTGTAGAGGTGCGCGTGGGAAGCGACGGCGTCCGTTTGTGGTAAGGGGCCTTTTGTATCCGCCAGTCAGTGGAATGGAAGGATCACTCCACGACTCTTAATTTGTACTTATCCTCCGCTTGCGGCCTTCCTCGCCAGTCCCCGCTTGCCATTCAACTCAAAAAATCTGCTCGTAAAGCGATTCTCGGGATCCACGGCATGCTTCATTTGGAAAAAGGCGTCAATCTCGCCGTACGCTTTCCGCAAGCAATCTATTTCCAGGTCCCGCGCGTACGTCAGATAGAATGTTCCGTCGCAGTTCACAGCGAGCTGTACCAACTGGCTGATCAGTTTATCAGCCTTCGCCCGGCCATCGGTCGAGCAGATTTCGTTGAAGTAAAGTATCACCGCGAACGCATCTGCTTTTGGCGCATACGAAAGTGCCGTTTCGTTGTTGGCTTTCACATACCGCAATGTCACGCCAAGAAGATTGGTCTCCTCTTCTTGCAGAATTCCCCGCATGCCTTCCATAAAAGTCATGAACCGCGGAATCGGAACAAAGAACTCCTGTATCGCGTCTGTGTCTCTCTTAGAGTTATGTTTCAGCATCTTTATCGCTGATACGGGCGGCCGCATGGCGTTGTTCCTCGACACCAGAGTCCTTTTCGCTCCGTTGCCGGCGATATATTTCTCCGCCTGCCACCGCAGCGTCTTCCCCCAGTTGTATCGTCGCGACAATCCAAACAAAAACCGGTCGCGCGCCACGTTTCGCTCGTGGTCCAGCCGGAACATCCCCTGGCGGACTCTGTCGGTCCTTTTCCACACCGTTACGATTGTGTCATCCAGAAAACAACGCGGCGAGATTGAGGGACGCGCCAAAAATAGTTCCGTAGCGGGATTCGCCCGGACCTCCTTTTCGAAATGCCCCAAGAGCTCCCTTAAGGGAATCACCGTGGAGGTCTGCTCGTAGACGCAATTGTCTACCAGCGCAAGATCCACATCGAGGATGATCCCGCACAATCCATATCCGCCGATGGCATTCCTGAACATCTCGGGATGCTCATTCCTGCTGACGGACATCACCGATCCGTCCGCCAACATGATCCGGAATCCCAGCACGCTTTCCACAATCGTCGGGAACCGCATATCGCGGCCGTGAGCATTTGCCGCCAGCGAGCCCCCCACCGTAAAAATGTTGTCCGATTGCATGGCCTTCAGCGCCAGGCCCGAGGGATTGATCGCCTCTTGAATCTTGTCCCAGATAATCCCGCTTTCTACCTTTATGCACTTCTGTTCCTTATTCACGTGGCACACGCGGTTGAACCGCCTCATGTCCAGAACCATCGCGTCATTCACAAAAGCGTGCCCGCCCAGGTTATGCCCGGTTCCCAACATGCACACCGGAACATTCTCTCGTTGCGCGCGCTGCAAAGCGTTTCGAATGTCCGCAACGCTTCCCGGCGTTTCAATGATGCGCGCAACCGCCGCATAAACGCGCCGCGCGTCGGTAATATGCAGATGAGGGGACCGCTCGAAAATCTCTGCAATCGCCTTGCTTAGCCGCTTGCGTTCCCGCCCCGGAACTTTTGGATACACCGGCAGGTAAAGTAATTTTCGGTAAGCCTCTCGCGTTTTTGAAGGCTCCAAATTCTCCCGCCCCGCTGGAGGATCGATCACCGAGAGCGCCGACCCGGAAGCGGTTCCGTCGAATCCCCGCCTGTGAAGTTCCGCCATGAATCGCTCCCGTGCCTCCGCCAGAATCGGGAAGACCCAAAAACTGTGAAACACCGCTCGATTTCCGGGATAGGGAATTTCGCGCGGAAGCGACTTCGCAAATTCCTCTCCCACGCGGATTCTTTTATTCAGCTGGGCAGCGTTGAACGTCCGCAGCCGGTGTGCCAGCAGCGCCAAGAGCGGATACGAGCATTGCCACTGGATTTCCTTCAGCCAATCTTCCTCATCCAATCCCCGCACCTTAGCGATCACTTCCTCAAAATCCGCTCCCAATAGAGCGCACCCGCGGTAGAACAGGCCAAACAGCAGCGGCAACGTAAATAGTTTGAGGATCACATGCGTCAAAATTACTTTCGCAAACTCTTTCCGCGTCTGAGCCGGATGCGTCCTCTGGATGACACGCATCTTCCGCAAAAGCTCCACATTTTTTACGCGCAGCAGAGCTCCTCCCAGCGCCGTCATCGTCTTGATCGAACCGAAGCTGAACATCGCCACATCCGTCTCCGGATGTCCCGTGTAATCCTGCCCGGTAAACCCTTGCGCGCAGTCCTCAATCACCAGGATTCCGTGCTTTTTCGCCAGCTCGATCACCGGTCCCATCGGCATGCGCGTGCCGAAGAGATGCGCAATCACAATCGCCCGCGTCCTTTCCGTAATCGCGGCTTCGATTGTCGCTATCTCGGGAGCCATAGTCCCGCTTTCGATATCCAGCGGAATCGGAACGAGTCCGTGATGCTTCGCGATATTTACCATCTCTTTGATCGTCAGCGCCGACATCAGAATCTCATTGCCTGCCGGCAACCCAAGTGCCCCAAGACACAGATCGAATCCCGTCCGGACAGTAAACGCCGAAAGCACCGGGAAAGGAGACGCAAACATTCCTTCGAGTTCCGCTTCCTTAGCACGAATACTTCTGGGAAAGGAGCAATAGAGCGCCGCATGCGCAAGATCCGCCCATCGGATATCCAGCTGCTTTCGAGGAAACATTCGGAATCGAAGTGACTCTGTCATTGGAGAGGTCGGCGCACAGGGTCAGGTTGCTGTTTCTCTGCTGGGGTAAACGACGAGTTGCAAACTCCCCCATTTCCGCATCGCGTTCTGGACAATTCCTCCTGAGCGGGCGGATTCTACACCACCCTCCGCTCCTACACTAGAACCTAGAATTTTCCGTGCATTCCTCTTCGAATGCCGCGCGTGTTAGACTCCCCCTCACTATGATTCGAAAGCTCTTTTTCCTCATGCTGTTAGCCGTCCCGGTATTTGGGTCGGAACCAAAAGTGATTCCGCTCTGGCCCGGCGCTGCGCCTGGCTCGGAGAACTGGAACTACGAAGAAGGTGTGCCACAGGACGCATCACACCCCATCACCAATGTGACTCATCCGACGCTCACGGCCTATTTTCCCGATCCCTCTTTGGCCACCGGCACGGCGGTGATCATTTGTCCCGGCGGCGGATTTCGGGAACTCTGGGTCAGCCATGAAGGGATCGATCTTGCGCGCTGGCTGAATTCCATCGGCGTGGCCGCGTTCATTCTCAAGTACCGCGTCATGCGCACCGGCGACACCGACGCAAGCGATTCCGCCAAAATGGCGGAGCGCCGGCAGACTGTCATCCCGCTCGCGATCGCGGACGGACAGCAGGCGGTACGCCTCGTGCGCTTGCACGCCCCAAAGTGGAGCATCGCGCGCGACCGCATCGGGATCCTTGGCTTCTCCGCTGGCGGCTACGTCGCCGCAGCCGTGGCGCGCTTCACCACGATGCGGACAGCCGGCCCAATTTTGCCGCACCCATCTATCCTGGCACGCCTGACGATGTCACGGCTCCCGCCGATGCCCCACCTCTCTTCCTCGTCCACGCCGATGACGACAAGGTCGTGACGCCGCTCGACCATTCCATCCGCTTATACGCCGCCTGGAAGAAACTGGGAATCCCCGCCGAACTACACATCTATTCCGCGGGCGGGCACGGATTCGGAACACGAAAGATCACCCTGCCGGCAGGTACCTGGACCGACCGGTTTCGCGATTGGCTCGACGTCCAAGGCATTCTCAAGCATCCCCAGAGTTAGTCCCCCGTGGGGTGTGCGAGCGCGGGTTGAGCGCCCTGATGCGTCATGGCACACGAAGGCCCGGTTCACCCGCCCATTCGTCGGCCAAGTCTCACTGCAGTACTAGGGTATTCCTGCACCCTATCTTAGGGTCTACACCTGATTGGCAGGGAAACGCCTCAATGCTAACAAGGGATTGAGCGGAACGTGAGACCAGCTCCATCGTCAGCGGTGCCCATCCGCACGGCGATGCAGACTTCTGCCAACCGGCAGGGCCAGGTCAGATGGCCTCAGAGAGCATACTCAACGGACGTATGGACAAGCGCCTCCCCATCGCGATGGTTGTGCACCTCGCCCAGGCGCAGGCTCAGCCCGTCAACGGATCAGAAGTGACCTACACGGACAACATCAGCGTCAACGGCGCTCGCATAGTTACAAGCCGCCCTTGGCAAGCCGGCGAAATCGTACAAGTCACACCGTTGAGAGAGGAAACCACCATCCGCGGAAAGGTCGTCTACTGCCAGAAACTCGTGGACGACCGCTACTGCATCGGATTGAATTTCCGAGGGCGCCCCGTCACCTGGTCCACGTTCCGGACTTACAGCGGCGCCTGACTCCAGCCCAGGTATCAAATCCGCTGACGGCACGACTCGACAGCCCTTGCAAGCCATAAGGAGAAAACAAGCCATGGCAAGGGTATTCCCTCCGGTCCGCTCCGAAAGCCGCATCCCCGAGAAGATGTTGGTCGAGCTCTACAGTCTTGAGAATGCCGCACATGAGATTACGTCCACGATCAACGTCAGCTCCCACGGGGCCCGCGTCTTGACAAAAGCCCCCTGGGCGCCCAATCAGGATGTTTCCGTTCGATCGGTCCCCGGCAATCTCTATTCGTGCGCGCTCGTCGTTTATTGCAAACCCCTTCCGGACCGTTCCTTCTCCATCGGCCTAAGGTTGCTTCACCCGACCGAGCTTTGGCCGGCACTCAGCAAAGCTTCCGCATCACCTCAGCCACACTGATTCCCCACGGGCCGTTCGAGTAAGGCCGCACAAAACCGGCGTCCTGGGCGCCCGTCAGAATCTTTCCGTAACGCGCGGAATTTAATTTAGTCGTGGAGGACGACACTCAAGAGGGAATTGTCGATGTGGATCTCGCCCTTGTTGTATTGGATGAAACCCAGTTTCCTGAATTTGTTCATGAAAAAATTGACCCGGGGCCGCGTGGTGCCGATCATCTCCGAAAGCATCTCTTGCGATACTTTGGGAAGCACCTTTTGAGGATGGCCTCGCGCGGATGGCCTCGCGCGCCATAGCGCGCGAGCAGCAGCAGAGTACGTGCCAGCCGTTTCTCGCTGGAATTGAAGAGCTGGTCGATCAGGTCCTCCTCGACCCGTACGTTTCGCGCAAGCATGTAAGCAATGAAGCGGTCGGAGAACTCGTGTTCCTCGTGGAGCACGCGAATCATCTCGTTTTTCTCAATGACGAGCACGGTGGTAGGCGCAATGGTGGTCACAGTGGCCATGCAAACGGACTGGCCCGCAAGGCACCCTTCCCCAAAAAAATCGCCCGGTCCAAGAATCGCGACAACGGCTTCTTTTCCGGTCTCGTTGACCACGGTGAGCTTTACACCGCCTTCCTGAATATACATGACATGCTTCGCGGGATCGCCCTGGGCGAAGACGGTTTCCTTTCTTCGAAATTTGTGCACGGTTCTCCGCAGACCGGCGGAGTCGAGAAATAATTCCACATCGAAGGCAGAGCTTCTTGCATTCGCTTTCTTGGTAGAGCGAGGGGCCTTCACACATACACGTCGACCCACTTGGGACACCGTACATTAGATTAGCACGGAACAAGATTCTGCTGACTGTACAATAGTGAACACTTCCTGCCGGCGGGTAGCGCGTCCCTGGCCCGACGCTGAACTCCAACAAGCCATTAGAATGCAAGAGATTACGGGTTACTCCTAGCGGTTCAGGAGAACTTCCCGCAACGACTGGTTCACTTCTAATCCGCCATCGTAGTTAATGAATCCCTGCTTCCTGAACCGATTCATGAACAGATTAACTCGCGGGCGCGTGGTGCCGACCATCTCCGCCAGAACTTGGTGACTAAGAATGGGAATCTCGACAACCGCTGGGCCATTTTTACGCATGTGGGCCAGCCGCAGAAGCACGCGCGCGAGCCGTTGTTCCGCAGAGGAAGTCAGCAGGTGCGCCACGTGATCCCGGTAGTCCTTGACGCTCGAAAGCAGATAGGCCACCAGAGAATTTGATGCTTTGTTCTTTTTGCGAAGCATTTGGAGCATCTTTTCTTTTTTGATGGTACGTATGGAGCTGGCGGTCAACGCGACGGCCGTGGACATCCGAAGAGGATAGCCTGCCAGGCAAAGCTCGCCAAAAAAATCATGCACGCCCAGGATGGCGGTAACTGCTGCCGGTTGGTCTTTCGTCCGGGTGCTGAGCCGCACCCCTCCCGATTGAATGTAGAAAAGCGTGTAAGCCGGCTCCCCTTGCTTGTAGATATTTTGCTTGTCCCTGTAGCGCGAAACCTTGCCGCCCAGGCTGGCTCCTGAATTGAAACCACCAAGGTGAGAAGACATATGGTTCGTCCGTTTCATAGGTCGCTCCGCTCCTGACCAACGCGTTTCGTGATGCGGGTGTTTCCCGGCGGCTGCACTCTACTTCACCGCCCAACTCTCCAGCCCGGCTCTCTGCGTAAGAACCAAATTGCCGCCCTTCCCTGGGATCAACACCTTTATGGCTTTCCTGTTGACTCCTCGGACTTGCGATGAGCTTCCTGCGACCACTGAAAAGCCTTATTGGCATGTTCTAAGGCTTGTTTGGAATGCTCGTGTCCGGTCTGGTGATCTTCTTTCCCGTGGTGCGCGGCGGCAGCACGGTGCGCGTTTGCGGCGAGTTCGTGGTACGCGGCAGCTCTTCGGCGCGAGTCATTTGGCATGGCCTCTCTAGTTCCTGGGGGGGCCACCCATCTTGGAACTATCCCATTCTCCAAACTGTTCAATATTAGACACTCGGCCCGCGCAAATGGTTCTATGACGTCTCCATGATAATCCCGGAGCGGCATCGCCAACCCGAATTTTAGCTTCTTCTTTCCTCTCAGCTTTCACTACTTCCAACTCTGCAGTTTTTTTCTGAGTCGCCTCGCCACGCGCGTGATGATTCTACGTCCGATTTTCTGCGCGCACGGGCACCGCGCAGAAGCTGCCCTCGGTAAAGCCCTCCGCTTCCACGCTGCAGGCATGGTCAAACCGCGCCCGGTAGTTTTCCCAGGCCAGCGTCGCCGTGAGTTCCACCAACTGCGCGTCGTTGAACTTCTCCCGCAGCTTCGCAAACAGCGCGTCTTGAACCTCGACGGGAGTCTGCGTCATGCCGTCGGCGTACTCCAGCACCAGCTTCTCTGTCTCCGAAAACAGTTCGCTGTCGCGGTAGTTAGGCAGCGCAGCGATCTTCTCTGCCGAGGCCCCGTCTGTTCTGCTGACCGCAGAACCGATGTCAATTCAAAAAGGGCAGCCCACGAGCGTGGCCACACGCAATTGCGCCAGGTCCTTCAGGGCCGCGTCCACCAGGTGGCTGGAGAGCAGCGATAGTTCCATCTGGCCGTAGCCCCAGAGAAGCTTGCCGTGTTGCGCAGCGATCTTCACCGGCATTACCACGCGTCCCACCTTGCGTTTGGTCAGCGCATAGATGATTCGCGTGAAGAGACCGCGGAATAGGCCTTGTTGACTTGGGTCAGCGCCAGCGATCCGTGCCATGGTCATTCCACCTCCTACTTCGGTCGCGACGAGTTTAACTCCCGCGGCCTGCTCCGGGCGAATCCTGCCGAGGTTGCGGGGGTAAATGGATGTGGCAAGCGGGGCACAGTGGGGCTTGCGGGAGTTATGGTCCGATAGATTTGCGGAAGAGTGTTGGATGGCGTCGCAAGAATATCGAGGAAAGGCCAAAGACCGCATGCGCTGCGACGCGGTCGGGGTAAACGCCACCGGCACCAGGGGCCCCAGCAAGAGATGGAGGAAATTTCAAAACCCTGCCCCCTGGGAACCCGTGACGCGACCCCAAAACATTCCACTTGTTTAGCGTGTGCCACCTGCTCGACGGTGCGGAATTGATTTCAGTTTGCAAGCTGCTAGAATGGCGGCGCTTGGAAAGGAATGCCGATGGCTCCCACACTTGCGAATGGGAAGATCTGTTACATCGAGATGCCTGCGACTGACATTGCGCGCTCGGCCGACTTCTACAAGAGGGTGTTCGGCTGGGTCATCCGGAAACGCGGCGATGGCAGCACTGCTTTTGACGATACGACGGGCCAAGTGAGCGGCACCTGGGTGCTCGGGCGCCCGCCCGCCGCAAAGCCCGGGCCCTGTTTTACATCATGCTTGACAGCGTGGCCTCGACCGTTGACATCGTTGTAACCCATGGGGGCGAGATCGTGCAGCCGATCGGCGCGGATGCGCCCGAGATCACGGCGAGGTTCCGCGATCCGGCAGGAAACGTGATCGGTCTCTACCAGCAACCCGCCTGACGCTCGGATCGGACAGGTTCCTCTCTGGTTAGCTGAGACGGGTTCCAAGCGTGCGGCGCGTACGGGGTACCCGGCTATGTTCTTGTGCCGGAAGCCGCGCGTCTCGCTCTTTGGCGGGCGGCTTTTAACCTTTCCGCGATACGTGGGAGAATCCATGCTCTGCAACTTAAGACGCCCGGCTCCACGACGGGAGCCGGGATAAAACCCAGGCGGCCGCAACGATGAACCTGGAGTGGGCACGATATATCGTGCCCCTACATAGGCCAAGACGAATGTTATGAACCGGCCCAAAAACTTCCGCGTCTACTTCTTGCTCGCCACGCTGGCTATCGGCGGGATTGTGCTGTTGCTCCGCGAACATCGACCATCGTTCCTTCGGCCGGACCTGCATCTCTCGGCTTACGTCACCACCGCCGACGGCCACGTGACCGTTGTCGATCTCGTGAAGCTCAAGGCCGTTGCGCGCATTCCGGTCGGGCCGGGGCTTTCCGGGATGCGCGAGCATCCCACACGCCCCGAGGTTTACGGCGTCAGCACAGCGGGCGGCTACGTGTGGATCCTCGATCCGCGCTTCGATCCGTTGGACGGGCACTTCACAGGGCAGGTCAGCGCGCGCATCCCCGTAGGGCCACTTCCCTATGCGCTCGATTTTTCGCCGGACGGCAAGCGCATCTACACGACGGCATCGGGGAACGACACGCTCCTCGCGATTGACGCCCGGTCGCGCGCCATCACCGGGCGCGCTACCACCGGGCGCGAGCCCGTCCTCGCCCACGTCACGCCGGACGGCAAGTCCGTCCTCGTAGTGAACCGCGGCGACGGATCGCTTGGCATACATGATGCAACGACTCTCGCGCTGCGGGGCAGCGTTTCCGTGGTCGCTCAGCCTGCAGACGTCGCGGTCCTGCCGGACAATTCCTTGGCGTTCGTGTTGAGCCGCACCGAACACCGCCTCTCCGTCGTGGACCTTCGCCGCGGCGATCTGGTCACCAATCTCGAACTAGCCGGTGCGCCCTCGGACATGCTGCTCAAGCCGGATGGCGGCGAGCTCTACGTGATTTCGCCGGAGGCTCACGGCCTCCAGGCCATCAACACTTCGACTCACGAGGTGGGCGATTATATGGTCCTCGGATCGGCGCCCACTCGCGGCGTCCTCAGCGAGGACGCCAGCCTGCTCTACGTTTCGGACACGGCTGCCGGCCGCGTCACACCCGTCGATATTTATAACCGCCGCATCGTTCGTGATCCTGGAAAGGGTTTCCCTGTGCCCGCCGGTGATTCTCCAGCGGTGTTGCGATTCGATCCCGCGGAAAACTTGCTGCTGGTGGTGAGCCAGGGCTCGGGCGACCTGGCGGTCATCCGTGTGCGCACCAATTTTCTGCTGACGATGATTCCCGTCGGCGATCACCCGCAAGATCTCGCCGTTAATTTGTTCTAGTATGGTATCTTGAAAAATCCGTAAAACCTTCGAGAAAGTTTTGGGCCGGCAGAAAAAGCATTAACACAGCACGGCAGAGCCGCAACCAAATGTAGAAGGCGCTTCTGTTCTCGATAAGATGTGGTGGTTCTGCAAGAACGCCATATCGTCGGAGGACAGAAACGCCATAGAAGAGTTTATCGCGAAACACAGGGAAGAGATTGCGGGAGTACTGAGTGGTTTCGACCGGCTGGTCTTTCGAGGGACGCTGCGGTCGATCAGCTATCCGGAAGGGATGATGGGCTACCTGTGGGCCAACCAGGTGCGGCTGACGGAATTTGGCAGGCATGTGCAGCGGGTGAGCGAGCGATTGAAGCAAGCGTGTCGAGCAAAGGCCGAGGCTCTGAGGCGGCCGATGAAGTATCTGGCCTCGGCAGGAGAGAGCAAGGAAGAGGTAGCGCGAGGGATCGCGGCACGGGAAAAGATTGAGGAAGGGTCGGTATGTGTGCTGAGTTGTGTAGAGCCTTGTCGGACGTTCGAGGTCTATCGCAACCGGGAGATGCGGAAGCTGCAGTTGGTAGCGCGCACCCGGAAGTGCTTGTTTTTCTATCACTACTGGATGCATCGGGAGTTTGGATTTTTAAATGCGCGGATACAAACGTGGTTTCCCTTTGCGATCCAGGTGTGTATGAACGGACGGGAGTGGCTGGCGCGGCAGATGGGACAAGCGGGGATGAAGTACGTGCGGCAGGATAACTGTTTTCCGTGGGTAGAAGGATGGGACCAGGCACAAAGGTTGCTGGATCGGCAGCTACGGACAAGCTGGCCGCAGTGGCTAGGGCGGATCGCACGGGAGTTGAACCCGGTGCACATGCAGATGTTTCGGAACTTTCCGAGGAGTTATTACTGGGCGACCTATCAGAGCGCGCGGGCCATCGACGTGGTGTTTCGGCAGGCGGGAGTGTTGCGACGGCTGTACCCGCGACTGGTGCACTACGGGATGACCACCCTGGGGAGCACCGACGGGCTGCGCTATCTGGGTCGGCCGGTCCGGCTGGACGGTGAAGTGCCGAAGTCGTTTCGTGGGGAAGTGAGTAGCGATTTGAAATGGCGCGAAGAAGGAATGCGAATCAAGCAAAGCGTGAATGGGAACGGTGAAGCTGTACGACAAGGCGTTCACGGCAGTAGGCAGCGTGTTGCGGGCAGAGACCACCATCCACCATGGCGGAGAGTTTCGCGTGTACCGCCGGAAAGAGGGGGATAGCAAAGGGAAGAAATCGTGGCGTGTGTTGCGGGGTGGGGTGGCAGATCTGCACCGCCGCGCGGAGATTTCCGAACGAGCGGCAGAGCGCAATCTGGATGCGCTGGCGGGTGTGGACGAACAGAGCACTTTACAGGAATTGCTCGACCGGCTCGGACAGTCCAAGCAATGGAAAGGGCGGCGAGTGCGCGCCTTGCATCCATTCGGAGGAGATCGTGCGATGTTGCAGACAATTTGCCGCGGGGAATTCATGCTGGACGGTTTTCGCAATCGGGATTTGCAGAAATTCTTCTTTCCTGAGGCCACCCAGGATCTGCGAGAGGCCCGCCGGCGCTCGGCGTGGGTCAGTCGGAAACTGCGGCTGCTCCGGGCGCACGGAATAATCCGCAAGGTCCCCGGCACTTATCGCTACCAACTGACTGAGACCGGGCGGAAAGCCATCGCCGCCCTGCTCACCGCCTGGCGCTCCACAGTTCGAGAACTCATACCGGAGGCCGCCTGAAATTCGTCGCCAGAAGGAAAGAAACTACAGATTAGTAGTACAGAGGTCGCAGAGAGTACAGAGGACACGGAGAGTACAGAAACGGCAAA
>WNEZ01007925.1_pt1 | contig 18371 bp, 20 predicted proteins | sample 5400521 | NCBI WGS metagenome assembly WNEZ01 (sample SAMN13153339, study PRJNA577476) | soil metagenome | isolation source: 120 cm saprolite under Douglas fir tree site 2 hole 1 replicate 1 | place: USA:California | collected 2015-04-18
CATCGGTGAAGTCTTCCAGAAGGTGAACCCCTCGGTGGTCGTGATCAGAGCCAAGGGGCGCGATGTCTCGGTGGGCGGACAAGTCCGCTTCAGCGAGATCGGCTCGGGAGTCCTCATCTCAGCTGATGGGAAGGTCATGACCGCCGCGCATGTCGTGCATGCGATGGATGAGATCAACGTCGAGTTCCTCGGTAGCGAGATCATCGCAGCCACGGTGATCGCGTCGGAACCGGCGGCTGATCTGTCGCTGCTCAAGCTCAGTCGCGTGCCGCCGGGCGTGCTGGTCGCACCAATGGCGAACTCCGACACGGTGAAGATTGGCGATCAGGTCTTGGTGATCGGTGCGCCGTACGGCTTGAGTCATGCGATGACGGTCGGCTGGATTAGCGCTCGATGGGCCCCCAACACCGTGTATCAGTCCATGCCGCTCGCGGAGTTCTTCCAGACGGACGCGGTCATCAATACCGGCAACTCTGGGGGGCCGCTGTTCAACATGGCCGGAGAGGTCATTGGGATCGTCAGCCACAACATCTCGAAGACTGGTGGGAGCGAGGGACTCGGCTTCGTGGTCACGATTAATACGGCCAAGAAGCTCCTGCTCGACGAGCGGTCGTTCTGGAGCGGTCTGGAGGGTCGACTGCTCACGGACGCGCTTGCCGATCTGCTGAACCTTCCGCCCAACGCCGTCGGGTATTTGGTGAAGACTGTGGCGAAAGGCTCGCCCGGAGAAGCCGTGGGACTTCGTGGTGGAACAAAGGTCGCTGTCATTGATGGTGAACAGATTGTCCTCGGCGGGGACATCATCCTGAAGGTTCAGGGTATCCCGGTGCGCGGGCTCGTCAACTATGAACAGACCCGAAAGATTCTCGCCGAGCTCCCTTCAGGTGGGAATCTGACGGTGACCGTACTACGGGCGGGCAAGGTGATCGAGTTGACGGGCCGGAAGCCATGACTCTAGGCCCGCTGGCCCTCCCGTCGAGCCGCCGACGAAGTTCGAGTTGGTGATTAACCTTAAGACTGCCAAGGCGCTCGGGCTGACGATCCCGCAATCGGTATTGATCCGAGCGGTCGAGATCATCCAGTAACCGAGGAGCCCGCGCCCGGGCCCGGCGAATGAACAGCATTACGGAGGAAGCGCGTTAGGGTTCGATCCAGAGGAGGGCACAGCATGCGTCGCTCTCGCTTTGTTCCGGTGGCGGGATGGTGGTCCCTGGTGGTCTTGGTCGTCCTCGCCGGATCTCCCACACTAGGTCAGGCACCCAAGTACGGCGGCAGGCTCACTCTGCGGCTGCGCGAGGACCTGCCGCAGGGGTTCGCGATACACGAAACTGCCACGATCTCGACCATGTGGCCGGCCATGCCTTGCTTCAGCAACCTGGTGCTCTTCGATCCGCTCAAGACCACGCACCGTATGGACGCGATCATCGGCGAACTGGCGGAGCGGTGGTCGTGGCAAGACAACGACCGCAGCCTCGTCTTCTTCCTGCGGACGGGCGTGAGGTGGCACGACGGCAAGCCCCTCAGCTCCAAGGACGTCAAATTCACCTTCGACTTGCTTCGTGAGGCCCCGGACGCTCCGGCCAAGCTCCGCATCAACCCGCGGCGAGACTGGTATGCGAACCTCGAAGCCGTTGAAGCAGTCGATCCCCAAACCGTCGCGTTCCGGCTGAAGCGGCCGCAACCCTCTCTGCTCCTGATGCTCGCATCCGGCTACACGCCGATCTACGCGGCTCACGTGCCACCGGCCAGCTATCGCACGGGTTGCGTCGGGACCGGGCCCTTCAAGCTGAAAGAGTGGCGCAAGGGCGAGTTCGTCGAGTACGTGAAGAACCCGGACTATTTCGTCAAAGGACGACCTTATCTGGACGGCCTCCGGTATCTGATCATCGGCGAGCGGGGCACGGCGACGGCGGCGCTCCAGGCTGGCCGCGTGGACACGGCGTTCCCGGGCCAGACGCCCAAGCCGATCGCGGAACGGCTCAAGAAGGCAGTGCCCCAGCTCGTGATGACGCCGGTGAACACGAGCGTCATCGATCATCTCGTCGTCAACACCAAGAAGCCGCCCTTCGATAATGCGAAGGTGCGGCTCGCCCTGAGCCGCGCCATTGACCGCCGCGCGCTGATCGACGCCGTGTACCAGGGCGGGGCGGTCCTCGGGGCCTCGATGGCTTCCCCGCCCTATGGAGTGTGGGGGCTCCTCGACAAGGACATCCGTGCACTCCCCGGCAATGGCAAAGCGGCCGACGAGAAGGCGAGGGCGCGGACCCTCCTGGCCGAGGCTGGGTTCGGGCCCAACGCCCCCCTGAGGCTCGAGATGCTGACGCGCGCGCTCCCCGACTTTCTGGATGTGGCCGCCTTCGTGATCAATGAGTTGAAGCACGTCGGCGTCGAGGCGTCCCTCAGGCAGGTGGAGTCGGCCCAGTGGCATCCGCTGCAAACGCGCGGCGACTTTCAGATCGGGATAGAGCGGACCGGTATCGAGCCGGACGACCCGGACGCCAACTTCTACGAGAACTACGGCTGCGGGTCGCCGCGCAACTATCCCCGTTACTGCGACGAGGCGATCTCGCGGCTGATGGATCAGCAGTCGCAGGAGCTGGACCCAGCCAAGCGCCTCGCGCTGGTTCAGGTGATCCAGAGAAAGCTCGAGGAGGCTGCGGTCCGCCCTGTGCTGGGCTGGCGGCTCGACTACTACACTGTGTGGCCGTATGTGAAGAACCTGGTTCCTCACCAATCCATCTACAGTTGGGGCCGCAGGAGGTGTGGCTCGACAAGTAACGGACGCGCGTCGGTGCTGCGCGGGCGGAGGACGCGCGTTTCACCACGGGCTGCCAGAACTAGGGTGCCTCGACGCTCGTGGGGACACTCACTGGGGTGAACGACACGAGGACCTTGCCGACCTTCGTATCGGTGCTGAACAGCCCCATGGCCGATATCCGTCGGTGCTCGGCCTCGGCGACCTTGCCGACGCCGTCGGCGTAGAACGTGTACAGCGTGTCCCTGACCGAGACGACCCCCAGGATGTCGATCTGGTAATCCGTCCTGATGAGGACGGCGCTGAAGGCGCCCGCGGGCGTCGTGACCCGATACACACCGGCGTACACGGTCGTCGCTCGGATGCGCCCGGTGTACCACTTCATCGCCGGATTGCTCGAGCTGTACACGTCCATCCGGCCGTCGAACGTCCGGCTCTCTCCCGGCTCGAGACCCGCGATCAAGTAGCTCAACGGCGGGTCGAAGTCCACCAGCGCCTCATAGGCGTGCGTGATCTGACTGGGCAAGACGAGACTGCCCTCGGCGGTCCAACGCAGGTACAGCGTGGACTCCTGGCCGATCGTCCTCTTCCAGGTCTCTCCTCGAGTCGTCACGCCGATCGGTGTCAGACCCTCGCGCTCCGTCTGACCACGGCGCGCGCCGGCCGTGATTCGGTACCGCCATTCGCCCGCCTCCCACCGCGCGACCCGGGCCGGGTCGCTCAGCGACGACGCGGACGCCGGGTCTCCAACGACGCCCTCACCAAGAACCTGAAGCAGGTCACTCGACGCCGGACTCGGTGAGATGCCCTGGGCGCCAGCACTCACCGGCGACGGCCCATCCAGCGAGCCAGACGACAGGATGATCCCGGCCAGAACGAACACGATCCCCTCTCTGAGCATGGCGTCTCTTCTTAGCAAACTCCGATGGCCTCCGGCATCCGGGAGAAGCTTGTCACACTCGTCTGACGGCCGGTTGCGGCGGCGCCCGCAACGCGCCGGATCGACCGCTGAGCGGCTACGGAGCCTGAGCGTCACCGCCGCGTAGGATCGACGTCCCGGTGACGCGGCGGCTCCCGTCCATGATCACGCCGATGACCATCACCCGCTCGTTCGGGGACAGCACGGCATACTGGTCCTGCGGCACACGGACGAGATCGACACTGACGCTGCCGCCGGTTTGGAGCTGGACCGCCATGGCCTGGCCGGCGATCCACTGCACGCGCCCGGCGAAGCGCACCGGCCGGTCCTCGGCGCCGGCCGGCGCCAGGACGCCCGCCAGCAGGATGGACACCATTAGAACGAGCATCGCGGTCACGCGCTTATCCATCGTCGAGAGCCTCCACCGCTTGCCGTTGAGATGCTCGCCGAGCGGGAGGCGTTTCAAGCCGGCGCGCCGGCCACCACCGGCTCGCGATCGGCCGCCCGACAGTCCCGCCGAACGGCCAGGGCACGAGCGTTGCCTGATCGGAACAGGGAATTATCAGGTGGGCTCGCAGGCCAGCGCGTGCTCGAAGATATCGCTGCCATACGCCACTCGTAGATTGCAGGGAGCTGGTGCTTGGCGGCAAGCGCGATGATGCGCTTCCGATCCCGATTGAACGTGACCGTGCCTTGGACGAGTACCGCGTCGGCTCGTCCGAATAGCGGCAAACGCCCTGTCGTAGTCGCCAACCTGGACTTCGACGACGACCAGCTTGATACCGAGAGACGACGCGGCCTTCTGCGTTTCCTCCACGGTAGTCTGCTGCCAACCGGGTAGGCGGGCGGCGGCCAGGAACGCGATCCGGGCGGCCCGTGGTACCGCTTCTTTAAGCAGTTCCAGCTTGGACGGTCTGGTCGGTTCCTCGCCGAGGCTACGTCAGGGGCTTCGGGGCGCCTCGGGGCCGGACGTCGATCAGATGAAAGATCAACACGAGCGAGGGCATCAACGAGCAGTACTTCGCGACGTGCGACAAGCAGGCGCGCCTCAAGACCGACGGAGTGATTTGACCGCCACCCTCTCCTGCTTTCCGCGCCGGCCGGCGCGTGCGGCATACCGCGAGATCTGCCGCACGCCTCGAGTCCGGTCCCGACTCGCGCCGTTACGGGGCTGGGGGATGGCCTGGTCGCTCTTCAAGTCCGCGTTGGCGCCGGCCAGCGGAACCAGAACGGCGACGAACATCAGCACGAGGACGATCGCTCGCTTCATCTGACACGCGTGACACGCGCGGGCTCAGCCCGCCATGAGAATTTCCAGGGGTGTCGCCTGTGGGTCCTCGCTGGCGGCCGCCGCGATCCCGCGCTCCGCTGTCCGGGCGGCCATGAACGCGACGGTGGCCGCCACGACATCCGGATCGCGCAGGATGCGGCGATGTCCGAGCCCTTCGGTCATGAGCAGGTCGGCGCCCCGCCAGGCGCGGGTGATCGCCATGCCGTGCTGCCAGGGGATCTCGGCATCGCCGCGGTCGTGGATGACGAACAGCGGCATCGCCAGCGTCGGGGCCAGCGTGACCACGTCGAAGGCCGACCAGGGCCGCCTGACGCGCTCCTCGATTCGACTCTGGGGACGTACGAGTGCATCTGATGAGAAGTGTTGTGACGCCCGCGCTATGAGCCCTGCGGCGCCGTTTTGCAAGGAGGTGCCGGGTTTCTTTCATTTACGTCTCGAGGTTCAATGATGACGTCGGGTCCCTCGTGTTCGTAAGCCCTTCTTTCTGATTGACCCCTGGTCGGATCACCAGCGATCGGCTAAGATCGCCGGGTGCGTGGCGTTCTGATCCTCCTCCTCGGTGTCACGGCCGCCATCGCGACCGCACTGCCTGCTGAAGCCGAGATGTACAAGCTGACGGCCCCCGATGGAACCATCTACTTCACGAACACTCCGACCGACCCGGATTACCGACGGATCGGCTTTGCTGTCGCACCAACTCCGCTCGCTCCCACGGGGCAAGAATCGCAGCCTAGGGGGAGCCTCACTTACTTTCAGGAGATCGCGGAAGCCGCTGCCCGATACGCGGTGCCGGAGCGGCTCATTTCGGCGGTCATCCAGGCAGAGTCCGGCTTCAATCCGCGAGCCCTATCCCAGAAGGGGGCGCAGGGGCTCATGCAGCTAATGCCGGAGACCGCCTCCGCCCTCGGCGTTCGGAACGCGCTCGATCCAAGGGAGAACATCGACGCTGGCGTCCGCCATCTCCGCGGGCTCGTCGAGCGGTTCGGCAACAACCTGGGCCTCGCGATCGCCGCGTACAACGCCGGAGAGAAGGCGGTCGTCGCGTACGGCGGCATTCCGCCGTATCCGGAGACCCGGGAATATGTGATGCGAGTACTGCGCTTCTATGGCGCGCCGGGCGACGGCGACGAGGCGGCGGTGCGCGGTGTCTACCACAACATAGCGCCCGACGGAACCGTCACCTACACGAACATCCGGCCGCGCGATGTGCCGTAGACCCTCTCGATCCTCCGCCAGCTGACCGCGCGCCTCGAACGCCGCGATGCGACCCTATGTCAACCCGGCCTCGCCGGAGAAGCCGGGTCGACGATTCTGGTTTTCCTGGGCGGACTTCCTCAGGACGCGAAGCTTATCGAGCGGGAGCCGGAGCTGGCATCGCGGCGGTGGGCGCCGGCGCGGTGGACTTGACGACCACAGGGTATTTCGCGCAGGCCGCCAGGCCGACGAGCGAAGCGATCAGCACGAGCACGAGCGTCGTCGACTTCAAGTGCGAGTACATGAATTGCCTCCCATTGCTGGGGGTGTGGGCCGTCTCAGTTCCCGTTCTTCTTACCCTTCGGGCCCTTGGCCTGACCGGGCGGGATCTTGTAGTACGTCGCCGGCACGGCCAGCACGGGCTGGGGCACACGGTTGGTCGCGATGATGCCCCATGAGCTTCCGGAGCTCGCCGCGATGAACCAGGTGCCGCCGTGCAAGCTGTAGTAGCGGCCGGCGTAGACGAACAGGTTGTAGTTCGCGCTGGGCCCGTAGAAGACGGGGCTGAGACGTGGCGGTGACGCGACGACGAGCGCCGGCGGCGGCGCGACGTCGATGCCGATGTTCACGTCGGCGTGCGCGGGCGCCGGACCGAACAGGCCACCGACGAGCAGAAGCGCTATCAGCGTTGTCTCCGTCATGTCTCACCCTCCGGAAATCCTGTCGGACGACGTTCCGAAGGTGCAGGACCAGTGCCAGCGAGAGGGCACGAAACAACAGGGGCTTAGGCGCTTGGTTGCAACACCGAAGGGTTCGCCGGGTGTCCTTCTGGCGCGCAGCTGACCGCCGTTGTCAGTGATCTCGAGTATCCGGCAAGAGGACTCGAGCTGGCCCACGGCGGCTGGCCAGCCAGACCGCCGCCAGGACGCCGGCGAGGACGGCGAGGCCCTTCGGCGTTCCGCGCAAGACGCGAGAGTCGTGCTCCGGCTCGCCCTTGACAGCGCCATGCGCCTGCTTTACCGTTTGCGAAATCGCATTGCTATATCCGCAAAACGTGAGGGATGCCCATCGATGAGTAGCAACACGAGGTATACGCTCCTGACGCTCGTCAAGGGCCTTGCAGCGCTCGAGGCGCTCGAGCCGGTCGACGGTGGTCTCACGCTCACCGAGTTGGCGCGGCGCCTCAAGGAATCCCAGACTGTCGTCTTCCGCGTCCTCAAGACGCTCGAGGAACACGGCTACGTCCGGCACGACTCTGTCTCCCGGCGGTACACCCTCGGTCTCCGCATCTGGGAGCTCGGCACCAGGGTAGTGGGCCGAACGGGGCTGGTCGAGGCGGCGCGGCCGGTGCTCAAGTGGCTGACCACTGTAACGGGGCAGACGTCGGGGCTCGTCGTGCTTCGTGGCACTGACGTGCTGTATCTGGACATCCGGGACGGGCAGGAGGCGCTACGCTTTTACGTCGAACCCGGCGCTCGCGCTCCCGCCTACGGGACCGCCAGCGGCAAGGTGATGCTCGCGTGGCACCCCGAGTGTGTTCCCCAGGTCGTCAAGGCGGGGCTGCGGCGCCTGACTCCAACGACGATCGTGGGGGCGGCCGACCTCCGACGCGAGCTTCAAGAGATCCGCCGCGCCGGCGTCGCCATCAACCGTGGCGAGCGCCAGCCTGACCTCGCGGCGGTGGCGGCCCCCCTCTTCGACGCGCACGGTGAGTGTGTCGCCGCGGTGGGCATCGCGGGGTCCCACACCCGCTTCACCGACGACCTCGAGGATTTCAAGCGCCATGTGCGGAAGGCGAGCGAGGAGATCTCGGTGAAGCTCGGCCATCGCGCCTGAAGGGGAGCCCCATGGAGTCCTCGATCTGGAACGGCGGCGCGTACGGTCAAGGTCAGCATCCTTCTATACGGGGAGCTGTAAGGAGGCAACCATGGGAGAGATCCTGGGCCTCGGCATGACGCATTTTCCGCCGCTCGGCGGCCGCGACGAGGGCATGGCCGGCATCCTGAAGCGCGCGCTCGAAGATCCGGCGCTGCCCGAACGATACCGACGGCCGTCCGGATGGCCCGAGGCCATGCGGCGGGAGTACGGGAGTGACGAGGGGCGGAGCGCCGCCGTGCAGCATCGAGAATTCCTGGTGACGCACTTCCGCAAGATGCGGAGACTTCTCGACGACTTCCGGCCGGACTTCATCGTGCTGTGGGGCGACGACCAGTACGAAAACTTCAAGGAAGACATCATCCCGCCGTTCTGCGTGCTGGCCTGCGAGTCGTTTGCGCCGCGGCCGTGGGCCCACGCCTCGTTCGTGCGCGCGAACGTCTGGGACGAGCCCAAGGACACGACCTTCCAGGTGCGAGGCCATCGCCCGGGCGCCAAGGCCCTGGCCGAGGGCCTCTTGACCGAAGGGTTCGACGTGTCGTACGCGTACCGGCCGCTGCACCACGAGCTCGGACACGCGTTTCTGAACACGGTGATGTTCCTCGATTACGACCGCAAGGGCTTCGACCACGCTGTGGTGCCCTTCCAGATCAACTGCTACGGGCGGAAGGTGATCTCGCAGCGGGCCGGCGTCGCAAGCCTCGCCGAGACGCCGACCGGTGATCAGCTCGACCCGCCCTCACCGATGCCCTGGCGCTGCTTCGACCTCGGCGCCGCCTGCGCGCGCGCCCTGGCGCGGAGCCCCTGGCGTGTCGCGCTCGTCGCCTCGTCGAGCTGGTCCCACGCGTTCCTGACGGCCAAGCACTACTTCCTCTATCCGGATATCACGGCCGACCGCGTCCTGTACGCGGCGCTCCAGAGAGGCGACTGGGCGACCTGGCGCGAGACGCCGCTGTCCGCGATCGAGGAGAGCGGCCAGCAAGAGCTCCTCAACTGGATGTGTCTGGCGGGGGCCATGGCCGAGCTCGGCCGCAAGCCCGACGAGACAGCGTGGATCGAGACGCACATCTTCAACTCGAACAAGTGCTTCGCGTCGTTCCGGCCGTGACGGCGGAGACTCTCTGATGCAACTGGGTTTTGTCGGCACCGGCACGATGGGCAATCCGATGGCTCGCTGCCTCATCGAAGCGGGCCACCAACTGACCGTCCACGATCTCCGCCGTGAGGCCACATCCAACCTGTGTGATCTGGGGGCACGCTGGGCGGACACCCTGCGCGCGACGGCACAGGCCAGCGAGGTGGTCTTCATGTCGCTTCCTGGCCCGGCCGAGGTGGAGAGGGCGATGGTCGACCCATCGACCGGTATCCTGGCCGGGCTCAAAGCGGGCGGCGCCTGCATCGATATGACGACCAACGCGCCGAGCGTCGTCCGCCGGATCGCCGACGTCTGTCGGGCGCGAGGCGTGGAATTCCTGGATGCGCCGGTCAGCGGTCGCCCACCTGGCATGACCATCATGGTGGGCGGTCAAGCGACAACCTTCGCCAGATACCGTCCGTTGCTCGAGGCCATGGGGCGGAACATCTTCTACGTGGGCGACACGGGCGCAGGGTGCATCGCGAAGCTGGTGACGCAATACCTCGGCTACACGAACTTCGTCACCTCGCTCGAAGGTCTCCTCATCGCCGCCAAAGCGGGTATCGACCTCGGCATCCTGGCGCAGATCGTCCCGGTCAGCGCCGGGGCGAGTCGAACCTTCGACAACATTCCCCGGTCGGTCCTGAGCGGCGAGTTCACCGCCGGCGGGACGCTGGACATCGTCGCAAAGGACCTGCACCTGGCCTGCGAGCTGGCGCGCGAGGTGGGAGCGCCCGCGCACCTGGGATCGATCGCCGACGACGTGATGAAGCGCGCCCAGGCCCAGGGATGGGGCCGGCGCGGATTTCCCATCGCGGCGCGAGTCCTGGAAGCCATGGCGGGCGTGGAGCTGCGGGCGGCCGGGGTCAAATACGAAGGCGGGTACCAGGAGAAGGATCCCCGGCGAGGATAGCCATGCCCGATCACAGCGATGACATCGCACACCTTCTCCTACAGCAGAAGATCGAGAACTTCCTTTACTGGGAGGCAGAGCTTCTCGACGAGCGGCGATACGAGGAGTGGCTCGCACTCCTGGCCGAAGACCTCCGCTACTGGATGCCGATGCGACGGAACGTCAAGTTCGGCGAGCTCGACAGGGAGTTCACGCGCGAGGGCCAGGACGTCAACTGGTTCGACGAGGGAAAAGAGACGCTGACGCGGCGGGTGCAGCAGATCCTGACCGGTGTCCACTGGGCCGAGGAGCCTCTCTCGCGGATCTGCCACATGGTGTCCAACATCCAAATCCTCGATGTGAAGCCATCGGTCTCGGCGCCTTCGGAGGTGACCGTCAAGTCGCGCTTCCTGATCTACCGAAACCGGGTCGAAACGGAAACGGACATTCTCGTCGGGAAGCGAGAGGATGTCCTTCACCGCGTCGATGGGCAATGGAAGATCAGGCGGCGAAAGATCATCCTGGACCAGAACGTGCTCCAGGTCAAGAATCTGACGTTTTTCTTCTAGGAGAAGCCATGGCGACGGGACGTCGTTACAGGGGCGGTCTCGTGGATCTGGGGGCGGGACTGATCAGCCGCGAGATCTTCGTCAACGAAGAGATCTACGCGGAAGAGCTGGAACGGGTGTTCACTCGAGCCTGGCTGTTCGTCGGTCACGAAAGTCAGATCCCGAAGCCGGGTGACTACTTCGTATCGTGCATGGGCGAGGAATCGGTGATCCTGTGCCGCGACCGCGAGGAGCGCCTGCACGTGTTCCTGAACTCCTGCCGGCATCGTGGGATGAAAGTGTGCCGTTACGACGAGGGAAACACCCCAGTCTTCACGTGTCCCTACCACGGCTGGAGCTATGCCGCCGACGGAAAGCTTGTCGGCGTTCCGTTTTTCAGAGAGGCCTACCACGGGAAGCTGGACAGGTCGCAACTCGGCCTGGTGGAGGTGGCTCAACTGGCCACCTACAAAGGAAGCGTGTGGGCCACCTGGGATCCGAACGCCCCTGGGTTCCTCGAATATCTCGGCGAGTTCAGGCGCTACCTCGACCTGACGCTCGATAGCTGGGACGGCCGCGACGGAGGCACGGAGGCTCTGGGTGGCGTCCAGAAGTGGCTCATCCCGTGCAACTGGAAGTTCCCCGCCGAGAACTTCAGCGGCGACAGCTATCACAACATCAGTCACCGATCGGTCGACATGGTGGGCATCGGGCCCAGCGGGAGTGGACGCCGGGATATGCGAGAGAGGCTGATCGCCCGCCGGCTGCAAATCTGCTTCCCAGAGCGAGGACACCAGACCGGCGTCTACGTACTACCGAAAGATCAGCTGACGCCTGCTGCCTATCAGCAATCGTCCGTGGTGTCCGAGTACTTCAAGCATTGTGAGGAGGAACGGCGGCGCCGCCGGGGTGAATGGGGGCGAGTGACCGGAAGCCCCGGGGAAGTCTTTCCGAACACGGCGCTCCATCCGCGACAGCCGCGCACCTTCGCCGTCTGGCATCCTCGGGGCCCGCACCAGACCGAAGTCTGGCGATGGTATCTCGTCGACAGCGACTCGCCGCCGGAAGTGAAGGACTTCCTGCGCCAGTACTACATCCGGTATTCAGGGCCGGCGGGACTGACAGAACAGGACGATATGGAGAACTGGAACTACGCGCATGCCGCCAGTCGGGGGACGATCGCGCGGCGCTATCCGTACACGTACGAGCAGGGAATGGGGTTCGAAGTCGAGAACTACGAATGGGACGGGTTGCGGTTGCCGGGGTCGGTGATGGATATCACCGACGCGAAGTCGAGCGAGCACAACCTCCGAAATCTCTACCGCCGCTGGGCGGAATTCATGGACGCCGAGAGCTGGAACGAGCTGGCGACCTGGCGGACTCCCGCGCCATGAGCGTCATCAACCTCAGGCACCTTCAGCCCGGCACGAAAATCGGCCTGTCGGACGGATCGACGGTGGAGGTGGTGTCGAACCCGCTGGATGGGATCTGGGTGTTCGCGCGATACCTATCCGCACCGCGCGACGCCTCACTGGTCGGGACCGAAGAGATGATCTTCGCGCAAGACATCGTGGAGATCCGGTGAACACCGTGATCGGGGAGCGCCGTGCCACCCAGTCGTGAAGAGCTGCGACAGGCCTTTCAGGCCGGCTTTCAGGCGATCGACGCGGGCGACACGTTCTATTCTGGCTTCGACACGTTCCTCACGTCGATCGGTTATCGAAAGCGAGACGAGGTCCCCTGCACGTGCCGGGACGAGGGCGCACACGGTCACCTGCCCGAATGTCGGTGGATGAAAGCATGAGGGACACGGCCATGGCCAGGAGCGCAAAGCACAACTCGATTCTGGCACTCGTCGACGTGAAGCAAGGGCTCGTCAGCCGAGAGCTCTTCGTCAACGGAGAGCTCTACCATCAGGAGCAGGAGCAGCTCTTCGCCCACTGCTGGCTCTTCGTCGGGCACGAGAGCCAGGTTCCCAAGCCCGGCGACTACTTCGTCTCCGGCATGGGCGAGGAATCGGTCATCCTCACCCGGGACCGGGAGCAGAGGATTCACGTCTTCTTGAACACCTGCCGGCATCGGGGCATGAAAGTGTGTCGCTACGACGAGGGCAATACGCCGGTCTTCACCTGTCCCTATCATGGCTGGAGCTACGCCACGGACGGCCGGCTCGTGGGAGTGCCCTATTACAAGGAGTGCTACCAGGAGCAGCTGGACAAGGCCGAATGGGGCCTGGTGGAAGTCCCTCAGCTGGTGAACTACAAAGGCACGATCTGGGCGACGTGGGACGAGGCGGCGCCGCCGTTCGCGGAGTACCTGGGAGGCATGAAGGTTCATCTGGACACGCTCCTGGACTGTCGCGATGGGCGTGAAGGCGGCTCGGAAGTCCTGGGCGGAGTGCAGAAGTGGGTGGTGCCTTGCAACTGGAAGTTCGCCGCCGAGAATTTCGCCGGGGACGCGTACCACAACATCAGCCACCGTTCCGTCGACCTCGCGGGCATCGGACCGAGTGGTGCTGGCCGGCGCGATACCGCCGAGCGCTCCACCGCCCAGCGGTTGGGCGCGTCGTTCCCCGACCTCGGCCATGGCGCGGTGTCGTTTCTCCAGCTGGACGATGTCCCGTACACGCCGAGCTACCAGAACACGCCGATCGTCGAGGAGTACTTCCGGCATTGCTACGAGGAGCGCAAGCGGCGCCTCGGAAAGGACGCTCGCCTCCTCGGCCTCGTCGGCAACGTGTTCCCCAACACGGCGTACTTGGCCCGCCAGCCGCGCTCCATCGCCGTCTGGCACCCGCGCGGGGCCCTGAAGACCGAAGCCTGGCGCTGGTTCCTGGTGGATGCCGACGCGCCGTCGGAAGTGAAGGACATCCTCCGGCACTATTACCTCCGCTATTCAGGGCCGGCCGGGATGACCGAGCAGGACGACATGGAGAACTGGAACTACGCCACGCTCGCCAGCAAGGGGGTCATCGCGCGGCGCTACCCCTACAACTACCAGATGGGCCTCGGGCAGGACTATGGAACCTACGACAGCCCCGGGGTGCTCACCGATAGGATCGCCGAGCAGAACCAGCGCGGCTTCTACGAGCGCTGGGCAGCGTACATGGATGGGGCGCGCACGGATCCCAGAAACGGGAGGCGCAACGATGGCAGAGCTACCCGGAAAAGCGCTCGCCCAGGAGCTCATCGCCCAGAGTCGCGAGGAAAGCCGCCGAACGCCGATGGAAGGAGTCATTCAGGCGGCTGACGAGGGATCCCTTTCCGACGAACAGCACTTCCGGCTGATCGGCCGATTGTGGACGCTCGAGCGGATGCTCTATTACGTCTACGGCGGCTGGGGACAGGGGCTCGAGCTGAACGATTTCCCGCCGAGCGTCAAGTATCTCTTTGCGAGGCAGATCTACGACGACTCGACGCACGAGATGCTCTACCTCGACGCGATTCTAAAGAAGGGATGGGCGGCGACTCAGCGCGACGTGTTCGGGCACCCGTATGGCAGGTTCGAGATGGACTCGGCGCTCGCGTTTTACGCGTTCTCCCTGCGTAATTTCGCCACCTACCCCCACACGATCCGGATCGCCGCGTTGAACCTCGGGCCGAAGATCCTCGAGCTCCACTGGATGGAGGCGCTCGTCGAGGCGCTGCCCGACAAGGAGCTTCGAGGGGTCTTCGCGAGCCAGCTCGTCGAGAACCGGAGCCACGTCAACATGGGCCGGCGGATCGTCGAGGAGCACGTCAGCCGGCCCGTCGACGCCGACCTGTGCCGGTGGGCGTGCACGGTCGTCAAGCAGGACTACGGACGGTACTTACAGGAAACGAGCGATCTCGTCCTGGGTCGAACGACCTCCCGGGCGCCCGCCGCGACGACCCCGGTGACGGATTGAGGAGAGCGCGATGCCGACCTTGAAGGTCGACCACGAGCGCTGTACCGAGTGTCGGATGTGCTACATCGTCTGCCGCGAGCTCGACCTCAACGCCGTGTACGTGGCCCTGGAGCCGTTGCATCGCATCGAGATCGACGCGACGACGTGCACGTATCCGGGATGCACCGCGTGCCTCATGTACTGTCCCGCCGAGGGCTCGATCGTCGAGGCCGAGAGTGGACGTTCCATGGTGCCCCCGCCGCTCGAGACGTGGCGACGGCGAGGCGCGCGCCTTCCAGTCTGAGGAGGAGCCACCATGCATGTGTTGCTGGAAGAGTTCCTCGACAAGTGGGTATGGCCTACGGCGCCCGGCGCGCCTGGAGCAGAGTTCCGGTGGCGGCTCACCAAGGAGCGATGCCTCAAGGGCTGGGAGATCTCCCTCGGGCGCACGCTCGGCGAGATCGAGAACGAGCTCGCGCGCGGCGACGAGGCTTCGAAGAAGGTGCGCGCCCTGCGCGGGTACGCGGCCGAGGGCGTGCACATGTCGATCAAGCAGATGTCGGCCCAGCTCCTGTCGGTCGATCTTCCCGATCAAGCGCGCTACATCGACCTGCAACGGATGCGCGCCCGACAGATCTGGGACGAGTGCAAGCACAGCAAGCTGCACGCCGACGTGCTGATCGGCAAGGGATGGGTGAAGCACGAGCGGGAGCTCATGGACCAGGTGCAGGCGAACACGCAACCCCTGCCGGCATACTTCGGGCTCTCGATGATGTTCCCGCACATCCATCCGCTGGCCCGCGCGGCCCAGAACTACTATCAGGAAGCGATCGCCTGTCTCGGGATCATGGCCCACCTGAGTCTCGCGGACGATCCGCTCGTCCGGCACGAGCACCTGAGTCAACGGGACGAAGAGCTCATGCACTTCATGGAAGGGAAGTTCCAGATCGACATGTACTGCACGACGCCGGAGACGCAGAAGCCGGTGGAAGAGGCGCTGGACTACCTGATGCACCAGGTCGGCGGCATCCGATGAAGGTTCGCATCGACTACGGTATCTGCAACTCCTGCGGCTTGTGCCGCGAAGTGTGCCCGGAGTCCGCGATCAGGCCGAAGCTCCTCGAGCCTCGACACCTCTACGAGGTCCAGGCCGCGAAGTGCACGGGCTGTGGGGAGTGCCTCGACTACTGCCCTGCGCCCGGGGCGTTGGTCTCCTATGAGGCGGCCTAGAGGCAAGCGATGGCGGCTTCGTGGGTTCGCGCGGTGAGACTCCGGGACAAGGTCGCGCCCGCCTGCTTTGTGGTTTCATCATGTCGATTCGGACATATTGATGCCGGCGGGTCGCCGATGGAGGCGCCCGGGCGTCCTGGTCGTGCAGGCTCAACGACGAGAGGAGGGCGTGATGATCGCACTCGACATCAACGGCAAACGCCAGAACGTCGACGTGCCTGGCGAGACCCCTCTGCTGTGGACGCTGCGGGATGAGCTAGGGCTCACCGGCAGCAAGTTCGGCTGCGGCATGGCCTGCGGCATGGCGCTCTGCGGCGCCTGCACCGTGCACGTCGACGGGCAGGCGGTGCGGTCGTGCATCACGCCAATCTCGGCGGTGGCCAACAGCAAGATCGTGACCATCGAGGCCGTCGGCCGCGAGCCCGTCGGCAAGGCCCTGCAGGCGGCGTGGGTCGAGAACGGCGTACCGCAGTGCGGTTACTGCCAGGCCGGCCAGATCATGTCCGCGGCGGCGCTGCTGCGGCGCACGCCGAGGCCCACCGATACCCAGATTGACGAGGCCATGGGCGGCAATATTTGTCGCTGCGGGACCTACACGCGTATCCGCGCCGCCATCAAGCAGGCCGCGGCCAAGCAGGGAGGGACGCGATGAGCGCGCCGGTCGGTCGCGTGTCGCGTGCGGGCGCGGAGGCGTCGTCCGAGAAGTCCGTGGTGCTGGCCAACGTGAGCCGGCGCCGGTTCTTGCAGGGGATGTCACTCGGCGGCCTCGTGCTGGTCGTCGGGTTCCAGTCGGTCGCGCGTGCCCAGGAGCCCAAGAAGTACGGAGCCGACGGGATGCCCAACGGATGGGTCGACAATCCGCTGGCCTTCGTCTCCATCGCCGAGGACGGAACGGTCACGATCGTCTGCCATCGCTCGGAGATGGGGCAGGGGGTCAGGACCGGCATGCCGATGATTGTGGCCGACGAGCTGGAGGCCGACTGGAAGCGTGTTCGCGTCGCCCAGGCGCCCGGTGACGAGAAGCGGTTCGGCAACCAGGATACCGACGGCTCGCGCAGTACCCGCCATTTCTTCGAGCCCATGCGCCGCTGTGGCGCCGCCGCGCGCGCCATGCTGGAGGCCGCGGCCGCCGATCGCTGGAAGGTGCCGGTGAGCGAGGTGGCCGCCAAGAATCACGAGGTCGTCCACCGTCCAACCGGCCGCCGCCTCGGATATGGCGTGCTCGCGAAGGCCGCCGCCAGTCAACCGGTTCCGGCCCGGGCGGCGCTGCGTCTGAAGGATCCGAAGGACTTCCGTTACATCGGCAAGGGACAACTGAAGCTGGTCGATGCGCTCGACATCGCGAACGGCAAGGCGCAGTACGGCATCGACACCCGGCTGGACGGCATGCTCTACGCGGTCGTGGCCCGTCCTCCGGTCCTGGGCGGCAAGGTGGCCAGCGTCGACGACGCCGAGGCGCTCAAGGTGCCGGGCGTGGTGAAGGTCGTCCAGATCGAGAGCAGCCCGCCGCCCGCGCACTTCAATCCCGTCGGCGGCGTCGCAGTGCTGGCGCGCAACACCTGGGCCGCCATGCAGGGCCGCCGGGCGCTGAAGATCACCTGGGACGACGGACCGAACGCCAGCTATGACTCGACGGCGTACAAGGCCAGTCTCGAGGAGTCCGCGCGCAAGCCCGCCAAGGTCGTGCGCAACGACGGCGACTTCGCCGCGGCCTCGGCCGGAGCCGCGAAGCGCCTCCAAGCCGAGTACTACGTCCCGCACCTCGCGCACGCGACGATGGAGCCGCCGGCCGCCGCCGCCCGCATCACCAGCGGTAAGTGTGAGGTCTGGGGAGGCTTCCAGTCGCCCCAGGCCGCGCGCGATCTGGTGGCGAAGCGGCTCGGCATGTCAGCCGACGACGTCACCGTGCACGTCACGCTTCTGGGCGGCGGCTTCGGGCGCAAGTCCAAGCCGGACTACGGCATCGAGGCGGCCGTGCTGTCGAAGGCCGTCGACGGCAAGCCCGTCAAGGTGACGTGGACGCGTGAGGACGATCTGCACAACTCCTACTACCACACGGTGTCGGTCGAGCATCTGGAGGCCGGCGTCGACGCGCAGGGCAAGCCGGTGGCGTGGCTGCACCGCACCGTGGCGCCCACGATCATCTCGACCTTCAACGCCGACGCGAAGAACGAGGCGCCCTTCGAGCTCGGCATGGGCGTCATCAACGTGCCGTTCGCGATCCCCAACGTCCGCATCGAGAACCCGGAGGCGATCGCCCATACACGGATCGGATGGTTCCGATCGGTCTCGAACATTCCCCATGCGTTCGCGGTCCAATCGTTCGTGGCCGAGCTGGCCGCGGCGGCGGGCCGGGACCCGAAGGACTTCCTGCTGGAGGTGATCGGCCCCGCCCGCCAGGTCAGCCCGGAGACGCTGGGCGACACCTGGAACCACGGCGAGTCGCCCGAGCGATATCCGGTGGACACCGGGCGCCTGCGGCGCGTCGTGGAGACGGTGGCCCGTGAGTCGGGCTGGGGCAAGAAGTTGCCCAAGGGGCACGGGCTCGGCATCGCCGGCCACTACAGTTTCGTGAGCTACGTCGCGGCGGTCGTGGAGGTCGCCGTCGACGCCAAGGGTGCGGTGACGATTCCCCGGGTCGACGTCGCGGTGGACTGCGGCGCGACC
>WNEZ01001744.1_pt1 | contig 18350 bp, 18 predicted proteins | sample 5400521 | NCBI WGS metagenome assembly WNEZ01 (sample SAMN13153339, study PRJNA577476) | soil metagenome | isolation source: 120 cm saprolite under Douglas fir tree site 2 hole 1 replicate 1 | place: USA:California | collected 2015-04-18
CGGAGTGGCGTTGGGGCTGCGCAGCTTGTACCAGCGCACGCCGACGCTCGATCCCGCCGTCACCGAGTGGTTGACGACCAGGCTCTCGTGGTCGCCGATGTTGCGGTAGGCGAGGCGGTACATGAGCCGGTCGGCCAGCGAGTCGAGCAGCTGGCTGGTCCCTAACTGCGGAATGCAGGTGCCGCCGCCGCAGGCCGGGCTGAAGGGCGCCACCGGAATATTCGTGGGACCGGTGAAGGTCGAGTTGGCGGGGTTGGCGAAGTCGGCGTGGAACTTCCACAGATTGAGCGAGTTGCTTCCGAAATTGAGGTAGAAGTTCGGCGAGCCGGGCGGAGGCGCGGTGGCTCCGTCGAGATCCGAGGGCAACAGGCCGCCGAAGCTGGAGCTGAGCTGGAAACAGATCTGAGTGGCCGCGGCGCCGGCGAGCATCTTGCTGCGGTCGAAGGCGCATGCACTCCCCCCGACGAAAGTGTTGCCCCGGAACATGTTGAAGCTGAGGTAGTAGCCGTCGGGCCAGACGCCGAGCTTCGGATAATCGGGGAAATTGGGTTGGCTGAACGCATAGCGGGCGTAGCTGCCCGTCGCGTCCGAGGTGGTCGAGACGGCCACGCACTGGAGATAGGGGGTGGTAGACACCGAGAACTGGGTCAGGACCCAACGCTTCGCAGCCTTGTCATACTGGACAATCGGGTCGCCGTCGTTGTTGGTCTCGCAACTCCCGCCGAAGCCAGCCCAGAGCGTGTTGGCGGCGACAGGCCCGAGGACCAGCGCGCCGTTGGCCTTTTCGAACACCGCGAAAGACTCGTTAACCCACTGGACGTACTGGGTGTCGCCGACCGCTCCGTTCGTGTCGGGCGGGGCGGCGTTGGGCACGAAACCGTAGTCGCCATTGCCCACTCCGGCGAAGTTCACGCCAGCCGTCGTGGCGACAAGGGGTCCGGCCGTGGACTGGAGGACGGGATCGGGCGCGCCCGTGCCCGAGGCCAAGGGAAGCTTGTGGTGGCGCTTCTCGCGCGGGCCCGGCTGCTCCGGCTTGGGCGGAATCTGCCACAGCGGCGGAGACACATCGTAGTGGACGGCCGGAGAAACCTCCAATGTGTCACTGAGCGCGTCGGTGGGACTCTCCGCAAATGCCGCCACGACGCTCATCAACGATGCGCCCAGAAACATCACCAAACCTGTGAACATTGACGCGAGGACTAAACGTCTCATCGGTATTCCTTTTGGGGTTGTCACCCTCGATCACCACTCCATCACCAGATGACGACTCCGCCACCGGCGATTACGACGTCAAACTCATGCACCTGGATGTTGCTCCTTCAGACGGTGCCATTGTAACAGGCTTTTGGTCAAGTCAGTTCTACTCTAAACGGGTTGCAGACGGTAATTTCAACGAACTGCCAAAATTTCATCGCGAACCTGCGCGATGAAGTGTCAAGAGATGGTAAAGCCCTCCCGGAAAGCGCTGCCTATTGCCAATGATGAAGTTGGTGAAAAGAGCGGGGTGGGATAAAAATCGAGGCAGTGCGGGACAGGGTAATCGTACTGAAGGAACGCGCGAGCGTCCGCGCAGGCGATCAACGAGGCGAACTTCAGGATTCAAGCAATCGGCGGTAGTCGGGGGTGGTCAGGGATCGTCGGAGACCGCATAAATCAAAGGGTTTTTCGGGATCGAGACGACGCCAGATCACCCCGGACGATCAGGGATTAGGCACACGATAGGCACTCACCGGGCATCACCCGAGAGCGCGTAAATGCGGGGTTTCGGCAATTCGAGGTGACGCTCGGTCACGCTCGATGACGTGTGAGTAGACACCCCAATAGACACAGGCGATTCCCCCCGGAAAGCAGCTAAGCAGCATCGAGCTAGATGCGGCACCGCCGGAAAAACCGCGGACTCAACCCGGGGCTCGAACTTCCCATTTGCAAATCGCTAGCTGTCGGTGCAAGTCTGAATCAGGATTCCAATTGGTAAATTTTGCGCCTTAATGGCACCTCACCTGCTGTAGCGCTCATGCGGCGAGGTGCTGGCTGCTCTGGCGCGCCGAATCCTTGATTCGGCATATGGGGGCAAGCCGATGAGACCGCGCGCATGGCTGTCTAAGGCACATCCTGTGATTGTCGTTGTGCCGATGCTCTTGGCAGTATCGTCCCTGCTCTTGGCGCAGGCGTCGTCTGCTCGGCAAGAATCACCCACTCTGACCCTCGAGAAGCTCGCTCGCGAGAAGTTTGGCAAGCTGACTCCAACTGAATTACGGGTGGTTAGGGCGGTGGCCAGCGGCCAAGTCGCATGGGGAGACGAAGATATAGACCTGCCGGAGGGCTCGACGGACGCTGCAATCGAGGCCGCGTACAAGAAGCCGTCGAATGACCCGGCAAAAGCGACGGAAAACGATTGGCGCCACCGCCGGACCATTCGTGCTGACCTGATCCGGTGGCTCTGCGGGGACGAAGAGGCCCGCAAGCTGGTCGACCAACATGGTATCGATATCATCGGTGCCTGGATCGATGGAGCGGTCGATCTTTCCTATCTACGCATAAACTTCCCCGTCATTCTGAGGAAATGCCGTATCTCAAACGGCATCAAGGTGACCTCGGCGGAAATGTCCGACCTTGAGCTTGTTGGTAGCTGGATCGGAGAAGATAACAAAGGGGCGCCTGGCCAGGAGCAGATTGCCCTCAAAGGCGAGGGGCTGACGGTCCACGGAAATGTCATTTTGAGTGACGGGTTCCGAGCATTCGGCCAGGTTGATCTCTACGGCGCGAAGATCGACGGGCAGTTGTACTGCACCGACGGACAATTCTCGGATCCAGGTGGAAACTCGTTGCGCTTGCGCCTGGCTAGCATCGGCGGCGAAGCCGAACTCAACGGGGGCTTCGGTTCGGATGGTGTAGTCGATCTGGTGGGCGCCAGGATCACCGGCGACCTTTTTCTCGGCGGCGCGGATTTCTCGGCCGATTCCCATAATGGCCTAAAAGCCAGGAGCCTCACTGCACATGCACTCCATTGGACCGATGTGAACCACTCCTCTCAGACGGAACTCGACCTCTCAAACGCCAACGTTGGGATCTTTGAAGACGATAGGCAGAGTTGGCCTGCTCCGGGGCACCTGCTCATTGACGGCTTCGTCTACGGAACTCTCAAAGGGGATGCGAATGACGCGCCAGGTCGACTCGAGTGGCTTCACTTACAACCGTTTCCGCACCGACCTCAGCCTTATAAGCAACTGGCCAAAGTGTTTCTCGACAACGGCCAAGACTCGGATGCGAGCGGGGTCCTGGCCGCTAAGGAATGGGACATGCGCCAGCTGGCTGAGGTGCCCGAAACGCTGCTATCAGCCGTTATCCATAAGATCGCTCGCGTAACCTCGCGGCTAACGATTGACTATGGTCTTCAGCCGTTGCGTGCGCTCTGGTGGGCAGCCGCGCTCGTTGCGATTGGGACGTGTACTTTCCGTCGGGGATATCGGATGGGCCTGGTAATTCCAACTGATCACGAAGCGTACGAGGCTTTCAAAAATCCTCCTCATGATCCTCCTGCCGGCTATCAACCGTTCAACAGTTTCGTCTATTCGTTGGAGAACTTCGTGCCGCTGATCCAGCTGCACCAGGCAGGCTATTGGCTACCATGTCCGAAAAAAAGTCTGCAACATAGCACCAAACGCTCCGGCAGGATGTTGCGTTGGTACTTGTGGCTGCATATTCTGATAGGCTGGATTTTTACCTCTTGGTTCGTTGCGGGGTTGTCCGGCTGGATAAGTAACCAGGTTCTGAATTCCTTGAAATGACCACAAGATACCACCCGAAATTGCTCGACAATTTTTGCTGTTGTTTTGGACCGTTTTCCAAATAAATTCAAAACTCAACCCAACTCTTTAACCCGCCTGCCGTTCCCTCCTGCGTTCGCTCGCTTCCCTTTGTCTTGAAGTACCACGCCGGGAACGTCGACCTACTCGGCGGCGAGGCGCTTCGATATGTCAATTATTGGAACCGCCCTATCGCGCCCCGAACGGGACCTGTCCGAAATTTCGCTGCGAACCTGCGCGATGAACTCGGAATGCGCTGCCTTTTGCCGATGAAGAAGTTGGTGAAAAGAGCGGGGCGGGATAAGATCGAGGCAGTGCCGGACAGGATAATCGTACTAAAGAACGCGGCAGCTTCCGCGCAGGCGGCCGACGAGGCGAACTTCAGGATCAAGCAATCGGGGGTAGTCCGGGGTGGTCAGGGATCGTCCTAGACCGCATAAATCAAAGGGTTTTTCGGGATTGAGACGACGCCAGATCACCTAGGACGATCCCGCTTGGGCACTCGATGGGCACTCACGCTGCCGATCACACTCAAAAGGGGCCAGCCGACAATGATGCACGAAATCCAAGCAACGAAAGACGCGGTTGCAGGACTTGAGCAGGAGGCCAACCGGGTCGCCGCCGAACTTCAAACTACGATCAGTAAACTCAAGAGCATCGATCAACGCGCCTTGACGCACACTGTAGGGCAGCCTTACCTCGATGTGGACCAACGCCGGAAGATCGCCTTTATCGTCGAGGACAGTATCGAGCGCCTAGAACGCCTCATCGCGGAAGCCCTGCGCTAAAGCTCCAAGCTGCGTGAGAAGCTGGGCGCACGGGCTTGGCGGGCGAGCCGGAATTGACGGAGCGGCGAAGTGGCCAAATACACGTGCGACCTTTGCGGTAGCGAAGCCGAATTTGTGCGCGCGGTGAGCGAAGAAGTGGCTCTTCCCATCGACGCTAAGCTAACGCGGATACCGAAATCCCGGTTCGTCCAACGGACCCTTTGAAGTCCGCTGTCCGATCCACGGTGTGCGCCACATCCTCAAGGAAGGCCACCACATGTCCATGCTGCGGAAACGTCAGGTTACGTGATTTGCGCTGACAAGCCAGCACTCATCGCGTAAACTTTGTCCCAAGCGCTCAGGAGTGCTTGCCGCGCGGGAAGGTGAAGCCGAAAATGGAAATCGAGCGAACCATCATATCGCTTACGCCCTCAAGCGGGGCTTGGGCGATCTATGTCAGCGAAGAACCTTTAGATGATCCTACGGACCCCGACGGCTGGGAAGCGATGCCCGTCGTCGTGTGGGCTTTGGTCGAGGAACGGATTAGCGCAGAGGACCGATTCCTCGATCCCGAAGATGACCAAGGGCCGAAGAGAGCGGTCAAAGGAATGGTGGCGGGGCGATATGGCGAAGTTGAATACGCGGAAGACGGTTGTCACTGGGACGGCCTCTTCGTCGGCTATGCGTACAACGCAACCCCAGATATGCGTGAGTGGGCTGACGAAATTGACGTTGCCCGTCGCAGATTTGCGAAACTGATGGAACGCTGAAATCGTTCACTGCTCGTAGCATGTCGCGGGTAGCGTCCTAACTTCGCAAGGCGGTCCCGGTCGCCGCCGTGATCGAGGAGGCGACGGCGGGCGAGTTCGGTCGCGTCGGCCAACGGCAGACTCGGGCGGTCGGGGCGGGGGAGTGAACCGACGCTATGAAGAATTTTAGCCGCGACGAGCGAACCAAACTGAAGGCATACTACGATTCAATGTTGGGTCAGAAGGAAATATTCGGAGACCTTCATGGCCCTCACGTGGGCACTAGTTCCATCAACGCCCTACAAAGTGAGGTCTCAGAGATAGTGGCGGATTTCCCCGATTTGATCCCCGCTTTTATTCCCGGGGAAATTCTGTCTCTGGGCTATACAAGCTCCTTTTATGACCTCACGGCGGTCGAAAGCTATATAGCTCGATGCGTCGGACGCTTGAAGGCGGTATTGGAAGACGTTGAAACCACTCCGGTAACAGAGAGAATCGCCTTCGTTTTCATAAGAGATCCGCATTTGCGTGAGATCATCGAACGCGACTACGTGGACATACAGAGGGACTATATTTCGGGTTCGTGGAAGTCAGTAATCATTCTAAGCGGCGGGGCAATAGAGACGATACTTCTGGATCGGCTTCTCCAAAATGAGAGTGCCGCAAAACAAGCGAAAGGCGCTCCAAGCAAGGATGATCTTTCCAGATGGGACCTTTCCGAACTCATCAAGGTGGCCGTCGAATTGAAGATAATCGAACCAAGCGCAAATACGTTGGCGGATACAGTACGGCAGTATCGGAACTTGGTACACCCCGGCTACGAGTTGCGAAATAAGTTGACAGTCGGCCAGCTAGAGGCTGATAGCGCATTCATCGCGCTCAAGATCGTGCACCGCGAACTATCCCGTTGATCTGGCCGAATGAATCCCCGCCGGGCGAGCCGGTCGCGTCGGCCCGAAGCCATACTGGGGAATGGCAACTGCCTCTACATTCGCGAAGGGAGAGGAGAGTTATGCCCGCGTCGCTTAGGTGTCACGCAGATCAGATTTATTGATTGCAACGCGTTTGAGGCGACAGAGCGAACGCGAAGCCTCGGCAAAACAGGCAGAAAGCTTCTATTTCGTGGTTGCGCTATTTCTGTTCCCATCCAACTACGACGCCGTTGTCCACACGAACCCGCCGACGGAAGCGATTCTTCCCGGACTGGCTGTACTTGAATGTCTCCGTTACCTTTGACTTATAGATTTTCTGATCTATGGCCGCTGGCTTACCCCAAGAATCCAGCAACTGATCCTGCGACATACCTTGCCAAATGAGTTTTCGCTGGATCTTGTCAACTATAACTGGATCACCATACTTGGCGAGCAAGTATTCACGCCGCTTTTTCTTATAATAGATCGTAGCCGCGACTATTGCGGCAATAATTGCTATGAGAGCGAATCCCACGAATCGACCCGAATCCTGATGTCCCGCGCGGATGTCAGCGGCCCGGCACATCTCTTCGTAGCGCAAATGAAATAAAATCGCTAGCTTTCAAGGAACCCCTCCCTTTGTTCCGCGCCCAACGCCCGCGACCGTGGACCGAAGGGTTTTCCAATAGGCGTATGTCTAGATTACCAACTAGATACTCGGCGCGAAAAGACCGTGTAAACGCAAGAGAATCTCAGCGCCGTGCTTCGGGCTGAAGTACGACTGTCGAGACAGTCGACCTACTCGGCGGCGAGGCGCTTCGATAATCTCAATTATTGGAACCGCCTTATCGCGATCCGAACGGGAGGGCAGTTTAGGCTGCGCGCTTTTGCCTTCCGCGCTTCGCTCTCCCGACCGATTCATACCAGTCGGCGGCCCGGTCGCGGGCGGCCTTGGCCTTCATCTCCGGCGGGCGTCGGCCTTTGGTGGCGCAGGATTTCCTGCCAGCATTTTGGCTCCTTCCATCTCTCTTCGAACGAACGCACCCAAGCATCAAACCGACGACGACGCGGGCCATGTTCGGTTCGCTCTATCTCGGTCCACGGTTTCGGTCGCGATCCCGATCTGTATGCGGACATCGGCGCAACTTCGATGGGCGGTGCATTAAGCCAGCGGGTTTCCCTAAGCTTGCGCGCGGCTATGATTTCGATCTGGCGGAGGATCCAGCAGGCTCGGCATTGCCGTCGGATGCCGACGCAAATGATGCTCGCTTCATCGAGCGGATGGCCGTGCTTGCAATGCGTTCTGGCTACTCGCTGCATGAGTGATTATAACTACAAGCCGAGCGGCGTTACCGTGACGCCATACCGAGTTGCGTTCCGCTCGGCTTCCCAAATCAACAATGCGAGACTCAAAACGATGTCGTCGTGCTGACCGCTGCGCGCACTGAACTGGATATTGCCAGCGGCAGTGGGATTCGCTTGGAAGTTCTGAAGTTCCTTCACCAGCAAACTAGCCAATGGCATCCGGGCATTGATGCGGATGGCTTTGCGATAAAAACAAGCCTGCGTCATGGAAACGAGAAGTAACTTTGAGACAGACCAATCCGAACAACGAGTTTCATCGGGCTTTTCGCCGACGCCGCCCGTAATACGCACGCCGACGACATCGATGCGTTGCCGTAGTATATCGACGACAGGATCGCCGACGCCCGACTTATCCACGACCACGCGCGTGTTCGGCCCGGCAGCACGGACGATCTGCACGATACGAACGCATTGACGGGTGAAATCCATACCGAGCGGCAGCCGTTCGAGATGAAGCAACCGTAAAAACGGTTTGTGAATCTGTTGCTGGAGTTCGGTATTTACCCAGCCGGGCGCTCCGGGCTCGATGGGCTTCCACACCCGTTCACCGACGTTGATGGCCGTATAGTCCTGTTGCTTGCCCAAATCCACGGCGACGATCCGCTGCCGCTTCTCAACGGCGGGAAAATAACCAAGCGTGCTGAAGTTGCGTTCCTGCACTTCCATTATTCTAGTGTCGGTCGGTCGAAATCCGCGTCGTTAACTAGTACGCCCTCAATCAGGGATTGCGGGAAAACACTAGTCGCCGAATCGATAAACTCGGCGAGATATTCCTGCCCGAACATCAACGGTCCCATCGCTTCCAGTTCCTCGGCGAGAAACTCTTTTGTGATGCGCGGGCAAGCCGTCGACGGCACGTGAAACTTCTGCCATTGCCGTTGCTGGTGCGCGTTCCAGAACCATCCGAGTTTTCCGTTTGGCGTTCCCAACGCAACTATTCGCCCACGGCTCACGGCGGTCATCGGCCTTACGGCGCTCAATAAATGGTCGGGGCAATGCCCGGCCTCTTCGATCACGATCAACGACACCGACGCATATCCCCGGATGGTCGCGCCGGAGCCGGGGAGCGCCAGGATTCGCGAGCCATTCTTCAACTCGATTTTGAGTTTGCTGACGTCGTCCGGACTGAGTAAATCGGGATCGGGGCCGGGATCGACGCCGCGCGCGACTTCATTCCCGATTTGCCAGAAGGATGCCGTGACCGCACGAAGTTGCTCGACGGATTGGCGCTGCGATGGTGCGACGATCAACGACAGCGAGCCGGGATGGTCTAGCGCTTCATTCATCGTGATCACGCGGACGCTTGTGCTTTTCCCGACTTGCCGACCGCAACGAACCAGTACTCGTTTCTCGGTCGATTCGATCAACGCGCGTTGCCACGGATCGGGCTGGAGCCGCAAATCGCGCATGATTTGCAACGGGTCCAATGCCCGCGCCAAATCCCTGAAAATACTCATGTCGGTTTCCGTTTCCTCCGTGACGAACGGCGAATCAAAATACTCATGCCCGAATGATCACTGCGGCGGTCGTTTGCGGATCGGCTTCGGGCGTTGATCCTAGTTCGCTCCACGCGAAGCCTTCGGTAACTTCCAACGCTCCCACGCTTTCCGAAGGCTCGACCGATACCGCAGCGACCGTTTCTAAAACGCCCCGCTCGTCGCGTTCTAGGTGGTCGTCTGCGGCTATGGTCGGGCCGTCGATTTGTTTCGCGTCGGGATCGCTCGCCTGCTCCACGGATCGCAATGCCGCGACCACGGCGGCCCTGGCCTGCGGGTATGGTTTCAATGCCTCGTTGAGCAACTGGCGCAGTTTCAAATACTCGGGCGCGATTACTAAGTTTTGCACGGTCGTGTTCTGGGTATGAACGCCCAACTCGCCCAACATTTTCGCTTCGACTTCGAGATTAAACAGCAGAGCCTTATGCCCTTGGACCGCGCCGCGAGGATCACTTTCCTGCATCTTCTCGATCAACGAGAGAAGTGAGATCCGCTGCCGTACGAGCCGCGCGAGCAAGTTCTCACTTTCGTGCTCGCGAAGTTGCTCGACGTTAAACTTGGCTTCGCCGATAAGTTGCTTGCGGCGCGCCTTGCGGACCAGTTCAATCGGCAAATGGTTGCGCTTGTGGCGGCGAACCGCGTCCATCGAAAGCGAGTATTTCCGCGACGCCATCGCAACCGAGCAACCGAACGCGAGCGCCAGGTCGACGGCAGCCTGCGAATCGGATGAGCAAACCGAGCACTTCATTTCGCACCCCGACACGGATTGTCCGAAGCCTCGATGCGCGCGATTTCCAAGCCTCGGTCAAGCGGATCGGTCAGCAGCGCTTCGGTCACGATTGCGCGGGCGTTAGATTCGCTTAATGCCGCGACGACGGCGCTCGTGTTATCCGAAAGCAATACCCGAAACGTGATCTTGCTCATCCGGGTCTCCTCCTTATGGGCTCCAGCGTGGTCGGAATGCGTTCGGCATATACCTGAAACGCGCGTTCGCGGGCGGTCGTCGGCCAGTGTGCGACGTTTTCTCATGTCAGTTGGCAATACTCCTAGCCCAACTCATTCGGCAGCGCCGACGCCCAGTTTTCGAGAGCACTGAGCCCTTCCTCAACCGCTTGCACGGCTTGATCGATCTGCGTCATTTCGGCATACCCCGCCTCGTCGCTCGTGACCGCCAGCGTTGCCTTCACGCGACCGAGGGAATCGGCTGGCACCAGATCGAAGTTCGGCCCAGCCCAAACGAGGCTCTGTAGCAACTCGCGGGCGTCGGGATCCTTCGCGTTGTTTAAGGCTTCTGAAACCTTCAGCGTCCGTATTTCGGGCGAGAGCCGGGCGAGATGGTCAACGATCCGCATTGCTCGCTCGGTCGCGATCCCGGTTAACCTGGGCGAGCCCTTCGCGGTTAAGGCTTCGCGGCGCTGAATCAACTCGCCTTTGTGCCTATCGATGATCGGCCTGAGCGGTTTCGTGCGAGCGCTCAACTCGGCTTCGACGGCGGCCTGCACCATCTGCCTTTTCCACTCGTGCTTTTGGGCAGGGCTTAACGCGATGGGGGAATCGGGCTCACTGGCCCAAATCTCGTCGGCGCGTTTACGGATGGCGTCGGCTATGGCGTCGACGCTCGTCCACGCATTAACCAATTGCTCGTCGAGCCCAGCCGCGTTCGGGATTCTTGGTCTGCCGAAGCGCCGATGTGCGTTTGGAAACTCGTTAGGCTCGTCGAGCCTGGGAGCAGGGTAGGCTTCGATGGGCTCGCTCACGTTGCGAATGAGTCGGTCGCGGATATCAGGCATGATCGCGTTTGTTCCTTCGTGCGTTCGTTATTTGGCGGCTTCGTGCCGCGTTGAGACCATTTTAGCGTGATCGGCCTATGCGCCGTTTTTGATGGCGCACGCTGGCGGGATTTCAGGCCGAAAAATGGATGGCACTCGATAGGCACTCGGCGGGATATTCCTTTGTAAACTGGCGGGTTATTTCGAGGCAGGCTTTATGGTGAAGTATGCTCGCTTGGCGTCGCGGCGAAAGCCGGGGGTTTGGCGGGCCGGGTTTGGGCCGGGGTCTATTTGTGGCATGGTACAATTTCTGTAGGATACACAAAACTTTGCGAGTTACACCGGCGATGGAAGCGAGGTTGACCGACCACATCTGGACCATTGGTGAACTCATGAGCAGGGTCTAGGTCGCAAGAGCGAACGACAGCCGAAACTCTTCGCCAACGGTAGAATGGGGCCGTTAATCGATGCTGAAATCCAAGAATACGTAGAACGTGGAATGCTGATTCAGCGCAACACCTTCAAGCCCACCAGTCTGGAGGCATCAAGTTACGACATCAGGGTCGGCGCGAAGGGCGTATTGGGCGGAGAAGGTAGAGAAATTGCCCTTGAACAAGAGGCAATGGAGTTGAGCCCAGGCGCATACGGGGGCGTAATATCTCTTGAGCGATTAATGTTGCCCAAAGACATCTACGCGCGAATTGGCTCCAAAAGAGCCCTTTCTTACGACGGCGTAATCTTGTTAACCGGATCGTTGGTTGATCCTGGCTACGAAGGTCATCTTTTGTTCGGCCTCTACAACGCATCGCAAAGGCGTCTCCTAATCAGGCAGGGCCGAAAAATATGCAATGTCGTATTTGAGCGACTCTCGCAAACGCCCGAAAGGCAAGCTCCCTCCGACCCAGACTTAAGGACTGGTAATTTTCCTGAAGCGTTCATCGACCGAATGGCAAACATGGAAGTATTGCCTTGGATGCAGATCAGTGAACGCGTAAAACAGATAGAACAAATAACCGCCGACATTCTGGATCTAAAGGCGCGATACGAGGATGTGCTAAAGCCCATCCGCGATCTTACTGAAAATGTCCAATCTCTGACTAAAGATGTGACGATGCTCACCGCGCAGACAAGCAGCATCGCTACCGACGTCAGTGACTTAAACAAAATGGTCTCGGAAAACAGCCGACAGGTCGGTCAATTAACGACGAATCTTGCGACAATGGTAAGCCAAATCGGCGCGTTACAGACGGCTGGGCAGACTCATGGGGAGGCGATTAGCACACTTCGTACGACGGTCGGGCGGTTTAACCTGTTGATTTACGGCCTATGGGGTCTTCTGCTTCTCGGTGTGGGCGCGATTCTACCCACCGTTCTAAAAAAACTTTTTGGCTAATCGGTATCGGCACTGGAGATCGCCTTTAGCAACCAACAAAATCAGAGCACTACCTGGGGCCGGGGGCTGTTGACTTAGCTGCGACCTTCAAATAGACAAAACAATGTGAATTCCATGATCGACATCCGCGTAACTCATTCGCGACTTGCCCCTAGAGCCGCGCGCCTAACGGGCGCGGGCCTAGGAGGCTTCTCGAATGTCCGATCACGATTCACCCCCCGAAGAGCTTGAGCGCTCCGCGCCCGAGCATCCGCAGTTAGTAACCGATCCGGAATCTCGCCTACTTGTTCCGCAGCTTGGCGCGGACGGACGGGATCAGGTCGCGACGAACACCCGCGACTACCTGCCCAGCGCGATTGCATTAGCCGCGCCTCCCATGACGGACGCCGAGTATCGTGCCCTGCGCAACGACATCCGGGCGCACGGCCTTCGCGTCCCCATCGTGCTTATCCACGGCGACGCGGGCGATGAGATTCTCGATGGCGTCCATCGGCAAAAGGCCTGCATCGAGACTGGCCGCGAGCGACGCTATTTACATTGGGAGTCGTCCCATCCGGGCGATTCACCCATCGCGTTCGCCGTCAGTCAGCATACGCATCGCCACCCGACTATCGACCAAAGGGCGATATATGCCGCTTGTCTCGCAACGCTGGGCCGGGGCAGGCCGGGGGAAAATGCGCCTGCGGGCCGCAATATCCCAATCCGACGCGGCATCAATGATGGGCGTCTCAAGGCGATCCGTCCAACGCGCCCGCGTCGTGGTCGACGCCAGGATCGATGAGCTAACGGCTCTGGTCTCGGCACGCAAACTGTCGCTGGGCGCTGCCGAGAAGTTTGCGTCGCTGCCCGAGAACGAAGCGCTTTATACCACGCGGGCCGATAAGGAGCACTTCGCGCGATGTGGTGCGTCGTCCGTACGCCATCTTCTAAAGACCCTCGACAATAGGCGACTCGCGCAGCTTGGCCACGCCGCAGTGGGGCAGCTTAATATCTTTCCCCCATTGACGCCCAACGAGCAGGAGCGGGCATATGCAGCGATTGAGGTGCTATTCCGTGACCATCCGATAGAGAAAGAAGCCGCGAAGTTCCAAAGCAGGCAAAATCACGATATGGCGATCATCGCGGCCCATGCCGCGAAGGTCAATGAGATGTTGCGAATCCTGCCGGGACTATCGCACGAGCACGCGAATATTCTGGGACTGGTGTGGTATGTGGCATATGAAAAAGTAAAGGCGAAACTCGGCTCCGAGCTGTACGGCCCGAACGCGAATCATCCGATACTAATAGCCAGTAAGAAAAGGGAAAAACTAGTGGAGTTGGAAGACGCTGCGTTTTGGCGTCTTGACTAGATTAAGAGTGAGGAAATATTTTTTCCACTCAGGTTGAATCATCGATCTGAATGCCCAACAGTCTCCAAAGCCTAAGCGTAGCAGCCGGGCGGATGAGTGAGTAATCGGATGTCGCATCCGAGATCCGACCGCTCCGACGCCCGGCAATCCCTTTAGGCTATAATCAGGTGGGTCCGCAACACGGTTCCGGGGCGGCCTTTGGCCGGGTCGCCCTCTCCTTTTTTCCAAGGGAGACGGAAGGTGGTCGCGGATCAAAGGAGACCGAATGTTGTGGAAATCCTGTCTGAAGATCCGTTTTACCAATCACTTCCGCACCGTCCTTGGTGCAGCGATTATGCGACGAACCTCACCTATCGCCCTCCATTAGTGGAGCGTGACCGGGCCGACGCGATCCTATTTCCGTTCATTCAAATCAACGCGCCCGGCATCTATCGCCACATAGCAGTCGGGATTCGGGGGCGCGATGCCTTCTCATGGGAAGATGCCCAACTCCCGCAACCGTCGCTAACGGTCCTCTCGAAGACGCGGCTCGATGCGCAACTCATCTGGACGCTTGAGTCTCCCGTGACCACGAGCGCCAAGGGGCGCAGGGGGCCGCAGGAATACGCGTTTAAGGTCAGCCGGGCGATTGCCGAGCGCCTTGACGGAAAAGCCGTTATGCCGCGCGACTTCCGCGCCGTCGCGATGAATCCCTTCTATCCCGCGTTTCAGCCGATCTGGTGCGACGCGACCTATTCGCTCGATCAGCTAGGCGAAGTTGTATTAGGGGATTTCCGCCCTCGGCGACGCTTCGCCGAGTTGCAACGAGTCGGCAATCGCAAGCGCGACAAGGCGTTGTTTCGCATCGTCAGCCTCCATGCATACCAGAGCGTTTGGCGCTTTCAGTCGGAGGCGGCGCTCGCGGAATACCTGGTCAACTTCGCCGGGGTCGCGAATCTTTCGTTCCCGCGTCCGCTCGGTGCGCGCGTCGTCGTCAAAAAGGCTGGCGATGTTGCGGCTTGGACTTGGGAGCATCGGGCCGAGCTAGTCGGCAAGAATCGCGGCGCGGCGCGTTTGGTTTCTATTCCATCATTCGTGACCGGGAAGCAAAGGGCTCCCCTTCGAACCGACCATTATCGGGCTGGCGCGCTTTATTCGGCTCGGGTGAAGGTCCGTTCAACCGTTAGGAGGATCAGGGGAGCGATCATGCGACCAACACTTGATGACGAACCGCACGATCTCGGTATTTCAAAGCTGTCTAAGGAAACAGGGCTTGATCGAAAGACCATCCGTCCCCATGTCCAGCACCTGAAGCAGCTTCTCAAGCCTATCGACATCCTCGCTATCCGCCCTCGTCCCACGGTCAGCGACTATCAGGCTAATTCCTCACCCCCCATCCATACGTTCAGGGTGGTCGATGGAAGGCTAGAACGGATCACAAAATAAGGCGAGTAAAGGAGAAAGCCGATGCCAGTGCTTAAGGTAAGAAAACTCAAACCCGAGGAACGCGACCCCGAATTGAAGGCGCGGCTCTGGCGCGAGTGGGAGGAGTGGAAGGCGAGCAAGACAACGGCGGCTGAAACTGCGCGACGAGCGCTTGCAGCGTTCAGAAAACAAATCGAGACCGAGGCGGCATGATGACGATTGCGACGCGCAAGAAAATCGACAAGGACATGTTGATGCGGATGTTGAGTCTCGACGAGGTGCTCAGGAACCCGGCGATGCTGGCCCACCAGCCGCCCGGTGAAATCGCCGAGACGCGTATTGCGGCCCATGCTGCGGCTGCGGCCCTTGACGCGGCACACGAGGCGGCTGTGGGGGAAACACAGGCCAAGCCTGCCGTGACCGGGGAGCCGGGCCTGTTAAACGCTGCTGAGGCGGCGACTTATCTCAATGTGAAAGAGTCGTTTATCCGCGTCGCGGGGCGGCGGGGCGACTTGGCGGCGATTCAGGTCGGGCGGTACGTCCGGTATGAACGCAAGGCTCTGGATGATTTTGCGCGGCGGCAGCGGCGGCGGAAATAGGGCCAAAAGCGTACTTGCTTCTCGGCACCATCAGAGCGATGTGTGGGAGCCGGAGGAAAAAACGACCAAATGAAGATCCGAAAACGCGTTTATCCAAACGGCACGGTTCGCTGGCAGGTGAACCATATGGTGGACGGCGCGCGGCGGCGCGAGCAGTTTGAGACCAAAACCAAAGCGGAGGATTTTCTCGCGAGCGTTCACGTTGGAATCAAAAACGGCACCTATGTCGATCCGCACGCGATTCCGACGTTCAAACTGGCGGCGAAGGATTTCTTTGCGGCTCGGCAGGATCGGTCGCCCGCGACGATCAGCGGTCTGCGGTCGCGGCTCGGCTGTCTCAACGCGCGGCTGGGCGATCTGCGGCTCGATCAAATCGACGTCCACATGCTTGAGGCGCTCCGCGCCGACCTGCGCAAAACGTTAATGCGGTCGACGACGCGGCTGATCACGCAATCCTGCGGCGAGGTTTTTAAATACGCGATGCGGGATGGGAAGTGCCTGAAGAATCCCGTCGCCCTGATGCAACGCGAGCACAAAGGCTCTCGGGAAATTGTCGATGGCGAAGCGCCCGCCGACGAGACCGACGCGGTCGAACAAAAGGACGTACCGAATCGCGATGAGGTCCGCGACATGATTGCGCGAGCGCCATCGGGTTTTTACAAAACGATTCTCTCGGTCGCGGCGGGCACCGGGCTGCGCGAAGGCGAGTTGCTCGGGCTCGTATGGGATGCCGTCGAGTTGGGCGGGATTGGCGAGGCGGGGAAAATTTATGTGCGGCAAACGCTCTCGTGGGCGCGCGGAGCCGAGCAATACCAGAAAGCGACGTTTCGCGAGCCGAAGACGGAATCAGGGAAGCGCCCGATACCGATTGCGCCCGAACTGAACGCGATCCTGCGGCAATGGAAACTCCAGTGCCCGCGCTCGGATCGCGGATTGGTTTTTCCGAACGCGGACGGTTACCCTGAACGTGGCGGCAAAGTTGGGCCGCGCCTCACGAAGCTGCTCGGAACGAAAATCAGGCTTCACAGCCTGCGCCATTTTTACGCGAGCGCATTGATCGAGGCGGGCGCGCCGATCACCGAGGTGCAGCACCGGCTTGGGCACAAACATCCGGGGATCACGCTGAAAGTTTACTCGCACTTTTTGAACCACGACGACGATGCGCCATCGGCTGCGATTGAGGCGGTGAGCGCCAGGCTCTTCGCCCGCGCTTAGCGGCACTCGCGATTCCGAGGGCCGGAGCGATCCGGCCCTTTTTTCGTGGTAGGCTCCTCCAGTAAGTCTGGACGGCACTCAAATGGCACTCGAAATCAAAATAACGCTCCGTGACACGGACTTTGCGCATAACGAAAACTTCAGGATCAAGTACGCCGAGGTCTTGAACGCCGCGCAACTCGCCGCCGTGACTCATCGCAATGGTCCGCTGCTGGTCGTTGCCGGCGCCGGGTCGGGCAAGACGCGCACGCTGATTTATCGCGTCGCGCGGCTTATCGAGAGTGGCGTCCCGCCGGGCGCGATATTGCTGCTTACATTTACGCGGCGCGCGGCGCAGGAGATGCTCCAGCGGGTCGAGCAGCTCGTTGGCGAGCGCGCCGGCGAAGTTGCGGGCGGCACCTTCCATTCATTCGCCAACACTGTGCTCCGCCGGTACGGCGCCGCGCTCGGACTTAAGCCCAACTTCACGATTCTCGACCGCTCCGACATGGAGGACGTGATTAACCTGCTGCGGACGCGGATGGGATTGGGGTCGCGTGACCGCCGCTTCCCGAAGAAGGGTACGATTGCCGAGGCGATCAGCATGGCGCGCAACAAGTGCCGCGCACTCGAGGAAGAAATCGAGATTGATTTTCCCCATCTGCACGACCATACGGAGGAAATCGTCAAGCTTGCGGTGAGCTACGAGGCGTACAAACGCGAGCGTGCGCTGCTCGATTACGACGACCTGCTCTACCGGATGGTCGAGCTGCTGAAAGAGCATGAGCAGGTTCGCAAGCGGCTCTCCGAGACGTATCGGTACATAATGATTGACGAGTACCAGGACACGAACCGGATCCAGGCGGACCTGGTGCGGCTGCTGGCCGCGACGCATCATAATGTGATGGCGGTCGGCGACGACGCGCAGTCGATCTACTCATTCCGCGGGGCGAATTTCCGCAACATAATGGATTTCCCAACACTTTTTCCAGGCGCACGCGTCGTCAAGCTCGAGGAGAACTACCGCTCGGTGCAGGGAATTCTCGACGTCGCCAACGAAGTGATCTCGCGCGCGGCCGAGAAGTACACCAAGGTGCTGTTCACGCAGAGGCGGAGCGAGGTTCGGCCGCTGCTCGTACGCGCCGAGGACGAGCATATGCAGTCGCGCTTCGTCGCGCAGCGGATCCTGGAGTTGCGCGAGGAGGGCGTCGAGCTGGGCGAGATCGCGGTGCTCTTCCGCTCGAGCTTTCATTCGTTCGATTTGGAGCTTGAACTGCAGCGTTGCGATATCCCGTTCGTCAAGCGCGGCGGCTTCAAGTTTATCGAGACCGCCCATATCAAGGACGTGCTTGCGCACCTGCGGGTAGTCGCGAACCCGGCCGACGCGGTTTCATGGCTGCGTATGCTGACCCTGGTTAACGGAGTCGGGAACCGGCGCGCCGACCGGCTGATCGAGGACTTGGTCAATTCAGCGGAGCCCGAGAAGACCCTCGCCGAGTCCGCCTCGAAGCTCGGTGTGCGGGCGCAGGCGTCGGTTGACGGATGCGC
>WNEZ01003256.1_pt1 | contig 18332 bp, 16 predicted proteins | sample 5400521 | NCBI WGS metagenome assembly WNEZ01 (sample SAMN13153339, study PRJNA577476) | soil metagenome | isolation source: 120 cm saprolite under Douglas fir tree site 2 hole 1 replicate 1 | place: USA:California | collected 2015-04-18
TGACCACCTGGCAACATTCGGCCCACAACCTACCAACAAATCCTGGCAGCGTCACCTCGGAGTAGTCCGTTTATTGCTAACCCGCTACATCCGCGAACGCGAAACCATCTTGCCCCCCCGCCTGGTCAGCCCCGAAGAGTTAATGCGCCGCCTCAAGTTAGAACCAGGCCCAATAGTTGGACAATTGCTAGACCTGGTAGCCGAGGCGCAAGCCGAAGGCACCATTCACTCGAAGGAGGAAGCCATCTGGTTCGCAGAAGAACATCTCCCCGCGTAGGGGCGGATATCAGGCCATCCCTAGCCAATCAAGGGGATTATGTATCACCAGGTATAATTAATAGCAAGAGATGTGCGACTCCTTCTCAGACGCACATTTACAGGGAGAAAAATGGAAAACAAAAAAATTAACGCCCATTTTGAGCGCTACTTGAACCATACCGCCGCTAATGCAGCCTCTAAAGCGGACCTAAATTGCCTCGAAAAAATTGCCGCGCAAAATGAGCGCTACCTGAACCATATCTCCCCAAAAGAGGGCTCACCTGCCCCATGAGCATAGTTGACAAGCAAGGTTACATGTCGTACCATTACGAAGTACCAGCGATGGGACACCTCTACAGGCTGGTGTATGTCGCGTCGACAGAGTGTGCCCGGCGAGGCCTTGGAGAGAGGCCCGAGAGCGAGAACTGCTACAGCCTTTCAGGAGATTGTGTTGAAGGCAATTGCGATTTTTTATCAGGGCCGCAAACAAGATACCTCGGAAGTTGCTAACCAGCTCATACCAGCCTTAGAACGACTGGGATATGAAGTACGCAGCATCGATAGCCGGTATGAAGGTGAAGAGAATCCTGATCCAATACTTGAGGGGTGCGACCTAGCCATAGTACTGGGTGGCGACGGCACCATCCTGCATGCCGCCCGCCTCTGCGCGTACGCCGATCTTCCGATAGTGGCTGTCAATTTCGGACGGGTTGGCTTTCTGACCGAGCTTGAGCCCGGCGACGTGCTCAATGATCTTCCACATTACCTGAAAAGAGAAGACTCGGTATGGATCGACAAACGCACCATGCTACATGCCACGCTTGCTCAGGATGGACAACAGGAACAGTTTCTTGCCCTAAACGACATTGTTATTGCCCGTGGCATGTGGCCGCGCGTGGTGCAAATACGCACCTGGGTTGACGAATACTTTTACAGCTCAACACACGCTGATGGTATCATCGTCTCGACCGCCACCGGCTCGACGGCTTATAATATGTCTGTTGGAGGCCCGCTGTTGCATCCGCAGGTGCAGAGCATCGTGATAACGCCGGTTGCGCCACATCTCGCATCCGATCGCTCTTTGATTTTGCCACCGGAAGCCAGCATCAAACTGCAGATATTTACTGGTTCGCAAGATGGCATCTTCTCAGCAGACGGGCAGATAAACCGCAAGGTGAAGGATGGCGCGGTAGTACAGGTGCGGAAGAGCAAGTACGTTACCAAATTTCTCAGGCGCAGACCGCCAACCTATTTTTATCAGATAATCAATGCGAAGCTGAAAGGTGATGAGTAAGGGCGCAATCTAGGAAGATGAACAACTACGCCCTGTACAATTCCAACGAGCAACCATGTTACTTGATTTAAACATCAAAGACTTTGCAATCATTGATAAGCTGCACTTGCGTCTTCACAGGCTGTTCAACGTCTTTACCGGCGAGACTGGCGCAGGCAAATCGATCATCATTGACGCCGTGAACGCACTGCTTGGTGGCAAAATCGGCGTAGAGGTAGTGCGTGCCGGGTCCGAACGTGCGACGGTCGAAGGTGTCTTTTCGATCGGCGCTTTGCCACCCATCAGCGATAGCTGGCAGCCATTCGAAGCTACACTGGAAGAGGAGAACAACGGAGCAGGCACGATCTTTGAGGCGCTGGCAAAGGTTGACGTACAGCAAGTCGCGTCGAGCCATGCAGATACTGAGAGCGCCGACGCGGGAGTTGCCCTCGCTACGCTGCTTCATGAATACGATATCACTCCCGACGACGGACACCTGATTCTCTCCCGCGATATCTTCGCTTCTGGACGCACGGTAGCACGTATCAATGGCCGCGCTGTTACGCAACAGGCGCTACAGCAGGTGGCAAGCTGGCTGGTGGATATACACGGTCAGAGCGAGCATATGAGCTTGCTGCGACCCGAACAGCACGTCAACTTCCTCGATCGCTATGCAGAACTTTTGCCCCTGCGAGAGCAACTGAGCGCCAGGGTGACGGAATGGCGCAACGCACGCAAGACGTTACTCTCACTGCAACAGAATGAACGCGAACAGTCCCGCCGCGCTGAATTCCTGCGCTATGAAATCGAGGAGATCGCGAAGGCAGAACTACAGCCGGGCGAAGTAGAAGAACTGGAAGAGGAACGCAAAGTCCTTAGTAACGCGGAAAGGCTTCGCGAACTGTGCGCGATCGTCTACGGATCCATCAAAGGCGGCGACAGCGCAGAAGACTATCAACCGGCTCTCGACCTGTTGCGTCCTGCCCTCAAGGCTCTCAGCGAACTCACGCGCCTCGACAAGAATATGGGGGAGCACGAGACAAACCTATCTGAGGCTATCTATCGCCTGGAGGATGTCGCTGCCAGCGTCAGCAGCTACGAGAGCGATATCGAGGATGATCCGCAGCGCCTGGCCGAGATCGAAGAGCGACTCGATCTGATCGCGCGTCTGAAAAGGAAATACGCTGTTACTACTATCGAGGAAATCCTGCAGCGAGCCGCTGAAGACCAGGCAGAACTTGACACCATCATTCACCGCGATGAGCTAATCACCTCATTGCAAAAGCAGGATGGTCAATTCCGTGATGAGATCGGGCGCATTGCCCGGGAACTCTCCGAACGACGTCACGAGGCCGCAACACGACTTTCAGCAGCTATGGAAGAGCAATTAGATGATCTGAATATGAAACGCGCCCGCTTTTCCGTCGAAATCATCCAGGTCCCAGATTCAAATGGAGTACCGGCAAGCATTAACGGGCAGCCAGAACAGTATTATTCCTGCGATGTGACAGGCATTGATCACTTGCAGTTCTTGATCGCTCCTAACCCAGGCGAGCCATTTAAGCCCTTGACGAAGATAGCATCCGGTGGTGAAACCTCGCGTTTAATGCTTGCGCTGAAGACCATTCTCGCGGCTGCCGATGCAACTCCCACATTGATCTTCGACGAGATTGATGCCGGCATCAGTGGTAGAAGTGGTCATATAGTCGGTGAGAAGTTATGGCAACTGACGCGCAATCACCAGGTTATCTGTGTCACACACTTACCACAGATTGCAGCATTTGCGGATACCCATTACAATGTCAATAAGCAGATCTTTGACGAACGCACGGTCACGATTGTTAACGAACTGCGTCCCGAACAGCGAGTGCGCGAAATCGCCTATATCATAGGTGGAAATGTCACGGATTTCTCAATGAAAAGTGCCGAAGAGATGCTTGCCCGCTCATATCTATGGAAAGAGAACTGGAAAACGCACTTGCAGCAATAAAAGAAAGTAAGCGAAGGATAATTAAATGAACAAGAAGCTCACGAGCACAATACTCCTCTTTGCCGTCTTTATAGGTTTCCTCTGGTGGGGTATCGCAATGCTTATTGACCCGCACAAGGATGGCGAACAGATCGTATACGCTATTTTGATCCTGGGCTGCTCTCTCTACGCCCTTGTCTCCATCCTGTTGCTGCCGCGAAAAAGACAGGGCTAGCAGCCCGATACAAACAAATAAACACACAAAGAATCTGCCCGCCACCCAACCCTACCAATCCCTCGGTTTCGAAGTACCGCACCGCGAACTATGCCTCCACCTGCCACTTTAGCTGAGGTAACCTTAATTCCTCTTTTGTGACGTTGTCATAACCGATTTCGTTGTAAGACTCAGGCCGAGCAAGCCAGACCGGATTAGGCAGATAGCCATGCCTTGCTCGGCACTTCGAGGGGAAATATTTCCCCCTCCCAGGTTGACACGAGGCAGAATACATGCGTAAAAATGTAGAACGGGTAATCGAGCGGGAAGTTGGAGAGACCTCCTCACCACAAGCGGCCCCTCAATCGCAGACCGCCCAATCAGAAAAGAGGCGAAGTCTAAGCAAACCTCAGTGGATGCGCTACTTCTTCACTGAAGACATCACACCTGACAATTACCCGCTTATCGACCTACAGCGGCGGGCTACCTGGGTGGGTGTTGCACTTATTTTACAAGCACTCAATGAAATCGATCGCGGATATTACGTGCCCTTTGTGCCGTTTCTGAAACCCTGGGTGGGACTCATTCCCTTTATTCTGATCCTGGGAAGCCTCTTCGCTATGTGGATGGCATTTCGTACCACCACTCTCAAACAGCGGGCCGGGAAGCCACAAGGTTCCTCCCTCTATCATGCACGCCCGCGCCGCTGGCAGCGCATTATTCTGATCGGTGTTTTGCTTACGTCGATTGCGGGTGGTGTTCAGCTTGTTCGATCGGTCGCACTGAGTTTCTTCATGACTCCGCAATATTCCAATGATGGCACGTCACTTGATGCAAATGCGGCAGCGCTCCTTGTGCAGGGCCGCAATCCTTATACCGATTCGAATATTTTACACCTGGTACGGCAGTTCCCCATTGAACCATACTGGACAACACCGCTGCGTGCGGGACAATTCGCCAATCGCCTGGAGTACCCGTCGATGTCCGAGTTACGCAGCGTGCTGGATACCGATCTGAAAGCGGGGCATGCACCTGAGTTCGAGTCCAAAGTGAGCTATCCCGCGCTCTCTTTCCTCACCCTGGTACCGTTTATTTGGCTCAACATCTATAATGTACTGGCTTTCTATCTCCTCTGCTACGTTGCCCTGGTTTTCATAGCCTGGAAAGTTGCGCGGCCAGCACTACGACCGTGGATACTGTTATTGTCGGTGGCAAACGTCTCGATGTTAGGCTCGGTTGTAAGTGGCAATCTCGATATCTTCTATGCGTTGTTGATAGTGCTGGCCTGGTTGCTGCGCCATCGAGGATGGTGGTCAGCCATCTTCCTGGGACTTGCGCTGGCGAGTAAGCAACTTGCCTGGTTCTTCATCCCATTCTATGTAATTATGGTATGGCGCCAGTATAACAGTATGGAAGTGGTGCGCCGGCTTACGATTGCAGCAGCTGTTGCCATGGCCATCAACCTTCCATTCATTCTCTGGAACCCCCATGCCTGGCTTGCCGGAGTAATGGCTCCCATCGCGGATCCCATGTTCCCCATGGGCGCGGGTCTCATCAGCTTGAGTTCTACACCACTTTTACCCGTTTTCCCACAAGTGGTATATGATGTGCTTGAAGTAGGCACGATGCTGGCAGCTTTCGTATGGTACTGGCGCATATGCAAAAAGCATCCGGAGGCAGCAATGCTGCTGGCCGTCATTCCACTGTTCTTCGCTTGGCGCAGCCTGCCATCCTACTTTTACTGCTCGGCCTTTCCGATCTTCCTCCTGATGGCAGCAAAGGCCTTTCCTCATCCCAACTATCCCCCCTCTCTCGACTCTTATCGCTCTACGTGATACAATCGAAAGGGAGAGGCCTGCATTAGTAAGCACCTTTCGTTTGTGCGAAAATATAATGCAGAGAAGAAGATAGAGAGAGTATGACAGCAAAAAAACAGACGAAATATATTATTCCACATGGGGATAATGCTCAGATACAGCACTTACTTGAGCAACGTCACGACATCGCAGAAGAATTACATAACAGCACCAGTCGGGCCCAGGCGGAAACGTCACTGGCTGCGTTGACGCAGATAGATGAAGCAAGCCAGTTGGCCCTACTTAAGGCACTGGCAAGGCAACATGATACCGATGCCGCCGATATCCTGCTAGCGATTAACGAACTCACCCCGAACAAAGCCGTTCGTAAGGAATCACGCCGCGCTTTGATACAACTGGCAGGGGCAAAGATTTACCCCAGTTGGACTCCTGAACCGGAAGAAGGACTTACACCCGTCCCGGTTTCTAATCCGCCCCGTTTCTGGAAAGGTTTTGCCACAGAAATGCGTGAGCAGGGCGAGTTAGAGGTAGTATTATGCTGGGAACAGGGCTTCGAATACGGCGAAGCTCGTATGATGGCATTCCTGCTCGATTTCTGGAGTGACGGCATCAAAGACTTTACGACGGAGGTTGGCAGCAAGCGCCGTATCGACACGCGCATACAAGAGTTAACTGCAAGATTCAGCAATACAAACGGACCAAAATTGAAAATGACCGATTGTACGCTGGCAGAGGGACGTCGCCTGATTCAGGAAGCGCTTTCTGTGAATACCTGGCGAGAAACGTCGCCCAATAAAGATTACCGCCACGACCTGCCAATTGTGCGGCAACTGGTACTGAATGCCCCTGATGTAGGTGTAGACCGTGGGCGAACCTTTATCAATCCCGACCTCGATCCCGATGAAGTTGTCGGTAACTTCGTCGGAGGATGGGCAATGGGCGATTACGGACTCTGCTTCGATCTGCTCGTGAGCACCAGTCCTCTTCTTGAGGGGCTTTCGAGAGACGAATGGATTGACCAGCGTCGTAAATGGGCGGATGAGGCCCATCCAGCGCGTTTTGAGCCCCGTTTGCTGCGCGAACGCGAACGCAGCCAGCAATCCCTCTGGCTTCCCAATCCTGTTCTCGCTGGTAGGTCTTCCACGATACGAGAAGTAGAGATGGGCTGGTCGCTGGAAATATCGGATACCCTCCTGAGCGGTACACTGCCAGAGATGCCGATGGGAACCGCGGTCAATAAGGAAACGGGGAGGCACTGGTTCTGGACGAGTTATACACTTGTGCGGGATGGGGGCGTCTGGCGTATTCAACGTATGGCGGATGAAGGAGCCAGGGCGCAGGGCCTGCCAATCGAGGAACTACAGGAGCGCTTAAAAGAGATTGATGACCGCACAAAGGAGATTGTGGAGACACACGATCCAAATGAGCCCGGAGCGCAGCAGTACCTTGAAGAAATTGTCTGGCGTACTATACATGGCCTGCATTATGATGACGCGCTGCTGGTAAAGCTCCCGCTTGATCGTACGATCTACGATGATGCTTTTAGCCGCGCGAGAAGTTTAAGATTATCTGAGCGAGCTATCGTCTACCTGGAGGGCCTAATACAGCACTTTCCCAAGGCCTACGATATTGGCACAATCTTCCTGCAACTCGCTGCATCACAAACGGATCTTGCCGGACAGTATGAACAGCTTGGCATGGACGAACGTACCAGGCATTTCGTCGAAATGGCAGATGCGAATATACGTAAAGCAATAGCGACTGACAATGCGCCAATCGGGCACATTATACTGGCCGAGCTATTGATGAACAGAGGTCGCGAGGAAGAAGCAGTAGCAGAACTCCAACTAGCGAAGTCGCTAACCACCGATAGAGTTGAAGAAGCGCAGGCCGAGTTTGACCTCGCAGCCATTGCGATGCAGCAAAAGAAATATAGCGAGGCATTGGAACACTTCAAGCGAGTTGCCGAAATCAACCCGAATTACGAGGGCATCTGGCTGAATATCGGCCTTGCCTACCGGCAGCAAAAGAATTTTAGCGAGGCAGAAGTATACTTTAAGCGCGCACTCGAAGCACGACCCAGAGATCTTTTGGCCAGTGCTGAGCTTGGCACACTTTATCTAAGCATGCAGGAAGCTAACAAGGCACTTGAGACAGTAGAGCAAGGATTGCGTTACAACCCGGACTCCGCCCATCTGCGCGCATTGCTTGCAGCAATATATCTAGACAAAGGTGATCGTCGCCGGGCCCAGGCCGCGCTGGAAGAAGCAGAACGCATCAACCCCAACCTGGAGATCGTGCGGGCAGTACGAGACATGCTCCATACAAAACGGAAGTCAGGAACCCCATAGCTACAAGCTAGGGGCTTGTGTACTGTTGGATGCTTTAGTCCAGGCTGTTACAAGTCCGATATCCTGTCCAGGCTCAGTCTGGAAACAGACTACGTTATCAGAGAATATATAGGTACCGTTGCGGATGCCTCCTCAGTCCGTCGCACTACGGTACAGGATTAAACAGGCGTAGCGGGGTTAGGCCAGTGTCCTGTACTCACAAACCTCTGATAACATTGCCGAGAGGAGCCTGGGAGCAATCCCAGCGTCACACAGGCCCTTACGGGCACGGTTTAGCCGTTCCGTACCACAAAAACGGCTCCCCACAAGGGGTAGTACAGAAAGGAGCGGCGCTTCCTCCCCGTGTCTAAAGACAGGGGCCGTCGCGCCGAATTATGGTCTATGACACGGAAAAAAGAAACTCACGCTCCTGTTTCGCAGGAGGATACGGCGCAAGTACAACAACTACTTGGACAGTTCCACAAAATCGCCGTCAAGCTGCATGCCAGTTCAAGCCAAACTGAGGCAGAGGCTGCTTTGGCCGATATTACTACTTTGTCGGAAGCTGCCCAGCTCGCTCTGCTCAAGGCATTATCAAAGGAACACGATACAGATGCCGCCGATGTGCTGCTCGCCATCAACGAATTGAGCCAGTCTAAGCTTGCCCGCAAAGAGGCACGCCGCTCTCTAATACGACTCGAAGAAGTGCGCATATACCCAAAGTGGAGTCCACCAATCGATCGTCCACAACTTGTACAGATTTCTACAAACCCACCCCGCTTCTGGAAAGGTATCCTTACCGACACATTTGAGTCTGGCGAGATACAACTGCTGCTGTGCTGGGTACAAGGAGAAGACTATAGCCAGGCACGCATTCTCGGCTTTCTGTTGGAGTTCTGGCACGATGGCATCAAAGATTTCTTTACAGAGGTCGCCAGCAAGCGCCATATCGAAACGCATATCGAAGAAATGCGAGCATCGGCTGGCATCAAAACCAGGGAATGTACGCTGGCAGAAGGCCGCCATTTGATTCAGGATGCTCTGGGAGTCAACAAGCGGTATGGTACAGTTCCTCATGGAGATTATCGCCACAATCTCACACTGGTCAAACAACTGGTGCTTGATGCTACCGACCTCGGCGAAGAAGAGGCACTCAGTTCCATTAGCGAGGATATGGCCCCCCATGAAGTTGTAACCAACTTTGTTGAATCCCTGACCTCGGGCAACTTCAACTTCGCCTTTGACTTGTTAGCGAGCGACAGCAGTATCCGCGATGGACTTTCACGAGCAGAATGGATCAAACGCCGGGAAGCCTGGGTAGAAGAAGCTGATCCTTCCAACTTCAAACCAGAATTTATACATGAACTTGAAAAGAAACAGGGAGGTCTATGGCTCCCCAATCGCTTTAGGGAGGCTTCATCCAGCACTCGCAAGGAGTTTGATACTGGCTGGTCAATTGAAATGGACGATACACTCCTTAGCGAAGGAATCAAAGAACTGCCTTTGGCGATCGCTGTCAACCCGGTAACGCAGCGACATTGGTTCTGGTCACGGTACACGCTTGTCATGGAGCAGGACAAATGGCGTATTCAAGGCATTACGGATGAAGGAACAAACGCGCAAAACCTGACAAGCGCAGAACTTCAGAAACGTATCTCAGAACAGCTTAAGCAGGTGGAACACATTACGAAAAAGCACAAGCCAACAGACCCTGATGCGGAACATTACATGGATGAAATTCTCTGGCATTTGGGGCAAGCCATATCCTATAGTGATGCTTTGATCGTGAAGTCACCACAGGATCGCAGGGCTTACGAGAATGCCGCCGCTAATTTGATTGCGCTTAATGAATTTGAGCGTGCCGTCGTATACTTCGAGCCGCTGGTACAGCGCTTCCCAGAAAAGAGGAACGAGGAATTACTGCAACTCGCGGGCATCCAGATACAACTCAGCGCAAGTCTCTCGGAGGAAGAAGAGGACGAAGCCGCTGAAGAGTACAGGGAACTTGCAGAAGCGAATATACGTGAATCGCTTGCTCTCGACAATACCTACCTGGGACATATGCTCTTAGCAGAACTTCTCAAGGATGATCCTGAACGACTCGACGAGGCAGAAGATCATCTCAACCAGGCAAAGGCATTGAATACCAATGAAGCTATAGAATTTGCCATCGAACACAGCCTGGGTGAAATCGCCATGGACCAGGAGCAATACGATAAGGCATTACAGCACTTCCAACGCGTTGCGGAATACGATCCAACCGATGCTGAGACCTGGTACGATATCGCTGAAGCGCATAATTTGCTTGAGAATATCGAAGAGGCAGAGACTAATTATAAACGTGCCATCGAACTGCAGCCCGATGACATTGATTTTTATTCTGCACTGAGCAGAATGTATATGGAGCACAAGCAACCTTCAAAGTCCCGTGAGGTTCTTGAGGAAGGCTTGCGCGCCAATCCCGATTCCGCTGAACTGCGAGCATATCTCGCACTAGTAGTATCAGAAAGTGGCGACTACCGCGCGGCGGAAGCCCTTTTGGACGAAGCGGAGAGCATTGACCCAGACCTGGAAATAATCGAGATGTTTCGCTTGCTCCTCAACGTGAATAAAACCAGGCGATTACCCACCCTGAATAGGACGAAAGAACTACCAGACGCGAATAGGACGAAACAATCACCCGGCATGAAGAAAGCCAAAAGCAGAGCCAGGAGAAAATGATCAGAGAAGAACGTCCTATTAGCTATCACACTGTCACACTTGGCGCTATGACACGCGAGGGTGACACGCTTGCTGAGATCACCGAGCAGGTCGAGGTTGGTGAGCAGCATACTCGGACACTCCATATTCCCGCTGGCCTACCAGGAGAACGAGTTACGATAGCGGTCGAAGCACCAGCACCGCCGCCTAAACGACGCAAGCGTCACTGGAAAGCTCGCCCCCCACGTGTGTGGATTACGGAGATTCACCACTCATCACCACTACGAACTCAGGCTCCTTGCCCGGTATTCGGGATTTGCGGTGGATGCCAGCTTCAGCATATGCGCTACAATGCACAACTGGAGTGGAAACGTTCGGTCGTGCAACAATTGTTGCACGACACCGGCGGTTTTGATACCCCTCCAGTGTTAGAAACGGTAGCATGTGATGACCCATGGCATTATCGCAATCACATGCGCTTCTCTGTGAATCGCAGCGGCCAACCCGGGCTAACTGCCAGGGGCACTCAGCGCGTGCTGCCACTTACATCTTGCCCAATCGCGCACCAGCAGATCAATCTCGCCCTTGAAGTGCTGAGCGCGCATCCAAATGAGCGACCACAAGTCTTGATTCGTTGTGGGGCCGCTACGGGCCAGGTACTCATACAACCGCACCCCAATTCGAAGGTCGCCCAGCAGCTTACTGAGGCTCGACTCGACCTGCGCTCTGAGACTATGGAAGAGAAACTAGGAGGAGAAACTTTCCGCATTCGCCCAAGTTCCTTTTTTCAGACCAATACTGCACAGGCTGAAAAGATGGTAGAGATGGTCCTGAATGGATTGTTGGGCAGCCGCGACAGCCTGGCACCCACCCAACACCAGGCTTCCATCCAACAACTCCATGAACATCCACGCGCAGTCATTGATGCATATTGCGGCGTTGGTACCTTTGCTCGGCTGCTAGCCCGGCATGTGGATAAAGTCATTGCCATCGAGGAGTCGGCAAGCGCAATTAAGGATGCCCAGTGGAATCTGCGAGAAGTGAGCAATGTGGAAATACTGAAAGGGAAAGTGGAAGACTTGCTGCCAACACTACACTCTCGAGTTGATGGATTGGTGATCGACCCGCCGCGTGCAGGGTGCCAGCAAATTGTGCTCGACACGCTTGTGCAGCATCCTGTAGACAGGATAGTGTATGTATCTTGCGATCCTGCCACACTGGCTCGTGATCTGCATATACTTTGCCATCTTCATCCTACTTACCGTTTGTTGTCGGTGCAGCCGTTGGATATGTTTCCCCAGACGGCCCATATCGAATGTGTAGCGGTATTGGAGTATAGTCAACTATGACGACATCCCCGTCTTTATTATTGGCCTCCGCCTCACCGAGACGAAGGCAAATTCTCCAGTTATTAGGCCTTCCATTTACCGTTGCGGCTCTACAGGTTGATGAGGATGCGGCACAGCAACGTTTCCAGGGTCCATCCGATGAACTGGCGCAATGGCTAGCCAAGCATAAAGCAGCGGCAGCGCTCAAATTACCAGAAGCCGATGGCCGCCTGGTGATTACCGCCGACACCACAGTATTGCTGGATGGCCAGATTCTCGGCAAGCCAAAGGATGAAGCCCATGCACGCGCACTACTGCTTTCGCTGCGTGGTCGCTGGCACCATGTTGTGACGGGAATCGCGGTGAGCAACAAATTGGACGGTAAGCACCGGATACAAGCCGCAGGCTGCATCACCCCCGTCTTGATGCGCGCTTATAGCAAGGCTGAAATCGATGCATATATTGCTAGCGCAGATCCCATGGATAAGGCCGGCGCTTATGGCATTCAGAACCCGGCATTTCAGCCAACGGCGCGCATCGATGGCTGTTATCTCAACGTAGTTGGCCTACCCCTATGTGTGCTGGTTGAATTACTGGCCGATTTCGATGTATACCCCTCAGCAGCAATACAAGGACAAGTTAACAGGGAATCGGCCTGTCCATGGTCAGAAAAATGCAGGATCTGATTCGCGGTCGATACGCGCCCAGCCCAACGGGCGATCTCCATATGGGCAACCTCCGCACAGCATTGCTGGCATGGCTCTTCGCCCGTTGTGCAGGTGGACAATTCGTGCTCCGCATTGAGGACCTTGACAGACCTCGCGTACATCCAGGAGCTACCGAACGAATGCTCTACGACCTGCGCTGGTTGGGCCTGGATTGGGATGAAGGGCCGGATATAGGCGGCCCCTATGCACCTTATACGCAAAGCGAACGACAGGAGATATACGCAAGTTACCTGCAGCGCCTGGCTGACAAAGGTTTAATCTACCCGTGTTATTGCAGCCGAGCGGAGATCGCCCGCGCTGCCAGCGCTCCACAAGGGGATGAAGGTCCACGCTACCCAGGAACATGCAGGAACCTCACGCAAGCTCAACGCGGGCTACACGAGGCCAACAAGCGTCGCCCCTCCCTACGTTTTCGCGTAGATGACGAGCGCATGGTCTCCTTCACCGATCTGCTGGCCGGGCCGCTAGAGCAGCAGGTACATCAAACGATAGGAGATTTTATTGTATGCCGCTCGGACGGCCTCTTTGCCTATCAATTTGCCGTGGTAGTAGATGATGCTCTGATGCGCATCAACCAGGTCGTGCGAGGAGCTGATCTGCTGCAATCCACGCCCCGCCAGGTTCTGCTGTACGAGGCATTGGAATATCCAGTACCCACCTTCGCGCATGTACCGCTCTTGCTAGATGAGCACGGGAAGCGCTTCTCTAAACGCATTCAGAGCGCGGGACTGGAACCACTACGCGCAGCGAGAGCGACACCTGCGCAGGTCGTAGGACTACTCGCTGCTGATTGTGGGTTAGTCGAAAAGGGCGAACAACTCACCGCAAGTGAGTTAGCTCAACAGTACAACCAGAAGGGATATGATATAATGCGCTCAAAATTATAACTATTCAGTTGCCTGATTCCTCGCCGCCTGTGGCAGCTCACTCATTCATTTTGCAGCGGACTTTGCAGCCTGCGGCTGCAAAGTCCGCTGCAAAAAACCTACTGCGAACCGCCGCAGGCGGTGAGGAGTCCTGAATAGTTACTCAAATTAATCCAAAAAAGTGCATTTGTAAAGGGATATTTATGGACGGTCTAACTCTCCAAGTCATTTCAATAGGAACCATACTCATTGCTCTGGTTGTGGGTCTGTTCTTACGTCGCCTGCTGGTGGAACGTCTCAAAAAAACTGTACTCGACAACTGGCTAATACAAGTATTGGGTATCCTTATCATCATCCCCCCGGTTATCATAGGTTTTGTGGTCTTACCTATCATTAGTGGCTGGTCCCCCACCCAGGTGGGCAACTACTGGAACTTTATCAAAAATTTGCTTCCAGTATTGCTTGCACAACCCGATTATCAGAGCTTTTTCCGGAACCTCATATATAGCACTCTCTATCTGGGGTGCGTCGCTCACAGTGCCTACTGCCGCTATTAGCGTAATTACTGTTGGTCTCGCTTTCGTTGTTCAGGATATTCTGAAAAATTTCGCGGCAGGCTTATACCTTCTTCTGGAAGGGCCTTTTCATATCGGAGATTACATTACGACAACCAACTATACCGGGAAAGTAGAGGATGTACAACTTCGGGCTACTAAACTACGTATTCTCAATGGAGAACAGGTCATCGTCCCCAATGCTATGCTCTTCAGCGATATCGTAATCAATAAAACGATCTATAAAGAGAGGCGTGCCACCATCACTATTACAATGCCGCAGGAGGAATATGATAAAGCTCAAGCGCTTGAACATATTCTCATTACCATCAAGGAAGTAAACGGCGTGATGGTGAATCCAGAACCGACACTGAGCCTGAGCGCCATTGCAGGCTCCTTCGGCGGCGCTACAGGTGCAGTGAGTGGCTATAGCGGCGAGATTATTACGCTCACCTTACACTTCTGGATTCCGGAAGCTCAAGATACTGTAGTTTCAGATGCCATGATCGCTCTACGTGCTGCCCTGCCTAAGGCCGATCTCGCCATTCGTGAACCCGATGGGCTATAGTAGAGTTTAGTATAGGAACTGTTCCTTTGTGAGCGCAGAAACGTTGATATATCAAAGGTCATCAGCAAACATACGACGTATTGGTGTATTGGGAGGTACCTTCGACCCGGTACACTATGGTCATCTCGTAATTGCTGAGGAGGTGTATGCTAAACTTGATCTCGATGAGATGGTCTTTGTACCTACCGGGCAGCCGCCTCATAAAACGCAGGAGGTAATCACGCCAGCGGAACATCGCCTGGCAATGCTCGAGTTAGCGATTGCTTCGAATCCGCATTTTACGATCTCGCGGGTTGACGTGGATCGTCCAGGACCATCATACACTGTAGATACACTCAGACTATTACATGAGCAACAGGGAGAGGAAACGGCCATCTACTTTGTAATTGGCGGTGATAGCCTGGAATACTTTCTTACCTGGCGCGACCCTGTCAGTATCCTTGAGCAAGTGAATCACCTTGTAGCAGTCAGGCGTCCCGGATATAATGAGTCCGAAGAATACTATGATCGGCTGGAGGCTCGCCTACCAGGAATCAAGCAACATCTGCTGGTTGTGGAGGCTCCACAATTTGAAATCTCTGCAACCGACTTACGTTTGCGGGTTGCAGAAGGCCGACCTATTAAATATCAAACTCCTGAAAGCGTTGAGAAGTACATTAAAGAATTTGGTTTATATCGATAGAAGTTAACCAAAAGAGAATGGGAAGAAGTGCATGGCGCCAATGCATCTTGAATTGGGCGATCGGTTACGTTTGCGCAAACCGCATCCTTGTGGGGGCTACGACTGGGTGGTAGTGCGCCTGGGAGCCGATATCGGCTTACGCTGCGAAAAATGTGGTCGTCGTGTATTATTGCCTCGTGCAGAAGTTGAGCGACGCACCAAGCAGGTACTTTCACACACAATAGATGCGGATGCATCGTCATCCCTTGACTGACCGTGTAGAACACAGTAGGGTTCCTTTAAATTCAAATGGATCAGTGAGGGTTACACACGAGGAGATTGTGTTATGGCAACAGCCGCTCAACAAAGTGGGTTTCTTACTCTGCTCAAGAAGAGGAATTTCCTGCTCTTGTGGCTGGCACAATTGATCTCCATGACGATTCTCAACGCCTCCAACTACGCGCTGCTCGTACTGATAGAAGAAATCACCGGGTCAACGACACTTGTAGGGCTTGCAATTATCTGCTTTAGTCTCCCGGCCTTGATCATTGGCGCTCCCGCGGGCGTCTTCGTTGATCACAGGAATAAACGTCGCGTTTTGTTCTACAGCAATTGTCTGCGAGCAATCGCCACGTTCGGCTTTGTGATCTCTTTACTGATCAATCGCTCGGAACTTGTGACGGTTTACCTGCTCACCTTCTTGATATCCAGCATTGGCCAGTTCTTCACCCCGGCCGAAGGCGCTTCTATTCCCTTGCTGGTCGATGAGGAAGAGTTAACTTCCGCGCTCTCGCTTTTCAATATTACGTTCATGTTGTCACAGGCAATCGGCTTCATCCTCTTCGCGCCAATAATTCTCAGCTTTCTACCCACCTTCAACATCTTCAACGTCCTGATCTTCCCGGTTGAAATGCTCTACGCGATCATTGGCGTACTGTATCTTGTATGCGCTCTGCTGATTGCGTTTATTCCGCACAAAAATTTTATCGAGCAAAAGCGCAAAAATACCCAGCCGATTGGCCCGCAATCGCTTGGCGCCTTGCATAATGTATGGAATGAAACGCGCGAGGGCTGGAGTTTTATCCGCCACAACAGTCAGCTCTTTTTAGCGGTGATCCAGCTCTCGTTTGCAGGTGTACTCTTGCTAGTGATCGGTGAACTTGCTACACCGCTTGTCACCAAGCTGTTTAATCTACCAGCTAGCTCCATGGCGATCGTTTTTGCTCCCGCTGGTATTGGCCTCGTCGCCGGTTCAATCTTTATGCCGCGCATCCTCCTACGCCTCGGTAAGGAACGCGCCATATTTATCGGTAGTATAGGCCTGGCTATCACCATTGTCCTTTTGCCATTATCTACTCTGCTAGCGCATTTCATGGAACACCATGGCTTAAGCTCCAGGCCAATTTACCTCGCTGCAGTTCCTCTACTCATGTTCATAGCCGGGGTAACAATTGACTTCATCAATATTCCAGCGCAAACAGCTATCCAGGAACGCACACCCGAATGGATCAAGGGGCGAGTCCTGGCCCTACAACTGATGCTGTACAATGCTTGCTCCATTCCGATCATCCTGTTCATTGGAGCCTTTGCCGATGCGTTTGGACTCTCCAACGTAATCTACCTGATCTGTGTGATCATTGTTAGCTTTGGAATCTGGGGAAGGTACTATGAAAGCAAACAAAAAGCTTCGAGCAATAAAGGGGAAATGCAAGAAGAGGTAGCAGAGTTAACCGAAACCGAGACCGTGAAAAGATAGAAGTGTAGTTATACACTGCCCGAAGGAGCAATATGGACCCCGCCCAAGCAGCACAGATGAACGCATACCTACCCTGGCTTGCACTCGCCGGGGTTGTTGTGCTTTTCCTCATACTTCGTTTGACACGCAAGGAACTGAGGCGGCGAGTTGACGCGATTGGCTACCGATTGCGAGGAGAACGAGGCCTGCTGATCTGGTTCTGGCTGAACGCACCTGGAGTGATGCTTCACGAATTGAGCCATGCTTTAGTGGTTTTGTTCTTCTACCCATTTGGCTTCCGCATCACCAGCATCACGCTTTTTCGTGTCAGACCCAGGATGCAAACTAGATATGCCGGTCGCAATATGAAGATCGGGGGGAGGCAATCGCTCCAACTTGGTGAGGTGCAATACACCCGGCCACAAGGTAAGTTGGTGAGCTACATCGGAGATGGGTTCAGCGGAATCGCTCCCCTATTTGGGGGCATCGCAATGTTCATACTGCTCTACTGGGTAGCTACGGGTTACAATCTCTGGGATTATGTGAACAATCAACTAAGCATCACGAACATCCTACGGCCAGGCTGGCCATGGTGGACCCTGCTATTCGCCCCCTACCTCATTTTGACGATCACCTCCGAGCTTTGGCCAAGCAGCCAGGACTGGCGAGGAGCACGCTGGCTGGTCGGCGGAATACTTTTCCTGGCTATCGCGACGATTGTAATCCTCTGGTCCACCAGGTATCTCGTTTTCAACAACGCTTTCCTGCACAGTGCCGCGTCAATTGCCGCCTACATCGATTTCGCGCTAATTGTGCTTGTCGCGTTAGATATCGTGTTTCTGGTGATAGCCGAGGGGATAGTACAGCTTCTGCGCAGGTAGATACGTGAAGAAATCGGGCGTATGAATTGTGTGTAGGCAAGCAACCGACCGTAGGGGCCGATTTATCGTGCCCACCGCCGATTTATCGGCCAGCACAGGCGGTTTCCCAGCAAGCCAGAGAAGCCGATAAATCGGCCCCTACAGCTTCCTGAAGCTTGTTTACCAACAACTAGTTCATACACCTGAAAAAATCAGTAAGGCTGACAATTCATATAATTTAACGAGGTAAACTTATGAAACACACGTTATCCATTTCAGAAGTTCAAAAGGAAATTACCCGCCTACCTGAGCATTTCGCAGAGGAACCAGGAGCCGTTACTGTCACCCAATATGGGAAGCCAGTTATGGCTATCTTGCCTTTCAACACATACAGGTCATTGCTCGAAACAATTGAAGCACTGCAAGAAACCCTGGAGATTCTGCAGGATGAAGAGCTGATGACTACATTCC
>WNEZ01003006.1_pt1 | contig 18329 bp, 14 predicted proteins | sample 5400521 | NCBI WGS metagenome assembly WNEZ01 (sample SAMN13153339, study PRJNA577476) | soil metagenome | isolation source: 120 cm saprolite under Douglas fir tree site 2 hole 1 replicate 1 | place: USA:California | collected 2015-04-18
GAGCGGTACAAAGTGCAGTTTGGCGTGGAGTTTTTTAACCTATGGAACAAAGTGAATAAGGTTGTACCCAACACTTTCCTCGACAACGTCAACAACAACAGTTGCAAACCTGGCAACGCAAGTTACGACCCGGGAGGTGCTTGCCCGTTCGGCCGGTTTGACAGCGCTCTGCCGCCGAGACAAATTCAGTACCGGTTGAAGCTTTTCTTCTAGCCGGGTGAGCAACTTCTTTGCACCGGGGCCGTCCCTCAGAAGTGGACGGTCCCGGCTTTTTTTCAGCGGAAAACGAAGCGGACTGTCCCTGAGTTGGGGATAAGATAGGCACATGACCTGGGGAAGCCGGTGGAGCTGTTTCGCGGTTTCGTTGAGCGTGTGCTTGGTGGCGGAGAGCGCCAGCCGTGCCGAACAGGAAGCTCAGAAGAAGGAAGCCTCTCACGTCGAGCGCTTCTCTGATCCCCGGACAAAATGGCAGGAGGCGGAGCGGGAAGCCAGCGCGCGGCTGGCGGCGAATCCCAGGGACAGCCGCGCTCTAGCCGATCGAGGAGTGGCCCTCCTGAATCTCGGCCGAATGGAAGAAGCGGCGGGCGACCTCACCCGGGCCGCGGAGTTGGACCCGGCTTCGGCTGCAGCGCGAGCGCAACTTGCCTACGCGTATATGCTTCTTGGGCGGATGCCTGAAGCTATTTCTGCGGGACAGGCCGCCCTCGTGGTGGATCCCGACAACCAGGCCGCTCACGCTTATGTCGGGCGAATCTTCCTTGAGGGGGGCAGCGACCCCCGGCAGGCAATCACCCATCTGAAGCGCGCAGTGGAGCTTACCCCGGAAGATTCCAACCTGCGATTCGATCTTTTTTCCGCTTACCGACAGAGCGGCGACTTGCTGCATGCGAATGCAGAGTTGCGGCTGCTGCGAGCAATCTTGCCTCCTACCGATCCGCGGATCCCCTATGGCGAAGGCTTGCTGGAAACCGACCGCGGGCAAATTGTTCGGGCGATCGAGCGATTCCAGAAGGCGTTACAGGCAAACCCGCGGTACGCGGCGGCCCGGTACGATCTGGCACGGGCGCTGGTCCAGTCGGAACGCTGGAAGGAAGCTCTCGACGTGGTGGGTCCGTTGACAAGGGATTATCCTCGTTCCTATACGGCCGCGTATCTCCATGCGCTGGCGCTTGAAAATTCCCAGCGTCTTGAGGAGGCCTTGATCCAGGTACGCCGGGCCATTTCGCTGGAACCCCGTTCCGCGGATGCCTACACGCTTCTGGGAATCGTGCTGGGAGGTCATGGCGAGAGCAACGAGGCTGCTTCAGCATTGGAGACAGCGGCGCGGTTGGATCCGAAAAGTTTCGATGCCCTTTTCTACCTGGGACGCGCCCAGCATGCGCTGGGGAACTTGACCGGAGCGCGCGATGCATTCCGACGGGCCACGGAGCTCAAGCCGGATGACGTTCAAGCACAATTCTTTCTGGCTACGGCGCTCGAAGAATTGGGCGACGCCGAAGGCGCCCAAGCACAATACCAGGAATTGATCCAGAGAAGGCCGCAGGATCCCCGTGGATACGTAGGCCTTGGCGACTTTCAGGCAAAGCACGGCCAGCTTGAACCAGCAGTTGCGGCTCTGCGCCGAGCCCGTGAATTGGATCCGAAGAACTTCGAGGCCACACTCGCCCTGGGGCGGACCCTCTCCCGGTTGGGCCAATACGACTCGGCTGTTTCTCTGCTCCGCGAAGCCGTTGAAATGACGCCAAACAGCGCCGAAGCGCATTTCCAGCTGGGCTTGGTCCTGCACCGATCCGGACACGGACAGGAAGCAGCGCGGGAGTTCGCGATTGTGGATCGGTTGAATCGTGAATCCAGGAGCCGAACCGGCGGGATGGGGCAAGCGATGGACCCGAAACCGAGGAGTAACCGAGAGTGATGGCCGATCTTTCCTGTAGAATCAGAAAAACTCTGCACGTTTTGATGGGGGTCCTCGCATTGACCCAGCCAGGTCCGGTGCAGGCGCAAGTTCAGCCACAACCGTCACAAAGACCGCCGTCTACGGGCGGCACCGCCACGGGCGGCGTCTTTGCGCCTGTTCGTGATGCTCTTTCCCGGCCGATTACGGCAGGGGGATTTGTGGACGGTGCGCCGGTCGTATTTCAAGACATTACTCGACTATGACAATGACGGCTGGCTGGACATTTATCTGGTGAACGGTTCGACGTACAAGGCCCTGGCGGGTCTGGAACCGGCTCCTCGTGCGGCCTTGTTCCACAACAATCACGATGGAACATTCTCCGATGTGACACAGAAGGCCGGTGTGGCCAATGAAAGGTGGGGTTTCGGAGTGACTGTGGGTGATTACGACAACGATGGCTGGCCGGACATCTACGTCACCAACTATGGTAAGAACCGGCTGTACCACAACAATGGAGATGGGACGTTCACCGATGTGGCAGAGAAGGCGGGTGTTGTCGTGAGCGGCGCGACTCCCGTCTGGACAACCGCAGCGGCCTTTGGCGACTACGACCGCGATGGGCACCTTGATCTTTTCGTTGCCGGCTACGTCAGATACGACGTGAAAAACCCGCCCACACCGGGCTCGGCGACGGTTGGATATACCTATTGCCAGTATCGCGGCCAGATGACTCCGTGCGGCCCCCGCGGCTTGCCCGGGGAGCGGGATTTCTTGTTTCACAACAAAGGGGACGGCACCTTCACGGAGGTGTCAGAGAAAGCGGGTGTTTCTGACCCGCAGGGGTACTACGGTTTTGCTGCTGCCTGGGTGGACATAGATGACGACGGGTGGCCAGACCTGGTTGTGGCGAATGATTCGACGCCGAGGTATCTCTACCGGAATCTTGGAAATGGGACCTTCGAGGACATAAGTTACGCCTCGGGATTTGCGCTGAGCGAGTCGGGGCGTGAACAGGCATCGATGGGCATAGCCGTCGGTGATTATGACAACGACGGCAAGGTGGATCTGTACGTCACGAATTTTTCTGATGACTACAACACCTTGTTTCACAACGAAGGGGGAGGAAATTTTCTCGACCTTTCTTTTCAGTTGGGGGTAGGTGAGCCGACGATCCCCTTTCTCGCCTGGGGCACGGGGTTCATCGATTTTGATAACGACGGATGGAAGGACATCTTTGTTGCCAACGGCCATGTTTATCCTTTGGTAGATAGATTCGATTGGGGTACGACATGGGCGCAGCGTCCGTTGTTGTTTCGGAACATGAGCGGGAAGCGCTTCAAAGAAATTCCTCCAGCGACGGGAAGTGGTCTGGCGGTCCTGGCGAGCGCGCGCGGCGCGGCATTTGGCGACCTGTTCAACCGAGGGAGGGTGGATGTGGTCTTGAATAATCTGGAAGGACCGCCAACAGTCCTCAAGAATGTCGCCGCGGATGTCGGAAACTGGGTGCTGCTCAAACTGGTGGGCGGCCCGAAAAGTCCGCGCGACGCGACCGGGGCGGTCGTGTTTCTCACGGCAGGGGGCATGCGGCAAAGGGGGGATGTTTTAGGCGGGGGGAGCTACTGCTCGGCTTCCGATCAACGTCTACATTTCGGTCTTGGTACAGCCAACAAAATCGAGAAACTGGAAATCCGCTGGCCAAGTGGGGTCAAAGAAACCTTAAACGTTCCGGGAATAAACCGCATCCTCACAATTGTGGAAGGCAAGGGGATAGTGAGTGAACAATCCGGTAGCGGATTGAAGACAGAAGCCGATAAGAAGGACAAGAAGAAGTAATGTTTCGGGCGCGAATCATGATTCTGACAGGAAACGCCGGCCGCCGTGTTCGCATGGCATGGTTATTATTGCTGGCCAGCGGGTGCATCCGCTCAGCTGGAAGTGCGCACTCCATTCTACGGCAGGCAGCATCAGTTGCCGCACCTTCTCCAGATGAGTTGCTGCAGCACATCGCGACGCTGGTCGAACAGGGAAAGTTCGCTGAAGCTGAGACGCCTGCCCGGAAGGCTGCGAAACTCGCGCCGGGTTCGGTGGTCGCGCACAACCTGTTGCGGAAGCGGAAAGAGAATACCGAGAGGCACTGCGCCTCGATCCCAAGTTTATCGGTGCGCGAAACAACCTGGGAAATCTGCTCGTTCGTTTGAATAGATTGGACCAGGCAGAGGCCGAATTTGAAGGAGTCTTGCGGCTGGACCCCAAATACGCCCAGGCTCATTTTAACCTGGGCCAACTATTTGTCGCTAAGGGGCGGTATGTCGAAGCTGCTAAGCATTTTCGCGCGGTGCGGCAGTTGCGCGGCAACGACCCGAGCGTGCTGCTGCTCTTCGTGGATGCAGCACTGAAAGCGGAGACTCCCGCTCTGAAGGACGAGGCCATAGCGATGGCGAGCGAGCTTGAGCGGCTCGCCGCAAACGACCCCAAGGTCTTGTTTACTTTGGCTGTGCTCTTTGCGGAGAGCGGAGAGTACGAGCACGCCGCAAATCTGTTTAGCCGCCTGGCAGAAGCGCAACCGAATTCTTTCGAGGTTCTCTATAATCTGGGCCTTGCCGATTTCAATCTCAAAAAGTACGCGGAGGCGGCACGCGCGCTGGCGGAAGCAGCCGACCTCAACCCGAAACCCGCTGAGACTCATTTCCGGCTCGGTATGATTGCATCGGAGTCCGGTGACACTGCGAACGCCATCCTGGAATTCACGCACGCCGCGGATCGCGACCCCGGCAACGCGCAATACCACTATCTGAAGGGGCGCGAGTATTACAAGACCGGCTTCTGGGATGGAGCAGTGACTGCCTATCAACGCGCGACGGAGCTCGACGGGAATCAGCCGCTATACTACCTCAGCTTGGGAAACGCATTGTTTCGCGCGAACAAGTATCCGAGGGCGACGCGGGCGTTCGTCCGCGCGGGCGAACTTGATCCGAACATTCCCGATGTTGAATACCTGATCGGATACGCGTACCGGGCACAGGGGCAGTTTGAACAGGCACGGGAGCATCTGGAACGCGAACTGGCTGTGAATCCAAAACACGTAGAATCGCTGGCCAATCTTGGATATTTGGCCCTTGAGCAGGGGAAGTACGGGGAGGCGCAAAAGTATCTGGAGCAAACGCTGGCGCTGGATCCAGACAGCATCGAGGCCAATTTCGACCTTGCGCGGATGTGGATCAAGCAAAGGCAGACGGACCGTGCCTTGGAAACGTTGCTCCATGTGGTGAAATTGAGCCCGGATCATGCACAAGCGCACTACCAGCTGTTTTTGCTGTATTCGCGGACCAAACATTCCGAGGCCGCGCAAAAGGAACTGGCTAAGTTCAAAGAGATGGAGGATTTGGAAAAGGAACTGCAACGGGATGAGACGCGCATTGAAAAATTACGCAGATTTCGCGTGACCGGGTCCATGGAAGAGATGGCGGAGCCAGCCGCGATGGGACAGCCCCGGCCGGAGGCGCCGGGGGTAGCACCTCCACCCGGAATAGGCGAACCATGAGAGAAAGATGGCGGAGCGCCGAGGCGTGGCAAGACGGCCTGCTTCGTACCGGCATGTTATCTTTTGTCTGCAACGGCGATCGGCGCGATCCCAAGAGTCTGGCGATTTACGTGGTGGAATGAAGCAGTCACGCCCAAGAAAAAGTGCTGTGTTGGTTTCCTGCCTCGCGGTCTTCACTTCAGTAGCACTAGAGACAGCGCGATCGATTGAGAATGATGTAAAAGAAGTGCAATTCACCGATGTCACGCAGCAGTTGGGCATAACTTGGAGTCACGTGAATGGGGCAACCGACGAGAAGTATCTCATCGAGACGATGGGAGGAGGTGGTGCTTTTCTGGATTACAACCGTGATGGCCGACTGGACCTTTTCTTGGTGCAAAGCGGATGCCACAGATTCTCGGTCAAATGTACCGCGGGTCACAATGCGCTCTACCGCCAGAATCCCGATGGGTCGTTTACGGACGTTGCCAAGCAGGCCGGCGTGGCGGACAGCGGAATCTACGGCATGGGTGTTAGCGTCGGCGATTATGATAATGACGGTTTTCCGGACATCTATGTCACCGGCTTCCCACACAATGTGCTGTATCACAACAACGGAGACGGGACGTTTACAGACGTGACGGCAAAGGCCGGTGTCGCCGCGAGTGGCTGGAGCACGAGTGCAGAATTCTTTGACTACAATCGTGACGGTTTTCTCGATCTGTTTGTCGGCAGATACCTGGATTGGGATTACAACAAGAACGTCTTTTGCGGCGAGCGGCGCCCTGGATATCGAGCCTATTGTCATCCGGATCAATTCAAGGCCGTCTCGAGCAGGTTATTCCGAAACAACGGAAACGGCACCTTTTCAGATGTTAGTGAGGTTTCCGGTGTCGGCAAGGTGGAAGGGAAGGCCCTGGGCGTAGTGGCATTCGACTTCAATCGCGACGGCTGGCAGGATCTATACGTTGCAAACGACAAAGTGCGTAATTTCCTCTTCCGCAACAATGGAGACGGTACATTTACCGAAGTAGGTCTGGTTGCAGAGGTTGCCTACGGCGGGCAAGGAAGCCCCGAGTCGGGAATGGGGACCGACGCCGCAGACTTCGACGGCGACGGTTGGCCCGATTTGTTTGTAACCAACATCGATTATGAACCGAATAATCTGTTCCACAACAACGGCGATGAGAGCTTTGACGATGTCACGGTGCGCACGAACCTAGGGTCGGTGGCGATGCTGTTCAGCGCCTTCGGCACAAAGTTTATCGACTTCGATAACGACGGAAACATGGATATCGTTGTCCTGAACGGCCACGTCCTGGACAACATCCAGCTCTTCCGTGAGGGTGTAGCCTATGCCGAACGCCCCTTCTTGCTTCAAAACGTCGGCGGAAAGTTCCAGGAGGTGGGCGCGGCACACGGGAAGGCTTTTACAAAAGCTTACGTTGGCCGGGCATTGGCAACCGGCGATTTCAACAATGACGGAGCGATCGATATGCTCTGGGTGACGAACGGTGGCCCGCCGGTACTGCTTCGCAACGACGGCGGCAACCGCAACTCCTGGATCGGGTTTCAACTGAAGGGGACAGCAAGTAATCGGGACGCGATCGGTGCCGTGGTCACACTTACCGCGGGGAATCGGCGCTGGGTGCGGGAGGTGGTCGGTGGCTCAAGTTATTGTGCTGCGCATGATCCCCGCCTGTTGTTTGGGCTTGGATCGATCGAAAAGGTGGACCAGGTCGAAATCCGCTGGCCAAGTGGAGCCATCACTCCTCTACAGAACGTGCGGCCCCGTCAGTATGTCCAGGTCACCGAGCCAAATCGCAGCTCTGGCGAGAAACCGGCGAAACGCATCGTGGTGAACTAGGAGCTGATTTCACCGCCACCGCACCGCCCTTTCATCGAGTGGCTTGCATCAGCGGCAGTGTTGCGCCCAACATAGTGTGTAAGGTGATCCACGCACAGAGAGGATCTCGCCCGCGTGGATAGGCAAGCGATATTTTGATCCGATTCGAATCCGGCGGACTTGGTGCACTGCCGGGAATTATTCGCCGTACGGCACCCAGATGTTCTTCACCTGAGTCGCGTGATCGAGAAACCAGCGCCCTTCACCCTGTTTGCTATCAAACCAGTCGATGGCGCGGCCTTCGTTGGTGAACACTTGCTTCAGGTTTCCCACCGAAAGAGTTTTCACGGCCGCGGCGCCTGCTTCGTCCGTGAAGCACCAGATGGCGTCGACATCGTCGTGCTCGGCCAGGGTCTTCATCAGTTCGGCAGGGCGTCCCGTGACCATATTGACGACACCGTCTGGCAGATCGCTCGTCTCGAAGACTTGATAGAGATCACCGGTGATGAGCGGATATTTTTCCGACGGTATGGCAATGACGGTGTTCCCGGCGGAAATCGCGGGCATCACCAGGGAAAGAAACCCGAGCAGAGGTGCATCAGCGGGGCAAACAACGCCCACTGTCCCGATCGGTTCTTTCATCGCCAGGGCAACATTGCGGAACGGAGGGTTGTGCACGGCGCCGTCGTACTTATCAGTCCAGGCGGCGTAAGAGAAGATGCGCTCGATGCCCAGCTTGGCTTCTGCTTCCGCCTGTTTTTTCCCGACGACTGCCGCTAAACGATCCGCGATTTCGTCGCGCCGCTGGGAAAGATTTTCCGAGATGTAGAAGAGCACCTGCGCGCGATTATGAGCGGTTGCTTTGCCCCAGCCTTCAGCTTTGCGCGCCGCCTCGACGGCGTTTCGAATGTCTTTGCGATTGCCCAGCGGCGCCTCACCCAGCAAACGGCCATCCGCGCCGTGCACTTCGATGCTGTAGCCGGAATCGGGCCGCGCCTGCTTGCCGCCGATGTAGAGTTTCACAGTGCGGTCGATCGGCGGAGCGCTAAAATCGGCAGCCGGCTCGGGCGGCTGGTCGATCGCCAGTGGCTTGGCGCGAACCGGAGGCGCCTCTTTGAACCACGCGGGCTCGAGATATTCAAGCAGGCCTTCGCGCCCGCCCTCTCGCCCATAACCGCTTTCCCGATAGCCGCCGAAACCGCAAGCGGCGTCAAAGAGATTCGTGCAGTTAACCCAGACCACTCCGGCCTTCAGTTGCGAGGCGACATGCAGTGAGACGTTGATGCTTTCGCTCCACACGCACGCGGCCAGGCCATAGACCGTATTGTTGGCAAGCTCGACAGCTTCGCGCGGCGTGCGAAAGGTCATCGCGGCGAGGACCGGGCCGAAAATCTCCTGCTGCGCGACAACGGATGTGGGATGAACGTTGCTCAGCAATGTCGGCGGATAGTACAGGCCGCGCGCCGGCACAGGAATGGACGGCTGCCAGCATGTCGCGCCTTCCGCCACGCCCTGATCCACCAGGCGCTGGATGCGCTCGAGCTGCACCCGCGCGACAATCGCCCCGATATCGATGGCTTTATCGAGCGGGGGACCGATGCGCAGCGTATTCATCCGGTCCTGGATCTTGCCGATCAACTTCTCGGCGATGCTCTCTTGCATCAGCAGGCGTGAGCCGGCGCAGCAAACCTGTCCCTGGTTGAACCAGATCCCATCGACCAGTCCTTCCACGGCGCTATCCAGGTCGGCGTCTTCGAAAATAATGAATGGAGATTTTCCTCCGAGTTCAAGCGAAAGCTTTTTGTGGCTTTGCGCCGACGCTTTGCGAATGGCGCGGCCGACTTCGGTTGAGCCCGTAAACGCAATCTTGTCTACGTCCGGATGCTTCACCAGCGCTTCGCCGGTCGAACCATCGCCGGTGACGATGTTCACCACGCCCGCGGGGAGACTGACCTCTTGACAGATGTGCGCGAACGCGAGCGCAGTCAGGGGAGTGAATTCCGCTGGCTTGAGGACAACGGTGTTTCCCGTGGCCAGTGCCGGCGCGATTTTCCAGGCCAGCATGAGCAACGGAAAATTCCAGGGAATAATCTGCCCAACCACGCCGCAGGCGGCATATCCGGGAAACTCCTGTTCCAGCAATTGTGCCCAGCCCGCATGATGATAGAAATGCCGCGCCACCAGGGGAATATCGATGTCACGGCTTTCACGAATCGGCTTGCCGTTGTCCAGGGTCTCAAGAACGGCGAGCCAGCGGGAATGTTTCTGGACCTGGCGCGCCAGCGCATAGAGATACCGCGCACGAGCGTGCGGCGTGAGAGCCTGCCAGGCAGGCAGCGCCCCCCGCGCAGCTTTCACGGCTGCATCAATATCCGCTGCCGATCCCTGTGACACGCTGGCAAGTTTTTCGCCCGTGGAGGGATCCGCTGTATCGAAATAAGTGCCCGCGACGGGTGGCTGCCACGCGCCGTTGATGAAATGTCCCAATCGGCGATGGTGCCGGTCCAGCCACGCCAGCGCTTCCCGCGGATCTTCCGGGGCGGGACCGTACTCCATGGTCATGAACTTTTCGACGATGCTCATTCGTTTCTTCTCGATTCTTTCATCACCGGCAGCAAACTTTCTGATCTACGCGATCGGATGGCGATAGTCCGCCGAATAGCGTCCGGTGGCATGGTGCTCCAGTTGCCGCTCGATGTCCGCCAGCATGCCGCTCGCGCCAAACCGGAATAGCTCCGCTTTCATCCAGGAAGGCCCGAGCTCTTCCTTCATCAGTGCAAGCCACTCGAGCGCGTGTTTTGCCGTGCGAATGCCTCCCGCCGGCTTGAAACCCACGGCCATGCCGGTTTCCTGCGCGTACTCGCGGATGGCGCGCGTCATGACCAGGCTGACCGGCAGCGTCGCGTTGACCGCTTCCTTGCCGGTGGAAGTTTTGATGAAGTCGGCTCCGGCCATCATGGCCACGACGCTGGCGCGCGCTACGTTCCGCAGCGTCTGCAAGTCGCCCGTGCCGAGGATCACTTTCAGATGCGCTGGCCCGCAAGCATTCTTGAACATGGCGATTTCATCGTAAAGCGCTTGCCATCTTCCGCCAAAGACGTGCGCGCGAGTAATGACCACGTCGATTTCGTCGGCGCCGGCCTCGACCGAGCGGCGAATCTCGGCGATGCGTTCTTCCAGCGGAGAAAGGCCCGCGGGAAACCCTGTCGAGACGGCTGCAACGTGAATCCCGCTGCCGTCAAGCGCCCGCCTCGCGATTTCGACAAAGGTATGGTACACGCAAACGGCAGCGACCTTGATCTCGAGGCTCTCGATGCCGAGTTTTTGCGCGAGTTCCGGTTGAATCGGGTGTCGCGCCTTCGCGCACAGGCGGCGAACGCGCTCGTCCGTGTCGTCGCCGGAGAGCGTCGTCAGATCCATGCAGGTGATGGCCCGCAGCAGCCATGCCGCCTGCCACTCTTTCTTCACCGTCCGCCGGGCTACATGCGTCTGAGCGCGTCGTTCGACGGCGCTGGTGTTCACGCGCACATCTTCCACGCGGTCCAAATTCAGTGGAATGCCGCGGTTCGGCTGGAGATCGCGCCCCGCATAATTCGCGATTGCTGTGTCGGCGGGAGAAATCGGGCTGTGCAGCGCCTGGCGATCCAGGCTGGATGCGTTTGCGGTCCGTACATCTTCGCGCAGGGTCATGGAAGTTTTCACCACAAATGGCAGCGGTGCACGTGGACCTCCATCTTATCACTTTGACAAAACCGGTCTATATGCGCGTTCCGCGGATTTGCCACTCTCTCTCAAACTCCTCCCGGAGACAAAAAGATTTCTGCGTGCCCACCTTGGTCGTGGAAAGCGCGGCGTAAAGACTCGCACGCGTGAGGGCTTCCCTCTCAGGCAGACCCTCGCCAAGAAATACGGCAAAGCTCCCGATGAACGCGTCGCCTGCACCGGTGGTATCGACGGCCGGGACCTGGAACGAAGAGATGAGTTCCATCCCCTCCTGCCCCGCTAATAGTGAGCCCCGCTCACCAAGCGTGATGACCACCCGCCTCAGTCCTTGCCGCAGCAGAAATTCCGCGCACCTTTTCGCGTCGTCGATCGAATGCACCGGCATTCCGGTGATCACTTCGGCTTCGTTTTCGTTCGGAATGAAATAGGCCGCAGCTCCAACGGCACGGAAGTCCACCCGCTGGGCCGGCGCGGGGTTCACGATGCAGCGGATGCCATTGGCCTCCGCGAGCCGCACCGTGTGGTACACCGTACGCAACGGAATCTCAAATTGCAGGACGATGGTGTCCGCCTTCCGGAGCAGGGATGTGGCCGCTTCCACGTCTTCCGGCGCGAGCAAGTCGTTTGCTCCCTTCACGACGATGATGCGGTTCTGGCCGCTCGGGTCGACAAAAATAGGCGCGACGCCGCTCGAGACACCCTCGACAATTCCCACGTAGCTCGCGTCAATTCCCTGCGATTCAAAGTTCTTTATGGTGGCCGGGCCGAAGAGATCGCTCCCCACTTTCGCGACCATGCTTACGTTTGCGCCGCACAGGCGCGCCGCAACCGCCTGATTGGCCCCTTTCCCGCCGAACCCCAGGTCGAATCTCTGCCCGAAAATGGTTTCGCCAGGGCGCGGAAATACGTCATTGAACGTGGTGAGATCAACGTTGGCGCTGCCCACCACTGCGACAAAAGATTGCCGGGCCATTCCCTCTCCTTCGGCACTCGTTCGCCGTGGCCTGCCGGATCGCGTCTTGCGAAACGCGCGTTCCGAGCAAAACCAGCGGCTTCCTGACCGTCATTCTGCGCGCGGATTATATAAGAACTCGCTTCGGGAGCCTCAGTAACTCTTACAGGCCGTTCAGGCAGGAATACCGTCGATCGGCCGTAAGCCGGCGCCGCAGATTCCTTCGATTTGTCCTTGACAGGCTCGTTTTTGGCGATTATATGCGGGCCAGCCAAGAAGCGGGGAAACGGCGCAGCATTCCAGGTTTCTTGCGTGTAGATGGAATTCGAACCACGGCCACCAAGAGGTTTCAAATATTTGTTCGCCCCTCATACCTTCGGAATTGCTCTCCTGATGATGATCACCAGCGCAATTTGCTGGGGCTCCTGGGCGAACACTTACATGGGTGTGAAGAACTACCGGTTTGAGCTGTTTTACTGGGACTATGCCGTGGGCATTTTCCTTATCTCTCTTGTGCTGGCTTTTACCTTGGGCAGCACTTCAAACGATGCGGCAAGTTTTCTGAACAATGTCCGCGCGGCGGATCGTTCCAATTTTATCTACACTTTGGCCGGCGGCGCGATTTTCAATCTGGCAAACCTCCTGCTCGTCGCCGCAATCGACATGGTTGGTCTGGCAATTGCCTTCCCGGTGGCCATTGGCATCGCGCTCGTCGTCGGCGTTGTTTCCAGCTTCGCACTGCAACCGAAAGGCAATGCCGGATTGCTCGCTGCAGGTGTCGCTTGTGCGGTAGTTGCCGTGATCCTGGATGGCAAGGCCTACGGTAACCTGAAGAAGAATGGTGGCGCGATTTCTCGCAAGAGCATTACTGTGTGCATCGTATCGGGAGTTCTGATGGGCCTCTGGGCGCCCTTTGTGACCCACTCGATGACGCGGGGAAGAAGCCTCGGCCCTTACAGTGTCGGCGTTTTCTTCACGATGGGGGCCTTGCTTTCCTGTTTCGTCTGGAATGTCTATTTTATGAAGCATCCGCTGGTGGGAGCGCCGTTGAATTTCCGTGGATTCTTTCGCGGGCCCGCCGCGGGCCACCTGCTCGGCTTGCTGGGCGGCGCCATCTGGGGCATCGGTACGGTTTTCAACCTCGTTGCCGCGAATTTTACCGGTGTGGCTATCTCCTACGCGATCGGCCAGTCCGCGCCGATGGTGGCCGCTTTGTGGGGTGTTCTGGCCTGGAATGAATTTCGGGGCGCGAATCGCCAGGCGAAAACCAGCCTCGCCCTCATGTTTTTATTCTACATGCTTGCAATTCTTCTTGTAGCAGAGGCGAATACCTCGAGCTAATAGCCGCCAATGGAAATTATCATAAATCTCGCTGGCGGCCTTCGTGTCCACACGGCCGCCTCGATGCTGCTCAACCCTCGAATACGTTGCGCACCACAAACCAGAGATTTGCCGGGCGTTCCGCCAGCCGCCGCACGAACCACGGATACCAGTAAGTGCCGTAAGACACGAGAACCATGCAAGTACATCCTTCCCTGGCAAGACGTTCTTGTTCGGAGCGCTGGATCCCGTAGAGCATCTGCACTTCCAGCTCCGCTTTCGAACAACCTTCGGCCAATGCAAAACCGGAAAAACGCCGGATCAGCGCCAGATCGTGCGTTCCGAAAGCGGCCCGCGCGCAGCGATTCGCCTTCTTTGCCCGCAACAACTCTTTCGCCAGCGCAAAATAATTTTCATCCACGTCCCGTTTGCGGGGATACGCGATTTCGCGAGGCTCGCGGTACGCTCCTTTTACGAGCCGGACCGAGGGGCGCAGGGGCAGCAGCTTTGCCAGATCCTCTCGCGTCCGGTAGAGATAGGCCTGCAGGCAAATGCCTGCATTTGGAAATGCCTGCAGCACGCGGCGGTAGAGCTCCAGAGTTGCGTCCACATAATTGCTTGCTTCCATATCCACCCAGACAACGGAGCTTTTCGGCGCCCGCTCGAGAATGGCTTTTAGATTGTCGAAGCAGAGATCCGGGGAAAGATCCAGGCCAAGTTGCGTCAGCTTCACGGAGATTTCCGCCTGCAGTCCTTTTTGCTGAACGCGATGGAGAACTTCGAGATAGTGCTCGGTAACCCGCCGGGCCTCGGACTGATCCCCGATGTTTTCGCCGAGATGCGTGAACACCGCTCCGATTTTCTTGCTCTGCAGAATCTGCGCGGCCTCAAGCGCGTCGTCGAGCCTTTCACCCGGCATGAAACGGGAAACCGCGCTTCGCACAAAAGAATATCGAGTGGCGTGCTCGCGAAGCCACTGATTCTGAGAAGCAGCTAGCAGCAGCGACCGCATCAGGCCCATACCTCCTGCGCCTCCCCTCTTGTGGAAATTTCCACGTTCTTACTGTCCATGCGGCTCTCTTCCAGAACTACCGCGTACTCGTAAAGCTTTCGCCGATCGCTGGCGTCAGGAAATCCCCAGCGTTCGCAACAGCAGGCCCGCCAGTGTGCCGCCGAGCAGCGGGCCGATTACCGGAATTGGCGCGTAGCTCCAATCCGCGGCGCCTTTCCCCGCAACGGGAAGAACCGCATGCGCGATGCGTGGGCCAAGGTCGCGCGCAGGATTGATGGCATATCCGGTCGTCCCCCCAAGAGAAAGACCAATGCCCCACACTAGGCTTCCGACAAGATAAGGTCCAAGCCCCGCGGCGGGTCCCGTCGATGCGCCCTTCGAAAAAATCGCGCCAACGACGAACACGAGGACGAAAGTCGCGATGGTCTCGCTCGTCAGATTCGAAACACGATTTCGGATCGCGGGTGCCGTGCAGAAGCAGGCAAGCTTTGCGGCCGTGTCTGGTGTTTCCCTCCAATGCGGAAAGTAGTGCAGCCAGACCAGCGCGGCGCCCGCGATTGCGCCGAGCATCTGGGCGGCAAGATACGGGGCGAATTTCGCAAAATTGGCGTCACGAACCGCAAAGCCGATAGTGACCGCGGGGTTTAGATGCGCATCGCTGCTCCCGCACGCGATGGCGGTGAAGACGCCCGCCATCACGGCTAAGGCCCAGCCTGCCGTGATGACCATCCATCCGCTGCCTTCGGCTTTCGAACGCTTCAACACCACTCCGGCGACGACGCCATCGCCCAGCAAAATGAGAACCATCGTGCCGAAAAATTCACCGAGCAGCGGCGAAGTCATGAGTCGATGCCTCCCTCAGGATTCTATCCAGTCGAACGAGCGCGTGACCGCTTTCTTCCATTGCTTGTAAAGCCGTTCGCGCTCGGCTTCGGCGAGACGCGGCTTCCACGTGTGATCCACGGCCCAGTTCGCGCGCAGTTCCTCGAGGCCGGAAAAAAAATTCACCGCCAGCCCTGCTGCGTAAGCCGCGCCCAAGGCAGTCGTTTCCTGAATCACGGGACGGACAACCTCCCGGTCCGAAATGTCGGCCTGAAACTGCATCAGCAGGTCGTCTGTCACCATGCCGCCGTCCACGCGCAGGCTTTCCAATCCGATTTGCGAATCCTTCTCCATCGCCTCAATGACTTCACGCGTCTGAAACGCCGTCGCTTCCAGCGCGGCTCGCGCGATGTGCCCTTTGTTCGCGTAGCGCGTGAGGCCGGCGATCACGCCTCGCGCATTTTCCTTCCAATACGGCGCATACAATCCGGAAAAAGCGGGGACGAAGTAAACGCCGCCGTTGTCTTTAACCGTCCGCGCCAGGGACTCCACGTCCGAGCTTTTTTCAATGATGCCGAGATTGTCGCGGAGCCACTGCACAAGTGCTCCGGCGATAGCCACTCCTCCTTCGAGGGCGTAGTGCGCCGGGCCGTTGCCGAATTTGTAGGCCACGGTCGTGAGCAGGCCGAAGTTGGAAGGAACCAGACGCTCTCCGGTGTTCATCAGCAGAAAGCAGCCCGTGCCATACGTGTTCTTGACTTCCCCGGGACGAAAGCACGCCTGCCCGGCAAGCGCCGCCTGCTGGTCGCCGAGTATTCCGCTGATGGGAACACCCGAAATCGTGTTGAGCGACGCTTCGCCGTAGACTTCACTGCTCGAGCGCACTTTCGGCAGCACCGCGCGCGGAATGTCGAAAGCCGCCAGCAACTCGCCATCCCAATCCAGCGTTTTCAGGTTCAGGAGTTGCGTCCGGCTGGCGTTGGTAACATCCGTTGCGTGTACGCTCCGAGCATCTCCCTGCCCTCCGGTCAGGTTCCAGATCAGGAACGCATCGATATTCCCAAAGAGCAGTTCTCCGGCCGTGGCCTTCTCCCTGGCGCCGGGAACGTTTTCCAGCAGCCAGCGCAACTTCAGGCTGCTGAAATACGTGCTCAGCGGTAGCCCGGTCTGCGGACGAAAACGGTCCTGCCCGCCCTTGCTCGCGAAGCGCGAAACTTCATCTGCAACTCGCGTATCCTGCCACACGATTGCGTTCGCCACCGGCTTGCCCGTCTTGCGTTCCCAAAGGACCGTAGTTTCCCGCTGGTTGGTGATCCCGATGGCCGCAAGATCGGACGCGCGCAATCCGCGTCGGTCGAGCGCTTCCGCAATTACCTCTTCCGTGCGGCGTAGGATTTCCAGCGCGTCGTGCTCCACCCATCCCGGCTTGGAAAAAATCTGTTCGTGTTCTTTCTGTGCCACGGCGACCGCACGCCCGGACTTGTCAAAGACCATGAACCGCGTGCTGGTCGTGCCTTGATCGATCGCTCCAACGTAGTTTTTCAAGGGACTGGTCCTTCTTGTTCGGGCCGAAGCATACTACGCCAACTCGGCCGCTGGCTGCACGCAAAACGCTGGCCGCAGCCTGTTTCCGACCCACCGGTGCTGGACGAGAGAGCTGAACTCGGCTGTATCGCTTCAAGACCGAATTCGCATCTAACCAATGGGGGTAAACGCGGGAAGGAGTCTTTCTGATGACAAAGAGAATGGATTTTAGGCGTGGCGCATTGATGGCGGGAGCTTTCGCTCTCGTCCTTGTGCTTTCGGCGTCGCGCGCCGTGGCGGAGGAGACCAAAGCCGTCACGATGACGGTAACCGCCGTTGCCAAGAAAGAGGTCGCCGTTCCGGCCGTCACCAAAGACGATGTGCAGTTCTATCTGAACAAGGAACGCCGGCAGGTAGCCGATTGGAGGCGCGGGGAAAAGCTCTTTCTCGCCGTGCTGATTGACGATTCCCTGGACAGCAGCGTTGCCGGCCAGTGGGACGATTTGCGGGCATTTTTTGCCGCTCAGCTCAACACAACGTATATTTCCGTATTCTAAGCCCGCAATGGCACTGCCATGCTCGCCCAGGATTTCACCCAGGATCACGCCCTTGCGGCCAAAGCTTTGCGCATTCCGCTCGGTGGCGGGGGCGCCTTCGCGAGCCCATACCTCGCGCTTCAGGACCTACTAAAGCGGTGGCCGTCTTCCTCGGACCGGCGCTCGATTCTCTTGATCTCCTCCGGGATCGATTATTTTCGCGGCAGTTTCGGGCCGACGAGTCCGGATCTCGATCCCACGATTGAGCGCGCCCAAAAGCAGAACACCAATATCTGGTCGGTCTATGCTCCAGATGCCGGCCACCGCGCACGTGGGTTCTTCCGTGTATCCAGGGCGCAGGCCAATCTCAGCCAGTTGTCGGAAGAGACCGGTGCCGAATCCTATTATTTAGGTACCGGCGCGCCCGTTACCTTCAAACCGCATTTTGATGAAATCGCCGCGCACCTCAACAACCAGTATCTTCTGACCTTCAGGGCCAACGGTGGCAAAAAGGGGCGTTTCGAGCGCCCCCGAGTTCTGACGGAGCTTCCGAACGTCGAATTTATGACGCCTTCGGCTGTCTTTCTGCCCGCGGCTCAGTAACAACGGTATTCGGGCGATTCCGAATGGTAGGAGGCGCGGGCCGCGGGGTCCGCGCCATTTTTCTAATTGGGCCTTGTGCCGGTTCTTCGAGGCAAGCTAGACTACCGAGCGTTTCCTTCCGCTAGGCAATGGATTCCCGAGCTCAATTGAATTGGCTTCCATCATCGTCAAGATCCTGGGGCTTATGGTCATCGTTTCCTCTTTGACGAATCGTGCGCGGTGCGGCATTTCGCGATCCCTTGGCGGGCGTTCCCTGCTGCGTGGCCCGGCCGCCTTCACGGCCGCGCTCCTCCTCTTGGCGCTACCCGCGCCTCCCACTCGTGCCGATGAGGGGACAACTCTTCGAGAAGGTTGGGCCGTGCAGTCCTCAGCCAAAGTGCATGTCGGCGGAGAACAAGTTTCACTTCCCGGATTCCAGACCGAGGGTTGGTACAAAACTTCTGCACCGAAGACTGTCTTTGCCGTACTCGTGGAAAACGGTGTCTACTGGAATCCCTACTTTGGGATGAACCTCCGCTCCCTGCCGGGAGTGCTCTATGCCATTGGCTCCCAATTTTCGAATCAGGAGATGCCG
>WNEZ01001909.1_pt1 | contig 18324 bp, 22 predicted proteins | sample 5400521 | NCBI WGS metagenome assembly WNEZ01 (sample SAMN13153339, study PRJNA577476) | soil metagenome | isolation source: 120 cm saprolite under Douglas fir tree site 2 hole 1 replicate 1 | place: USA:California | collected 2015-04-18
CGCTCAAGCCGGCGGCGTTGCGCGCCCTCATGGCGCAGTGGCAGGTGCAGCGCGTGGCCGCGGCGGAGTAAGAGGCAGTCAGCGCGATCGAGGCGCGGCCGCCGACGCGGTCACTGCCTGAGCACTTGAAACGGCCACCGGCCGGTCTTCTGCTGGAAGCAGGCTTCAAACGCGGGAAGTGCCATCATGCTCCCGGCAGGACCACGATATCCCGCATACTGGCCGAGGCATTCCCGCCAGGCTTGCGCGTAGGAGGCGCGCGTTGAGGCATTGAGACTCTGTCCCCTCGCGCGTGTCTGCGCGTCCGCCGCGCTCGATCCAACAATCGCGGCGCACGCGATCGAGCAAAGCAAAAATCTCGTCATGGCAGCCCCCCGAGCCGAAGGGGAAAAAGCATAACCGCCGCCGCTGCTATCGCAAGATGTAAAGACTGGTCCGACAACTATTCCACAGCGCGCCCCGGTGCTGGCCCCGTCACTGCAGGGATGTGGTCTGCGGCCACTGGCCCACTTCGATCTTGGCGGCCGCGATCACCGCCTGGGTGCGGCTCTCGACGCCGAGCTTCTGCAGGATGGCCGAGACGTGCGCCTTGACGGTGGCTTCCGACACGCTGAGCTCATAGGCGATCTGCTTGTTGAGGAGCCCTTCCGACAGCATCATCAGCACCCGCACCTGCTGCGGCGTGAGCGTCGCCACTGGCGACGGCTTCCCGCATCGCCTCGACCCCGAGCGTCTTCGGGATGAACCCGGACGCGCCGAAATCCATGCAGCGCCGGATCACCGCCGGCTCGTCATTGGCCGAGACGATGACGATCGGCACGCTCGGATATTGCGCGCGCAGATACATGAGCCCCGAGAAGCCGCGCACTCCGGGCATCGCGAGATCGAGCAGAATGAGGTCCACCTCTGCGGCGCGATCGAGGATCTTGGAGACGTCGTCGAAGGTTCCGGCCTCGGCGATGTCGGCCCGCGCGAACAGGCCCGTCACCGCCTCGCGCAGCGCCCCGCGAAACAGCGGATGATCGTCGGCGATCACCAGACGATATTGTGCAGCCTCGCTCAAAGAACCGTCCTGCCTTCGTGCCCGGGCGCGTGACCCACCGGTCACAGCGCTGATGATAATGATGATTTTCTAGCCGTGCCGGTGCCCACGCAAGCGGCAAGGTTACTCATTGTTAACCCCTCGGGTCCAGGCTTGACGGTCAAGGCTCCGCCGCAAACCAAAGGCGAGGGCCGAACGGCACGCCTCGTGCATGTCAGGGGGCAGAGCCGCCAGTCGGGTGGCGTTCTCTCGGATCGGACCGCAGGCGCGGTTCGTGCGCGACAGGGAGCGCATGAGAAGGACCCGGACGATGCAGAAAGCGTCAGTCACCACCACCATCTGGGCCGAATTGGCCACGGTCGCGTTCGACCTGGAGGAGCGCTTCGGACTGCGGCCGTTCAAGCGCATCATGCTCGCGATGCTCGCGGCCTGGCTCGCCTATTTCACTGTCATCACCATGTGGGTGCGCGCCCTCAACAAGATGACCGTCCCGCTGCTCGACATCCCGCTCGGCGTCTTCCTCGTCGCTCAGGGCACGGCCGTCATCTTTCTCGTCGCGCTCGTTATCCTCCTGAGGAAATCGCGCCTGTCGGCGACGGCCTAACGACGGCTGCCGATGAATTGCAGCACGACCTCGCGCCGGTGCGGCCGGGCGCGGTGCTCGACGACGTAGATTCCCTGCCACGTGCCGAGCGCCGCGCTGCCGGCGACGACGGGGACGTGGAGCGAGACTCCCGTCAGCATGGTTCGCACATGCGCCGGCATGTCGTCGGGGCCTTCGGTATCGTGAACCCACGGCGCGTCGGATGGCGCGAGACCGCGCAGCGCCGTCACCAGGTCGGTGCGTACGTCGGGATCGGCGTTCTCCTGAATGGTCAAAGAAGCCGAGGTGTGGCGCATGAAGAGAAAGAGCGCGCCATCCTGCGCGCCCGCATCCTCGATGAAGCCCGCCACGTCGCGCGTGATCTCGAAAAGACCTTCGCCGGGCGTGTCGACCGTGACCGTCGCGGTCGCGATCAGATCGGGTGCGGCCGTCGTGATGGCGGAGCGCGGCATGACGTCACCAACGCGGCGGATCGGTGAGCGCATTTTTGGGCGCGCTCACGTCTTCTTCAGGATGTCCTTCTGAAAATTCGCGATCATCTCGACCAGGCGCCGCCACACCCGTTCCACCACCGCCATCATGCGGTCGATGTCGGCGTTGGTCGGCAGCTTGAGATCGGAATCGCCGTTGCGCGCCACCGGCGTCTCCGACTTCACAGTGTCCGGCAGCGGTAGCCCGCGATCGAGCAGCGCCTTCTTCAGCGCGACATTCTCGCCTTGCAGCCGCGCGATCTCGTTCTCGAACGCCGCGCGGTCGTCCGGCACCGCGATGCACGACCAGCCCACCGTGCGGCGATTGCAGACAGCGACCTGTCCGGTCTTGAGATCGAGCCGCAGATAGCCGTCGTCGACGCGATTGAACTGATAGCGATTGTCATCGTTCTCGGGCGCCTGCGCATAGGCGACGCCGGCGATCAGCGATGCCAGGAGAGTGACTGCAAGACTACGTCGGATCATGGTGCTTCTCCGCCGGTCCATAGGCGCGGATTTTAAGGCGACGCCGTGGCGGTGTTCCGCACAGCATCGGCTCGTGAGACCAAGAAACGCAAGCCCGCATTTAGCCACGACAGGTCCGACGCAAATGCCGGTGTGGGCCGCAACGCGGCGCCGAAACACGTCTCGCGCCGCGCGTCTTTCGCACGTGGATTCAAGCGATTAACTGGTAAACCGCGATTGTTGACTCGGCCAGACCCAGTCAGTATGGTCCGCGCTGCTTTGAGGGGACGAAGGGTTCGAAATCCGGCTTTCAGCCGTGGGTGTCGGCAGTATGAGCGACGACACGAGCGGACGAAGCGATGCGGACCGTCATCACTCCGACGAGGCTGCTCTCTCCGCGAGGCTCCGGCGTATCGGCAATCGGCTCGACCAGCAGCGGGCGAGCCAGCCATCCGGAACCACCTCCGGCCCCCGGCCTGGCGCCGACCGTTCGGCGATGGCACGCGGCCTTCGGCTCTCTACCGAGCTCGTGGCGGGCGTACTGGTCGGCGCCGTGATCGGCTATTGGCTCGATCGCTGGCTCGGGATCTCGCCGTGGGGGTTCATCGTGTTTGTGCTGCTTGGCTTCGTCGCGGGCATCGTCAACGTGATGCGCGCGGCCGGACTTTCCGGGACGTCAGGTGGCGGAGCGACGTGAGAAGGCTCGCGCCTTGCGCGTGTGAGAAGGCTCGCGCCTTGCGCGTGAAGGATATCGAGAAGGACCGTTGCGGTCATGGCCGACCCGATTGAGCAATTCCATATCACCGAGTATTTCCGCGTCGCAAAGATCGGCGCCCAGGAAATTCATTTCACGAACTCCGCCTTCTATATGGTGCTGACGGTCGGACTGATCACGGCGCTCATGCTCGGCACGACCGCCGGCCGCCGGCTGGTGCCAACCCGCATGCAATCGGTCGCCGAGCTGACCTACGAATTCGTCGGGACGACCCTGCGGGACGTCACAGGCGAGGAAGGAATGAAGTTCTTCCCGCTCGTGTTCTCGCTGTTCACGTTCATCCTCGTATCGAACGTCGTCGGGCTGATCCCCTACACCTTCACGGTCGCGAGCCACATCATCGTCACCGCCGCGCTCGCGCTCCTCGTGTTCTTCACGGTGATCGTCTACGGCTTCTGGAAGAACGGTCTGCACTTCCTCAAGGTGTTCGCGCCGAGCGGCATTCCGATCTTCATCCTGCCGCTGATCGTCTGCATCGAGATCCTCTCGTTCCTCGCGCGCCCGATCTCGCACAGCGTGCGACTGTTCGCCAACATGCTGGCCGGCCACATCACGCTTAAGCTCGTGGGCGGCTTCGTCACGATGATCGGCGCATTCGGTTTCGCCGGCTGGTTGGGCGCCTTGCTTCCCCTGGTCTTCACCATCGCGCTGACCGCACTCGAACTGCTGGTCGCGGTACTGCAGGCCTACGTGTTCGCCATCCTCACCTGCATCTATCTCAACGATGCGATCCACCCGGGACACTAGGCAGATCTTCCACCCCTCAGTCGACTTCCAATCGCTCTCGAAAGGAGTTTCATCATGGATCCACTCGCAGCAAAATTCCTCGGCGCCGGCCTCGCCTGCATCGGCATGGGCGGCGCGGCCATCGGCGTCGCCACCGTGTTCGGCCAGTTTCTGGCCGGCGCCTTGCGCAATCCGTCGGCGGCGGCCGGGCAGCAGACCATTCTCTATCTCGGCTTCGCGCTCGCCGAGGCGTTCGGCATCTTCTCGCTGCTGATCGCTCTTCTCCTGCTGTTCGTCCTCTGAGGCGTCCGGCGGGCGAAGTCTTCGCCGCACGTCAGGGAGTGGCCGATGGCCGCTGAAAAGACGACCGCACATACCGAACAGCCGGGTGGACACGGCGTCTTTCCGCCGTTCCAGAAGGAAACCTTTCCCTCGCAGCTGTTCTGGCTCGTGATCTGCTTCGTCGCGCTCTATCTCATCGCCTCGCGGCTCGCATTGCCGCGTGTCGGCGGCATCCTCGATAGCCGCAAGAACCGGATTGCCGATGACCTCGCCGAAGCCAGCCGCTTCAAGGGCGAGGCCGATCAGGCGATCGCAGCGTACGAGAAGGCGCTGGCCGACGCCCGCACGCGGGCGCAGACGATCGCCAATGAGACGCGCGATCGGCTGGCGGCCGAGGCCGAGCGGAATCGGAAAGCGATCGATGAACGCCTCAATGCGCGGCTCGCCGAAGCCGAGAAGGCGATCGTGGCGGCCAAGACGGCCGCCATGGGCAATGTGCGGGGCATCGCGGTCGAGACGGCGGCCGCGATCGTGGCGCGCCTGATCGGCGTCACCGCGCCCGAGCAGAAGGTCGCGGCGGCCGTCGACGACGTGCTCAAGCGGTAGAGGTCACGATGTGGGATGCCGAATTCTGGGTGGCGGTCGCCTTTGTTCTCTTTCTGGGGTTCCTCGCCTATCTCGGCGTGCACCGTAAGCTCCTGGCGGCGCTCGACCACCGCAGCGCGCGCATCAAGGCCGAGCTCGATGAAGCGCGCCGTCTGCGCGAGGAGGCACAGGCGGTGCTAGCCGAATACCAGCGCAAGCGTGGCGAGGCCGAACGGGAGGCGCAGGACATCATCGCGGCCGCCCGCGAAGAGGCGGAACGGCTGGCCGCGGACGCCAAGGGCAAGGTCGAGGAATTCGTGTCCCGCCGGACCGCCATGGCGGAGACGAAGATCACCCAGGCCGAGGCCCAGGCGCTCGCGGATGTGCGTGCCGCCGCCGCCGAAGCCGCCGTTGCGGCGGCCGAGCGCATCCTGAGCGAGACCGCGAAGGGCAAGGTGGGCGACGATCTGATCGCCCAGGGAATCCGCGACCTCAAAGCAAAGCTCAATTGATCGCCGCAGTCCGACGCCTATTTGGGGTTGTCGCGCGTACCGTATCGCCTGTGTAAAACGGTATTAACCTGCTGCCTTGCTCTTGCCGGGGTTTTGCCACCATGCAGGGATACCTCTGATCTTTGCCGATTCGCGCCGCGTCTGTTGCGTCGCTTGGCGTCCGCGTCCCTTCACAAGCGTCAGTCTGTGCGTCGATGAACCAACGGCAATGTGCCGGCTGGAGGGTCGGGGGACCCAGTGGTCATCTTCGATTGCAACGGCGTTCTGGTCGATGGTGAGCCGATCGCCGCCGCGGTGGCGGCGGAGGAATTCACGCGCGCCGGCTTCGCGATGACGGCCGAGGTCGTGGCGCACTTCTTCATGGGCCGACGCGCGATCGACATGTTCGCCGACGTCGAGGCTGCGACCCGCCGCAAGCTGCCGGCAAATTTTCCCGCCGTTCTCGCCGCCGCCACGCTCCGCCGCATCCGCGACGAGCTGCGGCCGATGCCGCATGCGGCCTACGCGCTCACCTGGCTGCGCGAGCCGAAATGCGTCGCCTCATCGACCACGCTCGAGCGCATCCGCGTGAGCCTGGAGACGACCGGGCTCGTACGCTATTTCGAGCCGAATCTTTTTTCGGCGAACGACGTCGCGCGCGGCAAGCCGGCGCCGGATCTTTTCCTGCATGTCGCCGCCAAGATGGGCGTGCATCCGCGCGACTGCATCGTGGTCGAGGATTCGCCGGTCGGCGTTGCCGCCGCCACCGCGGCCGGCATGACGCCGATCGGTTTCGCCGGCGGCAGCCACGTGCAGGCGCATCTGCCCGCCAAGCTCTCCGCGGCAGGCGCCCGCGCCGTCATCGCCGACATGCGGGTGCTCAAGAGCACCATCGTGGCATTGCGCGGATGGTAAAGTCCTATCCGCGGTGTGCGGGTTTCGGGGCCGGCCTTGCCGGCTTTTTCTTTTGCTCGAGCGCCGCGCCTTCCGGATCGAAGCCGACATAGATGACGTATTGTTCGAACTCGCGGCCGGGCGGCATCGGCACCGTCATGTCCTCTTCGACATGCATGAAAGGCACGTTGGTCTGGCCGGGCGGGATCATCACCGGCACGCCATAGAACTTGGTCCAGATCGTCTTCGGCTCGAGCCCTTCCCTCACCACGGCAAAACGCACCGGCAAGGTGACCTGACCGGGCGTGCCTGCCGGTCCGATAATGACCCGCCCCTGCACGCCGACCTTCATCACCACCTTGCCGCCGCGCACGGCGCACTCGCGCGCCGTGCGGCCGAAGCTTGCCTGATAGCGCAGCGACAGCGCCGTCGAGCCGGTGTCCGGCCCGGCCTGCGCGAGGGTCGACGCGCCTTGGCGGATGTCGACGATCGGGCAATCGACCTCGTCGGGCGCCGCGGCCTCGCCGGCCTGTTTCATCGGGCTGCCGAGGAGAAAATTGCTGAAGCGATCCGTGAAGGAGGTCGAGGATGACGCGGAGGCCGCAGGAGCGGCGGCGGGCCGGCTGAACACGCTTTCGCCCGACGAGCAGCCCGCGAGCACGAGCAGAAGCCCAAGCGCGGCAAAGCCGCGCGGTCTCCGACAGGTCTTGTTCGGCATCATCCCGTGCATGGTCCGGCGTTATATCAAACCAACCGTGGCGGCCCCAAGGCTGGCCAAAGGCGCCACCGCGAAATTCCGCTTGCGGCGCAAGGCCCCTACTCCGGATCGTCCCTGAGCCGCGCGAACAGCAGGTGGTCATGCCACGTGCCGTTGATGCACAGATACTGGCGGGCATAGCCCTCGCGCGTGAAGCCGGCGCGCTCGAGGAGGCGGATGGAAGCCGTATTGGTCGGGATGCAGGCGGCCTCGACGCGGTGCAGCCGCAGCGTCGAGAAGGTGAAGGGCAGGACCGCCTTGACCGCCGCCGTCATATGACCGCGGCGCACGAAGGGCTCGCCCATCCAATAGCCGAGACTGCCGGCCTGGGCGACGCCGCGCCGCACGCTCGCGAGCGTCAACCCGCCGACCAGCACGTTATCCTCCTTGCGGAAGATGAAGAAGGCGTAGGACTGGTCCGTGCGCCAATCCTCGGCATAGCGCTTGAGACGGCGGCGGAACGACGCGCGGGCGAGATCATCGGCCGGCCAGGTCGGCTCCCAGGGCACGAGAAAGTCGCGGCTCGCCGACCGCAGCGCGGTCCACTCCTCGAAGTCCGCCATCTGCGGCGGGCGCAGGTTGACGCCCTCGCCCTCCACGGATGGCAGCGTCTCGCTGAAGCCCACTGTCCGAAAAAACGCCATGCGCTCAGGCCGCCTTGCGAACGAGGCCTTCGGCAATCGCCGCAGCGCCTTCGAGACCGGACGGTCCGAGCGCCACGACGGCGGGCCGGCCGCGCGCGATCAGCGCGTGTCCCGCACCGCGCGCGCTCTCGACCGTCACCGACTCGACCCGGTGGATGATCTCCTCGAGCGGAATCGGTCGTCCGTGAATGAGCATCTGGCGCGCCAGCTGTTCGGCGCGCGCGCTCGAGCTTTCGAGCGCCATCAGGAGGCCGGCCTTCATCTGCGCCTTGGCGCGCGCGACCTCCGCTTCGCTCAACGTATCGGCCGTCGCATTGATCTCGCCGACGACGACACGCATCAGCTCCGCCGCATCGGCCGCGTCGGTCCCCGCATAGAGGCCGAACAGGCCGGTATCCGCATAGGCGGAGTGGAACGCGTAGATCGAATAGCACAGCCCGCGCAGCTCGCGGACCTGCTGGAAGAGGCGCGATGACATGCCGCCGCCGAGCACGTTGGTGAAGGTTTGCAGGCTGTAGATCGAGGGGTCGCGCTGCGGCACGCCCTCGAGCGCGAGCGCGATGTGGACCTGCTCGAGATCGCGCGCCTCGACCCGGCTGCCGCCGCGAAACTTCGCCTGCTCGGGCGCGCCGCCTTCGGGACCCCTGAAGGCGGAAAACCGCCGCTCGACCTCGCGTACCACGGAGGCATGATCGACCGCGCCGGCCGCCGCGATCACGGTTTCGGGCGCGCGATAATGCTTGGCGAGATAGGCCTTGAGGCGCTTGCCGTCGAACGAGCGCACGGTCGCGCGCGTGCCGAGGATCGAACGGCCCACGGCCTGGTCGGCGAACGCGGTCGATTGCAGGAAATCGAACACGAGATCGTCCGGCGTGTCCTCGACCGCGCCGATCTCCTGAATGATGACGTTCTTCTCGCGCGTGATCTCGTCGGGATCGAAGGCGGGCGCGGTCAGGATGTCGGAGAGGACGTCGAGAGCGAGCGGCACGTCCGCTCTCAACACGCGGGCGTAATAGGCGGTCATCTCGACGCCGGTGGCGGCGTTGAGATCGCCGCCCACCGCCTCGATCTCTTCGGCGATCTGGCGCGCGGAGCGCCGTGCCGTGCCCTTGAACGCCATGTGCTCGAGAAAATGCGAGATGCCGTGCTCGTCGGGCTGCTCATCGCGGCTGCCGCAGCTCACCCAGACGCCGAGAGAGGCGGTCTGAAGGTGCGGCATGTCGTCGGTGACGACGACCAGGCCGGAGTCAAGACGAGTAACCTCGACGCTCATGCGGCTGCTCCTTCGCGCGCTGCGCGACTGACTTCGAGAACCAGACGTTCGATCGCGGACTGATCCGCCGGCAGGACGGCGACGCGCTCCTTGCGCCGATCGAGATCGCCGAGCCAGTCCGGCAGCTTGGGGCGCACGCCGCAGGCCGCTTCGACCGCATCGGGAAACTTTGCCGGGTGCGCGGTCGACAGCACCACCCTGGGAATCGCCGGATCGCGCGTCTCCTTCTCGGCGACCGCGAGCGCAACGCCGGTGTGCGGATCGACCATGAGGCCGGTCTCGCGCAGCGTGGTGCGAATGGCGGCGGCGGTCTCGGCCGCGCTGGCGCGGTCGGCGGAAAAGAGCGCGCGCACCGCCGCAAGCGCGGGCGCGCCGATCGAGAAACGCTGCGACTGCGCGAGCGACGCCATGGCGGCGCGCACCGGCTTCGCATCGCGGCCGTGGGCCTCGAACAGGAGCCGCTCGAAGTTCGACGACACTTGGATGTCCATAGAGGGCGAGGCGGTCGGCACGACCGCGCGCACCTCATACGTGCCCGTCGCGAGCGTGCGCACGAGGATGTCGTTGACGTTGGTCGCGATGGTGAGCCGGTCCACCGGCAATCCCATCTGCGCCGCGACGTAACCCGCAAAGATGTCGCCGAAATTTCCGGTCGGCACGGTGAAGGCGATGCGGCGATGCGGCGCGCCAAGCGCGACCGCGGCCGTGAAGTAGTAGACCACCTGGGCGACGATGCGCGCGAAATTGATCGAGTTGACGCCCGACAGCGCGACGCGGTCGCGGAACGCCGAATGATTGAACATCCCCTTCACGATCGCCTGGCAATCGTCGAAGGTGCCGTCGACCGCCACCGCGTGCACGTTCGCGTCTTCGGCGGTGGTCATCATGCGGCGCTGCACGTCCGAGATGCGGCCGTTCGGAAACAGCACGACCAGATCGACCTGCCCGCGCCCGCGAAAAGCCTCGACGGCGGCGCCGCCGGTGTCGCCCGAGGTCGCGACCGCGATGGTGGCGCGCTGGCCGCGGCTCGCCAGCGCATGGTCCATCAGGCGCGCGAGGAATTGCATTGCCAGGTCCTTGAAGGCGAGCGTCGGCCCGTGATGGAGCTCGAGCACGAAGGTGTTGGCGCCGGTCTGGCTCAGCGGCGTAACGACCGGATGGCGAAAGACGCCGTAGGCTTCGCGCGCCATGCGGGCGAGGTCGAACTCGGAGATCTCGCCGCCCGCGAATGGGCGGATGACCTCGAGCGCGACTTCCGCATAGGGCTTGCCGGCGAAACTCGCGATGGTCTCGCGATCGAGCCGCGGCCAGGCTTGCGGCACGTAGAGGCCGCCGTCGCGGGCGAGGCCCGCGAGCGTCACATCGACAAAGCCGAGCGGCGGGGCTTCGCCGCGGGTCGAGATGTAGCGCACTGACTGATCGTCCTCGGACCGCCGCATGGCGAGGTCGGCCGCCGGGCGGTCCCGACGCCCCCAGGCAACCTCTAAGCCTTTGGAATGACAGAGTTAAGGCCGGCGGCCGGGATCAAGCCGCCGATTCGACACTAGCCAGAAGGGCCGCCGCGCACAAGAAAGCGTTTAGGCGCTGCCGACGGCGGTTTGCCGGCGTCCGACGACCCAGATGCCGAACGACACCGCCAGCACCAGCGCCAATCCGTACCAGGTGAGGGCATATCCCAAATGGTTGTTGGGGAGCGACGCCTGGAGCGCGCCGACCTTGGGCAGCCCGCCGGGCGCGGGCGGCGCTTCCTGCTCGATGTAGAAGGGCGCGACGGCGCCGACGCCTTTGGCCGCCGCGATGGCGGCGGGATCGCGCACGAACCACAGATTTCGCCCCGGATCATTGTCCGGCGTGAACCACCCCGGCGCCTCCGGCCAGCGCATGACGCCGACGATCTCTGCGGGGCCGTTCGTTTGACCCGCATGGCGGGTCGCCGGGTCCTGCCGGCCCTCCGGCACGAAGCCGCGGTTGACCATGACGATGCCGCCCGCAACGCGCGCAGGCGTGAACACCCAATAGCCCGGACCGGCCACGTCGCCGCGCAAGCTCGATCCGCTGGTGTAGACGAGCGCCTCCTTGTCGTTGATGAAGTCGGCCGTGAAGGCGAGGCGGCGGAATTCGTCATGGGCCGCATCGAGCCGCGGCCACTCGGCCGGCGACGGCAGCCGCGACGGCGGGGCGGCAAGACGCTCGCTGATGGCGGCGATCAGACTTTCCTTCCAGCTCTTGCGCTGCATCTGCCAGGTGCCGAGCGAGACGAGCACCGCGAAGGCGGCAAACGCCGCCACGCACGGGATCCAGAGTCCCCGCGCTCGGGTCATACTCGCGTTCACGGTTCGCCTCGGCCGGCGAGCCTGCCCTCCGCCGCCTTGTGATGATACTGGAGCGCGATCAGCACGCCCTTGATCAGGCGCAGCGGCGCGAGCGTGGTCAGCAGAATGAGCGGCAGCCACAACACGGCGTGCAGCCAGAACGGCGGTTGGTAGAGCGCCTCCACGATGAGCGCCGAACCGACGACGATGAAGCCCGCCAGCATGATGACGAAGACCGCCGGCCCGTCGCCGGCGTCGATGAACGAATAGTCGAGCCCGCACGCCTCGCACTTCGGCTTGAGCGCCAGAAACCCGGCGAACATTTTTCCCTTGCCGCAGCGCGGGCAGCGCGCGGCGAGGCCGGCAAGGATCGGATTAGGCGCTGGTGGAGCATCGGTCATCGAGCGGTCCTGTTTCGGTCGACGAGGGGCACCACGACGCCGCGCTCATCCTCGCAAGCGGCCGGGCCTCCCGCACAACTTGCCGGCGTGGAAAAGAGCCGGAGGCGGCGCAGTTGTTAGTAACAACGGAAAACAGAAAAAATACAGTGGATGGAACTCGGCGCGGCGCGCCGGCCAGTCTCCGCGTCTCGCTGCCGAACAACCTGCGATCGACATTGCGTTCGATCCATCGGTTTTGCAGGAAAAGAAAACCCGGGCGGCCGCTCGGCCCCCGGGGTGCATTTCTCCGTATGTCATTTCGACATTTAGCGCATCAGCGCACGTCGCGCAAGAATAATCGTCTCAGAATAATCGTCTCGATCGTGCTAATATCGAATTCTGGGCGACGAAGACGTTCATGGATGCGACGTCGATGCCGGCTCCTGGATTGCACCGTCGACAATTCATCACACTCATCGGTGGCGCGACGGCCTTGCCGTTCGCGGCGCGCGCACAGGCGCCGGCCTGGCCCAATCGCATCGTACGCCTCGTCGTCCCGTTCACGGCCGGAGGGCCGACGGACGTCGTTGCCCGCATCGTCGCCGAACCGCTCTCGAGAATTTGGAATCAGCAGATCGTGATCGAGAACCGGCCGGGCGCCGGCACCAATATCGGCAACGAGATGGCGGCGCGCGCCGATCCGGACGGGTACACGGCATTGTTTGCCACGGCATCGTTGGCGGTGAACAAAAGTCTCTACCGCTCGCTCAGCTACGATGCGCTGACGGATCTGGCGCCCGTCTCGCGAGTCTCGAAGTTCGCGTTGTTCATGTTCGTGCCAAATTCCTCGCCGGCAAAGTCGATCAAGGAATTCGTCGCCTACGCCAAGGCCAACCCCGGCAAGGTTACGCTGGCGTCGCCGGGCACCGGCAGCACGCCGCATCTCGCCGGCGAGCTGCTCAGGCAGATGGCGAGGATCGAGATGACGCACGTGCCCTATCGCGGCGCGAGCCCAGCGTTTACCGATCTGATCGCCGGGCGCGTGGATTGCTATTTCGGCAGCGGCACGCTGCTCGAAAGCATGCGGGCCGGCCAGGTGCGCGGGCTTGCGACGACCGGCGCCCAGAGGGATGCGGCGGCGCCCGAGCTGGCCACCGTCGCGGAGACCGTTCCGGGCTACGAGGTGTCGTCCTGGCAGGCCGTGTTCGTGCCGGCCCAGACGCCCCATCACATCGTCAGGAAATTCAACGCCGACATCCATGCCGCGCTCGCCGACCCCGCGGTGAAAGCGAAGCTCGAACAGTCCGGATATATCACCGCGCCCTCGACCCCCGACGAGCTTCGCGCGCTTCTCAGGTCGGAAATCGAAAAATGGAGCGCGCTCATTGCGGCGGCGGGGATCACGACGAACTAGCCTTGTGCCCCATCGGTCGCGATTGCAGACTGGCGCACCCACGCGCCGTCTTGTGCGGTGACGCCAGGAGGAAGAAATGAAACTTCCCCGCCGCAAGTTCTTGCATCTGATCGCGGGCGCTGCCGCACTGCCGACCGTGTCGCGCGTAGCGAAGGCGCAGGCCTATCCGGCGCGGCCAATTCGCTGGATTGTCGGATTTCCGCCCGGCGGAGGCGCCGACACCGTGGCTCGCATCATGGGTCAATGGCTATCGGAGCGGCTCGGTCAGACGGTGATTATCGAAAATCGGCCAGGCGCCAGCACGAATCTTGCCGCCCAGGCGGTGATCAATTCGCCACCCGACGGATACACGCTTCTGTTCCTCGGGCTGTCCACCGTGGTCAACGCCCATCTGTTCGTGAGCCTGCCGTTCGACCTGCAGCGCGACACAGAGCCGGTGTCCGGGCTTATCGACTATCCCATGGTGATGGTCGCGCATCCGTCGGTGCCGGCCAAGACAGTCGCGGAGTTGATCGCGTACGCCAAGGCGAATCCCGGCAACGTCAAGATGGCCTCGTTCGGAACCGGCACGGCGTCTCACCTGGCCGGTGAGCTGTTCAAGATGCTCGCAGGCGTCGACATGGTGCACGTGCCCTATCGCGGCGGCGCCCCGATGATGATCGATCTGGTCGCCGGGCAGGTCCAGATCGGCTTCGACGTGATGGTGACATCGTTGCCGCAAATCCGAACGGGCGCGCTGCGGGCGCTGGGCGTGGCGGGCACCAAACGATTCGAGATGCTGCCGGATGTGCCAACCATTGCCGAAACCGTTCCCGGATATGAGGCCAGGACATGGGCCGGCGTCGGCGCACCAAAGGGTACGTCGCCGGAGATCGTCGAACGGCTCAACCGCGAGATCAACGCAGGGCTGAGGGATCCGGCCATCAGGACGCGGCTCACCGATGTCGGCACCGTTCCAGTGATTTTCACCCCGGCGGAATTCGGTGCTTATATTGCGGCCGAATCTGACAAGTGGGGCAAGGTGATAAGGGAGGCGGGAATCAAACCGCAGTAGGCCTGGACGGATTCCGTGCGGGCCCATGCAGCGTGTGAAGCCTCCTTTCAAACCCCCGCATGTACACCACCGCCATCGCGTTCTCCTTCGCCGCCACGTTCTTCTTCGGCTTGGGCCTGGTGCTGACGCAGTTCGGCCTGCGGCATGTTTCGCCGCTGTCGGGCGCGGCCATCAGCATCCCGACGTTCACGGTGGCGTTCGCCTGCGCGTCGCCGCTCCTGCTGCCCGGCCAGGCCATCGTGTGGAGCGCCGTTCCGATCTTCGCCGCGGTGGGCCTCGCATTTCCCGCCGTGGCGACGCTGCTGACGTTCGCAGGCAACCGCGCGCTCGGGCCGGTGGTGACGAGCTCGCTCGGCAATCTCTCGCCGCTGTTCGCGGTGGCGCTCGCCGTCGTGCTGCTGCACGAGCCGCTGCGGCCGCTGCAATTTCTCGGACTCGTGGTGATCGTGATCGGCGTTCTGGTCATCAGCGTGCGGCGGACCGGCACGCGCGACTGGCGAACCTGGGCGTTGCTGTTGCCGCTCGGCGCCGCGGTGCTGCGCGGGGTGGTGCCTCCGGTCATCAAGATCGGCCTCGACGTCTGGCCGAACCCGATGGCCGCGGGCCTGACGGGCTACATCTTCTCGTCGCTGACGGTGATGACCGTCGAGAAAATCCGCAACGGCAGCGTCATCGCGAAGGCGCCGCGCGCTGGCCGCCTGTGGTTCATGGGCATCGGTCTCTGCAACGGCGTGGCGACGATGCTGCTCTACGCGGCGATCGGTTCGGGGCCGGTGTCGCTCGTCGCGCCGCTGATCGCGACCTATCCGCTGGTGACGGTGGTGCTGAGCATCATCGTCTTCCGCAATCTCGAGAACGGATTGCGGCTCGCGGGCGGGACCGTGCTCACGGTCGCGGGCGTGATCCTGATCTTGGTTGGCTGATACTCAACGTCGTGGGCAGCGCTTGCGCACGGTGATATCGAGCGGCTTCGAATGGAGCCCGAGGACATCGCCGCGCGGCCCTCTTTATCGCCTGAGGCCGCACCCGGCAGATCAACTTGTCCGCAGGAGCGAGTTGGCTCATCATCTCGTGGGGCATTTCGAACGTGGCCAACATTCCGGGAAGAAACCATGTCAGCCAAGATCAACAAGTTTACGATGTCGCGCCGCGCGCTGCTTGCCGGCGGCGCAGCGGCCAGCATTCTCCCGTTGCGGCGGGCGTGGGCACAGGCTGCGGAGCCCCTTCGCATCGGGTTCCTCACCGTCAAAACCGGCCCGCTTGCGGCCGGCGGCAAGCAGCAGGAGGAAGGCGCCGCCCTTTTCCTCAAAGAACGCAATGGCACCCTCGCCGGCCGCAAAATCGAGCTCATCACCCAGGATACCGCCGGCAATGCGGCTCTCGCGAAGACGAAGACGCAGGAGCTGGTCGAACGTCATCATGTGCCGGTCATCATCGGGCCACTGGCGACAAACGAGGCACTGGCGATCGACGGATATATCCGTGACACGAAAGTGCCGCTCATCACCACGACCTCGTCCGCCACTGTCGATCTCAAGAGCCATGCGGTGAACCCGTGGGTGCTTCACGCCTTCGGCACCGCGCCGCAGGTGACCTATCCGCTCGGCGATTACGCGGCCAGGACGCTCGGGTTCAAGCGGATGGCGATCGTCGCGGAGGATTTCACCTACGGCCACGAGGGCGCCGGCGGATTCCAGCTCGCTTTCGAGGCAGCGGGCGGAAAGATCGTGCAAAAGCTCTGGCCGCCCCTCAACGCCCTGGAGTATGGGTCCTACTTCGCGCAGGTCAAACGCGACGTGGACGCGATCTATATGGGATTCGCGGGCAGCAATCCGCTGCGCTTCCTGAGGCAATTCAAGGATGCCGGACTCGCCATGCCGGTGCTCGGCAACACCACGAGCACCGATGAGGGCATCCTCAAGATGATGGGCGACGAGGCCGTCGGCACCTACAGCGCCGGCTGGTATGCGGCCGCCCTCGACACGCCGGACAACAGGAAATTCGTCGGCAGCATCAACGCGGAATTCCAGCACGATCCCGGCTTCTATACCGCCGGTCCGTATACGGCTCTTCTCATCATCGAGGAGGCGCTCAAGGGGATCGGCGGCCGCACCGACGATGCCGCGGCGTTCCTGAAGGCGATGCATGACGTGCGATTGGGCCGCGGACCGATCGGCCCGGTGCGGCTCGACGAGTACGGAACTCCGATCCTCGACATCCATATCCGCCGGGTGGCGCGCGTGAACGGGAAGCTCGCCAACTCCATCCTCAAGACCTATCCGCAGGTGAGCCAGTTCTGGACGTACGATCCTGCGAAATTCGTGACGCAGCCCGTGTTCTCGCGCGATTTTCCGCCGAGCAAATATCTCGAATAGTGCGGGAAGTGGAGTTCTACGGAGCGGACACGCGGAGACCGCGCCCGCCTGCGCGTACGCACGGGGAGCAATGCATGCCGGGCTTCAATTTACATGCAGTCGTGTGGAAGGCGATTGGTGTCGGCCTCGCCATTGTCGCGTTGGTGTGTGCCTCCCAACCAGAACAGGCCGGCGCACAAAGCGCTCCGGTATTTCAGGGGACATGGGAAGGCACTTTCACGCAGGTGCGGGTGCCCGGACTTCGAGAAAAGATGTATCCACCGCAAGTTTGGCGAATGATCGTTCAAGGCAGCACCGTGCGCATGTTCATTCGCGCCGACGACGGGAGACTCTCGGAAATCAAACCTGGAGTATTCAAGATCGCCCAACACATGACGAACGCGCTCGTCTATTCGGTGGACTCCGCACGCGACGGCTCGTGGATCGAGACCGAGTCATGGCTTCTCATGCAGAAGACTCCAGACATGCTGACCGTGTTGTTTGCCGGCGCCGTGAAGAATCCGAGGACTTCCGATCCGGAAATCCTGAATTTCTTCACCGTCCGGACAGGAGACTTTCGGCGCGTTCAGTAAGCCGATCGGCTGGAGTGCTTAATGGACGATTTTCTCGCGCAACAGATGCACAATGGAACCCACTGTTTTCCCTGGCGATGCACGTTATGTGAGCACGGTGGCCCACACCCCGTCCTGTGCGACTTAATCGTTTTGAAATTCATGCTCGACTAAAATTGTCTGCAACTTCGATTTGCAGCTGCTTGCCCGGACGGTCACGCTCGCAAATCGAGAATGGTGCGTCCATGGCAAATAGAAAACCCAAATGCCGATCCCTGCAGCCATTGTCGACGAACTCGAAAGCGCGCTGAGAGCCGGATCATACGCTCGGCGCGTTGAAGTCCTGCATTGCGTTACAGACCTTTTCGTCAACACCGCAAAGAACATTACTGCGGAGCAGGTTGCGGTCTTCGATGACGTCATCTGCCGGCTTGCCAGCGAAATCGAGAGCAAGGCACTTGCGGAGTTGAGCAGGCGGCTTGCGCCGATTTCGAATGCGCCCGCCGGGATCGTCCGGCGCCTTGCGCGGGACGACACCGTCGAGGTTGCCGGCCCCGTTCTTGCGAAATCCGAGAGGCTGACCGACGACGATCTCATCAAGCTTGCGGAAAACAAAAGCCAAGGGCACTTGGACGAGATCGCGACCCGTCCCACGATCAATGAACCGGTCACGGACGTCCTTGTCGAACTTGGCGATTCCCAGGTCGCAAACACTCTGGCGGGAAATTCCGGCGCCTGCTTCTCCGATACAGGCCTGTGGCAGCTCGTCATGCGTGCGGAGGGAGACGAGCGCCTTGCGCAGACGATCGGCGGAAGATCGGACATTCCGCCCTATCTCTTCCGCCAGCTCCTCATACACGCGACCGACAAAGTCAGGCAGAAACTGCTTGCGTCCACAGAGGGCCCGAGCAGGGCCGCCATCGCGCCCATCCTCGCGGATATTTCCATTCAAATGAGGAAAGGTGCAATCTCGCGCCATTATGCTGAGGCGCAACTGCATATGCGCGCCCTCGGCCAGGATACGGAGCGCATCAAGACCGAGCTGCTGGTATTGGCCGCCGGCCGCAAGCTGACGGAACTGATTGCCGCGCTTTCCGTGATTTGCGCGCTGCCGATCGAACTCGTCGAGCAGCTCGTAGAAGACCATAATGTGTTCGGCCTTCTGGTCCTGTGCAAAGCAGCGGCATTGGACTGGAACATTGTCCATGCGGTGATCCGGGCGTCCGCCGG
>WNEZ01001749.1_pt1 | contig 18314 bp, 16 predicted proteins | sample 5400521 | NCBI WGS metagenome assembly WNEZ01 (sample SAMN13153339, study PRJNA577476) | soil metagenome | isolation source: 120 cm saprolite under Douglas fir tree site 2 hole 1 replicate 1 | place: USA:California | collected 2015-04-18
ACGGGAGAGCGCGATCATGATGGGGAGCACCATGATGGCCAGCACGACGCCGGCCGTGAGAAAGCCGTAGCCGCTGGGGCTGCCCTGGAACAAGGGCAGAAAGCCCAGCGTGTGGTTGAGGAAGGGATCGACATTGTCGCGCATCAAGGGGGTCAGGATGAAGAACGCCCACAACCCGATGACGACGCTGGGGATGCCCGCCAGTAGTTCGATCGCGAAGGAAAGCGGGCCCCGGAAGAAGCGCAGACGGGCGTCCTCGGCGAGGAAGAGAGCGGCGCCCAATCCAATCGGGAAGGCGATCACCAGGGCGATCGCCGAGGTGACCAGGGTGCCGTAGATCGCGGGCAGGGCACCGAACTGGATTCGCACCGGATCCCAGGTTCGGCTGACAAAGAAGCCAAGGCCGAATGTGGTGATGGCAGGGAGCGCAGGGATGAAGAGGGCGATGATGAAAATGCCTGCGATAAGCAGGATGAGGGCAGCGGCCCCGTAGGCAATCGCGAGGAAAACGCGGTCGCCGTCAACGAGCCGCCGCTGGCGGCTCGTGGCTACCAGCGGCGGCGGGGCTACCCGCTCGGCAGTCCCTTTACTCATTCGGTCGATTATTACGAAACGCTGAGGAGGGCGCTCCCTCCGGAGGTGACGTCCTTCAGCGCGAGGAGATCGAACGACGCCATACTGCTGGGCAGGGCGGCGTAATGGAGATTGACCGCGTACTGCTGGCCCTCGGCGGTGGTCAACCAGTACAGGTAATCGACGAGCGCGGTGCCTTTGGTTTTGTCCGCCTGGTCTTTGTAGAGAATGATCCAGCTGTAGCCGCTGATCGGGGCACTGTCCTTGCCGGGCGCGTTGACGATGGAAAACTGGCTCGGCGAGGTCCCGACGAATTGCTTGGCCGCTGCCGTTGCACCGGCCGCCGTCGGGATGACGAAGGTGCCGTCACGGTTCTTCAGGGCGGCCTGCTTCATCTTGGTCTGCAGGACGTAGGCGAGCTCGACGTAGCCGATGGCGCCAGGCGTCTGCGTGATCCTGGTGGCGACGCCCGCGTTCCCCTGGGCGCCGTCGCCGAGGGGCCAGCTGATGGATTTCCCGGGTCCGCCCGTCTTGGCCTTCCAATCGGCACTCACGCTCGAGAGGTAGTCCGTGAAGATGTAGGTCGTGCCGCTGCCGTCTGATCGGTGGATGACGTGGATGTCCTGGTTCGGCAGGCTGACGCCGCTGTTGTCGGCCGCCAGCGCCGGGTCGTTCCATTTCGTGATCTTGCCCAGGAAGATGCCGGCAATGGTGTCCCCCGTGAGCTTGAGCTGGCCGTCCGCAACACCGTCCAGGTTGTAGGCCATCGAGACGGTGCCGAGCGTGCTGGCGATCTGCACGACTTTATCGGTGCCGCCCATCGGCGCGGCTTCTTTCGCCGACAGCGGGACGTCGCTGGCACCGTAGTCCACGGTCTTCTTCGTCAACTGAGAGATGCCGGCACCGGAACCGCCGCCCCCGTAGTTGATCGTGACCTGGCTGAACTTCTTGTTGTAGGCAAAGTTGGCGGCGTCATAGAACGGCTTCGGAAACGTTGCGCCGGCGCCGGTCAGCTGCGCCGCCGGCGGCACAACCGTTGGGCCACCGGTCGACGGATTGTTCGAGACTGAGCTGCCGCCGCAGGCGGCAAGCAGGACCGAAGCGCCCAATGAGAGGGCGATGAGAACGCGTTTCATGCTGGCGATAGTTCCTCCTTCCGAGTGAACAGGAATTTGCGTCGATCAGATCCGTTCTCATCCTATTCATGCGGCGTAATCGCGCGGTGCGCGCCGGGTTAACGGGAGGTTAACGGCAGGCGCGGCAGCCGCACCCGAACGACCGTTCCAGCGCCCGGGCTGCTCTCGGCCACGATCGTGCCGCCCTGGAGCTCAACCAGATGGCGGGCAATCGACAGGCCGAGGCCACTGCCCGGCAGGCCGCCTCTCGAACGGTCGACCTTGTAGAAGCGCTCGAAGATACGGGAAAGATCACGGGCAGGAATCCCCGGGCCCGTGTCCCGTACGGCGATCTCCACCCGGTCGTGTTCCAAGCCGGCCGTCACGACCACCTCTCCAGCGCGCGTGAACTTAAGGGCATTGTCGACGATGTTTTGCAGCGCCTGGTCCGTCTTCGCCCGGTCGCCGAGCGCCGTCAGACCATCGGCCGTCGTCGCGGCACGCAGAATCAGCTCGCCAGCCGCCGCCCTCCCCTGGTACCGATCGATGAGCGACCTGACCAGGTCATCCACCGAGAACGGGGTTCGTTCGACCGAGATCTCCACCGCGTCGAGCGCGGCGAGCTGATTCAAGTTGAAAAGAATGTCGGCAAGCCGCTGCGCCTCTTGGCTGATGCGGTCGATGAACACTCGCGTGTCTCCACCGGCCGGAAGCTGGGCGGAGAGAGTTTGGGCCGCGAGGTCGAGGCCAGCCAGCGGCGTCCTCATTTCGTGGGAGAGATTCGCGACGAATTGCTGCCGAACCGTCTCCAGGTATCGGAGCCGGGTTATGTCCCGCGCCAGGAGAACGATCTCACCGTCCGGAAGCGGCACGGCGCGGACCTGCAATATCCGGGCCGACGCCGGTAGCTCCACCTCGGCCGCCTGTTCCAGCCCCGACTCGCGGGCTCGGAGTGCCAGCGCGTCGATGCGATGGTCTCGGACAACCTCCACCAGAGGACGGCCGACCGGGCGCTCGTGGGCGGCGAACATCATCCTGGCCGCCGGATTGAGCCAGCGGACCTGAGTCCCGCTCAACAGAAGGACAGCCTCCTCAACGTGATCGATGATGCCGGGTGGCATTGGGCGCGCCTCCGCGGTATCCGTAGGCGCGACCGGAGGGGGCTTTGGGGCATGCCCGGGGTCTGCGGGTCGGCGTCGCCAGAACCGGGCCATTCCGGCCGAATCTAGCAGACGACGAAGGCCGCCCAGCTCCGTGCTTTAAGGTTGTCAGGGGACGTCCACAGCAGCGGGAGGTGCGGTCATGAGGTTGAGCCTGGTACCCCAGGAGCGGCGGTTCTACGCCCTGTTCAAGAAGCAGGGAGAGCTCGTCAATGAATCTCTCGAACAACTACGCAACGGTTTGCTGGAGGGCCAGACGAGGCACCCGCGCCTCCGCGAGCTCGAACACGAGTGCGATGACGTGACCCATGAGATCTACAACCTGATCAACCAGACATTCGTGACACCGTTCGAACGCGAAGATATCTACTCGCTCGCCTCATCGCTGGACGAGGTCGTCGACCTGGCGGAAGAGGTCTCAGACAAAATTGATCTCTACCGGGTGAAGGAGATCACTCCCTCCGCCCGCCGAATGGGAGAGGTGCTCGCCAAGGCGGGAAAGGAGCTGGAACTGGCGGTGGCTAGCCTCGAGGGCTTCAAGAATTTGGCGCCGCATCGACTCGCAATCCACAGCCTGGAGAACGAGGGTGACCGCATCACCCGGGAGGCACTCGCGCAACTCTTCACCGATGGCGCCACCCCCACCGACCTCGTCAAGTGGAAGGATCTCTACGACCTACTCGAGACGACGATGGACCAGTGCGAACACGTGGCCAACGTCCTCGAAGCGACCTCGATCAAGAATGCCTGACATCCTGCTGCTGATCACGATCCTTATTGCCCTCGGCTTCGACTTCACCAACGGCTTTCACGATACGGCGAACGCGATTGCCACGTCTGTATCGACGCGCGCCGTGTCGCCCAGGTTGGCGGTACTGATCTCGGCGGTTCTCAACCTGGCCGGCGCGGTGATCACCGTCGTCTTTTTCCAGGCCAAAGTGTCGAACACCATCGCCAAGATCGTCGCCTTCAAGGCCGGCCTCGTCGTGATCATCGCGGCCCTGGTCGGCGCCATCGCCTGGAACCTCATCACCTGGTACCTCGGGCTCCCCAGCAGCTCAACCCACGCGCTGGTCGGAGCGCTGAGCGGAGCCGCGATCGCCGCCGCGCATGGTGTGGGCGGGGTCCGGGCGTCAGAGTTCTGGAAGACGGTGCTCTCCCTGGTGATCTCGCCGCCGGCCGGCTTTATCTTGGCCGCGGTCGTCATGACCCTGTTGCTCGTCGGTGTGCACAGGGTGCGCCCGGCGCCCTTGAATCGCACGTTCCGCAGCCTTCAGATTCTCACGTCAGCGCTAGTTTCCTATTCCCACGGGGCCAACGACGCCCAGAAAACGATGGCTGTGATAACGCTTGCACTGGTGGCGACGGGTCATCTTCAGAAGTTCCAGGTTCCGGTCTGGGTCGTGCTCCTGTCCGCGTCGGCAATCTCTTTTGGCACATACGCCGGCGGCTGGCGGATTATTCGGACACTTGGCTGGCGAATCTACAAGCTGGACCCCGCAACCGGCTTTGCCGCGCAGCTGACCGGGGCCGCCGTGATCCAGTTCGCGACCCAGTTTGGCCTTCCCGTATCAACCACGCACGTCGTGACGGGCTCCGTCATGGGGGCTGGCGCCTCGCAACGGCTTTCGGCCTTGCGTTGGGGCGTAGGGGCCAACATCGTGCTGGCCTGGGTGCTGACGATCCCCGCGGCCGGCCTGATGGCCTGGGTTGTTTACGCGATCCTCAGCACAGCCGGACTGCACGGATAGACGGTCAGCGGGAATCTGGCGGATAGGATGCGCGCCGCATCAAAATAAGAGCCGCTCCTTCAGGGGGAGAGCCTGGGAGCGGCCCGGAAAGGGAAACCACTTACCTTGTCGATGGCAAGCCTAGACGGGCCACGTAAAGAGATGGGTTGCCGCAGATTAAGGAATCAGGGGTAAGTTCGGCTCGAAGCCCTATCCTGCACTCCCCCAAGGGGAGAGGGTTATTTGGGCGCGGGGAGATATTTCGCGCCGGTGACCTTCCCGTCTTTTTCGTCGAGAACCCAGGTCGAGCCTTTTTCCAGATTCGCGCGAGCTCGCTGAACGAGCCCCTCGGAGATCAGCCGTTCGAGCAGTTCCTCCACCACGTCGCCGTGCGTGCAGAGGACGACGTTGCGGCCACGGAACTTCTCTACCAGCCGGAGCACACTCTCCCCGCCCGCCCCCTCTTCCAATTCCTTGACGGGCTCGACCGGCAGCTCGCGCCTCGTCCCCAGAGGCTCCAGCGTTTGCATACACCGGAGGTAGCCACTGGAGAGGATCTTGTCGATCGGCTCGTCTTCGAGCATGTCGGCCAGCGCTTGCGCCTGCCGCCGGCCTGATTTGGTCAGTGGCCGCATCCGGTCGTCTCCGGTCCAATCGGAGCGGTCGCCCGCCTTGGCGTGGCGAACCACGTATGCTGCGCCCATCGGGGTGGGCGCTATCCGGTCGCTTCGAGGTCGAGGGCGCGCAACAGCGCGCGATCGCGGCGGTAGCTGAGCAGGTCGACGGCCTCGTCCACCGTGACCCAGCGAACTTCGTCGACCTCGGTTCCGGCGCGGAAGCGGCCGCCGACGACGTCCATCAGCCAGTAGCAGGCGACTTTGTCGCGACCCTTGTGGTCGGCATACGCCGTGCAGCCGAGTGGCGCGACCAGCTTGCAACGAAGACCCGTCTCTTCCTCGACCTCGCGCAGCGCGGTCTCTTCGAGGGTCTCGCCACGGTCCACCTTGCCCTTGGGGAACGACCAGTCGTCGTATCCCGGACGATGGACGATGGCGACTCGCATCGCGCCGCGTGAGCCGTTCCGTCGAATGACGCCTCCCGCGGCCCTGACCAGCTTGGCTTCGTCGACACTCAAGATCTTTGCCGCCATGGACACCCCTTGTGCAATGTGTTGCTGCGACGATGGCTTAGTCGACGCGGCTCCGGCTATATCATCCACCTTCTAAGCCGCTTGCGGTCAAGCTTTTTCCAGACATTGTGCCACGCGGACCGGTCGCGTGCCGATGTCTCGCGCTCGAGCGCCGTGAGCTCACCCGCCACAAAGGCGCGCGGTCCGCTCCCGGCCTCGCGCAACCATTGCTGCACGGTCACGCTGTCCTGGTGGTCGCCAAGGACGTCCTGCAGCGCGGCCGCGGCTTCGGCGGTGCGAGTCGCGATTTTTCCAGCGATCGGCTCGGCAGCCTCGGCGGCATAGCGCACGCGCTTGGCCAGGATGCGAATGCGATGCAATTCTGAATCGGCGGGTTGGTTGGGCAGTGCGGCCACGCCCTTTCGCAGCTGCTTCCAGTCGCGGCGCGCCAGAGCCGGTACGACGACCTCGGCGCGTTGGTGTGCAACGGCGGTCAGAGCGGGGGCGCGCGAGGCCTCGACCAGCCGTTCGATCAAGTCGATGTAGCGGTCCGACCGCATGTCGAGCACCAACCGACCGCGCGCCTCCTCGCTCTCCGCCTGGAGCTCGGCTGAGAGGTCGGCAACGGTCAGAGCATCGTCCTCGGCGAGCGTGCTGGTCTGGGAGCGAAGGCGTTGAGCCATGACCTGGCGGTCGCGTACCGTGCCAAGGCCGGCGCCGAGCCAGCCAAGGTCCTCGCGCAGGGCGTTGGCCCATTCGGTGTCGAGCAGGGTGCGAAAGGTGCGCAGTTGCGACCGCAGCCGCCGGGAGGCGACGCGGGCGCGGTGCACGTCCTCCGGGTCATCCCCCAGCCGCACGCCCGGGTCATGGCGCATCAGGCTCGCGACAGATACCGCGATCGCGTGGCGCACCAACTCGCCGGCGGTCGACGATGGCGTCAGGACCGGCGGGTCCACTTCGGGGACCGCGGTCGCGCGCGCCCCGAGCGCCCGCACCAGCTTGGAGGCCTGGTCTTCGTCGGCCGCGCCGGCGGTGCGCAGGCGCGCGAGGATCGGGTCGAGCAGCCGCTCGGCCGACTGGTCCTTCAATTCGACCTCCACCTCGCGGAAGCGGCTCTGCACCCGCAGGCCCTGGATCACCGACACGTCGTCATCGACCACCTCGGCCAGCAGTGTTCCCTCGCGATTCTTGATCTGCACGCGCCGGCGCAGCGTGGAGAGGCTTGCGACGGGCACGAGGGTCGCGCGCCGCACGTAGGCGATGACGAGCGCCACCGCGGCCTCGGGCGGATGGCTGGCATCGCCGGGGAACTCGAGCTCCCGGCGGGTAAGAGCCGGCCCCGTGCTCGTCGACGGCAGCTTCAACGTCCAGCCCTCGCCCTGCCGGATCCGAAGATTTGCGCCCCAGCGCGCCAGCCGCAGGTCGGGCGTGTCGTAGTAGACCGTTTCCAGCCGTCGCTCATCGACGGGACTGGTCTCTACGGCGGCGGCGAGGTCCTCGAGGTCCGGAAGCGCAAAGGCCGGTGGAACCGCGAGCTTGACCTCGCGCTCAAGCATCCGGCGAGGATCCGTTGCCGTTGGTCGACGCCGCGCGTGCTTCGGCCAGCTGCTCGAAGACCTGCTGCGCGTTGACGCCCTTGTCGGTCGGGTGCTTCGACCAGGAACCGTCGGTGTGGAGATCCCAGGCGAGCACGTCGTCCTCGAGCTCGATATCGAGGATCTGGGCGAGCCGCTCCTGCAACGCCGGATCAAGGACGGGGACCATCGCCTCCACCCGCCGATCGAGGTTCCGCGGCATCAGGTCCGACGAACCGAGGTAATACTCGGCCGCGTCGCCGTCCGGACCAAACCGAAAGATTCGTGAGTGCTCGAGGAATCGCCCGACAAGCGAGCGCACTCGGATCCGGTCGGAAAGACCGGGCACGCCGGGGCGCAGGCTGCACAGACCGCGGACGATCAGGTCGATCTCCGAGCCGGATTGTGATGCGGCATAAAGCGCTTCGACGATCTCCGGATCGACCAGGCTGTTGACCTTGAGGACGATGCGCCCGCCGCCGGGCCGAGCGCCTTCCCGACGGATGAGGCGAATGATGTTCGAGCGCAGTCCGACCGGTGCGACAAGCAACCGTCCAAAGCGCCGCTGCCGGCTATAGCCCGTCAGGAAGTTGAAAAGCTCCGAGACATCGGTCCCCAGCTCGGGATCCGCCGAAAGCAGGCCCACGTCTTCGTAGATCTGCGCGGTCTTAGGGTTGTAGTTGCCGGTGCCAACGTGCACGTAACGCCGGATCTGGTCTCCCTCTCGGCGGACGACCAGCGCCACTTTGGCGTGGGTCTTGAGCCCGACGACGCCGTAGACGACGTGAACGCCAACCTGCTCCAGCGCCTGGGCCCAGGCGATGTTCGCCTGCTCGTCGCCACGCGCCTTGAGCTCGACCAGGGCCACGACTTGCTTGCCGCTCTCGGCCGCCCGGATCAGGGCCCGGACGATGGGGCTCACCGGACCCGAGGTCCGGTAGAGGGTCTGCTTGATCGCCAGGACGTCGGGGTCCTTGGCCGCCTGGTCGATGAAGGCCTCGGCCGAGGTGGCAAAGGAGTCGTATGGGTGATGGACGAGGATGTCGCCGTCCTTGAGGGCCTCGAAGATGTCAGCCTGCTCAACGCCAACACCCTGCAGGCGCCGCTGCGTGACCGGGGTCCACGGCTCATCCTTCAGGTCCGGACGCTCCAGGGCATAGATCGCCCAAAGGCTGCTCAGGTCGAGCAGGCCGTCGACCCGATAGACGTCGGTCGGCTCCAGCTCGAGCTCGCGGACGAGGAGGTCGAGCACTTCGCCTGACATCGCCGCGTCGACCTCGAGCCGTACCACCTGCGCCCGGCGCTGCTGCCGGCGCAACTCGCTCTGGATTGCCGCCAGCAGATCGGCGGCCTCTTCATCGACGAGATCGAGATCCGCGTCGCGCGTCACCCGGAATGGATGCTGGCTGACGATCTCCATTCCCGGGAAGAGCACCTCCAGATGGGAGGCGATCACCTGCTCGAGCGGAACGAAACGCGTGCCGTCGGGCAGGGGGATAAAGCGAGGGAGCAGCGGTGGGACCTTGAGGCGGGCGAAGCGCATCTGGTGGCGCACCGGGTCACGGACCATGACCGCCAGGTTGAGCGAGAGGTGAGAGATATAGGGAAACGGATGCGCCGGATCGACGGCCAACGGCGTAAGGACGGGGAAGATGCGGGCATGAAACTCTGCGGCCAGGAAGTCGCGATCGGCCTGGTCGAGCTCGGCGACCGTGGCGATGGAGACACCATGCTGCTTGAGGGCGGGCGCCACTCGGTGGGTGAAAAGATTCGTGCTGCGCTCGAGCAGGCTCCCCGCTCGCTGGTGAATCGCCCGTAGCTGCTCGCCGGTGGTCATACCGTCCGGTGATGTCTGGGGCAGGGCGGCATGCACCTGCTCCTTCAGGCCGGCGACACGGACCTGGAAGAACTGGTCGACATTCTCGCCCAGGATCGCCAGGAAGCGCACCCGCTCGAGCAGCGGAAGTGACTCGTCGTCTGCCATGGCCAGCACGCGCTCATCGAAGTCGAGCTGGGAAAGCTCGCGGTTGATGTAATGCGACTGAGCGGGGGACGGGGCCGGGGCGTGCTGAGCCGGAGGCTCGGGAAGGATGGCCGCGTCGTTAACTGTGGGCGACGAAACAGGCGAAATCTGGCCGGACAGTGGTGTCGGGACGGACTGGACAGCCGAGGACGCTACGGATTGGAGCGGTGATTCCCCCACCGGTTCAGTATAGGGAGGGCACGTTAAGGGCCGGGTAGCGGCAAATACAGGCCGCCAGGGCGGGAAATTCCGTCAGAACAGACCTGTGGCGCCACCGCCGAAGCTGTACTTTCCAGGTCGCCGACCGTTACCAAATGTCCCGATCGCGCCTTCTGGAAGGCGAAATGAGCCCACGTCGCAGCCTCGGTAGGTTGTTCATGAGCGTGACCGAAGCCATCGATAAGGCCTGGGGGTGGCATCGGCTGCCCCTGCCACTCGCGCTGGCGGTCCTTGAAGGCATCCGGATGCGCATGCGCCAGAAGAACCTCTACGACCCAGCGACCGCGGCTTACGGCCGCGAGATGAAGCCGGTGGCGCCGGAGGACGACCGGTATCTGACCCGGCGGACGGCGGATGGCACCTACAACGATCTCGACGACCCGGCGATGGGCAGCGTCGAGATGCGGTTTGGACGGAATGTGCCGCTTGCCCAAACCTATCCTCAGGCGGGGGCTGATTTGCTGCAACCGAATCCGCGCACCATCAGCAATGAACTCCTCGCGCGGGGAACGTTTATCCCAGCGACGACCCTCAACCTGACCGCCGCCGCCTGGCTCCAGTTCATGGTCCACGACTGGCTGAGCCATGGCCAGAACTCCAAAGAGCGCCGTTTTGAGATTCCCCTAGCGGCCAACGATCCATGGCCCGAGCGCCCTATGACGATCCTACGCACCCGATCCGATCCCTATTCCCCCGACCCCGACCGGCCGCCGACCTACTCAAATGTCGTCACCCACTGGTGGGATGCATCACAGCTGTACGGGAGTGACCTCAATACTCAGACTCGCCTCCGTTCCGGCGTCGACGGAAAACTGACGATTGGTCGAGACGGGCTCCTTCCCATCGATCCCAATTCCGGGACTGACACAACCGGCGTCCAGGGCAATTGGTGGGTGGGGTTGAGCCTGATGCATACGTTGTTCACCCTCGAGCACAATGCCGTGTGCGACCGGCTGCGGGCACACCACCCGAGATGGTCAGACGACGAACTGTTCGATCACGCGCGGCTGGTCATTGCCGCGCTGCTCGCCAAGATCCACACCGTCGAATGGACGCCGGCCATTCTCGGTCATCCGGCGCTGCATATCGCCATGCGGGCAAACTGGTGGGGGCTGCAGGGCGAACACCTGTCACGCCTGATCGGACGGCTGAGCGATAGCGAGGTCATCAGCGGAATCCCCGGTAGCAAGACCGAGCACTTTGGGGTTCCCTACTCCATCACCGAGGAGTTCGTGGCTGTCTACCGCATGCATCCACTGATCCCCGATGAATACACGTTCAGGTCGCTGGTCGACAACGGGTTGCTTGCGGCGTTGACTTTTCCCGAGGTCGCAGACCGGCACGCGCGTGAGGTCCTGATCAAGGTGCCGATGGCGGATGCCTTGTATTCGTTCGGCACCATGCATCCGGGCGCCATCACGTTGCACAACTTTCCGCGATTCTTGCGTCAACGCGAGGAGCCAGACGGCACCCTCATTGACCTGGCGGCCATCGACATTCTGCGCGTCCGCGAGCGAGGCGTACCCCGATACAACGCGTTCCGGAAACTGATGCATCGCCGCCCGGTTCGCGGTTTCGAGGAGCTCACCGACAACCCGGAGTGGGCTGAGCAAATCCGTCGGGTCTATAACAACGACATCGAGCGGGTGGACCTGATGGTCGGCTTGTACGCGGAGCCGCTTCCCAAGGGGTTCGGCTTCAGCGACACGGCCTTCCGCATTTTTGCGCTGATGGCCTCGCGCCGCTTGAATAGCGATCGATTCTTTACCACCGACTTCAACAAAGCCACGTACACGAAGGAAGGGATGGACTGGATTGCGGACAACGGCCTGGCCAGTGTTCTCCTCCGCCACTTTCCAGCGCTCGCCCCCGCTCTCTTCAACCTGAAGAATCCCTTCGCTCCCTGGACGCTCGCCGTTCGACCCGAGGCTGACGAACCGCGGCCACCGCATGCGAGGGTGGCCCCGGTGGCCGACGCGTACCCACCTGTACACACCAGCGATTAGGGTCTAAGCGCGCTCCAGGAGCCAGTCCATCGCCGCCTCACCGGAGCTCAGGACGGAGATGTGTCCGTCGTCCGGGCGCCGCCACAGTTCTGCCGAGCGAATGCGACGCGCGAGCCACGCGCCGTGCGGGCTGGGCGCAATCCGGTCCTGGCCGCCCTGAAGGATCAAGACCGGCGGGCGGACCTGCACGGGATCAAAGCCCCAGGGAGCGACATACGCAAGGTCGTCGTCGACCATCCCGCCCAGGCCGCCTTCCATGGCTCGCCCGGCAATGACTCCGAGCCAGTGCCATGCACCCTTCAGCGCGGCCTGATCGGCCGGTGTGAAAAGTTCCGGATCGAACTCGCTGGATGCCAGGTAGTCCATGAGCGCCGCGCGTCCGCCTGCGGCCGCGCGCAGCTCCGCGGCGCCGGCGGGCCCCATGCCCGCAAACCACTCCAGCCCCACGGCGTCGTACGGCGCCAGCCCGGAGATTGACACCGCGCCGATGACGCGTCCTGACAGGAGCGCCGCGCATGCCAGGGCGAGCCCGCCGCCACCGGAATGCCCCATGACCGCGAATCGCCCGATGCCCAATGCATCGGCGATGGTGGAGACGTCTGCTGCCGCCGATGCGACATCCCGACTTGGGTGGGCCGTTGATCCGCCGTATCCGGGGCGGTCATACGAGACCCAGCGGATGCCGCGCTGGGCGGCGGCCGGGAGGAGCGGTTCGGGCGGCTCACCAAGGTTCGGCGTGCCGTGGTGCCAGAAGATGGCAAGCTTTGCTCCCGCGGCATCCGGGCTGATGTCGTAAACATGCAGCCGGCGACCGTCACTCAGCGGGAGATCACGTTCGCTCAAGAGGATTGCGGTGTTGGACGGGACAGGCCGTCGGGAAACGGGGTTGCGCCCAACGCTCTTGCGCCGGGCGCAACGGCAAACGCGCTTCCTACCTGGACGCAGGCTGTTTCAGTGACGGCGCCGGTTTCCCTGTTAGCTGGTAATGGAAGCCGAGCCCGCTAGCCTCGAACCAGCTCTCCACAATTTTTCCGTTGTCGATCCGATCGATTCCCATCATCGCAAACGTTATGCGCTTGCCGCTCGGCGGACCGTACGTCTTCGAATCCTTGGTATGGGTGCCAGTCACCGTTAGGCGAGAAGCAACTTTGTCTCCGTCGGCAACGAGGTCATCGATGTCGGTGCGCGCATCAGGGAACCCCGACAGAATGACCTCCATCTCCTTCTTCATGTCCTCGCGACTACTCTTCGAGCCATCCCGGCTGTCCCAACCGATCCAGTCGGCAGCGTAGAACCGATCGATCGATGACAGTCCTTCGTCATTTCCGGCGTCAATAGCGCGGCGGATGAGCGCCTTATTGTCTTCGGACATCGCAATCCCTCCAACCACAAGCGGCCTCTGACGACCCAGTTTTAGACCCCCCTTCGGAGGCTGTCAAGGAGCGCCGTCCAAAAGTCGAGTCGGGATTCGTCACTCGCCTAAGGCGCCGCGAGGGAGTCCGTGGTGGTCTTTGGAGCGGGAGACGAGGGTTTCCCGCGGATTTTCCGCCGGGCCGCCACCAATTCGGTTCAGCTACCGCGGCCTCGTCCTCATTCCTAGTGCCGGTGGCCGTCGCACCTCTACCAAACCCTTGACACCTGGTTGGGCCGGGGCCATATTCGGGCCGGAGGAGGGCTCACGCCCGTGGCCGGTAACTTTTTGACGGCCAACGGCCCCTTTCAGGCAGTGCAGAGCACGATCGCCGCGAGTCATTCCGCGATTGAAGACGTGTATCGAGCCCATGGCGACCGAATATGGCGCGCTGTCTGGGCATTCGCGCAGGACCCTGATGTAGCCAGTGACGCCGTGGCTGAAGCCTTTGCCCAAGCGCTCGCCAGGGGTAGCGCGATCCGCTCGCCCGCCGCCTGGATATGGCGGGCTGCCTTCAGGATCGCGGGCGGCATGTTGCAGCAGCGGAGCCGAACCGTGAGCCTGGATCGCCCCGGATCCTATGAGATGACTGACCTGAACGGGGAGTTGATCTGGGCGCTCCAGCAGTTGCCGCGACATCAGCGGGCAGCCGTGATCCTTTTCTACTACGCCGACCACCCGGTGCGGGAAGTCGCCGCCATCCTGGATTCGAGTGTGATCGCCATTCGGGTCAATCTGAGTCGCGGCCGCAAACGCCTCCGCCAGATTCTGGAGACCAGCCATGGTTGATCTGAAGGAACGCTTCCAAGCGCTAGATCAGGTCCCGGCCCCGGATCTCGGCCGAATGATCGAGCTCCGCGCCCGGCATCTGGCAAGCGTCCCCGGCGCGCTCGGTTCAGACCCGGACGCGATCGGCGGCCGGCGTTTCCGGGTCCCGCGCACGCAACTTCTTGCGGCGGCTGCGATTGTGATCCTCGGGGTAGGCCTCGCGGTGATCATTCACCAGGCTCGCAGTACGGCGCCGGTCAGGCATGCGCCAACTCCGACGCCGCCTCAGGGCCAGGTCATCCCGTATAAAGGCATCTGGCCGGAGACGTCGCTCGAAGACGCCCAGTACGCCCAGCAACGGGCGGATTCCGGCGACGCAGCCTACAACTGGCAGGTTGATTCGAACCAGGACACGCACGTCCCGCGGCGATTCCTCAAGGAACAACTCGGCTGGACGGGGGCCGTCTACATTGGCACGGCCTATGACCCACCGAACCACGCTGGGCAGGACTATGAGGCGAAGGCGGTCTACTTTGTCTTCATCGAGTGCGGCCGGAGTGGAATCAACCCACTCTACCCGCGCGTGGCGGTACCGTCAGCCCCGAACGTCGGCGGGCCACCGCCTACCGACGGGGCCAACTGCGCACCGACCATCGATGAGACCCATTACCACACGGTAAAGGTGCGCACTGAGCAGCCGGCCAAGCGCGGAAAAACCGGCATCTGGGTCGTCACCGGTTTGCAGGATGACCAGCCCTACCTACAGACGGCGCCGCCGTCTGAAGCCGACGTCCGGCGACTGATGGATGCGTATCTCACGGCCCGGGTGGCGGGGAATGGGGCGGAAAAGTACGTCGGCGCCATCGGAAGCGATACAACGGTCCATCTGAATCTGTACGCGACGACCGGTGGTAGCCGCTACCAGCGATTCGAGATCACATCCCTCTCCGGCCCGGAATGGCCCTCCGGCACATTCCGTCTGATGGTTCTCCTCACGGCGCAAGACGGTAGCGGCGTTGAGGAAAGCACGTACGTAATTGATGCCGAGAGCGTGCGAAAGGGGGTGGTCAATGCCTCGTACTTCAGAGCCCGAGCCACCGGCACCACGCCGTAAAGCGCGCACCTTGGCAGCCTCGCACGCCTGATGCTATGTGAGTGTGAGCGATGTAACCTTTCAGGCCCGTGCGGCTCCTTTGGAGTGGACAGAGTCGAAACCCGGAGGGGTAGGGATGAGACAGGGATTCAGTTGGACCGCATCGATCTTGGTCCTTGGCGGCTTAGCCTCATGCGGGCAAAGCCAGGCAACGACGCCAACGAACTCGCCGGCCCCGCCCTTGGGCGTCTACACTCTCTCGGCCTCCGGCTGTGGCTACGAGGGAAACGACAAAGTCGCGGCAGGGCGTGGATCGATCACCCTATCCAACAAGATCTCCACGGAAGCCCATTTCGATTTCTGGCGACTTGACCCTGGACGCAGTTATGCAGAGTTTCGAGCTTATATCCAGGAGGCACAGAGACGGCGGCTCGCTAGCGAGCCCGAGCTTGGTCATCCCACCTTCGCCAACTTGAGTGCGAGTATCACCGTGGCTGCTGGCGGCAGCCAGTCGCTCGCGATACCAGGTGAGGCCGGAACCTACGGTATGGCTTGCATCCCGTGGAAGGGCGGGCCCACCGGGATGTTCGCGGCCGGTCCCGTCGAGATCTCCCGTTGAGACTCTGGAAAGATCGCGGGCCACTCACGTCGGCAACATCCTGGACAAGCTTGGCTTCAACTCGCGCGCCCGAGTGGCGAGCTGGATGGCAGCGTCTCTACGAATTTGGCGAATACAACTGGGAGACGTTCATCGTTAAGCGAGCCAGCATCCGCGAGGAAGAGCAGAGGCTTCGGGAACAGGCCGACGTCCACAAGCACGACGACGACCTCGAGTGGTGCGACCGCCAGATCCTCGATCTCATCCAGGTGTGGGATCTGGCAGACAGCAGCCAGCGAGCCCGGATGGTCGCCGGCATCTTTACGGAGATCGAGGCCAACACCTTGGCCAATGGTCAGGTGAACTTAGTGGCCGTGCCAAGACCCAGCTGGAAACCGTCTTCGAACGGGTGGTAGCCAGAACTCAAGCGGAAAATCAGCGGGAGACGAGTCTCGAACTCGCGACCTCAACGTTGGCAACGTTGCGCTCTACCAACTGAGCTACTCCCGCGTTGCGTCACGCATTATAGCCAGCGCTGATCTCGCGATTGACCCGATCCGGACTCAGGCCGAACTCGACGTTACCAGCGCGTCGCGGCTCCGTCACACAGCCGCGGGAAAGGCCGTAAGACTCGGGCGCTATCACTGGCAGGATGGGTCTGAGGGGGACCGCCTTCCGCTTGTTCGTGGCGGGAGGCGTGGGAGTCAGCCTTTTGCTCGCCGGCGCCGTGCCGACGGCGGCCGATGACTACTCTGACGCCCAGGCGCGCCTTCAGATCATCAACAAACTGAAAGGGACCCTCAAGGACAACCTCCAGAAAGCCGAGGCCCAGGAGATTGCTCTGCAGCAGCAACTCCAGGAGACGAGCGACACCATCAACCAAACGATGGACAAGATCGCCGCCACTGAGCGGCGGATCGCCGAGCTGGAGCGCCAGATCGCCGCACTCGACGCCCAGATCGCCGACGAGCAGCAAGAGTTGCGCAAGACCAAGGCCGAGTACGCGACCTTCGTCCGAAGCGTCTACAAGAGCGACACGAACCCCCTGGCCCAGCTGCTCGCGGCCCCCGACTTCCAGGGCTTCCTCAACCGCGCAGTGGCCATTGAGCACCTGACGTACCTTTCCAACCGGCTGATGGATCACATCCGCCAGGTCGACATCCTGCTGCACAACCAGCAGGAAGGGGTCAAGACCAAGAAGAAAGAAGCTGACAAGAATCGCGCGGACCTCGTCGACCAGAAGACCGCGTTACTCACGCAGCAGGCGCACCAGCAGGACCTCGAGAACCGGTTGCGCCAGAGCATTGCCCAGGTGAAATGGGAGCTGGTGGCTATCAACGGCCAGTCGGCCGCGCTCGCGCAACGGATTGCCGACATGGAAATCGCCCGCCAGGACCAGCTGATCGCCGAGGCCGAGCAAGCCGCCTGGCAGCAGGCACAGTTCTGGATGCAGCACAACCTCTTCACGCTGCCCAATGCCGGCGCGAACCACTCGACGAAATATCCGCTGATCTGGCCGCTGCAGCAGGGCAGCATCACGCTGGTCTTCGGCCCCTGTACTCAGGCGTTCGAGCCGCCCGGTTTTGGTTATCCCCATTTCCATACCGGGGTCGACGTCGCCTACAACCAGGGCACCCCGATCCTGGCGGCCGATGACGGCGTCGTGGTTGCGGCCGGCTCGAGCCTGATCAACGGCCAGTTGGTCGGCTACGGCAACTACATCATCGTCGCGCACCGCAACAACTTCTTCTCACTCTACGGCCACTTGCTGGGCTTCCAGGTCAAGGCCGGCGACGGCGTCCACCAGGGCCAGCTGATCGGCTATGAGGGGTCGACCGGCAACTCCACCGGTCCACACGTCCACTTCGAGTACCGCTACGGCGGCCAGCCGACCAATCCCCTCCCCTACTTGCCGCCGAACGGCCCCAATGGCTTCAGTCAGTAGGTCGGTCGTAACCGGCTGAGCCGCCCAGTCGCTGTCACGCTGACGCGCTTAGCTGTCTAACGGCGAACCAATTCGGCTCAGCCTGCCGATAGAAGGCTGAGGAAGGCCGGATCCTGATTCAGCCGGCGATCCAGCCGCTGCAAGCGCCGCTCCAAATCGGCCCGCCACTGCGGGTTGGGCACCGCCGCCAGCGCCAGCAGGCGCAGCGCGTCGCCCACGATGCGTCGAGCCGCGTTGAAGTCCCGTGCCTGGTGCTCGAGCAGCTTCGCCAGCTCGATCGCGACCGGATAGGGGTACGACTGCGTGCGCCAGCACTCTTCCAGCACCGATCGGGCCTCCTCCCATCGTCCCTGCCGCCGCAGCAGGCGCGCCAGTCGCAAGCCGAGCGCCCCGCCGATGACCGGCGACGTTCCCCTGGGACGTTGCCGCCAGAGCTGCCGATATTCATCGATCGCCTGGCCGTGGAAGCCACGCACCTCTAAAAAGCGAGCTCGCCCGAATCGGTCGAGCGGATGAAGATCGTCGGAACCTCGAAGCACCGCCTCGAAGCGCGCCAGCAAGAGCGCCATCGACACCACGTCCTGGCGGTTATGGGTGAAGACCGGATCCAGGACATGGGGATCGCCATCGCGGAGCCAGGCAAAGTACCGGCTCGGGATCAAACTGCCCGGCAGGTCATCCGCCCGATGCAGGTCGAGCACGGCCTGCTCAATGGTTTGCAAGGCGCAGTCCGGCAGGCGCGGCCGGAAAATGCGGCGGGCCAGCGTGAGGAGGTCGAAGTGGGGCGGTGAGGGCCACACCGCGCGCCGCATCACGAGGCGAGTCTGCAACAACGGCCAGTCGAAGCAGCGTCCGTTGTAGCTGATCAACACGCCGGCCTCGCTCACGCACTGGCCGACCGCCCAGAGCAGGGCGTTCTCCTGGTTGAAGTCGCGAAGAAAGAACTGGGCGAGTGTCAGACCGCCCGCCT
>WNEZ01001751.1_pt1 | contig 18307 bp, 15 predicted proteins | sample 5400521 | NCBI WGS metagenome assembly WNEZ01 (sample SAMN13153339, study PRJNA577476) | soil metagenome | isolation source: 120 cm saprolite under Douglas fir tree site 2 hole 1 replicate 1 | place: USA:California | collected 2015-04-18
AATCTTGAAGGCATCGACGAATTCGGATTCGTAGCCCGGGCGAAGATGAACTTCGAGAACGCGGAGGTAGCAGGCTTTGGACAGGTCGATACTCTGTGGACGGTAGCCAAGGTCGTCGCGGCGGACGGCAATCTGCGTCGTTTCACTGGTGAGAAGCGCTTCGATTTGCTCCTGCAAATGGGAGAGCTCGGGATGGGCAGCAAAAAACTGACGAAATACGGCAAAATCCTTGTCCAGTTCTTCGAAGGAATCGAGCGAATCGAAGAAGAGGGTTTGGGGCGGACCGGTGAGGGATTCCAAGTCGATCCATGAAATGGGGGCCTTCCATTGTTCGTGAGCATGAGCGGCGGCGATCGCGAACTTGCGGCGCTCGGCAGCCTTACCAAACGTAAATTCCTGGTGGACCAGGAGAAGCATTTTTGGCGGGACCCCGGTGGGACTGGGTGAGGGCTCGTCCTGCGCGGAGGCCATCGACACAGCCGCGAGGATGAGAAAAGTGGCGACAAGGAACGCGCGGTGGATTTTCATGCGACTTGCCTCCGGACTCTGCAAACCTGAAGAACTCGTTTTAGCTGAGAGCGGCTTTGCCGTGGAAGCGTGCGGCGGAGCCCAGTTCCTCTTCAATGCGGAGGAGTTGGTTGTACTTGGCGACGCGGTCGGTGCGGCTGGCGGAGCCGGTCTTGATCTGGCCGGCGGCGGTGGCCACGGATAGGTCGGCGATAAAGGTGTCTTCGGTTTCGCCGGAGCGATGGGAAATGATGGAGTTGTAGCCAGCTTTGCGGGCTAGTTCGATGGCGTCGATGGTTTCGGTGACGGTACCGATCTGATTGAGCTTGATGAGAATGGCGTTGGCGATGCCTTCGTTGATGCCGCGGGAGAGGCGCTCGGTGTTGGTGACGAAGAGGTCGTCGCCGACGAGTTGAACGCGCTTTGAGGATGAAGGCGTTGAGGCAGTCTTGGGAGTGGGAATGACGTAAGCGTTTGGATAGCCGCTCACCTGGTAGGTTTGTTTGGAGCCGGAAGCGGCGGCAGCCCCCGCTGAAGCACTGCCACCAAGGGATTGCGTAAGAGCTTTCCAGCCAGCCCAGTCGTCTTCTGCCATGCCGTCTTCGATGGAAACGATGGGATATTTTTCGGCCCAGTTGGTCCAGTAAGCGGCCATCTGGAAGGAAGCGTAAGAGGATTTGTCGGACTTTTTGAAAACGTATTTGCCGCTGGCTTTGTCGTAGAACTCGCTGGAGGCGGGGTCAAGCGCGATGCTGACTTGCTCGCCGGGCTTGTATCCGGCCGCGGCGATGGCTTCGAGCACGATTTGGATGGCTTCTTCGTTGGATTTGCAGCTGGGCGCAAAGCCACCTTCGTCGCCGACGGCAGTGGAATAGCCGTGCTTCTTCAGTGCAGTCTTGAGGGCGTGGAAAATTTCAACGCCCCAGCGGAGGCCTTCGGAAAAATTTGGAGCGCCGACGGGCATGACCATGAATTCCTGGAAGTCCACGGAGCTGTCGGCGTGCGCACCGCCGTTGAGGATGTTCATCATCGGGCATGGGAGGAGATTCGCGGAGGTGTCCGTGGAATAGCGCGAAAGATATTTGTAGAGCGGCTGCTTGAGGGCAACGGAAGCTGCGCGCGCGGCGGCCATGGAGACGGCGAGGATGGCGTTGGCGCCGAGACGGGACTTCGTGGGCGTACCGTCGAGGGAAATCATTTTGTGATCGAGCCCGCGCTGGTCGGCGGCCTCGAGCCCGGCGATGGATTTGGCAATTTCGTTGTTGGCGTTGGCGACGGCCTTGAGGACGCCCTTGCCGAGATATTTTGATTTGTCACCGTCGCGGAGCTCGAGGGCTTCGTGTTCGCCGGTGGAAGCGCCGGAAGGGACGGCGGCGCGGCCGAGTGCTCCGCCTTCGAGGATGACGTCGGCTTCGACGGTGGGATTGCCGCGGGAATCGATGACCTGGCGGGCGCGGACTTTGGCGATCTTGGTGGACATGGTGGCCTTTTCTCCTGAGTGGTTGCGAATCAATGATTTTACAGAAGAATGCCACACAGGCACAGCGGCACGGCGAAAGAATTGATTTCTGAAAACGGTGGAGTGGAAGATCGATAGATGACCAGGTGTGGATCAGTTGAGATCCTTTCCGACAGCGTCGGAACCTTCGGTCGCGGCGTTCAGGATGACACTGCCACAAGACGGGCCTTGAAAAGACGCGCTTTCTCGATCCGTTCCGGTCTAGGCCGATTCGGGTTCTTCGATGAGGGATTCCTGGCGGACGACGACGACGATACCGGAATCGCTGACGTGGAAGCGGCGGCGGTCGGCTTCGAGGTCGTAGCCGATTTCGGTGCGCTCGGGAAGGCTGACGTGGCGGTCGATGATGGCGCGGCGAATGCGCGAGTGGCGGCCAACATTCACGTGATTGTAGATGATGGAGTCTGAGACTTCGCTGTAACTGTTGACGCGGACGTTGTTCCCGATGACGGATTTCTGGACGCGTCCGCCGGAGATGACTGAGCCACCGGCGACGATGGAATCGAGCGCGACGCCCATGCGCTCCGGATCAGCGAACACGAATTTCGCGGGCGGATACTGGTGCTGCCAGGTGCGGAGCGGCCAGGAGGTGTCGTAGAGGTTGAAAACGGGCGAGACGCTGACGAGATCCATGTTCGCTTCATAGTAGGCGTCGAGGGTGCCGACATCTCGCCAGTAGAGAGCGTCCTTGGCGTTTTCATCAACGAAGTTGTAGGCAAAGACACGGTGCTTCGAAATGATGCGCGGAAGGACATCTTTGCCAAAGTCGTGGTGGGACTTGGGGTCCTCGGAATCGGCGAGGAGGACAGGAATCATCAGCTGCGTATTGAAAATGTAAATTCCCATCGAGGCGTTGCAGTGGCCCGCATGATGCGGAGACTCCTTGGGGACGGCCGGTTTTTCCTCGAAGCCGATGATGCGCCAGTCCTTGTCGGTCTCAATCACGCCGAACTGCTTGGCGGCCTGGGGGGCGGGAATTTCGATGGTGGCAACAGTGACGTCGGCGCCGGAATCGCAGTGCTGCTTGAGCATGCGGCTGTAATTCATTTTGTAAATGTGGTCGCCGGAGAGGATGAAAACGAATTTGGAGCGCTCGCTGCCGATGGAGTAGATGTTTTGGTAGACGGCGTCCGCGGTACCTTGGTACCACTGCTGCGAAACGCGCATCTGCGGCGGGAGGACTTCGATGTAATCGCCAAGACCGGCGAGGGGCGACCAGCCGGCGCGGATGTGGCGGTTGAGGCTGAGGGCTTTGTACTGGGTAAGGATGAAAATGCGGCGGAGATTCGAATTGATGCAGTTCGAAAGCGTGATGTCAATGATGCGGTAGAGAGCGCCGAATGGGACGGCAGGCTTGGCGCGGTCGCGAGTGAGGGGCCAGAGGCGCTCGCCCTGGCCTCCGGCAAGGAGTACAACAATGGCATCCCGCATATCGGACATCGGTTGCCCCCGCGGTGCGAATAGAGAAGCGGCTCATTCTAACAACAGAAGGAGGGAAAAAGACAAGCGAGGTTACTCCGAAGCCGGCGACGCTTGAGGAGCGAGCGAAGGAGGCGGAAGGAGCATCCCGAGCGAAATCCGCGGAGAAGTGTGGTGTTAATGCTGGCATCAATAGGGTATCCGGATGGTTATGAGGTGGTTTCAGTACCGCAGTACCCAAGCAGAAAATACAAAGATTCCTTGACTTACGAGGCGGTAATTGATTAGAAGATGCCAAGCGACCTTTCAGGGTGCATCCGCGAAGCAGACAATACATGCGATAATCAGTACCAGGGGCGGTGCCCGCAGCAGCACACAGTTGGCAGCAGTTTGGCCGGCGAGAGGCGCCGCAAGATACCAATCCGAACCGGATTGGGGGTGAATTAAACCAGTGGCTGAAGTCATTATCCAAGAGAGTGAATCCCTGGAGAATGCCCTGCGGCGTTTTAAGCGCAAGGTGCAACAGGAAGACATCATCAAGGAAATCAAGAAGCATAGCTTCTACATGAAACCCGGCGAGAAGCGCCGGGCGAAAGAAGCGCTTTCGCGGAAGCGACTGCGCAAGAAGCAGCGGCGGGAAGCGGATTAATGAGAGTGGGCGGCTCCGACCCGGTCGGAGTCGCCCTTCCGTTTTCGTCGCGGCTCGGCGCCGCACTTCCGAGAATCAGGCCCCCGTAAGGCAGGGAAGTTTTGGGTTCGTGTTTCAGCTTCGTGCCCGCAAGCCCAAGGGATCCGCGCCCGGCGTCCCCGGATACAGGTTTCCTCAAGCAACTCGGCTCTCAGGTACAAAGTCCGCCCATTCCCTCGCCCGCCACGGGACCAGGGGAGAGCGGCTCATGGAATACCACGACAAGGTGCTGAAGTGTTCGGAGTGCAGCGCGGAATTCGTTTTTACTGCCGGCGAACAGATGTTTTTCGCCGACAAAGGCTTCAAAAACGAACCCAAGCGCTGCAAGGCTTGCAAGGCCAAGCGGGCCGAGGGCGGTGGTGGTGGCGGTGGTCACGCCTCACCGATGCGCTCGGAAACGAAGACCAACTGCTCGCAGTGCGGGAAGGAAACGACTGTTCCGTTCCGTCCCACACAGGGTAGGCCGGTATTTTGCCGGGAATGCTTCCAGCAGCGCAGGGCGATGGGCGCGGCGTAGAAGACTAGAGATTTCAGGTTAAGAAGTAAAGTAAGGAACGGACCAGTTCCAACACATCTCCGGTGGGACAGACATTCCTGTCTGTCCTCTTTTCTTATTTCCTACGAACTGCAACCCTGCCTGACAGCGTGTGGGTGTAATTTTGACCATGGCGGGGTATGATACGGAGCTCGAAGTCCCCGACAAGACCAAGCGTACCAGAGGGCCGCCCCATGGCTCACCGCTTCACCATCGGCGTTGAAGAAGAATTCCAGATCATTGATCCCGCAACGTGCGAATTGCGTTCGCACGTCAGCCAGCTCGTCTCCGCGGCTTCCCCGGACATTGCGGAGCAGGTGAAGCACGAATTGCACCAGTCTATCGTGGAAACCGGCACGCGCATCTGCGAGAGCGTCAGCGAGCTGCGCATCGAAATGCACCGCACGCGCGGCGAGCTGGTCGCAGCCGCCGAACGCGCGGGGCTTCAAGTGGCCGCTGCAGGCACCCACCCCTTCTCAAGCTGGATCGACCAAGTTATCTCACCAGGCGAACGCTATCAGCACATCGTCGAAGAAATGGGGCAACTGGCGCGGTCGCTGCTCATTTTCGGTATGCACGTACATGTGGCCATGCCCGACAAGCAGACCACCATCGACATGATGAACGGCGTGCGCTACTTCCTGCCGCACCTGCTTGCGCTTTCGACTAGTTCGCCGTTTTGGATGGGCAGAAATACCGGCCTGAAGTCGTTCCGCACAACGGTTTTTCGCCGCTTCCCACGGACTGGTGTGCCGGAGCAATTCGAATCCTGGAGCGCGTACGAGAATTTCGTGAATCTGCTTGTGAAGCTGAACTGCATCGACAACGGGAAAAAAATCTGGTGGGACGTCCGCCCGCACCCCATGTTCGGCACGCTGGAATTCCGCATGTTCGACGTCTCGACGCGGGTCGAGGAAGCCGTGGCCATTGCGGCGCTTACGCAGGCCATCATCGTGAAGCTGCACCGGCTCTACCAGGGCAACGTGAGCTGGCGGCTGTACCGGCGCGCGCTGATCGAAGAAAACAAGTGGCGCGCGGCACGATATGGAATCGAAGGAAAACTGATCGACTTCGGTAAGGAAGCTGAAGTGCCCATGCGCCAGCTGGTTTCCGAATTACTGGAATTGGTGGATGACGTCGTGGATGACCTGGGCAGCCGTAGCGCCGTCGAATACGTGCACACCATCATGAACGAAGGTACTAGCGCGGACCGGCAGTTGCGCGTTTACCAGGAGACGGGCGACTTGAAGGCAGTGGTGCGGCACCTGGTTGCCGAAACGCGCGGAGGCGTCACCGAGCCGCGAACTTCTTCAGCACACGCTGTGAATTGACGGCCATAGCAGGCGAGGCAGTTCCGCAGGACCCTTACAGGAGCACGAACATGAAAACGGTTGGCCTTCTCTGCGGGCGGGAATACAGCTTTCCTTCGGCGTTTATCGAGCGCGTGAAGAAGCTCGGCGCAAAGGAGGGCGTGACCGCCGAATTTGTGAAGCTGGGCGGCACGCGAATGGGGGAGCCTGCGCGGTATAGCGTCATCGTCGACCGCATCTCGCATGAAGTCGAGTATTATCGCGGCTACCTGAAGCACGCTGTTCTCCAGGGAACCTACGTGATCAACAACCCGTTCTGGTGGACCGCCGACGACAAGTATTTCAACTACTCCGTGGCCGCTAAGCTGGGAATCGCCATCCCCAAGACGGTGCTTCTCCCCCAGAAAGGCTATCCCAGCGACGTAGATATCACCGGAGAGTCGCTCCACAACCTCGAGTACCCCGTGGACTGGGACGGACTGCTTGATTACGTCGGACGGCCCGCCATCCTGAAGCCCTATTCGGGCGGCGGTTGGAAGCACGTCTACAAAGTGAACGACAAAGAGGAACTCCTCGCGGCGTACGACAAGACTTCGCCGTACTGCATGACGCTGCAGGAATTCATCGATTTCACTCAGTACGTGCGTTGCTTCACGTTCGGCAAGATGGATATTCTGCCCGTACACTACGATCCCAAGGAGCGCAAATATCTTGTCGACCACCAATACCTGACGGCGGAGCTCGGCGCGCGCGTCGTGAAAGATGCGCAGACCATTAATCAGGCGCTGGGCTACGAAATGAACACCATCGAGTTCGCCGTCAAGGACGAGGTGCCTTACGCCATCGACTTCCTCAATCCCGCGCCGGATTTCGAACGCGACCGCATTACGGAATTTTATTTCGAGCACGTGGTGGACAAAATGGCGCGGCTGGTGATTGACCGCGCGCTGAACGGCAGGGCATCAAATCCGTGGCCGCGTTGGGAAGAGATGCTTGGCATCGGCGCCGCCGCCGGATTTACGGGAGCGCCAAAGAACGTCGCCACTGGACAAAAGAGCGTTGCCGCTCCGGCTGCCGGGTCCGCTCAAGGGTCGTGACGAAATGATCGGCGCTCCAACACCTTCGGCACTTCCTCAATCCCCAGCGGAGGATTGGCACGCTATATTGAAAAGCACGCTTCTGCGTGTGCCTGCGCTGCCGGAAGATTTGTTCAAGCGCATGCGCAGAGCACGGCTTACCTTTGGTGACCGCGTCCATTGCCCTTTTCTGCGCCCGTTTTTTCTTTCCCCGGAAGATGAGGTGCGCGTCAGAACCGTCGCGGAAACGATCGCGGATCTTGGCGAACGCATCATCATTGCCGCGCTCGACGACAAGCATCTTTTTATGCAGTTGCATCTGCGGGAGGGAGAGGAACGCCTCGCCCGGATTCCCACGGGATACGGCCGCGCAAGCACAGCCTCGCGGCTGGATGCGTTTTTGCTCCCGGACTCGCTGAAATTCGCGGAATACAACGGCGAATCGCCGGCTGGCGCGGGCTACGCGGAAACGCTTGCGGAGATCTTCCGCGAGCTCCCCATGATGGGCAAATTCGCGCAGATGTATGAAGTCCACAGTTACCCGCTCAGCGCCAAGCTGCTAGATGCCTTGCTGATGAACTACATGGACTGGGGAGGATCGTCCACCAAGCCGCAAATTGCCATCGTGGATTGGGAAGACGTCCCGACTGTGAGCGAATTCCAAATCCTCAAAGAGCGCTTCGAAAGAATGGGGATCCCGACGCTCATCGCCGACCCCCGCGAGCTCGAGTGGGACGGCAAATCGCTCGTCGCTCAAGACAAGAAAATCGACCTCGTCTACCGGCGTGTGCTGATCAACGATATCGTGACCAAGCCGGCCGAGTGCTCCGCGCTGGTCAAAGCCTACTCGGCGAACGCCGTGTGCGTGGCGAATAACTTTCGCTGCAAGATTCCGCACGTGAAAGCGTTTTTCGCGGTGCTGACCGATGAGCAAAACGGAGCGCTCTTTTCCCACGGCGAGCGCGAACTAATCCGAAAGCACATACCCTGGACGCGAGTCGTCGCCGACGTCGGGACGGCACACTATGGCCAGCGCATTGAATTGCTCGCCTTTATCCGTAAAGAGCGCGAAAACCTTGTACTGAAGCCCAACGATGAATACGGCGGCTCCGGAGTGACCCTCGGATGGGAAACCACCGAAACTGACTGGGACATGGCAATCGAGCGTGCGCTTTCCGCGAAGAACGGCGTGTGGATCGTCCAAGAACGCATCCCCATCCGCCGCGAAGTTTTTCCCTACATTGCCGACGTCGGAAGAGTCGATTACCGCGACATGCTGGTGGACTTCGCCCCGTACTTGTTCCGCGGAAAGCTCTGCGGCTTCCTCACGCGCCTCAGCGCCACCGGCCTCGCCAATGTAACCAGCGGCGGCGGCCAGGTGCCGGCATTTCGCGTCTCCCCGCGAAGCACTGCCGCTGGTGATTCGGGAAGACTCTCTGGCTGAACGCAACCTCGTGCTGCTTGCCCATCAAGTCAGAAGCTCGCCCGGCCAAATGGCCAGTTGAAGAAAAGAGACCCACCGAAACGCATGCGCTAGAAAATCTGCTCAATTCAAGTAGAATTAATGGGATGAACTTTGGTTCACCACAACCAGACTTGATGCCTGGTGCGCGAAACGCCGTGGAAACGTGCCTCGGCGTACGTCCCGGCGAACGCGTGGCACTGATTGCCGACGAGGCGAGCCGCGCCGTCGCCGCGAGCATCGCCGCCGCGCTGGATGACCGGCGTGCGCCATATACCGGATTGCTTCTGGAAGATTTTGGACCGCGCCCGATGGGTGCCGCGCCCGCGGATGTCCTGAACGCCCTGGAAACCGCGGACGTCGGCGTGATGTGCATGACGCCTCAGCCGGGCGAACTAGGTGCACGCATGACCATCGTGAGAGTGGTCGAACGGCGCCAGATTCGTTACGCGCACATGGTCGGCGTAACGCCGGAGATCATGCGGCAGGGCATGCGCGCGGACTACAAGATGGTAGACCGATTGAGCGACAGCCTGCGTGAACGCATGCTGCGCGCCGAAACGCTCACCGTAAAAACCGAAGCTGGCACAAAGATTGCCGCACATTTCGACCGCGGCCTCGATTGGGTGAAGACCAGCGGGCTCATCAGCCCGCGTTACTGGTCGAACCTTCCGGCCGGCGAAGTTTTCACCACTCCCGCGACGGTGGACGGCACGTTTGTCTGCGACGCCACCGCCGGCGATCATTTCAACGGAAAATACGGCGACCTGAAGGCCACGCCCCTCACGCTGGAGATCAAGAGCGCGCGGCTAGTCGGGGTTGACTGCGCGCGCAAGGATCTGGAACAGGAATTCTGGGACTACTGCCACACGGACAAAAACAGCGACCGGGTCGGTGAGCTCGCTTTCGGCACCAACCTCGGGCTATCCGAGATGATCGGCATTCTGCTTCAGGATGAAAAATTTCCCGGCGTGCATATCGCCTTCGGCGACCCCTACGGCAGCCAGACCCACGCCGATTGGAAATCAAAGACGCACGTGGATGTGCTTACGCGCAAGTGCGATGTCTGGATCGACGACGACCAGGTCATCGAAAAAGGCCAATACCAGCTCGGACAGCTCGGCCTGGGCTGAAGACCTTCTTTCAAGTCACACGGAAAATCAAACTCAGAAAAGTTGAGAGACATATTCGCGCATCTGGTGTTTCCAGTACGGCCAATCGTGACCGCCTTGCGGCCCCCAGTTGTCGAGCGAGTGGCGGATGCCTTTGCTGGAGAGAACTTCCGAGAGGCGGTAGGTAGGCCCGCTATTTTCCCAAGCACCAGTCCCGGTAGACAGGTGAATATCGCAACTTGCGATCTGCTCATAGAACCAGGGATCGCTGGCGTTCGAAAGATAATCAACGGGGTTGTTGAAATAAAAATTGTCATCGTACATGCCATCCATGAAATTCCGCAAATCGTAAACACCGGACATTGCAAAGCAGCGCTTGATGACGTCGGGGTGTTTGAAGAGGCTGTTCGCAGCGTGGTACGCGCCAAACGAAGCTCCCATCGTGGAGATCGCAATACCCTGTGACTGGCAATTGTTCCAGATAAACGGCACGACCTCCTCCCGCAGATAGGAAACGAACACGGACTGGACGTAGCTGCGATGAAGTGGATGCGCACCTTTGTTGTAAAAGCTGAGCCCGTTGATTGAATTGACGGTGAACAGTTTGATTCGTCCGGCATCGATGAAATCGCCGAGCGCGCTGACCATGCTCTGGCCCTCGAGTTCCCACTCGTCGCCGGCACTCGTCGGGAACCCCAGGAGAGGGGCGCCCCAGTGCCCGAACACAACGACGCCAAGCTCCATGCCGAGCCGGTGCGAGTACCAGCGGTGATATTCACGTTTCATGCATCGCCTCTTGGCTGTTGCGGGGAGAAGAAAGTATGCCAGCGGAGCGGGCTCCCGGCAATCGGTTTGCCCTCAGAAAGAAACGTTTCAAGCCCTTCCGCGTATATACTTTGTGATGTCCAAATGGCAGCAAAGGAGAGTTCCTTGATAGCTACCCCCACGGCAACAAGCCGGCCGACCCCGGAGCATATTTTCAATACAATAAGCGCATACCAGCAAAGCGCTGCCTTGAAAACCGGAATCGAATTGGACATTTTCACGGCCATCGCCGACGGCACGAACACAACCGTTCTCCTTGCGGCAAAGACCGGTGCAGCAGAACGCGGAGTGCGGATTCTCTGTGATTACCTGGCTATCCAGGGATTCTTGACCAAGGAAGGGCAGCGCTACGCGCTCACTCAGGAATCGGCCGTTTTTCTGAATCGCCATTCGCCCGCCTATATGGGAACGCTGGCGGATTTTCTTGCCAGCGAATCGTCCAAGAGACAGTTCAACGCACTGACAGAAACGGTGAAGAAAGGCGGAACGGTCGTCGCACAGGGAGACAATACCAAGCCAAACGACGAATTGTGGGTGAATTTCGCCAGGACCATGGCACCGTTGACGACGGTGTCGGCCGGCTTCATCGCCGACCTTGCGGGCGCTAAGGAAGGCAAAGCCTGCAAAGTGCTGGACATCGCGGCGGGGCATGGGATGTTTGGAATCGCCATCGCGAAACAGAATCCGAACGCGCAAATCACGGCGGCTGACTGGGCGCCGGTCCTGGCAGTAGCGAAGGAAAATGCGGCGGCGGCGGGCGTGGCCGATCGCGTCGCTTCCCTTCCTGGAAGCGTATTTGAAGGAGACCTCGGCGAAGGCTACGATATCGTGCTGCTGACGAACATCTTTCACCACTTCGATATGGCAACTTGCGAAAAGCTGATGCGCCGTGTTCACGCGGTGTTGAAGCCCGGCGGAAAGGCCATCACGCTGGAATTCGTGCCCAACGAGGACCGCGTAACTCCGCCCATGGCCGCATCCTTCAGCCTCATCATGCTGGCAGCAACAGACTCGGGCGACGCGTACACTTTCTCGCAATATGAGAAAATGTTCAGGAACGCCGGGTTCGTGAAAACAACGCAACATATGGTGCCGGACTCGCCGCAACAACTGCTCCTATCGGAGAAATAGGGAACTCTCGTGAAGAAAACAATCAAAAGGACCAAGAAAAAGAAGAGTAAAACAGTAAATCACGATCAGTCATTGCGCGAACAGCTTGTGTCGCTGCTGAAGGGCGGACAGGCGCATGTGCACTTCATGGACGCCATCGATGGTTTTCCTGAACCGAAGCGCGGGACGTTCGTGGAAGGCTTGCCACATACGGGATGGCAATTGATGGAACACGCGCGGATTGCGCAGTGGGACATTCTGGAGTTCAGCCGCAATCCAAAGCACGTCTCGCCGGGATTTCCCGAGGGCTACTGGCCGAAGACGCCCGTGCCGCCGGATGAAACCGCATGGGAAAAGAGTGTGCAGGGATTCCAGCACGATCTGCAGGAAATGATCAAGCTGGTGAAAAACCCGAAATCCGATTTGCACGCGGCGATTCCCCACGGAAACGGTCAGACGATTCTGCGCCAGGCGCTGTTGCTGGCTGATCATAATGCCTATCACCTCGGACAGTTGGTTGATTTGCGGCGCGCGCTGGGCGCCTGGCCCGAATCCTAACAGCTCACGTATTTTGGGTGAGACTGGAAATTCGGGCATATGTGTCAGTAGGGTGTTTTGTTTCCCTGTTGCTTCCAGACAGAAAAAACTGCCAGAGAATCATCGCGGAGAAACTGCGTCATCGGAATGCGCCGCCCGGCCGGTGCGATTTTCAGCTCGTCATAGATGAACGCGTCGTCAAAACCGGCGTCCGCGGCATCGGCCGCTGTCGCGGCGAAGAAAATGCGTGCGGGGCGCGCCCAGTAAATCGCGCCGAGGCACATGGGACAAGGCTCGCACGACGTATATAGATCGCAACCGGTGAGTTGAAAATCGGCGAGGACACGGCAGGCTTCGCGAATGGCCACGACTTCCGCATGCGCCGTGGGATCGTTCGAACGAGTGACGCGGTTCGCGCCTTCGGCGATGATGCGGTTACCTTTCACGATCACGGCAGCAAATGGCCCACCGCTGCCCGAGCGGACGTTTTCCAGCGCCAGCGCGATGGCGCGCTTCATGAATTCGGAAGACATGATTCGTCGCTCTACTGTGCTTCAGAGTGTACTGCCAGCCCCACAATCGCAATGCAGCATTTTTCCGATGCGCGGAATCACTTAACTCCCAGTCTACGCGCAGGGTAAACTACCCGCCGGACTTGCAAGAAAACGAATTGGCGGTAGGATGGAGCATTGCAATACACGGTTTTGCATCTATTTTCGTCCGGTGGCGAAGTGAGGGCGCATGATTCACATTGAAAACATTTCCAACCGCGATCGTGAGTTGCTGAGCGGCCGAAGGGGATTCCTCAAAGGCATGCTCGGAGCCGGCGCGTTTGTCCTGAGCGTTCGGCTGATACCGGAAGGGCTGTTCGGAGCGACCGAGAAAGCTTCCATCTCGGATGCGGCGGCGAAAGGACCGCTGCAGCCGAACGTGTACCTGGCGATTGACACGGACGGAACAGCTTACATCGTGGCGCACCGCTCGGAGATGGGAAGCGGGAGCCGCACGGCGCTGCCGCGCATCGTCGCGGATGAACTGGATGCGGACTGGTCGCGCGTGAAGTTGGTGCAGGCGACTGGCGATGAAAAGTATGGTGACCAGGACACCGACGGGTCGCATTCGGTGCGGAGCTTCTTCGACACTTTGCGGGAGTCCGGCGCGACCGCCCGGCTGATGCTGATTCGGGCGGCAGCCGCGCAGTGGGGCGTGCCCGCAACGGAGTGCACCACAAGTCCGAACATGGTTGTGCACAAAGCGAGCGGGAAGAAATTGGGCTATGGAGAACTCGCCGCAGCGGCGGCAAAATTGGACGTTCCTAAAAAAGAAGACGTAAAGCTCAAGCCGCGAAGCGAGTGGCGCTACATCGGAAAAGGCACGGCGAGCTATGACTTGAAGGACATGTGCACCGGCAAAGCATCGTACGGGCAGGATACGCGCATGGAAGGGATGCTGTACGCGAGCGTGGCTCATCCACCGGTCTTCGGCAGCAGCGTAAAGTCGGTGGATAACACCGCGGCATTAAGCGTCGCAGGCGTGAAGCAGACGGAAACGATTGAAGGGTTCAAGCCACCCGTCGGTTTTCAGGCGCTTGGCGGCGTGGCGGTGCTGGCGGATAACACTTGGGCCGCGATGCAGGGACGGAAAAAACTGAAGATCGAGTGGGAGAAGAGCCCGCACAGCGTCTGGAACTCGGACGCGTACAAGAAGGAGTTGCAGGAGACGGCGCGCAAGCCAGGGAAAGTTGTGCGAGACAGCGGCGATGTAGACGCGGCATTTGCGAAGGGCGGAAAGATTGTCGAGGCGGAATATTACACTCCTTTGTTGGCGCATGCTGCGATGGAGCCGCCGGCGGCGCTGGCGCTCTACCGCGACGGCAAAGCCGAAGTCTGGGCAGCAACGCAAGGCCCACAAGGCGCGCGGGACGCCGTCGCGCAAGCGCTCGGATTGAAGAAGGAAGACGTGACGGTACATGTGACGCTGCTCGGCGGCGCGTTCGGCCGGAAGTCGTTTCCGGATTTTGCCGTCGAAGCAGCAGTGCTCTCGAAAAAAACGGGAAAGCCCGTCAAGGTGGTCTGGAGCAGAGAGGACGACATCAAGTTCGACGCGTACCACTCCGTGGCAGCGATGTATATGAAGGCGGCGCTAGGACCGGATGGATCGCCTACGGCATGGTTACAGCGAACGGTTTTTCCGCCCATCGGTGCGACATTCGACGCCAGCGCGACCTACTCCGCGCCGGACGAACTTGGCTTGGGCTTCACGGATGTCCCATTTGCCTTGGCTAACTTTCGCGCGGAGAACGGACCGGCGGCGCCGCATACGCGGATCGGTTGGTTCCGGTCGGTGGCCAACATCTATCATGCGTTTGGGATTCATTCGTTCGCGGACGAATTGGCACACGCGGCGGGAAGAGATCCGGTCGAGTACTTGCTGCAATTGCTCGGGCCAGACCGCGTCGTGCCGAGGGCCGAGCTCCCGAAAGAATTTCCGAATTATGGCGCGGACTACGGGCAATATCCGATCGATACTTCGAGATTTCGCCGCGTGCTGACGCTCGCTTCGGAGAAGGCCGGCTGGGGAAAGCAGAAGCCGGGCAACGGCTACGGAATCGGCGTCGCGATGCACCGCAGTTTTCTGACCTATGTGGCGACGGTGGTACAAGTGCAAGTCAACGACGCAGGACAAGTGCAAATCAAACGAGTGGACACGGCCCTGGACGCCGGTACGGTCGTAAATCCGGAGATGGTGCGGCAACAGTTTGAAGGCGCCGCGGTGATGGGGACAAGCCTTTCCTACTATGGAGAGATCACCGCGACCAACGGCGTGATTGACCAATCCAATTTCGATACTTTCCAGGTGGCGCGGATGAATAATGCGCCGCGGGAGACCAACGTCTATATCGTTTCGAGCGAAGCGCCACCTGCGGGCATTGGCGAACCGGGGTTGCCGCCGTTTGCACCCGCGCTCTGCAACGCGATTTTTGCCGCGACGGGAAAGCGCATCCGGGAATTGCCTCTGTCCAAAGCAGGCCTTGTCTAGAGCTCTGCCTGGAGGACCAGCATCCTTCCCCTCGGAAGGAGCGGCTGCACGAGGACGCTCTCGGTAACGAGATTCTACGGCGTGACGGTAAGCGCCTTGCCCGTGTAACGCACGACCTTATCTGGCTTGCTTTCCGGCATCACGCCTACACCGTGGTTCTCGCCGACAAAGACAATCTGAAAGCCGCGCTCACCAAGCATCCCCGGAAATTGTCCTTTGCGGTCGGCGATCGTCAAAGTTTGCTTCGCTTCGTCCCAGTGAAACTGAATCGTGGCATACGCGCCCTTTTCGTAGTTGTAATTATCGTTCTCGTCTTCGTAAAGGGTGAAATCACCATTGGCTCCGCGATAGATGCGCAGTTCAATCGGATCTTCCGGCTTCTCGGTGGACCATTCCTTCTCCGGCCCCATCGGAACGATTGAGCCAGCGCGCACAAAAAGCGGGAGCTTCTCCATCGGCGCAGCGGTATCCACTGTGCGTGAGCCTTCCACGGGAGCGCCGGTCCAAAAGTCGAACCACTTCGCCTTCGGCAGGTAAACGCGTCGCGTATTCGCGGCAGGTTCCGTGACGGGATTCACCAGGAAGGCCGGGCCGAACATGAATTGATCCGCAATGGTCGCCGTGCGCGCATCGGTGCGGAAATCCATGACCAAGCCGCGCATAGGCGTATAGCCCTGGCTGGTGGTCATCCAGGCCATGGAATAGATGTATGGCAGCAACCGGTAGCGAAGCGTGTCATAGCTGACCAAGATTTTCTGGGCGTCCGGACCGTAGGACCACAATTCATTCTGGTTCGTGGAACGCGTTCCATGGACTCGCAGCAGCGGATTAAACGCGCCAAACTGAAACCAGCGGATAAACAACTCGCGATACTCCGGATCGTCGGGATTGCCCGATACGAATCCTCCGATGTCCGTCGTCCAATACGGAAGTCCGGAAATCGAATAATTCAGTCCGGCAGGTATTTGTTTCTTGAAAAATGCCCAGTCCGAGTTCACGTCACCCGACCAGACGGCGGCCGCGTTACGCTGTGCACCGGCAAATGCCGAACGCGAAAGAATGAAAACGCGCTTTTTCTCAGAGGCGTTTCTCTGGCCCTGATAGACCGCGCTCGTGGTCATGAGCGGGAACATATTTGCGTACCTCGCGCCATTTCCGAGAAACGTCTTGTTCGTCACCAGAACATTCGTTTCGCGATCCTCTGTTTCCGGCTCGGTGGTATCCAGCCACCAGGCGTCCACGCCAATCTGGAAAAGCGCCTGGTCCATCAAATTCCAGTAATACTTTCGCGCCTCGGGATTGAACGCGTCGTACAGACCCATCTGAGCCGGATGAAAAGCGCCAACTCTGGTCTTATCAATGAAGAAGCCGCGCTTGTCCATATCCTCGTAGGTTCTTGTGCCGGGACGGAAGTAGGGCCAGAAGGAAATCATCAAGTGAAAATTGTTTTTGTGGAGATCCTCCACCATCCCCGGGGGGTCGGGATAGCGCGCTTTGTCGAAGACCGGTTCACCCATGGTGTACCACCAGAACCAGTCCTGCACGATGTTGTCCGCGGGGATGTGCAGTTGCCGGTATTTATGGGCGACGCCGAGCAGTTCATTCTGAGTGTTGTATTTGTTCTTGCATTGCCAGAAACCGTAAGCCCATTTGCCGAACATCGGCGGCGCACCAGTGAGCTCCCGGTATCCACCGATGATTTTGTCGAACTCAGGACCATAGAGAAAGTAGTAGTCGACGACGTCGGCCACTTCGGAGCTCAAATAAAGCGCATTCAGAAAGCGATTGTTGAAGCGGCTGCGCGACGCGTTGTTCCAGAAGATTCCATAGCCGTTGCTCGATAGTACGAAAGGAATGCTGATGTTGGTGTTGTCCTGGGAGATGTCCACGGCTTCGCCCCGGTAATTCCAAACACCAGCCTGGTGCTGTCCGAGCCCGTAAAAGGACTCATAGGAGCCCCAAAGTTTCGAGTACAGCTCCGCGTGATAGGTCTGCTCGCCGTTCACCACCACGGGAGTCATACTGACTTCATTCTGCTCGAACAAGTTCTTCCCGGCCGAATCCTGGAACGTAACACTACTGTCCTTGCGCGCAATGACGGCTTTGAGTTGCGACGTGCTCAGTACGATGGCGTCTTCGGTAGTCTGCAATTCCCACTTGGTTGCCAGCCAACTGTCCTTGATCACCACAAATTCCGGACGAGATGGAATTGTCGCAGTAGGCGAATGGCGCACGCGAATGATAAAGTCCGTGCAAACTTGCAGCTTCAGCGCTCCGTTTTGCAGCGTCAATAGCACTCCGTCGGATTCGCGTTGCACAGAAAGGACTGGGTTCAGCGGATTCCATTGCGCGCGGACCGTACCCGTAACGCAAAACCACAGGAGAGCAACCGGCGCAACCTGGCTCCAGAACCGCCTCATTCGTCTGCGCTTCGACGCCGCTCGAAAACTCTTTGTCATAACTTAGCTCCGACTTTTTTTCTCTGCACAGGTTGAGACGGAAGGTGGCCCAACATCAGGATTGCCCCGCCGACGCGCGAACCAAGAATGATCGAATACGACTGCGGTTCTCACTGGGCGGTGATTGTGTACCAGGCTATCCGTTGGAATCAAGCTGGATGACCAGTTGAGTTCTGTTAATGACTCTTGGAATCGTTCGGGTATAGGATGGCTCCATTTCCCATGGAGGCCGAAATGGCAAAAAAGAGTAGACTCACGAAAGTAGCGGTGAGAATCGGGACCGCGATGGGCAGAGCGGATCGCGGCGTTCAAAAAGTTGCAAAAGCGGGCTCGCTGGCGAAAAAGGAGCTCGACGATATATCGAAACAAGTCGACGCCCTCAAGCGCCAATTGCAGAAAACCGCGAAGCGCTTGAGGCGCGCCCTCAGTTAAATTCGAGTCCCAATCCTTTGTCCAAGAGCGACGTTTGTCCCCGCGCCTTGCGCGGACTGACTCACCTGTTTGCGGTCCTTCCGTCTGTTCCCGCGAAGTGCAAAACTTCAACCTCGGGAGACTCATCGTGCCACGGAGCAAGTCGTCCGACACTCCTATTCCTCCTATCCACTGGCAAGGTCAAACACGTCAACTAACAGAATCTCGCGCATTCGATGTCGCGCCGCGACTCTCAACTGTTTCGCCGGAAAGCTCGGCTTCCAAGGCATTAAGAATT
>WNEZ01003119.1_pt1 | contig 18305 bp, 12 predicted proteins | sample 5400521 | NCBI WGS metagenome assembly WNEZ01 (sample SAMN13153339, study PRJNA577476) | soil metagenome | isolation source: 120 cm saprolite under Douglas fir tree site 2 hole 1 replicate 1 | place: USA:California | collected 2015-04-18
AGGAGATGCTGCCATTGTTTCCTCGTGACGATGATGCCGATGGCCGCAAATAGAAAGAGAGGGATGGGAGTGATTTGCATCATCGTCCAGACGACCTGTGATGCTGGCCGATCGGGGAATTCGCGAACGGGGAGGCCCTCCTCCGAGGTGTACGGTCGCCACATATTGATGAAATGCAGGCCAATCAGGTAGGGCATGGATGACAGGTGCCCGCGTATCCAGGTGGGAGTATAGGAAATGTTGCGTGCCTCCAGCGGCTCGACCCTGGCAGGCCCAACCCACAGCCCCCGGTCTGGAGCGCTGAACAGCGCGGTATCGTTGTAAGCGCCGGTGAGGAGGATGCCGCTATCAGTGGATACAAAGATGAACTGGTGAGATATACGGTAGTTCCGTAGTGTCCAGGGAGCGATCAAGCCGAAGGTAAGAAGCATGATGACGAGAACGCTCGTGGTTGCCTGTCGCCAGGAGAAGATTTTCGCGCGTGCTATGATAACAGCCCAGGCGACCACCAGGAGAAGAACCAATGAACCATTTGGACGCGTCAGCGACACACATACGAGAGCCACGCCACTCACCACTATCCAGCCCGCCTGAGCGGTGCGCTGCAGCCTGTAGAGGCTGTAACAGAAGGCCGTGAGGCAGAAAGTGAAAAGGGACTCGGTGTACAGCCAACCGTCATAGATGAATAATCCAGGGTACACTATGGCAATGATTCCCGCCAGGAGAGCCACGCGCTTGCTAAAAATATCCCTCGCGAACAGATAGACGATAACGCAGGTAGCCGCACCGGTGAAGCAGAAAAAGAGACGTGGATAGAAGTTCTCGGGCCCCATAATGCTATAGATAGCCGCGATGATATACGGCCAGAGCGGCGGGCGATCCACTGACTGGATATGTGGCTTCAGGCAGTAACAATGCTCTTTGATCAGGTTCAATGCAATATCGTTATACTGGTGAGCATCATATTCTGGAATGTAGCCATGTGCAACTGTAATGTTATAGATGATGCGCACAAGGAGTGCGAAAAGAAAAACAGCAGCCACAGGCATATATTTCTTGATACCGCTCATCGTTCTGCTTTCTCACCTACACTGGCATTGTTCCGCTTTGGTGCAACTCTTCTGAGGAAATCATTGCGCCAAAGCACCGGTCAGGTACCAGGTTTAATGAACTTCATGCCATCCTTCTGGTAGCCCTAGCCTATCAGTTCCTCCATCTCCGCCAAGTGCCTATCGAACAGCTGCAACGCCTGGCGGACTGGCTCCGGCGAAGTCATATCCACCCCGGCTTTTTTGAGCAGTTCGATGCTATACTCAGACGAGCCCGAGCTAAGGAACTTCAAGTAGCGCTCGACCGCAGGCTTCCCCTCTCGCAATATTTGCTGCACCAGCGCTGATGAAGCAGAGATACCCGTAGCATACTGGTATACATAGAAGTTGTAGTAAAAATGAGGAACACGCGCCCACTCGATATCGATCAGCTCGTCAAGAACCGCCTCTGCGCCATAGTATTTTTCGTTCAACTCGTGATACACCGCGCTCAGCCTATCAGCAGTCAGCGGCTCGCCCTGCTCGGCCTGGCCATGCACCAGCTGCTCAAACTCCGCAAACATCGTCTGCCGGAAAAGTGTGCCCCGCAGGTCTTCCAACGAATGATTGAGAATCGCCAGGCGCACGGCGGGATCAGCATTCGTCCTCAACAGGTATTCAGTCAGCAGGCCCTCGTTCAACGTCGAAGCAACCTCGGCCACAAAGATGGTATAGTCACCGTACTGAAATGGCTGGTGGCTACGAGTAAAGTAAGAGTGCATTGAATGCCCCAGCTCGTGCGCCAGGGTGTACATGCTGTCTCGCTTGTTTTGATAGTTCAGCAGGATAAATGGACGCGTCGCATATCCACCCCCGCTATATGCTCCACCACGTTTCCCAGGCGTCTCGTAAACATCGATCCATCGCTCTTTAAACGCCCGACTGAGGACTTCACCATAGTTCTTACCCAAAGGCGCAAGCGCAGCCAGTATGATCTCACGCGCATCCTCGTAACCTATGTCATCAGCTGTCTCTTTCACAATCGGCACATAAAGATCGTACATATGCAGCTCATCGAGTTGCAGCAGGCGCTTGCGCAACTTCATATAACGATTGAGCAGGTAAATATGCTCACCGACCGTCTCAACCAGGTTGTCATAGACGCTGACCGGGATATTGTACTGCGCAAGCGCCCGTTCGCGGCTAGAAGCATATCCACGTTGCCTCGTGTAAAAGATATTCCCCTTCACCTGGGCAGCGAGTGTCGCTGCAATCGTGTTGCGCTGCTTGAGGAACGCCGTGTGCATACCCTCAAAAGCTTCTTTACGCACGCGGCGATCGGTGCTGCGAGTATAGACCAGGTAGTTGCCTTTCGTCAGGAGAACCTCTTCGCCCTCCTCATTGTTAATCAAAGGAAGCTTCAGGTCGGCGTTCTCAATCATCGAGAAAATGGCATCCGGCACGCCGGCAATCTCTTCCGCTGCAGCCAGTACCGCCTCCACCTCGGCAGAACGCACATGCGGTCGTTTGCGATTCAAATCATGCAACTGTTGCCTATAGAGATCCAGTCCAGTAGTCTCTTGCACAAACCTGTCAAGCGTGGTTTCCGGTAATGCCAGGATTTCTGGCTCGATGTAAGAAGCTACAGTTGAAGCATAAACAACCAGTTGCATCGCACGGTCGTACATCCCCTGGTATTTACTGTTTGTGGTATCCTCGTCCTTGCGCATAGAAGCATAGACAAAAAGGCTTTCTAGCTTCTCAAACAATTCGTCACGCTTCTGTAAAACCTCCAGTAACGCCTGCCCACTTTGAGCAAGCGTCCCCTTCAGTGCCTCCAGTTCCGGCAAACGATGCTGGAGTGTCTTGTGACTGTCTTCCCAGTCTCCATCACCTGGAAATATACTCTCCAGGTCCCATGTATATTCATGCGGTATATCGCCGCGCTTCATCAATGTCTGCAATTGAGTGGTCTGCCTTTCAAAGAATGTAACGAACCAGGGACTATATGGTACGGGTTAGCTTTCCTCAATGTGTTAATGCCCTTGCTTGTCAAGCAGCAAATCATCCCTATGCCCCCACCTCCCCAGAAAGCGGTAGAAATTTCTTTTCGTCAACCGCGTTCGCTCAGCATCAGAAAGATTTGTATCTTGCATCAGAGGATGGCTTATCAATGGCAAATTGGGTGTAAGCACCGCTTGAGCGCCGCTATCGCGTACTGCAAAGCTAAAATCGATATCCATGTAGGACGGGAAGCGATAGCGCTCATCAAACAAACCAACCTTTTTCAATAACCCGCGCCTGAAAGCCATACACAATCCGTCCACAACCTCGACTTCCAGGGTCGTACACTCATCAAAATGTCGCAGGTCTTCCGTGAGCAATCCCCGGACGCCGGTAATACCCACGCTGCGATTCGCGAGAACCTGCGCCAGCGGCGTGAACACGTCGCCTGTCAGCTCGACACTGCCATCGAGCAGCAGTACATATCTTCCCCTACTTCGCCTTAAGCCGGTATTGCGCGCCTCCGCTACGCCCAGCGGGCGCGACGTACGCAACACATGCAGGCGCGGATCCTTACGTTGTAGCTCCCCATCCAGCGATCTATTTTCAACTACTATGACCTCGATATCGCTGCTCTCACCGAAACGCAAAACGCTCTCAAGGCAGCGATTCGCCTCCTCGGAGCTTGTATTTGCCTCCTCAATTTGCCGCTTCAGAGCGTCGGCTCGATCATATTTACCTTTTCTTCGTAGCTCGTCACGCTCATGTGAGAGCGCCAGTATATCTGCGGGGATTCCGGGGCGCGAAGGTTGTATAGTCATTTTCTTATCCTTCTTTTCGATATTCTACACTTAATTGCTTTGCTACCAACCCATCGCCAGTCCATCACAACGAGGGTCGGCAGCTCCCTCAAAAATATAGCTGGAAGGATCGATAACAATTGCTTGCGCGTGGCCCATCCCATCATCCCACGGCCCGACCACGTTCGTACGGTGCCCTAGTATATCAAGCAGCAAAGGCACACCGCTGGGAAAACGCCTCTCCAGCATCACCAACTCCTCAAGATCGCGGTCCAGGTGCCCATCCACACCCCGCTGCCCCTGCATGATCTCCTGCCTGCCTCGCACTGGATTTACGCGCACAAGCCCGCTGCGCCAGCGTGGTGCAGCAATCGCCTGCTGCGCATTCATGCCAAAATCGAGCATCGCCGTGAGCAGTTGCACGTGAATCTGCGGCTGTGCATCTCCACCCATCGATCCCAATGCCATGTAGGGCGCACCCTCGCGCAAGACCATCGCCGGAGTCAGCGTATGCATGGTACGTTTGCCTGGCTGCAAGTAGTTCACATGGCGCGGGTCAAGCGAGAAGTACGCCCCCCGGTTCTGCAGCATCATTCCGGTGTCCCCTCCAACAACGCCGCTTCCGAAGCCAAAGTAGAGACTTTGGATCAGTGAGACGACATTACCCTCTCCATCTGCCACACACAAATACATGGTATCGCCGTCTTTCTCAAGCCCTGCCGCAACGCCCCTTGCCGCCTTCTGGAGGTTTATCCTTGCGCGTTGCTGCACGGCATATTCCTTACTGAGAAGCTGCTCCAACGGCACATCAACAAAATCGGGATCAGAAACGTAACGATCCCTATCGGCAAAAGCCAGTTTCTTCGCTTCAAGCAAGATGTGCAGGCATTCGGCAGACTGATAGCCCAGCGACTTCAGATCGTATCCCTCGATGATATTCAACATCTCCAGGGCCGCAACGCCCTGCGAGTTAGGAGGAAATTCGTAAACATCGTATCCACGGTAGTTTGTCGAGATAGGCTCTACCCAATCGGAGTGGTGCCGCTGCATGTCCTCCAGGCTGAGCACGCCACCAACCCGTTGCACGTAATCCGTGATCGTGCGAGCTATCGGGCCGCGGTAAAATGCATCGCGCCCTTCCCTCGCCAGCTGCCGGTAAGTACGTGCCAGGTGAGGTTGGCGTAAAACCTCTCCCGTGCGTGGCGCTCGATCGTCTGGTAGGTAGACGCCAGCGCTACTTTCCCATCGTTTCAATACCGGTTCAGCCGCCTGGCTCAGCCAGCCACTCAATTTGCTCGTGACCGGCATACCCTCCTCGGCATACCCGATAGCCGGAGCAAAAATCGACTCCGCAGCCAGTGTCCCAAAGCGCTCCAGTGCCTCAAACCAGCCATCGACCGCTCCAGGCACAGTAATCGTAAGCGGGCCTCGTTCTGGTATCCGCTCCAGGCCTTGCGCAGCAAATAACTCAGGCGTCATACCCTGGGGAGCGCGACCACTGCCATTCAGCGCATACAGCCTTTGCGTCTTCGCATCCCAGATCAGCATGAACACATCCCCGCCTGCCGAACAGGTGGATGGGTACACCACGGTCATAGTAGCATTCGCGGCAATAGCCGCATCTATCGCATTTCCACCCTGCCTGAGAATATGTACACCCGCCTGGGTAGCAAGATAGTGCGCGCAGGCAACCATACCACGGGAGGCAAAAACAGGCTGTTCGGAGAGCATAGCGGGAAACTCCGTTTCCTTATCAGGGGCACCAACGATTATGCACTTTGATGAATTCATCCAGCCATCCGTAGGGGCCGATTATGCACATTGACAAATTAGCCAGGGTATCGTAAACGGTGACGGTACACCTGTAGGTGCCGATTTATCGCGCACACCGCCGATGTATCGGCCCACGGCAAACCCACCACGTACCCCCATTAATTTGTTAAAACTCATTATCGGACCTTGGTGGATGTTCCCATATCCTGATGAAAAAGCATTATCAGTTGCGCATTACGGATATTATAACACGAAAAAAGAAGGCGTGAGACCCTACCCCTTCTTCTCTAAACTCTCCGCCAGTTCCTTCACCCGCTGCACGGAATCTTTGTGGCAGATAACCGTCTTATCGTCCATCTCAACCACCACCATATCCTCTATACCAATCGTGAAAACCTGTCGCGACGTATTATTGTACACAAAGATATTCTGACTTCCCAATCCCTGGTGGTGTCCGACATAGCGTACCATTTGCTCATCGGCAGGGAAAAGCGATCCATACTGCTCCCAGTTGCCCACGTCATTCCAGCCAATATCAACCGGAATCACAACGAGATTTTTTGTCTTTTCAAGCACACCATAATCAATAGAGATAGTTGGCAGCGTCGGCCACAGTTCATCGAGCATTGCGCGTTCTCGTGCTGTCCCCATAGCATCGACAATCATCTCTATTTTTCGTGCCAATTCGGGCAGGTACATGCGCAGTTCAGCCAGAATCGTCTCTACCTTCCAGATGAACATACCGCTATTCCATACATAGTGACCATCCTGTAAGTAAGCCTGCGCCGTCGCAACATCCGGTTTCTCCACAAATCGCTCGCCATAATATGCCTGGTGATCAAACCCCTCTGTGAGCGGAGCAGCGTAGCGTATATACCCGTACCCGGTCTCAGGAGCAGTAGGCTTGATGCCCAGCGTCACAAGATATCCCTGTTCGGCCAACTTGCCGGCCAGCCGGAGCGCCTGGTTGAATGCATCAATCCTGGTAATCACATGGTCAGCAGTCAACACCGCCATGACCGCCTGCGGGTCCTGCCGCGCGATGCTTGCAGCAGCCCAGCCGACCGCCGCTGACGTATTGCGCCCCACCGGCTCACCAAGAATATGTTGCACAGGCACCGAAGGCACATGTTCATGTACCAGTTCAGCCATAACGCGGCCTGTTACCACCCACGTCCGTTCGGGCGCATACAGCGTCTCAATTCGCGCCAGGGACTCCTGGATCAAACTCCTTCCATTAGGCAGCGGCAAAAATTGCTTTGGGAAACTCGTCGTGCTGAGCGGCCACAGCCGTGTGCCACTCCCACCCGCCAGGATAACCGCGTTGAAATGATCCATACCTACATCAACTGCCTTTCAAAACATATCTCTTAGCTGTCATCCTGAGCGCAGCGAAGGATCTCTGTGTCCGGCGAGCCAGCCCCTTCGCTGAGTTTACCCTGAGCGAAGCGAATGGGCTCAGGGTGACAGGCAGTATCTCCAAATATCTGCATGGATTGTAGCGGGGTTGACCCGTGGTGTCAAATGCTCTTATCCTACGCCCACACCTTTGCATTGCTATACGCCACCTCGGTCGTCGCATCGCTGCCCTCTCCATATACCCCTATCATTCCATGACTTGAGGTAGAGTTGCTATCGCTGACCGGGCCTGCAACATGCTGGTCATTTACATAGAGATCAAAGCTGTTGCCGCCAGCCACAATCGCAATCGTATTAGCCTGATTCAGGCCAACATGAAACCCCGGTACACCCTGCAAACCTTGTGCTAAAGTGTGGGTACAGTCATTACCCGCACACGCATTAAACTCATACCTGCCACTTTCAAAAATCTCAAAGTAGTAGTAATTATTCCCACTACTCCTGATAACCAGGCCTCCCCCGTCATAATTCTGGCCTGCTCTCACGAACATCATTTGCACCTGGTATGTGAAATTGCTGAAATCAGTGGCAGCGGCATAACATGCACCTTTACTATGCAGCGCGTCAATCACGTGATATGTACCGTTTACGAACAGGCAGGACACCCCGGTTGTGCCGCCATTAAACATCTGCCATTGGTGTCCACTGCTGTCACCGTTCAACTGGTCATTCAGCGCCAGCGACCCGGTATAGGGAGGGTAAGGATTTGAGTTTGGAGTAATCACTCTCGCCGTAGCACTGGCCCTGGCTGTCGCAGTGGCACCATTACGAGCCTGGGCTGTAGCTGTATGCAATACATTGGCCTCAGCGGTGGCTGTTAGGTTAGCTTCCGATCCTGGAGCGGCGTGACGCCCACCGGCAAAATAGAACAAACCAGCGCTGCCGGCCACTATCAGCAATACCAGCGCTGCCAACAATATGACACCGGACAATTTTCGGAATTGAAATTCTCGGAATTGAAATGTTCGGAATTGATCAGTAACTGTTAGTACACCACGATCTCCCATCCTCCCAGCTTCACTGGTTGCAGGCCCGGCTGCAAGCGGGGAAGCACCGGCTGGCTTGCTTCCATCAGGGTTAGCAGCTATCAGCGCATCATCACGCACGAAAATTCTATCCTTATTGGCTTTTTCACCTGTAGTCATGGCCGTAGAATCGCCCTGCGCAATCGCTCCCTCGCTACTCGCAACTGGTGCAGGGCTAGTTGCCGCGCGCGCGATTGACAGGGTCAAATGTACCCTGCCTGCCGAAGCGCCGGTGCTTGCTTCGCTCTGATCCTTTACGCTGACAATCTGCCCCTCGCGCACACCTGCAGGTATCCTGATACGCACCTGTCTTCCACTTGGAAGTCTCAACGTGCGACTTGTACCTGTTCGTGCCTCTTCCTCGTTGATAACCAGTCTACCGTAGGAGACACCACCGCCGGTTGTGCTTGTTGCTTTAACCAATCTTGATAGATCGGGACTCGAAATGCCCACAGCGATTGAGGGATCAACACTGCGCAGCGCCTGTCGAAAGGCAAAGGCAAAAGCAAGGATAGAGGGAAACCGTCCCTCGGATCTCTTTGCCAGCCCCCGCAAAATCACAGCATCAATCGAAGCCGAGAGATGCCGGTTCAAGAGGCTGGGTGCCAGTGGCAGTGTATTGACGTGCGCATACATCAATTGCATAGGACTTCCCTGAAAAGGAGGACGACCTGTTAGTAGCCCGTAAACCATCACTGCCAGCGCGTATTGATCGGTTGCAGGAACAGGATGTCCCTCCCATTGCTCAGGAGCCATATAGGTTGGAGTGCCGCGAATGCTCAGGCTTGTGCTGGAAATAAACATGCTGAGTTTTGCAATGCCAAAGTCTGCCAGCAACAAATCAAATCGCTTCGGATTGTCCCTTCTGATGCGTATCAGGAAATTGGAAGGTTTAACATCCTGGTGCACAACCTGGTGGTCATGCGCATAGTGGAGCGCTGCCGCCGCCTGCTGCACTATCTGCTCAACACCTTGTAGTGAGAGGCTGGCAACGCCGACCTTTTGCAGCCAGTTAGCCAGGGAGCCTTCCTCCCGATACGGCATAACCAGGTACGTCAGCATTGCCCCATTTACACTCTGCTCACCATAGTCATAGAGGGGTAAAATACCTGGATGATCGAGCAGTGCAATCGCTTTGGCTTCGCTTTGAAACAGGTGCATGGCCTCCTTTGAGCTCTCATACGTTGTTAACTCGGTTCGCACCACCTTGATTGCCACCTGCCGGTTAACGCTCGTGTCTTCTGCAAGGTAGACTTCGCCCATCCCCCCACTACCAATCAATCGTAGGAGGCGATAGCTACCAAGTTGCTGTCCTTGAAGTGACATACCTTCACCTCGCTCGTTCTGATTCAGAGAATTCCCCTTGTCCCTGTTAAAGCGACCCTAGTATAGCACAACACATAATCATATTTCCTAAAGTAGGAGTTCTGTCGCTCCACCCAGAATCTCAGGCTAGTAGTGATCCCCTCTCGCGTAGCGGCAGAGGCGGTAATATAGTTTTCTCCTCATGAAGAAACTCGTCCTACAGGGCTTGTCATCTCTATTTCTCTATGGTATTGTGTGCATAACTACGTGACAGGAACAATCACACCAGCATCGCGCGCCGCAAGTCAGACGTGTTGCCGTTTTGCAAGAGGCGTAAAAGAAGTTATTCGTAGAAGCGGGGAACAGGTCTTCATTCACCTGTTTCCCCTGATGAGGTGAACACCGTGCAGCTCGTTGAGCAACATTGCATCAGGAAGAGTGATCCGCGCTATGTGATCATCGATGAAGCGGCATTCAAGTCCAAGAACCTGTACAATGCGGCACTCTACGAGATGCGGCAAGCGTTTATCCATCACGGCATCTCTCTGTCCTACGAAGAGATGGATAAACGCATGCAGTCTCATGAGGCATACAAAGCCCTTCCAGCGAAGGTGTCACAGCAGGTGCTCAAGCAATTGGCTGAAGCATGGAAAGCGTTCCGTGAGGCAAAGGCGGCCTACGAAGAAGACCCGTCCAAGTTCACCGGACGGCCACGACTGCCCAAGTACAAGCACAAAACGGAAGGGCGTAACATCCTTATGTACACCATTCAGGCCATCAGCCGGGGCAAGAAGGGCTTGAAACGCGGGATTATCAAACCTTCGATGTTGCCCATCGAGGTGAAAACCCAACAAAACCCAAAGCAGATCGATCAAGTACGCATCATCCCTCGTAACGGCCATTACGTGGTAGAAGTGATTTACAGCAAAGCACCCGTCCAGGCACAAGTAGACCCCGCTTTCTGCGTTGCCATTGATCTTGGCGTCACGAATGTAGCGGCGATAACAGCAAACCGAGAGGGCTTTATTCCTCGATTGGTTAACGGTCGAACGCTCAAAGCCATGAACCAGTGGTACAACAAGCGCATGAAAGAACTCAAGCTGTGCCTTCCCAAAGCGGAGCGCGAGCGCGTCACCAGGCAGATGGAGCGGATTACCAACACGCGTAACCGGCAAGTGAACCACTACCTGCACGCTGCCAGCAAGCGCATGATTGACTTTCTGATAAAGCAAGGGGTAGGAACGATCATTGTTGGAAAGAATCCGCTCTGGAAGCAAGAGGCTGGCATGGGCAAGCGGAACAATCAGAACTTTGTCAGCATTCCTCATGCAAAGTTCATTGACATGCTCACCTACAAAGCGGCGTTAGTAGGCATCCAGGTTGAGGTGCAAGAAGAGAGCTACACGTCAAAAGCCAGCTTTCTTGATCTGGACCCAATCCCGACTTACAAGCCGCATGATGACACGGAGTACACGTTTAGCGGGAAGCGGATTGGACGGAGAAACCGTTTGTATCGCACAAAAGATGGACAAATCATTTGTGCTGATGTGAACGGTTCTTACAATATCTTACGGAAATGTAAGCCTGATGCGTTTGCTCATGTGGATGCAAAGGGAATAGCGGCCTATGTAGTTCAGCCCTTACGGTTAGCAATAACCGTCTAAATCCAACAAGAAGTGCGGTGTCTATACAACGCCATACTTTTTGGAACTATGCTTTGTCAATCGTATAGATGTGCTGGCACAGTGCTGGCACAGCGAACTCGTCTGGTCACTTGTATTCTGTAGAGTGCGGATTTATCCAGCACGTGGGCGAGGGTGGTGAGGAGCGGAGGGGAGGGCCTTTATGGTCGCCCGGTTCATATGGCGCCCCTGGCGGGCACCAGGCATTTTGAGCGAAACATTGGGAAAAGAAGGGCAACAACCACCCCTGCCCCAGCAGGGTTCAGCAGGACAACCACAACAACCATACTATGGCTGGCAATACGACCAGGATCATCCCGGTCCAGTGGCACAGCAACCACCCGTTGTACCTCCGCAGCCTGTACCTCCTCCCATGCCACAATACCAGGCTCCAGGGCCACAATTACCCCCACAGTACCAGCAGCCAGTCCAGGATATGGGCAATTCACTGGGCTACGGGCAAGGCATGGAATACCAGTACTACAATGCGCCTCAACCCTCCCAGCCTATGGCGCAGCTGCGACAAGCACGCCTGCAACAACTGCGCGAGGAGCGCATGCGTCGTCAACAACAGCGTATGCAGCCAGCTAAGTCAGGTATTGCAAGCCTCATTCAACGCAAACTAGCAAGGCAATCCGCTGATGCTCTACCTCCATCGACCACCAGGCCCCCCTGGGGTCAGGGAACATCACAACCCCAGGTCCCGGCACAACTATCACCTGGAACACCGGCGCCGGCTGAATCATCGCCTGTACCTCCATCCAGGGTACCCCCGATCTTTCAACGCAGTCCATCCGGCCCGTTTATTGGAGCGAAGGTGCACCTGCAATCCGCCGCTGAACCCGCCCGTGACACAGGCATGTTACAAAAGGCGCGTATCGGCCAGGCGTCTCTCATTCTCTCAAGCGCATTCATCGCCAGCCGCGTACTCGGCCTGCTCCGCACCACGATGTTCGCCTACATTTTCGGTGCAACCAGTACCTCCGATGCCTATTACCAGGCGTTTCTTGTACCCGACCTCATCTTCACCATCGTCGCTGGCGGAGCGCTCAGTTCGGCCTTCATCCCCGTCTTCACGCACTACATGGTAGGTGAGCGAGACGAAAAAACCGCCTGGCATGTTGCCAACGCTGCGCTTAACCTTGCCGTTGTCATCATGATCGGCCTGGCCCTGCTCGCCATTATCCTCGCCCCGTGGATCGTGCCGCTCTACAACCCCGGCCTGAGCCAGAACAATCCACAGGAACTCGCCCTGATTATCTCGCTCTCCCGCATCATGTTCCTGCAATCCATCATCCTTGGCGCGGGCGTCATTATCAACTCCATCCTCAACGCTAAACAGAATTTCCTCTTGCCCGCTGTCGGCACAGTCCTCTATAACGTAGGCTTAATCATCGGGCTTCTCCCGGGCTTCTTTCTCGTAGCACACCGCACACATACAACCGAAACCACCGCCATCTATTTCGCCACTATCGGGGTCGTAGTGGGAGCGATCTTGCAGGTAGCCGTTCAGATACCCGGCGTCATTAAAGTTGGTTTGCGCTACTCATTTACCCTCGACCGGCACCACCCCGGCGTCATCCAAATCGGTCGCCAGATGGTACCGCGCGTCATCAACGCCAGTATGCTCTTCTTCTCGACTTTCGTAGATCGCGGCCTTATTCTTCTCCTCGCTGGAGCAGTTGGTCAAGCAGCAGTGAACGGCCTCATCACCCAGTACTACCAGGCATTCCAACTGGTACTGCTGCCGCTCGGCATCTTTGGTATGGCCATCTCCACCGCAGCCTTCCCGACAATGTCTGAAAACGTCACCAGGGGGCGCATGGACCGCGTGCGTAATATCATCCAGGACACCTTGCGCAGTATCCTCTTCATGTCCATACCCTCCAGTGTGGGGCTAATCGTACTCGGCCTGCCCATCATACAGGTATTACTCCAACATGGTGCATTCACTCTGGACAATGCTATAAGTACGGCGATTCCGCTTGCATTCTTCGCCGTTGGCCTGACGGGCCTGGCCTCGGTGGAGATACTCACACGCTCATTCTATGCCCTCCGGGATAGCAAAACACCTGTGACTGTGAGCATAAGCCAGTTCATCTTGAAGATTGCCCTGAGCCTCCTGCTGATCAACGCGGCGGGTTGGGGCTTACAATGGGGCCTGGGCGGATTGGCCCTCTCCACTTCCATAGCGGGACTGCTCGAAGCCTTTGCCCTGCTGTGGCTGCTGCAAGAACGCATCGAAGGACTTGAACTTCGTAATCTCGCCCTCTTTTCTGCGCGCGTTCTGCTGGCTTCGCTGGCAATGGGTCTTGGTCTGCTGATTGTCCGTTTCGTGCTCGATCACATCCTGGTGACCACACAAGCTCAATCCCTGGGATTCGGTGGCACTCTCGCTGCCATTATTAAGCTGCTCATCGAACTGGCCGTTGGCCTTTTCATCTACATCCGCGTCACGCGCCTGCTGGGCATCGAAGAATTCTGGAACCAGGGACCCGTCAAGCGCTTACTCGAACGCTTCAAACTCTCCTGGCTGTAGGATACTCCTATGAAAATAGGGGTGGGGCAAATCATTTTCATGGGCGCTGGTGCGCGCCAGCGCATGAATTACTGCTGGCGAATCCAAAGGGCGACCGCAAGGGTCCCCGCTTCGGCCTCACCCTCTGCTCCCTCTCCACGCAGTGGAGAGGGCTGGGGTGAGGCCGCCGCCCTTACAAAGAGACGGAAAGATTTCGCCAGCAGTATCCTGTAGCATCAGTTACCCCGCTTATCTTTTAAAACAGGCATATCCCGCATACCAGGCACCCTGAACACCATGCGCACAGAGCCGAAATGCAGCACATCACCGTGCTGCAACAACTCCGCCTTCAAAGGAGTGAGCGTCAATTCGCCCAGGCGCGTCTTGTTGCGGCTCTTCAGATCTTCGATATAGAAGAAAGTCTTTTCGAAATGGATGCGCGCATGCTGGCGTGAAACGGTCATATGTGGATCAACCGGCGTAAGATCGATCTCGGGAGTCAATCCTCGCTTGGGGTCTACTCGTCCCACAATCACATAGTGCTCTTTAATCGCAAACCGCCGCGTCTCCTCGCCTTCCTTTTCATAATACAGGTAGGCGTTCACCCCCTCCTCCTCAGGTACCGCCGGATTGCGTTTCACCGTCAACTCACCCCCGGCAAATGTACCCTCTAATGCGAGAGCATCCCTACCAGGAAGCGACTCCATTCCCTTTGTCAAACCGGCGCTTTTCACAGCGGGTAATGCGCTGGCAGGAGGTGTCTGCGGGGCAACACCTGCCACACGCAGTTCATCACTTACATGCCTGGGACGAATCGCCAGCGTTTCCAGCGCTTTCAGTAACTCCGCAGCGTTTGGGAACCGTTGGGCAGGGTTCTTCGCCAGCGCGCGGTCCACCAGGTCTTGCAAAACTTGAGGAGTATCATGCCTGAACTGCACCATACGCGGGACCGGGCCGGTGCTTTGCAGTATACCCGTCTCAGCAGGATTTCTCCCGACAAAAGGAACTCGACCCGTCACCAGCTCAAACAACAGCAGCCCCAACTGGTAGACATCGCTCCAGGGCCCTATCTGTCCATTTTGAATTAATTCTGGCGGCACATAACGCGGATCAAGATACCCGATATCATCACCGCGCTGGCTATCCACATAGCCCATTCGCCTGAGCAACAGGCGTAAGCCCACATCATCGAGTTGCACGCGATCCGTAACCCCCACCATATCCACGGTGATCAGTTGGGGGCGCATATCGGTATCCACCACCCCTTGCGCTTGCAACGCCACCACCCCTCGCGCCATTTGCCGCGCAAAGTCAACCGCCCGCCGCAAATCGATATTCTCGTTGTCTAACACATGCCGCAGCGCAACGCCCCTTGGGGGGTCGGTCGCGATGTAAGCGCGAGAACCATCAATACCCCAGTCATAAACATGGATTACATGCAAGGACTTCACCAGGCGCCGCCTCTCGAGGGGGTCGAGCAGCCGCTGCGCAGTCTCGGCATCGATCATTGGAGGCAACTCCAGCACCAGCAGCCCCACCACGTCGCTTGTGTTGCGATTGTACGCGCTATACACGGTAAGCATCGGGCCGGTGGTAATCACCTGGCCCACTTGATAGACACCGCCAATCAGTCGAGGGTTTCTTCGCGCTTCTTCTAGCATAGACTGGCCCCTCATCGCCGCTTAAAGCAGCAAGCATCAATTGTACAGTTGCTGCTTGATATAGTCCTTTATTAATTGCCAGTTACCATTCTGCGGCAACACCACGCTCTGGCCACCTATATTTCCATTCGTCAAGACATTTGAAAAACTCAATCCCACACGATGCGCGTTATTCAAATCCATCTTCAGAGCGAACATGCCAAGGTCGGCCAGGGACAGGTTTGTGTAGATGGTGCGTTTCAATGCATCCATCGCGCTAAACAGATTAGGCCAGGTATGCCAATTCTTCAACTTCGCCAGCGCAGCTTTCATGATAATCTGCTGGCGCACCGAACGCGCAAAATCGGTTCCTTCCGCCAGGTTGACCGTCACATAACGGGCGCGAGCATACTCGATCGCCGTCTCGCCATTCATGTGCTGTAAGCCCTTAGAAAAGTGTATAACCTTCCAGCCCGCATTAATGCTGGGATCATCATTTATTGGGTAATTGGCGGTAAACGAATCAGGCACATCCACGTCAACCCCGCCAATCGCATTGATAAAGTCGCGGAATCCACTGAAATTGATGGTCATCCAGTAGTTGACCTGCAAACCGGTGACGAGCGAGACCTTCTGCGCCGTGGCAATACCACCGGCGACCGGGTCGGTGTTGTCAGCCCCGGCTGCTGTAGGGTAAACGGCATTGATCTTGGTATAGTTACCCGAATTGGCTGGATTCTGCACCCACAGATCGCGCGGCACAGAGATCAGGGTCGTATGGTGGCTTGAGGGGATCAGACTCATGATGACCATCGAATCGGTCAGGTACGCGCCATCGTGGCCGCTGCCACCATAGCCCAGCATCAGTATGTTCACCCGGCCACTACCCCCCATGTAGCCTGTTTGCGAGCTTAGCGGCGACTGCGTGGAAATGGCGGACCCGAAAGCCAGTACTTTTTGTACCGTAGGAATGGCTATACTAAAAAACACCACCAGCAGCAAAAGCACGACCGCGAAGCTGATCAAACAACCCTTACGTTTATACGCCGGGCGGCGCGGCGGCTTTACTGGTCGCGCCGTACTTGGTCCAGGTCCTCCTATATATATCGGCCCCTGCGGCTGAGCATTGGGGTACGACTGAACGCCCTGTGGTGCAACCCTAGGCGCCTGCTGCTCCGGCGCAGCCACGGGCGCATATTTCACGGTTGGCTCTGCTGCTCCTGGTGAATTCTGATACTGCTGAGGGGATGGAGGCTGATATTGGTATGGTCTGCGAATAGAGCGTCTTTGGGAGTCAGGCACATTCGCGGGGCCGGGGATGCTTCGATTCACTGCGGCATTGCCATTCGCCGCCTGCCGCGATCCCCTGGATAGCCGTCCACATTTGCCACAAAACCTGGCATCCTCAGGTATCTCCGAGCCACAAAATTCACACAAGCTCATAATAATCCCTCTCATTAGAAAACATTTAGAAGAGCTTAGCCATACATAACACAGATCAATTATATCCTATGCATCCACCCCACTATCGCTCAATGTTACAAACGAACTAGCGCCCACGAAGTTGCGTTTTTCACCGCATCACGGCCAGGAGGCTCCCGGCTTTCAGCTATGGGGTTCCTGACTTCTTCGTCCAATCAAGCACCGCTGCCGCATCTTTCCCATGCCGCGTCGCAACGATTTCGGCCATAATCGCCAGGGCCATCTCTTCTGGCGAGGTAGCCCCTATATTCAGTCCGATTGGCCCATGAATACGCCTGATTTGCTCCTCCGCTAATCCCTGCTTTCTCAATCGCTCGTCGCGCTCTTCCTTTGTTTTCCGGCTGCCAACCGCACCCACATAACCCACCTGGTGCGAAAGTACCACCTTCAAAGTAGGCTCGTCGAATTTAGGATCATGTGTCAACACCGCCACCGACGTGGACGGATACAGCTCCATCCTCTCCAGCACTTCATCAGGCCACGCGACGATCAATTCATCAGCATGAGGAAAACGTTCGCGCGTGGCGAAGGCGCTGCGCGCATCAATCACAACCACCCGGTAATTCAGCGTCTTGGCAAAAGTCGTCAGCGGAATGGCAATATGCCCGGCTCCGACAATCACCAGCGTAGGCGGGGGCGGGAAACCCTCTATGAAGACATCAAAAGCCTCTGCTCCCTCCGGCCCCTCAACGGCATAGGTACGTGTCCCCGCGTCTGCACTCCAGATGGCGCGCTCAGCATCTTCAACCACCAGGGCATCAAGCGCCGCGTTGCCCAGTGTGCCGCGCGCACTCTTATCCGGCAATACCAACAGCTTTGCGCCGACATGTTCCTCGCCGCGCACCACCGTCGCCAGCGCCACGCCTTTTTCCTGCTTCAGCCGCTCTTTTAATTCTTCATAGAGATCGCCCATAACACTCTCACCAATCTAACCGTTCAACAAACACATGTATAGTGCCGCCGCACGACAGGCCAATTTTCTCGAAATTCTCCTCTTCGCTGATCCCAAATTCGAGCATCTGCGGCTTCCCCGTTTTAATCACTTCCATCGCGGATTCCACAACCGCTGGCTCGACACACCCACCGCTGACCGAACCCGACAGCTCACCGCGCTCGCTCACCGCCAGCTTCGCACCCGGTCTGCGTGGTGCCGAACCATACATCGTCACTACAGTGGCAACCGCCACACGCTCGCCGCGTTCGCGCCAGCGCTCCATCGTCACTACAGTGGCAACCGCCACACGCTCGCCGCGTTCGCGCCAGCGCTCGATATCAGGCAATACATCAAGCATCAAATTCCTCCTCTTATTGCAAAATCAATTGACCTCTTCGGTAATCCGGTGTATAGTGTTTCCTGTGGAGTAGTGTGGAGCTGGTTGGCTCATCCTCCCTTTCTCGATCCGCTTTGAGGATACTGCAATACCCTGGGCTTGCTCCACTCAGCCACCGCCTTGCGCCGTGCCGCCACACTGCGCACCGGCCGGCTGTCATCAATGGCTCCTAAAAGATTCCCCAGGCTAATCAGACTATCCAGATTATGTACAGGCAAAAAATTATCGATATACGGCAGCGCGGTCTTCATGCCAATCGTCAATGGCCGGTAATCGGGCGACCCCAGTAGTGGATTCA
>WNEZ01010743.1_pt1 | contig 18297 bp, 13 predicted proteins | sample 5400521 | NCBI WGS metagenome assembly WNEZ01 (sample SAMN13153339, study PRJNA577476) | soil metagenome | isolation source: 120 cm saprolite under Douglas fir tree site 2 hole 1 replicate 1 | place: USA:California | collected 2015-04-18
TGCTCGGCATTCGCATCGAGAAGCTGCGCGGCCGCATCCTGAACCGCGAGCGCATCAACAAGACCATCGAGGGCATCTACTTCATCTGCGCGTCGTGCAAGAAGGTCTGCCACAACGTCGACGACGGGCTGGTGGAGGATCCGAACAACCTGAACAACCTGTGCAGCGCGTGCTCCACCGCCAAGGAGCCGCGCGGCGGCAAAGGCGGCGGCAAGGCCGCCGCGTAGCGCGCCGCGCCTCCGTTCTCCGGGCCGGGGCGGATATCAACAGACGGCGAGGGCCGCGCCCGAGGCCGGGTGACGCGCCCGGCCCCTGGGCCTATGCGACGCCGGTCGCTACTGGCAGACGCTCGCCATGCACATGTTGGTCGTGCAGTCCGAGTTGACGACGCACGTCTTGCCCGGCGCGCACGCCGGGCAGGTTCCGCCGCCGCAGTCGACGTCGGTCTCGTTTCCATCCTTGACGAGGTCGCTGCACGGGGGCGCCTGGCAGATTCCCCCGCCGCAGACGCCGCTCTGGCAGTCACTGCCGGTGCCGCACATCTGGCCGTTGGCACACCCCGGGCAGGTCCCGCCACAGTCGACGGCGGTCTCGTTCCCGTTCTTGACGCCGTCGGTGCAGGTGGCTGACTGACACGTCCCGCCGCTGCAGACGCCGTTCACGCAGTCGGCGCCGGCGAGGCACATCTGTCCGGTAGCGCACTTCTGCGCGCAGCTCCCGCCGCAGTCGATGTCGGTCTCGTTCCCGTTCTTCATGCCGTCCGTGCAGCTGGGGGGCGCCGTGGTGGTGGTCGTGGTCGTCGTCGGCGTCTCCGGCGCGCAGAGGAGCTTCGCCCCGATCGGGGTGACGCTGCGGCTCCCGAACTGGTCGCTCCACGCGACGGGCGCGAGCGCACCCTTCGCGCACTTCACCTTGTAGCAGAGGAAGCGGCCCGCCGGTCCCGCCGAGGGCGTGGGCGGCGGTGGGGGGATGAGCGACTTTACCGTCTCGACGCAGAGCATCTTCCCCGGGACGGCGATCCGGCACCCCGGCTCGGCCGCGAGCCCGCCGAGATCGGCCATGTAGGTCGCCTTCGGCGCCGAGTCCTTGATCTTGTAGCACTTGAGATGGTCCGCCACCTGCGCCCGAGCAGGCACCGCCAGCGTTCCGCAGAGGATCGCCAGACCGACCGTTGCAATCCGTGACATGGCTCGCCCTCCTTCAGGGTTCCCGCGATCCTCGTACACATCGAAGCGCGGCGTCAAGGAAAAAAAATCACGCTGGTGCCCCGGACCGCCGGACACTCACGGTCGACTTTGCCCGAGCCTCCGTGCCAAGAGGGAGGGGCCCGAGATCGAGGTCCGACAGGAGGCGAACATGGCGACGGAAGAGAAGGCCACGCAGTCCGCGCTGCCGCCCCAGATGGTTCTCTATCAGATGGCGGTCGGCCACTATCTCTCGCGGGCGCTCCATCTCGCAGCGAAGCTGGGGATCGCCGACCTGCTGGGGCGGGGACCACGGCACTTCGGCGACCTGGCCGAGGCCACGGGGACACACGGGCCGTCACTCAATCGCGTGCTGAGGCTTCTTGCCAGCGTCGGCGTGTTCGAGGAGAGTGAGGGGGGCCATTTCGCACTCGCTCCGCTCGGTGAATGCCTGCGCGCCGACCTGCCCGGGAACGTCCGCGCCATGGTCATGCTGTTCGCGGGCGTTCGCATGCAGGATGCCTGGAAGGAGCTCGAGCACTGCGTGCGAACGGGCGAGCCGGTCTTCCGCAAGCGAGGCCTTCCCGATCCCTTCGCGGGGGCGGCCGAGAATCCAGAGGAGGCCGCCAACTTCGACGCCGCCATGGCCGATTTCACGAAGCTCACCGCGCTCGCGGTCGCCGCTACGTACGACTTCGCGCCCCTCCGCACCCTGGTGGACGTCGGCGGCGGGAACGGCGCGCTGCTGCTCGGCATCCTGCAGGCCCATCCCCACCTGCACGGAATCGTCTTCGACCAGCCGCACGTGATCGAGCGCGCGCGGAAGCCCATCGCGGAGAGCGGGTTCGGCGATCGCTGCCGCGCCGTCGGCGGCGACTTCTTCCAGGAAGTGCCGGGCGGCGGTGACGCGTACCTCCTGAAGCACGTCATCCACGACTGGGACGACGAGCGCGCGCTCACGATTCTCCGGAGCTGCCACCGTGCGATGCCGCCCCACGCCAGGCTGCTGATCGTCGAGGGGGTCTACCCGCCGCGCATCGACCAGTCGCTCGAGAGTCGCGGCGCCGCGGCGAACGACGTCAACATGCTGGTGAACACCGGGGGCCGCCAGCGCTCGGAGTCCGAGTTCCGGTCGCTCTACGCTGGAGCGGGTTTCGCACTGGCGAGGATCGTGCCGACCGCGGCCAGGGTGAGCGTCATCGAAGGCCTGCGCACGTAGCCCTCAGTGACCGCTCGAGACGCCCAGCGCCGCCAGCTCGGACGGGAGGGGGGCGCGCAGCACGAGCGGCCGCGCGTCCGCGGGGTGCGGCAAGGTCATGCCCGCGGCGTGCAACGCGTGGCGGCCCGGCGGGAGGCCCGCCGGCCCGCCGCCGTAGAGGACGTCGCCCAGCACCGGGTGGCCGCGCGCGGCGAGGTGCACGCGCACCTGATGCGTCACGCCGCTGCGGATGGTCACCTCGACGAGACTCCGCTGGCCGGCGCTCGAGACGACGGTGACCGCGCTCTCCGCGGGCCACGCCCGCAGCCCTCCCGTGGCCGGAACCATGCGCCGCCGGTCGTGCGGGTCGTGCGCCAGCGGGAGCACGATGCGTGCGCCCTGGAGCGCGCCGGCGTCGCCGCCGACCCAGGCGACGTAGCGCTTCTCGACCGCGCGCGCGCGGAGCGCGGCGCGCAGCGCGCGGTATGCGTCCGGCGTGCGCGCGGCGACGAGCAGCCCCGAGGTGCCGGTGTCCAGGCGGTGCACCAACCCCGGCGCGAGCGCATCGCCGACCCCCGCCATCTCGGGATAGTGCGCGAGGAGGAACGCGGCCGCCGTGCCGCGCTCGCGCGGGTCGAGCGCGTGGCTCCGCATGCCGCCGGGCTTGTCGACGGCGACCAGCGCGGCGTCCGCGTGGAGGACGGGGAGGGCGAGCGCCGGCTCGGGGGCGATGCCGGCGGGCAGCTCGGGGAGCGTGACGCGGTCGCCGGGCGCGAGCCGTATTCCCTTCGCCGCCGGCCGGCCGTTGACGCGCACGGCGCCGTCGCCGATCAGCCGGCGCACCAGGCGCCGCGACCATCCGGGCAGCGCCTCGTGGAGGAAGCTGTCGAGCCGCGCCGGGCGCGCGCCGGCGGTGAGCGTCAGCTCGGCCACGGCGCGCCGCCCTCGGCCGTCGCGGCCCAGGCGGCGCGGTCGGCCGCCAGGTTCTCGCGCACCAGCGCGTAGACGCGGCGCGAGAAGAGGAGCCACATGTGCCCGAGGCCCCGCACCTCGATGTTGAACGCGCCCGGATAGTAGGCCCGGCCCGGCGGCACGATGACGGCGTCGTCGCCCGAGTAGATCGAGATGCAGTCGACGAGCTGCGGGACGGGATCGTCGGCAGCGAGGCGCACAAGCAGCGGCGAGTCGGGGCGCATCTGGCCGACCATGGGGTCCAGGCGCAGGCGCGGGAAGATGTCGGTGCCCTGGTGCGGCGTGCCGAGCGTGACCAGCCGTCCGACGCCGCACGCCCGCCCGCGTGCCCGGATGTACGCGCGCGCCACCAGCCCGCCCATGCTGTGTGCCACGATGTCGATCCGGGGCGCGCCCGTCGCGCGCCGGATGCGATCGAGCGCCGCCCCGAGCCGGCGCGCGCTGCGCTCGATGTCGCCGCCCACGGGGACGTGGGCGAGGGCGTAGAGGTGCCGCCCGGCGCGAGCGGCCGCACACGCGGACGGCGGGCCGCGAGCGGCGCGACGAGACCGAGGAGCGCGGTCACGGCGCACTCGACCGCGAACGCCCCAGCACGTGCAGGCCCCGGCGCGCGCTCCTCCTCGTCGTGCGGACACGCGGGCGCATGGCGCCGGCGATGGCGTGCCGCCCCGAGGTAGGCGCACAGGTTGAAGAGCGCGCTCGCGGCGACGATGCCGAGGACGAGCCGCATGGCGATGCGCGCGAGCGCCGTCACGGCGCGAGCACAGCCCGCGATGGCCCGGCGTGTCAAGGGCGAACCTTGCTTTTCCCGGGGCCGCGCCTCATCATGACGCGCGGGCGACGCCCGCGATTGTCGTGCCACACGCTCCTCGTTACGCGATCATCATGGCGGGCGGTGCGGGGACCCGGTTCTGGCCCCGCAGCCGCGTCCACACCCCGAAGCAGCTGCTCGCCCTGCGCGGCGGACGCAGCCTGCTCCAGGAGACGGTCGCGCGCGTCTCGCCGCCCATTGCACGCGCGCGCGTCCTGGTGGTGACGGCGCGCGCGCACGCGCGCGCCGTCGCGCGCCAGTTGCCGCGCCTCGGTCCGGGCGCCGTGCTGGTCGAGCCCCGGGGGCGCAACACGGCCGCGGCCATCGCGCTGGCCGCGCTCCACGTGGCGCGCCGGGCCCCCGATGCCGTGCTCACGGTGCTGCCCGCCGACCACGCGATCGACGACCTGGCGACCTTCCGCGCCGATCTGCGGGTCGCGCTCGGGGTCGCGGAGCGTACCGGCGCGCTGGTCACCATCGGGGTCACGCCGACGCACGCCGAGACGGGTTACGGCTACATTCGCCTCGGTGCGCCGCTGCCCGGCACGCGCGGTCGGGCGGCCTGGGCCGCCGAGTTCATCGAGAAGCCGGAGCGCGGGCGCGCGGAGGCGCTGGTGGCGGACGGCGGCGTCCTCTGGAACTCGGGCATCTTCGCCTGGCGCGCGGGGGCCATCCTGGCCGCGCTGCGCGCGCATCTCCCCGAGGTGATGGGCCCTCTCGAGCGGGCGGGGAGGAGCGCCCGTGCGCTCGCCGCCGCCTACCGCCGCCTGCCCGCGGTCTCCATCGACTACGGCGTCCTCGAGCGCGCCCGGCGCGTGGCGGTGGTGCGCGCGCGCTTCTCCTGGAGCGACGTCGGCAGCTGGGCCGCGGTCGCGGCGCTGTGGTCGGGCGGCAACGGGCGGAACGTGCTGCGCGGTCGCGCCGTCTCCATCGACAGCCGCGGGTGCCTGATCGACAGCCCCCGGCGGCTCGTCGCCGTCCTCGGGGTGGACGACCTGGTCGTGGTCGACACGCCGGACGCGGTCCTCGTCTGTCGCAAGGACCGCGCGCAGGACGTGCGCCTGGTGGTGGACGAGCTCCGCCGCCGGGGCATGAGGCGCTACCTCTGATGGCGGAAACGGTGGGCACGGCGCGCGTGGCACCGCTCGCCGGGCCGGCGCCCCCGGCGGTCGCCGAGCAGCGCTCGAGCATGCTCGAGCGCTTCGGCCTCTTCGCGCGGCTGCTGGTGCACGTCCTCTTCCGTCACGTGCGCGTGCGTCCCGAGGCCGTCGAGCATCTCCGTCAGCTGGCGCAGCAGGGGACGCTCATCTACGTGATGCGCTACCGCTCGACCCTCGACTATCTCCTGGTGAACTCGCTCCTCCTGCGCGAGGGCCTGCCGCTCGCCCGCTTCGCTCCCGGCGTGTCGACCGTCGCCTTCCGTCCATTCCGCGCGCTGCTCGGCTGGGTGTACCGGCGCCGCTCGCCGGGGCACGCGGCCTGCTCGGGGCTGGTGGCGCGCGGGGAGAGCGTCCTCCTCTTCATGCGCAGCCAGGCCGTGCTCGGCCGCCGCCGGCGCGCCCTCGCCGCGGCGCGGCTCGGGCCGCAGTACCTGCGCGACGTGGTGCGCGCGGCGCCGGCCAGCGGGCGGCCCGTGTTCCTCGTACCGGTCGCCATCTTCCGCGGCAAGGGCTTCCGGCGGAAGGAGTCGCGTCTCGCCACCCTCCTCTACAGCGTGCAGGAGGCGCCGGGCGAGGCGAAGCGGCTGTTCAACTATCTCTGGAACGCCGAGGAGACGCAGCTCACGCTCGGGCGCGAAATCGTCCTCGACCGCTTCGTGCAGGACTACCGAGGCGAGGGCGACGAGCGCATCGTGCGCCGGCTGGCGCGCGCGCTGCAGATCTTCCTCTATCGCGAGGAGCGCCTGGTCTGGGGGCCGACGCTCCTCCCGCGGCGGGTGGTGCGCCGCCAGGTGCTGCGCGACCCGGAGCTGGCCCGCCTGGTGCGCCGCATCGCCGCCGAGCGCGGGCTGCCGCGGCGGCGGGTGTGGAAGGAGGCGCGCGGCTACTTCGACGAGATGGCCGCCGACTTCAACGGCTTCTACTTCGGCATCCTCGAGGCCCTCTTCAACCGCATCTGGCCGCGCGTGTTCGCGGGCATGGAGATCGTCGGCCTCGAGAAGGTGATCGAGTGCGTGAAGGAGCACCCGGTGGTGCTCGTGCCCTGCCACCGCAGCCATTTCGACTACCTGATCCTCACCTACATCTTCCACATGAACTACCTCTCGCCGCCCCACATCGCGGCCGGCGACAACATGAGCTTCTGGCCCATGGGCCCGCTCTTCCGCGGCGCCGGCGCCTTCTTCATCCGCCGCACCTTCGAGGACAACGAGCTCTACAAGATGGTCTTCCGCAAGTACCTGACCTTCCTCATCCGCGAGGGCTACACGCAGGAGTTCTTCATCGAGGGCGGGCGCACGCGCAGCGGCAAGATCCTCACGCCCAAGCTCGGCATGCTCTCCGCGATCGTGAACGCCTTCGTCGCCGGGGTGCGCCGCGACCTCTACCTGGTTCCCATCTCGATCCACTACGGCCGCATCCCGGAGGAGGAGGCCTACAAGCGCGAGGTCGCCGGCGAGGAGAAGGAGCGCGAGTCGCTCGGCGCCCTGCTGCGCGCGCGCAGTGCCCTCAAGCACCGCTACGGGACGGTCTACGTGAGCTACGCCGACCCCATCTCGCTGAACGCCGTTCTCGGCGCCGCCCGCGAGCGTTTCCAGGCCGGGCCCGGCGAGCCCGAGGTCGAGGAGGAGAAGCGCCGCTTCATCCAGCGGCTGGGCTTCCGGCTGCTGCGCGCCGTGAACGACGTCGCGGTGGCCGGCGCCACGGCGGTGAGCGCCACCGCGCTGCTCGGCGCGCCGCGCGCGGCCTGCCGCATGGGCGAGTTCCTCGCGGCGGCGCATGCGCTCTCCGGGCTGCTGCGCGCCACGGGCGCGCGCATCACCGCGTCGCTCGAGCGCAACGAGAAGTCCGACTTCCGCGAGAGCCTCCGCTGGCTCGAGGGAGGCGGGCTGGTGGAGCGGCTGATGGACTCGGGCGGCGCGGTGCTGCACGTGCCGGTCGCCAAGCGTCTCAACCTCGACTTCTACAAGAACAACATCATCCACTTCTTCCTCGTGCCCTCGCTGCTCGCCCGCGCGCTCCTCGCCGAGGTGCCGGTCACCGCGCTGCGCGCGCACCTCGCCTGGTGGCTCGACCTCTACCGCTGGGAGTTTCCGCTTCCCGAACGCGAGGCGCTGGCGGCCGAGATCGGGCGCTGGCTCACCCACTACCGCGAAGCGGGCGCCCTCGCGGGCGACGCGGCCGCGCCCGACCATCCCGTGATCCAGGCCACGGCCGGCATCCTCGAGAACTTCCGCGAGGCCTACCTGGTCGCGGCGCGCACCGTGGCCGCGCAGGAGGAGTGGCCGATCGCGCACACCGCGCTCGCGCAGCGCATGCGCCGCCAGTTCCAGACCAGTCTCCTCCTCGGCGAGGTGCACAAGCCCGAGGGCAACTCGATGATCACCTTCGGCAACGCGCTCTCGCGCCTCGCCGAGCTGGGCCACGTGAGCATCGTTCGCCGCGGCCGGGGCGGTCGCGAGCGCTGGGTCGACCGCGGCCCGGCCTTCGACCGCCTGCCCGAGCTGATCCGGCACTTCGGGACCTAAGACGGAGGGCCGTTGCGGCGCTGCACGATCGCCGCAGGCGAGCATCCGCGCGCGGCCGCCCTGGATGGGCGGCGCACGGCCTCGCGTGGCACCGGGTTTGCGACCCGGATGCTCGCCGTGCGCGGTGTGACACTCATGATCCTCGCCTTCGTGCTCGCGGCCCGGGCGGCGCAGGCGGCGCCCGGCGTGCTGGTGGCGATCGGGGATCGCTCGCCGCTCGGCCTTCCGTTCTCGCGCTTCTCCGACGTCGCCCTCGACGACCGCGGCCGGGTCGCGTTCGTCGGCGCCAGCGTGGCGCTCTTCGGCCGCGGCGGCGGGACCCTCGGGCACCTGGTGGGCGCGGGCGACACCGTGCTCGGGCAGGCGCTCGCGGGGGTGGACGGGCCGGCGCTCGGCGGCAGCGGCTGCCTCGCCTTCCGCGCGCTCTTCGCCGGCGGCGGGTCGGCCATCGTCGAGCGCTGCGGCGCGGTCGACGCGGCGATCGCCCGGGTCGGAGAGCCGGCGCCGGGCGGCGGTCGCTTCGCCGGCTTCGGCAGCGACGTCGCGCTCGGCGGCGGGGGCCGGCTCGCGTTCAGCGCCGTGCTCGACGACGGCGCGCAGGGCGTCTTCGCCGTCGACGCCGATGCGACCTCCCGCGAGGTGGCGCGGACGGGCGGGGTCTCCCCCGCGGGCGGAACCTTCACCGGCCTGCGCGTGATCGGCGTAGTCGGTGCCGCTACGGTCGCCTTCCGCGGCGTGGTCAGCTCCGGGCCCGACGGCCTCTTCACCTGGGACGGGAGCGCGCTGCACGGCCTCGCGGTGACGGGTGACGCGAGCCCGGCTGGCGGCGCCTTCACCACGGTCGGCTTCGGCACGTTGAACGACACGGGCGTGTGCGCCTTTCGCGCCAGCATCTCCATCGGGCCGCGCGGCGGCATCTTCCGCGCCGTCGTCTCACCCTCGCCGGTTGCCGTGAGCACGGTCGCGCTCGAGGACGACGCGAGCCCGATCGGCGGGACGTTCAAGTCCTTCCCGACCTCGCTGGTGCCGTGGATCAATGCCGGTGGCGACATCGCGTTCCGCGCCACGCTGGCGGGCGACGGCGTGCCCTCGGCGAGCGTGTTCGTGTCCGCTGCGGCCGGCCCGATCACGAAGGTGGTGGCGGCGGGCGAGCCGACCGCCGCCGGCGAGCTGGTCCGCCTGCGCGAGGTCGAGCTGGCAGACGATGGCGGCGTGCTCGTGCGCGCGTCGCTCGCGGGCGGCGCGCCCGGGCTCTTCCGCGTGCGGGGCGGACGCGTGGATCCCTTTGCCGTGCTCGGCGACGCGACCGACCTGGGCGCCGGCTTCCGCTTTGCGGACGCGACCGTGCGCGGGAGCCTGGACGAAGCCGTCTTCCTCGGCCTGCTGGAGGGTCTCTTCGTCGCCGACGGCCCGGGCCGCGTGCGGCGCGTGGCCGTCCTCGGCCAGCCGGGCGCGCGTGGCGGCAAGTTCGCCGGCTTCGACCCGCCGGCGGGTGGCGGCCGGAGCCTCGCGTTCGGCGCCACCCTCGAGGGTGGCCGCTCGGGCGAGATCCTCTTCGCGGTCGGAGGTCAGGGGGCGCAGCCGCGCGTACACAGTGGCCAGCGCGTCGGGCGGAAGGGACGGGTCGTGGACCTCTTCTCGAGCCCGCTCGACGATCTCGCGCACGCGAGCCTCTCGGGAGGCTGCGTGGCCTTCCAGACGGCGCTCTCAGGCGTCGGGGGCGCGACCGGGATCGTGGTCCTCGGCGGCGACGGGCTGCGCATCGTCGCGCGTGCGGGGCAGCGCGCGCCGGGCGGCGGCGCCTACCGCGAGTTCGGAACGCCCGCGGCCGGCGGCGGCTGCCAGGTCGTGTTCGTGGCCCGCACCGGGGAGGGCGAGACGCCGAGCCTCTACCGCGCCGGCGGTGGCGCGAGCCGCCGGGTGGCGGCCGGCGAGGACGAGACGCGGACGCACCTCGGCGGCATCTTCCGCGGCTTCGACACGCCGGCGGCGAGCGGCAACCGGGTCGCGTTCCACGCCACGCTCGATCAGGGACGTGAGGGGGTCTTCTTCGCCCGCGGGCGCTGCCTCATGGCGATGGCCGGCACGGGCGAGGGCGAGCCGGGCGGCGGCAAGTGGAAGAGCTTCGGCGCGCCGGCGTTCGCGGGCCCGGACGTGGTCTTTCGCGCCAGCGTGCTCGGCGGAAGCGCGCCGGGCGGCGTCTACCGCGCCATGCCGAGCGGCTCGTGCACGCAGGTGCCACCGCCGGTCGCCACGCTGATCGCGGTGGGCATGCCGGCGACGCCCGCCGGCCCCTTCCTCGGCTTCGGCACGCCGAGCGGCAACCGCCACGGCGCCGTCGCCGTGAGCGCCGACCTGACCGGCGGCGGCGCCACCGACGCGGTGGTGCTGATGACTAACTGACGCTCTCCCCGGATGGATCGGCTCGGGGATTGTCGGGCTCGCGACGCTGTTGCTCGCGCTCCTCGCGGCGCCCGCGGACGGGCAGACCGGTTGCCCCGGCGCGACGACGATCGCGGGCGACAGTGGCGACGATGTGCTCGGTCATCGACTCGCGCCGCTCGCCACCACCGGGCAGTGCGGCGAGGCCGTCTTCGCGGGAGCACGCCGCTGCCGTCTCGATCCCGCAAGGGGAAGGCTCGTGTGCCGGTAGAGGCGGTCGGTGCTCAGCGCGCGCGCGTGGCCCGCCAGGCGAGGAGCGTGGCGCCGGCCAGGAGCAGCCCGGCGAGGAGGAAGGGCGCGCCGGGCAGGTGCCAGTCGCTCTGCATGAAGCGCGCGAAGGTGAGGGTGAAGAGTCCGGGGCCGACCATGAACGCGATCCCCCGGAGGCTCGAGAGCGCGCCCTGGAGCTGGCCCTGCGCCGAGGGCGGCACCCGGCGCGTCATCAGGCCCTGCATCGCGGGCCCGTGGAGCCCCCAGAGCGCGGTCAGCGGAACGCCGGCGCAGAACGCCGCACCGGTCGAGGCGAGGCCGTAGATCGCGAATCCCGCGACGCCGAAGAGCAGCCCCGCGAGCAGCACCCGCCGCTCGCCGAAGCGGGTGACGACCGGTTGCACGAGAGCGCCGCCGACGACCGCGGAGCATACGCCGATGCCGGCGATCGCGAGACCGACGGCGCGCGCGTCCCAGGCGTAGCGATAGCCGGCATAGAGGACGAAGGTGGTGGGCAGCGCCTCATGCGCGACGTTGGTGACGAAGTGGACGCTCGCCAGCCCGAGCAGCTCCGGGTGCGAGCCGAGCAAGCCGAGCGAGCCCGCCGGATTCGCTCGCCGCCACGCGAAGTCCGCGCGGCGCTCGGGGGGCAGCGACTCCGGCAGCACGAACAGGCCGTACGTCCAGTTGACGAGACTCAGGCCCGCGGCGACCCAGAACGGCAGGCGTGGCCCGATGCTGCCGAGCACGCCGCCGAGCGCGGGTCCCACCACGAAGCCGAGCCCGAAGGCGGCGCTCAGCATGCCGAAGCCGGCCGCGCGCTTCTCCGGCGGCGCGACGTCGGCGATGTAGGCGGAGGCGGTGGAGAAGCTGGCCGACGTGATGCCCGAGATCACCCGGCCGACCAGCAGCCACGCGATGCTCGGCGCGAGCGCCATCAGGATGTAGTCGAGCCCCAGCCCCAGGTTCGAGAGCAGGATCACCGGCCGACGGCCCCAGCGGTCGGAGAGCGTGCCGAGCACCGGCGAGAAGAGGAACTGCATGAGCGCCCAGAGCGTGCCGAACAGCCCGTAGACCTCGGCCGCCCGCGCGGTGTCGCCACCCATGAAGCTCTCGACCAGCTTCGGCAGCACGGGGACGATCATGCCGAGCGCCAGCATGTCGAGCACGACGGTGACGAAGACGAAGACCAGCGCCGCACGGCGCGGCGTCGCAGGCGAGTCGGGGTCGGTCATGGGTGGGTGCGCGGGTGAGAGGGTAGGGCATAGATGCTGCCCGGGCTCGGGGGCAACGGCGCGCGGCCAGGGGTTGACCAGGCCACGCTGTTAGTACTAAGTACTAACGGCATTTATGACCCGACAGGATCAACCAACCAGCAAGCTGACGGCGCTGGAGGTCGCGTGCCGGCGGCACGGCCTGCCGCTCACCGTCCAGCGCCGCGTCATCCTGCACGCCCTCGCCAGCCGCGACGACCATCCCTCGGCCGACGAGGTCCTGGCGCACGTTCGCCGGCGCCTCCCGGAAGTGTCGCGCACGACCGTCTATCGGGTCCTCGACACGCTGGTGAAGCTCGGGCTCGCGGTGAGGATATGTAGCCCGGGTGCGGGCGTCCGCTTCGACCCCAGGACCGATCGGCATCATCACCTGGTGTGCGTCCGCTGCGCGAGGGTGATCGACTTCGAGGCGCCGGCGCTGAACGCGCTGCCCCTGCCGGAAGCGAGGCCGCGCGCCTTCACGATCCACGACTACTCGATCCACTTTCGCGGTCTCTGCGCGGACTGCGCGAAGCGGGCCGATGGCCGCGACAAGGGGCCGCTCCGGCGGCCTGCCAGGGCTCCGGGGGGCGTGCGATGAACCGGCCCACCCTGATGCGAAAGGAGAAGCAACCATGAGGCGACAGACGTGGAGAACCCGATGGGCGATGTGCGCTGGCCTCTGGGCGGCTGCGCTGGCGCTTCCCGTCGCCGTCGCGGCGGAAGAGCCGGCGAAAAGCTCCAGCTATGCGCCCGTGGCCATCGGCCAGGACTTCGCCACCATCATGGCCCGCATGAAGGCGGCCAAGGCCGAGGTCGAGAAGCGGCAGGCCGATCTGCTGCAGGAGCGCTACGACCTGAGCAATCGGCCGGCGAAGGGCGTCACCATGTCGCGCGGCAAGCCGGTGCAGGAAGGGGTGCGCGCGAAGCTCTCGCCGGGCGTCACCTGGGATGCGCTCGCCGCCATGAGCCCCGCCGAGATGCGCGACAAGGGGGTCTTCCCCGTCGGCTTCCTTCCGCTTCCCCATGCGAACCATCCCGAAGGGGGCATGATCTTCCCCAGGTTTCACATCGACGAGATCAAGAAGCAGGAGGGCCGCGACCTCACTCGCTTCGACCTCGATTTCGACCTGGCCGATCACTTCCTCCCGGAGTTCCCCGCCCCCATCTATCTCACCACCCGCCCCGACCTGGGGGATGTGTCGCAGGGAAAGCTGGTGACCATCGACAACTACTACGCGCTCTTCAACGGCATCCTGAACCCCAAGCAGCTGGAGGGTCTCCGCCTGCTGCTCACCCCGTTCCCGCAGCAGCAGTTCAACCAGACCGAGGACCGCCGCTCCGAGCGGCCGAGTCGTGGCGTCGCCTGCTTCGACTGTCACGCGAACGGCCACACCAACGGCGCCGCGCACCTCGTGGGCGACATCCGCCCGCAGGAGTTTCGCCACCGGATCGAGACGCCCTCGCTCCGCGGCGTGAACATCCAGCGCCTCTTCGGCTCCCAGCGCGCCTTGAAGAGCGTCGAGGACTTCACCGAGTTCGAGCAGCGCGCGGCCTACTTCGACGGCGATCCCGTGATCGCGCAGAAGAAGGGGGTGAACATCCTCGAGCGCGGCAGCCAGGTGCACTTCATGGCCGAGCTGCAGGCGCTCCTCGACTTCCCCCCCGCGCCGAAGCTGGGCATCGACGGGAAGCTCGACCCGACCCAGGCCGCCGAGGCCGAGAAGCGGGGGCAGGAGCTCTTCTTCGGCAAGGCCAGGTGCGCCGACTGCCATCCCGCGCCCTACTACACCGACAACACGATGCACAATCTCAGGGTCGAGCGCTTCTACAAGCCCCGCCTCGTCAACGGCATGATGGCCAGCGCCGACGGTCCCATCAAGACCTTCCCGCTGCGCGGCATCAAGGACTCGCCACCCTACCTCCACGACGGCCGCTTGCTGACGCTGGAGGACACCGTCGAGTTCTTCAACCTCGTCACCGGGGTCAAGCTGACCGAGCACGAGAAGACGGATATCGTGGCCTTCCTGCGCCAGCTGTGAGCGGGCGAACGATTCGCGGCGCCTTCCGCTCCGGGCGCGAGCGGCGCGGCGCTAGGCCGAGCGCGCCTCGGGCACGCGCGTGTGGTCCCAATCGGTCGGTGTCCAGCGTGCCAGCACGCGCTCGAGATCGACGGCGCGGACGGGCTTGGCGAGGTAGTCGTTCATGCCGGCGGCGAGGCACCGCTCGCGGTCGCCCACCATGGCATGCGCGGTCATGGCGACGATCGGAAGAGGCGCGGCGTCCGGCGTGGCTAGGGCGCGAATCTGCCGCGTCGCCTCGAAGCCGTCCATCTCGGGCATCTGCACGTCCATCAGCACGACGTCGTAGGTGGTGCGCGCGACCGCCGCCACCGCCTCGCGGCCGTTCATGACGGCGTCGACCTCCGCCCCGAGCTGCCTGAGCATGCGCACCGCCACCCGGCGACCGGACGCGTTGTCCTCGACGAGAAGCACGCGCAGGCCACGGACGTCGGCGCAGGAGGGCGGTCCGGGTATCTCCGCGAGCGGTTCGCCGAGGACGTCGAGCAGCGAGCGGAAGAGGGCGGCACGCCGCCACGGCCTGGCGAGGACGCTCGCGAAGCGCGCGCCCTCGACCTCGCGCCGGAACCTCGTTCCACCCGTCGCCGAGAGCACGAGCCGGACGTCCGCGAGCCGCTCGCTCGCTCCGACGGCGAGTGCCAGGTCCTCGGCCGACATGTCGCCGAGCCGGGCGGCCACCAGCGCGAGCTCGTGATGGCCTCCCGCGAGCGCGTCGCGGGCCTCGCCGCCGCTCGCCGCCTCGCTCACCGCGCAGCCCCAGTGGCCCAACTGTCGCCGGAGCGCGCGGCGACTCGCGGCGTTCGGGTCGGCGATCAGCACGCGCGGCGGCGGCGAGCCGGCGGGGAGCCGCGGGGCATCCTCGGCCGCGGCGGCCGTCGCAAGCGTCAGCTCCAGCCAGAATCGGCTGCCGCGACCGACCTCGCTCTCGACCCCGATCCGCGCCCCCATCAGCTCGGCGAGCTGGCGGCTGATGGCGAGACCGAGACCCGTCCCCCCGAAGCGACGGGTCGTGCTCATGTCGGCCTGCGTGAAGCTCTCGAAGATCGCCTCGCGATGCTCCGGCGGGATGCCGATTCCGGTGTCGGCGACCGCGATCTCGAGCGAGACGCCGCCCATCGTCGCGCGAAGCACGCGCACCTCGATCACCACCTCGCCGCGCTCCGTGAACTTGACGGCGTTGCCGACCAGGTTGGTGAGCACCTGACGCAGGCGGAGCGGATCGCCGCGCAGCCGCTCCGGGAGGTCCGGGTCGATCGCGCACACGAGCTCCAGCCCCTTCTCGGCAGCGGCCCGGGCGAGGAGCTCGGCCACGTCCTCCACGATCGCGCGCAGGTCGAGATCGACCGTTTCCACGGCGAGCTTCCCGGCCTCGATCTTGGAGTAGTCCAGGATGTCGTTCAGCAGCGCCAGGAGCGCGATCGCCGACGAGCGCACGGTGGAGAGATAGTCTCGCTGCTCGGCGGTCAGCTCGGTGTCGAGCGCCATGTCCGTCATGCCGATGATGGCGTTCATCGGGGTCCGGATCTCGTGACTCATGTTGGCGAGGAACTCCGACTTGGCTCGCGTCGACGACAGCGCCTCGTCCCGTGCCTGGGCCAGGTCCCGCATGTAGAGGGCGCGTTCCTCCTCGGCTCGCTTGCGCTCGCTGACGTCGCGCCAGTTGAAGACCATGCCGCCGACGCTCGGATCGTCGTAGAGGTTGGTGCAGATGCCCTCCGCGTGGATCCACGCGCCGTCCTTCCGCCGGAACCGGCACTCGATGAGCCGGGATCCGCCCCCCCGACGGATCGAGTCGAGCGCCGCGTTGACCGCGCCGAGGTCGTCGGGGTGGACGTAGTCCAGGGCCGGCGTGCCGCAGACCTCCTCCGGACGATAGCCGAGGACGACCTCGACGGGCGGGCTCTCGTAGCGGACCACCGCGTCGCGGTCGACGATCGTGATCACGTCCGGGGCGCGCTCCACGAGCGCACGGAAGCGCTTCTCGCTCTGGCGGAGCGCGTGCTCGGCGTGGGCGCGGGCGCGCCGGTAGCGGTCGAGCTGCCAGGCGATGTACACCGAGGTCACGAACGCGACCACGACCCCGGCCACGACGTGTGCCGTGACCTCGCTCAGCCCACCCTTCACGAAGTAGACGTTGAGCCCGATCGCCAGCAGCGCGACGAGGACCGTGGCGAGCTGTGGCCACGGACCCCAGGGCAAGGTGGTCGCCGTGGCGAAGGCGATGACGAGGTCGGTGATCGGCTGCGTGACCGCGTCGCCACGCAGGTACCCCGCGGTCGCGGAGGTCAGGTAGATGCCGCTGATGAAGAGCACCGCCGTCGCGTTGAGCCGGCTCGGACGCGGGTGGCGGCGATTGATCCAGGAAGCCCACCCGACCAGCAGGAACTGCACGACCCGGACGAGGTGCGTCGCGGTCGAGCCCCCGTGGGCGAGACGGACGTCGGCGAGCGCGAACAGGCCGAGCGCGACGACGAAGACCCAGAGGCCGACGTGGAAACGGGCGAGCAGCAGCTCGTGTTCTTCGCGCTCCGCCGGCGCCGTGTCGGTCGTCATGTTTTCGCCGCTCGCCTCCGCGTTCCCACGCTGCAGGGCGCAAGGACGTACGGGCTCGAGGCTCGAGCGAACGGCGAGAAAGCAGGGCACGTGCCATGCCGGCTCGGGAGCGCGACGCTCTGGGGCTCGCCATGGCACACTCTTCAGCCGGCGACGGTTACCGGCTCCATCACACGAACCAGGCGCAGGTCGTGCCCGGCGTCGTCGTCGCGCACAATGCGGTCTTCGAATGGATCGCGGCACAACGACGCCCCGGTTCGCGACCGGGCGAGTCGGACATCCCTCCTTTCGCGAACCACGCGGCGTTCTCCGATTTCAGCACCACGATCCTCGATCAGATTGCCGAGGGGGACAGGGTCGTGACGCGCCGGGTGACGCGGGGTAGCCAATCCGGCACGTGGGTGGGGTTGATGGGACAGCTCGGCGTGGTCTCGTTGCCGCGACCTGGTGCCTGAGACTCTCCTACACCTCGGCTCCGGGCTCTCGCAGTTCGGCTGCACCCTGCGCGCGGCCTTCCTGATCGCGCGCTGTTTCGTCCCGGTCCGCCAAACCGGACATCTCTACGTTGTGTGGACGATTCGATGCCCGCCATTCGACGTGGTGGTTCGAGCTCGGGGGGAAGCTGGGTGATCGATACCGGCGACGAGGAGGGCGACCCGGTATCCCGCTGCCGCCCCGTCACAAAGATGCCGTAGTAGCCGCTGGCTCGGGGACCGTCCGTGTTCACCTCGAGGCTCATGGCACCTTAGCGCCGAGTGCGGCACGGGTTTTGCCACTGAGGGGCAGATGATCGGGCAGGTGCACTGCTAGCGACGCCGGCAGCAATGGAGGCACCGCGTTCCCGTAGGACTCTCGCTCCTCGTCACGCTGAGCCCACTCTTCCGCATTCTCTCTGGTTCACGCCGGCATCGGCCGCCGGTAACAGGATCGCCTGCCCCGTCCACGGATGTAACGACAAGACAAGCGAGGGATAATGAAGAAGCTACTCGTCGCGCTTGCTCTCCTCCTCACCGCCAGCACGATTGCTCCTGCGTCGTTCCGTGGAGGAAGCCGCCGCGTGAACCATGCCCACCGCGTCATGTGCTACACTTCGTGCCCTTTCTTTTACACCCATTGCCGTAACCTGTTCATCAAGGGTCGCTGGTACAAGCGGTGCCGAAAGGAATTGCTGTATAGCTGCCTTGGCAACCCGGCGGGCACCTCGTGTGCCAGACCTTGCAGCGGACTGAATCCCTGCGCGAGCGGTCAGCAGTGCGATCAAGGGCAGTGCATCATACAGACGCCACCAACGGAGCGTTGCCGTGGAGACCTCTTCTGTCCACTCGGACGGCCATTCTGTGACCACGGCAGAGAGCGGTGTTTGCAGAATCCTCCTACAACCACGACGACACTCCCACCTGCTGGATGCCCGGCTGACTTCCCCCTCGAGTGTCAGCAAGAGGGATTTTGTTGTCCTTCGGGTGATACGTGCAACGCTGCTGGGTGCTGCTCTGCGCAGCTTCCGGTGGCTTGTGGCGGATACTGCTGCACGCCGGGAAGTGTCTGCGGGCAGGGGGGCTGCACTGATCCCTGTCCCGCTGACAGACCCGTAGCCTGTGGCAACCCACTCGTCTGTTGCACCGCCGGCAGCGTATGTGGTCGGGATTGCAACGCGGGTACTACGAGCACGACGCTACCCGGAGGTGGGAACTGCAACTGCTTCTGTCCAGATGGCACCGATTGTACCGGTGGGCGAAGCTGTGGAGTTGATGAGAATGGTATCCCCAACCCTTGCGGATGCCCGGTAAACTGTCCCTGATGTTCGGAAATGCGGTCGAGTGGGCTTCGGGGTCCACCGCCCCCGATTTCCTTGGACACCGGTTTGGGCTAACGAAGCCGGGCGTCCAGGAGTGATCGGGGATGAGTCAG
>WNEZ01001755.1_pt1 | contig 18291 bp, 15 predicted proteins | sample 5400521 | NCBI WGS metagenome assembly WNEZ01 (sample SAMN13153339, study PRJNA577476) | soil metagenome | isolation source: 120 cm saprolite under Douglas fir tree site 2 hole 1 replicate 1 | place: USA:California | collected 2015-04-18
CCACCAGCCGATGCTTCCGAACGGGCGAAGAAGGAATTTCAGCAGGAGCTGGAAATCGATCCAAATAACGCCGGCGCCGAGTACGTGCTGGGAGAACTGGCGCGCCAGGAGAGTGCATGGCCGGATGCCATAAAACATTTCTCTCGCGCGGCCGAACTGGATGCCGGATTCGGGGACGCATTTCTCGGGCTAGGCAGCGCATTGCTCTCAGCCAAGCGATTTTCTGAGGCGATCCCCCCTCTTGAGACGGCCGTCAAGCTCGAGCCCCAGAATCCGGGCGCGCACTATAATCTTGCGACGGCTTTGACCCGCGCCGGCCGCAAGCAGGATGCAGACAAGGAATTTGCCATTCACCGTCAAATGACGCAGAAGGGCGGGGCAGAACAAGATCAGCAAGCCGCTGAACCGCAAAATCCCAACTAATCAAAATGAATTGATGCGTTCTCCGCGTTCACAGCAAATCAGTAGCCGCTACGGGTTTTCCCGACGCCACTTCCTTGGGGGAATTGCAGGAGCCGCTGTCGGCGGACTGTCGAGTCTTGTGCGCGCGCTGCCTGATCCGATTTACCCGTTTGAAGAGATCCCACCAACAATGAGCGGCATCACGTGGGTGCATTCAGCCGGGAAATCCTCCGCGCGATACTTGCCTGAAACCACCGGACCCGGTTGCGCCTTTCTCGATTACGACAACGACGGGTGGATGGACATCTACCTAGTGAACGGCGGGAAGTGCGATTTCTATGACCCCAGTCCGCCATTGCGGAACGCGCTCTATCGAAATAACCGCGACGGAAGCTTCACCAATGTTACCGAGAAGGCAGGAGTGCCCGCAGGCGGGTACGGCCAAGGCGTTGCGGTGGGTGATTACGACGGCGATGGCTTTCCTGACCTTTACGTTACGCAATATGGGCGAAGCATCCTCTACCACAACAATGGCGACGGTACATTCACGGATGTGACCGAAAAAGCCGGTGTAGCCGCTCCCGGATGGTCATCCAGCGCTGTCTGGTTCGATTACGACAATGATGGCCGGCTCGATCTGTTTGTCTGCCAGTTTGTGGAATTTTCCAAGGCCCTCAATAAATCGTGCGGTCCCGGAGAAGAAGGTAAACACGGCTACTGTATTCCGCGCCTCTATAAGCCCACGACTAGCTGGCTGTTTCACAATAATGGCGATGGAACCTTCACAGATGTCAGCAAGGCGTCAGGCATCGCCAATGCTCTTGGAAAGGCGTGGGGTGTGGTCGCGACTGACGTCAACAACGATGGCCGTCTCGACCTGTTTGTCGGCAATGACACCGTGCCTAACTTTCTCTTCATGAATCGAGGCAACGGCAAGTTCGAAGAAACTGCCACCTATGCGGGCGTTGCCTACAGCGGGGACGGCCGCGCCCGCTCCGGCATGGGAGTGGATTCCGCCGACTTCAACGAAGACGGATGGATGGATTTGTTCATCGCCAATATAGACCGTGAGATGTTCGCGATCTATCAGAACAATCACGACGAAACCTTCGATGATCAGGCGGGACCGACCGGCATCGGCGCTGCAACCCGGCTGATGAGCGGCTGGGGACTGAAGTTCTTCGACTATGACAATGACGGCAATCTCGATCTGTTTCTCGCCAATGGCAATCCGGACGACCTCATCGAGAACTTACACAGCCAGGTCAAGTATCAGGAGCCGCTTATGCTCTTTCACAACACGGGGAAGAGCTTCCAGAATGTCAGCGCGCAGAGCGGCCCCGTATTTGCGAAGCCTCTGTCAGCTCGTGGGATGGCCATTGGAGACTTCAACAACGACGGTGCGATCGATGTTCTGGTTGCAGTCAATGACTCCGCTCCAGTGCTCTTGCGCAACAACGTAGGAAATCAAAACCATTGGCTTGGAGTGAAGCTGGTGGGAAAAAAGTCAAATTCTGACGCCATCGGTGCGCGCATCACCTATCAGGCCGCGGACTTGAAAAGAAGCAGGACGAAAGTTGGAGGCGGTAGTTTCTTGTCCTCGCATGACCCGCGTATAGTGCTCGGCATCGGGAAACGACCCAAGATTGACTGGCTGGAAATAAAATGGCCTCAGCCCAGTGTTGCGATAGAACGATTTACCGACCTGCCAATCGATCGCTACATCACGATAGTCGAAGGCAAAGGCAAATGGACATAGCGGACCGCGCAGCATTGAAGTCGTCGCGGGGTACATGGGGAAAGGTTCGTGACGCAGCAAGATCCTTGGTCAATGCACGAAAATCCGCTTCCATAGCCTTGTCTGCCTTGGTGCTCACATCCGGCTTGGCCTGGGCCGGATCCGCCGGGCCGTCAACTACGCCAGTACGAGTCTGGGAAGACTCCATGACCATTCCGACGTCGGACGAAGGACTACCTGACCCCAATCCCCCATTCGATTTTTTCAACACGGGCACGTTCTTCAATTATCCCTACACCCTGCGTCACAATCTGGTGGACCGGCGCATCCCGCGCAAGTGGCGAACGCTCAATCTGGAGAACGAATATCTCAAGTGTAGCCTGCTGCCCGATCTTGGCGGTCATCTCTACACCTGCACTGACAAGATCAATGGCGCCTCGATGTTTTATGCGAATCCAAGTATCAAGTTTGCGCGCATTGCATATCGCGGCATGTGGGCGGCGCTGGGAGTTGAGTTTAATTTTCCGGTTTCGCACAATTGGATGACGGTCTCGCCCGTCGACTTCGCCACCAGCCGCGAGCCGGACGGCGGCGCTTCGGTCTGGGTCGGCAACATCGACCGGCCCTACGGCATGGAATGGCATGTCCAGCTGACCTTGCACCCGGGCCGAGCCTACCTCGAACAGAAAACCACGCTCTATAACCGTAGCGACACCCGTCACCGTTTCTATTGGTGGACGAACGCTGGTGTCCAGGTCTGGGACGACAGCCGTATCTTGTATTCCATGGAATTCACTGCCGCGCATGGATTCGCTGATATCGATACCTGGCCGGTAAATTCCGCCGGTGTTGACCAGAGTATTGTCGGCAATCAGAAGTACGGTCCGGTGTCGCGCTTCAGCTACGGCAGCCGGGAGCCGTACATGGCTGTGTACCATCCGCATACAGATTCCGGGATCGTGCATTATTCGTCGCCTCTGGACCTCCCTGCGAAGAAGATTTGGTCCTGGAGCAGTGACGATGATGGTCTGGACTGGCGTACCGCCCTGTCCGACAACAACAGCGCGTACGTGGAGATCCAGGCAGGCTTGTTTCGAGATCAAGAGACTTACGGATTTCTGGACCCGCAGGAAACCAGATCCTTCACCGAATACTGGATTTCGATCCGCAAACTTGGTGGGGTCTCTCGAGCAAACCCGGACGCTGTGATCAACCTTAGTCGCCACAGTGAGGCCGCAGAGAGAGTGGCGATCGAAGCCGCCATCAATGTGACGAGGGTGCTACCCGATGCAGCGGTCAGTATTCTGGACGGCACGCGGGAAGTCGCATCCGCGCATGCTGCCCTTTCGCCGGGTGAGACCTTCCGGAAGTCGTTTACTGGCCTTCCTGCAAGTGCAACGTACACAATCGAAGTAAAAGATCAGGTCGGGAAAGTGCTATTGCGGCATACCGAAGGCAAGTATGACTTCGTCAGTCATGACAAGGTTCAAACCGGCGAACAGCCTTCGCATGAATACCCAGCCGATGCCAATCGAAACGCAGACGACTTCCTCGCGGTCGGCACTGACCAGGAAAGCAACGGCAAACTGTTAGTTGCACTCAAAACTTACCAAGAGGGAATAGGTCGGTCTCCGAACAGCATCGCTCTAAACCAAGCGGCGGGCCGACTTGAAGTTATTCTCAACCAGTACGATCTTGCGACGCAGCATCTATCCAAGGCACTGGCGTGGGTAAATAGCGACCATGAAACCGCGTACTACCTGGGATTGGCGCTGGCAGCCCATGGAGATGTTGGGGGGGCGCGAACCCAATGGGAGTTTGCACAGCAGTCCGGCAGTTATCACGCACCCGCGATGATGAGGTTGGCCGCCTTGGAAGCAAGAGCAGGGGATCGCCCGCGAGCGCTGAGTATGATCCAGGAAGTCGTGAGCAATCGTCAAGAGCTCGTTCGCGCAGGAGGCATGGAGGTTGCGTTGCTGCGCGTCACTCAACGCAAAGCCGAGGCGATCAGGCGGTTGGCGCACTGGAAGCGGCAAGACCCGACCAGCTCATTTCTCCGTTACGAATCAATTCGGCTGGGACAGAGCGACCCGGAGCTACTGGCACACCTGGCCGCGGATCCTGAGCGCATCCTTGAAGTCGCTACGGATTACATGCGCTTCGGCCTTTATGAAGATGCGCTCGACGTGCTCTCTCGACAGTATCTCTCGGGTGCCTATGTCATCGGTGAGCCCGGCGTGCTTCATCCTGATTCATATCCTCTGATTACCTATTACCGCGGCTTCTGCCGCGATGCTCTGGGCAAAGACGGACGTGCAGACTTCGCCGCTGCTTCCAGCATGCCAACGAACTATGTCTTCCCGAACCGGCCAGAAACATTTGCCGTATTGCACCGTGCGATCGAAGTTAACCCGGATGATGCGACGGCTCATTTCCTGCTGGGCTCGCTGTACCTTTCCGGAGGCATGTCCCAACAAGCTCTGCAGGAATGGCAGACGGCGCGCGGCATAAAGCCCGCTATTCCCACGCTGCTCCGTAACATGGCGTACACAATGCTGAAAGCCGGAGAACCGCCGGAACGGGCGATCGAACTCTTCCGCGAGGGGACGAAGTACGATTCCAATAACGTCGACCTGTATCTTGGGCTGGAAGAAGCCATGGAAAAGGCCGGTCGGCCGGCCAGCGAAAGAGCTCGCGCGCTACAGAGTTTTCCGGACTCGCAGTCCGCCCCTGCTGTTCTGATATTCCGCCTGGTACGCGTGCTCAGCGATGCGCGAGAGTTCGATGAAGCTGAAAAACTACTCGCCAACCGATTCTTCCCGCGGGAGGAAGGCGGAGCGAACGTGCGCGAAATTTATGTCGCATTGAAGTTGAAGCGGGCCGAGGCAATGGCTGCGCAAGGACAGTGTCCTGCCGCCCTGGATATTGCGCGCCACCTGGGTGAACCGGTTGCAACTCTGCCTTTCACTTCAAAAGGACTCGCCCCGTTCATATCATCCGCTTCCTCGAGGCAAGCAGTGGAAAAAATACAGGCCGTTTGTCGTTAGCACGCATGCAAAGTCCAGCTTCATCTGCGTGCGCAATATCTTTGTCCGGAGCACAGCGATGAATGTTTCCGCGGGAATTTGCGTGGCTCTGGCGCTGTTCGCAGCCTCCGCTTTCGCTGCCGACAACAAATCAATCAAGAGCGTGAAAGCGGATAGCGACGTCGCCCTTGCTGCAGATCCTAGTTCATCATTCTGGCGGGGTGCGCGTGCGGTTTATGCCACACGAGATACGTACGGGAAGCCGCTACCTCGTTACCGCACGCAAATTCGATCGCGCTGGACTAAGGATAATCTCTACTTCTTGTTCATCTGCCCGTACGACACGCTCTATCTAAAGCCGGATCCCGATGTGTCAACTGAAACTTTCCAGCTCTGGGATTGGGACGTCGCGGAGGTTTTTATCGGCTCGGACTTCCAGAATATCCGTCGCTACAAAGAGTTCGAAGTCTCTCCACAAGGCGAATGGATCGATCTGGACATCGACTTGACGACGCCACATCACGAAGATGGCTGGAAGTGGAACTCCGGATTTCAGGTCTCCACGCGCATCGATCGCGCGGCAAAAACCTGGTACGCGGCCATGCGCATTCCGTTCGCGGCCATCGACCAGCGTCCGCCGGCGGCCGGCGCCACCTTTCGTGTCAACCTTTTCCGCACTCATGGTCCGCCCACCCAGCGAAAATATATTGTCTGGCAACCTACGATGAGCGACAGCTTCCACGTCCCCGAACGCTTCGGCATTCTTGAACTGGTGTCTGCTCCGGCGCGCTGAGAGGCGACGGACAGGCAGCCAACGTAACTTGCGGGCGTGTCCTAGTCTTTGATCTTTACCGTAGATTGTGCGCTAAGCAGATCTCTCTTGGCGATACTTCCGGGCCGACGTATCATTCCCGTCCATGGCGAAGATAGATCCTGAGCAGGAGAGACGGCGCTTGACCGAGTTCTACTCCGTCCAGTTGGACGGAGAACTGGAGAAGGTAGCCACTGAGGCGTACGAACTCACCGCACTCGCAAGGGAAGCGTTGCACGCCGAGCTTACCCGGCGAGGTTTGAGTGCTGACCTTGTCGAAGCCGCTCCCGTCATCGCCAGGAAAGAGTTGACCGTTCAGCCCGGTGACCCGCCGCCGGAAACGCCTCGGCCAACTGAGCCTCGGGAGCCCGACGGCAAACTCGAACTCCGGCCGCTGGTGACGATTCGTAAGTTCAGGGATTTGCCGGAGGCGCTGCTGGCGAAAGGCAGTCTCGAGTCGGCAGAAATTGAGAGCGCTCTGATCGATGACAACCTGGTGCGGCTGGACTGGTTCTGGTCGAATCTGATGGGAGGGATCAAACTGCAGGTCGATCCTGAAAATGTGGAAGCTGCCCAGATGATTCTCGATCAGCCGATTCCAGAGATCCTCGAGGTCCCGGGCATCGGCGCTTATCAGCAGCCGCGCTGTCCCAAGTGCCAGTCGCTCGACGTCACATTTCAGGAGTTGGACGAGCCCGTTGCCTACGTGAGTGCTTTTTTCTCTGTGCCGATTCCGTGGACGCGTGGCGCCTGGCGATGCCATTCCTGCAAAGTGGAGTGGGAGGATCGATTCTCCGAGGAGACGGAATCATCGGACTAGCATTCGAATCTCGCCGAGTGTGTCGGGAGGATCTTCGGTTGTGGGACTGAGCGGGAGCACAGTATTCTTAGTTTGTGTCAAATCTTGAAGCACAAAACGAACGCCGCCGGCTGGCCGAAAATTATGCCGGCATGACCGAGGGCGAGTTGCAGCGTCTGGCGCGGCATTCGGACTCGCTGACCGAGGCTGCCTGGGAAGCTCTTGAGGATGAATTCGACCGGCGGCACTTGGAATGGCCCGAGGAGGAAACTCCGGTTCCGTGGGAGGAGATCGAACTCAGGAAGCTCGTGACGATCCGTCAGTTTCGTGATCTTCCGGAGGCGTTGCTGGCGAAGGGGAGTCTCGAGTCAGCCGGCATCGAGTGTTTTCTGGCCGACGAAAACCTGGTGCGACTCGACTGGTTCATCTCGAACTTTATTGGTGGAATCAAATTGTCGGTCAAGGCTCAGGATGTCGAGAACGCGAAGAACATTCTCGATGATGGAATTCTCGAGGGGCTTTACGTGCAGGGAATCGGCTTGTACGAACAGCCTCGGTGTCCGCAGTGCCAGTCACTGGATGTGAACTTTCAGGAGTTGGATCGCCCGATCGCTTACATCAGCGCTTTCCTCAGAGTTCCGCTCCCCGTGCAGAAGAAAGCATGGCATTGCCAGGCTTGTGACGCAGAGTGGGAAGACGAGGAAAATGCCGGCGATGGATCCCCGCAATCACCCGCCTAGCTGTTTAAAGCCCTTGTGAATTACCTCCAGCGTGTCTTCCGCAAGATTCATCGCCAGCAGTTGTTCGCGCGTAAACCAGCCGACTTCGGCTGCGTCGCCGGAGGCTTGAAGATCGCCCGCCACGCGGCGGCACAGAAAATCAATCAGCACATAGTGATACTCCACCCGTTGCTCGGAATCGCGCAGCACGCGGTCGTAGACGCCGAGCAGTTCGCCCGGTTCCACGACGAGCCCGGTTTCCTCGCGAGCTTCGCGCACGGCCGCTTCGCGTACAAGCTCGCCGACTTCCAGCACTCCTCCCGGAATCGACCACTGATCCTGCAGCGGAGGATGAGCCCGCTTCACCAGCACTACACGCGGACCTTCGATGATGATGGCTCCAACCCCGACAAGAGGGATTTCCGGGAACTTGCGCTTCATAGACGGAACTCTCGACCGCTGGATTATAGCGGGGGGATGGTTCTGCGACGGATGCGGCGAGCGGAAACTCCGGCATGACCTGTAGGGTAAATGCCTTCCGGAGTTGGTAGAATGCGCTCGCATGGCACTTGAAGAATATAAGAAGAAGCGGCGCTTCGAGGAAACGCCTGAACCTCTTCCGAAAGTGGAGAAGAAGGCTGGGCACCGTTTCGTCGTGCAGAAGCATGACGCCACGCGACTGCATTACGACTTTCGGCTGGAAATGGACGGAGTGCTCAAATCGTGGGCCGTTCCCAAGGGCCCTTCGCTCGATCCCGGTGACAAACGTCTCGCCATGCAGGTTGAGGATCATCCGGTTTCGTATTTCGATTTTGAAGGCATCATTCCCGAGGACAACTACGGCGCCGGCACAGTGATGGTTTGGGACGTGGGCACGTGGCAGCCGCTTTCGCCTGTCCCTGTGAACGGAAAGTACGTTTCCGGTACGGACGCCGAAGCTGCCGCGATGCTGGCCAAAGGCGACCTGAAGTTTCGGCTGAAAGGCAAGAAGCTGAACGGAGATTTCGCGCTCATCAAGATGCGCGGACGGCGTCCGGGGAGCAAGGGGAATGAATGGCTGCTGATCAAGAAACACGACGACGCGGCCGTGGAGGGATACGACATCGACGAGTTCGACGAGTCGGTGCTCAGCAAACGCAGTCTGGCGGAGATTGCAGGGGACGAAGGCTCGGCAGAATGGCGGAGCCGTCCGGCAGGGGGGCGAGGGAAGCTGAAGGCAGCTTGGCTGGCGGATGCGGTCGCAAAGCTCGATAAGAAGAAAGCCGCGGCGGCCGGGCAAAGAAAAAAGCAAAAACAAGTAAGAACCGCCGAGAACGCCAGGGACGCGGAGGGAATTAAAGGAGAAGCATCCAGTCCTCCTCATGCTTCCGCCGCCGCCGTCCCGCGCCCGACCAGCAAGAAGAAATCAAAATCCCCGGCAGCTCCTGTATCCTCGGCGATCGATGTTTCCGACCTGCCCGGCGCCGTAAAGCGGCCCATGCCTTCCGCGATCCATCCCATGCTGGCGACGCCGGTGAATGAGCCCTTCGATGGCCCCGAGTGGATTTTTGAAATCAAGTGGGACGGTTACCGGGCAGTTACTTTTCTTGAAGACGGCAAAGTGCGACTCGTCTCCCGAAATCAAAATGATTTGACGCCGCGCTATCCCGAACTGAAAGACTTGTCGCAGTTCGTCAAGGCGAAGACCGCGATCCTCGACGGCGAGGTCGTCGCCATCGACGACCAGGGACGCCCCTCGTTCAGACTGATGCAGCAACGCACAGGATTTCGGCCCGGAGGCCACCGGGGAGTCGCGAATGCACAAGTGCCCATCCTCTACTACGCCTTCGATCTTCTTTACCTCGATGGATACGACTTGCGCCCCGTGCCACTCGAGCAACGCAAACGGAAACTGGCCGAGTTGCTGGTCGCGGGCGATTCCGTGCGCTACTCCGATCACTATGCGGAACAGGGAAAGGCTTTATTTGAGATCGCAAGGCAGAAGGGACTGGAGGGTATTCTGGCCAAGAGGCGCGAGTGCCCTTACCAGGAAGGTCGCAGCCGCGACTGGCTCAAGATCAAGATCAGGCACCGGATTGAGTGTGTGATCGGCGGATACACCGAACCGGAAGGCAGCCGTCCCTATTTCGGCTCGATCGTCCTCGGCTTGTATGACAAGAAGGGTCGGCTGATCCACGTGGGCCAGGCGGGAAGCGGATTCAGCCAGAGGTCGCTCGATGAAATGTGGAAGCTGCTGAAAAAGCTGGAAACGAAGCAGAATCCGTTTTATGGGGAAGTCGAGGCGCTCCGCAAAGTAACGTGGGTGAAGCCGGAACTGGTGGCAGAAATCGAATTCTCCGAGTGGACGCACGGTGCGGCGGGATCAAGTGTGCCGAAGCTGAGAGCGCCAGTGTTCCTGGGCCTGCGCGACGACAAGAGTCCGAAAGAATGCGTGCTCGAAGAACTTGAGCGAAGCTTCCCTGAAGCCGAGTCGGAGAACTGAGAACCTCCTAGCCACGGATCGACACGGATTCTCACGGATAAAAGAAACTCAAATATCCAGATAGATAGAAGCAATATCTGTGAAAATCCGTGTAGATCCGTGGCTAGCCTGAGAACCGCCCCGCCCCCTACTTGATATCCTTCATGGCCAGCAGCGTGCCATAGTCTCTTCCCGAAGGATCCACGGCGCGCGCGACAATCGCTGTGAAGGCATCCTTAAGTTCCGGGTACTTCGCTACCAATGCCTTCATCACCGTCACATTGCTTTGGTAGGTCTGATTCGTGTTGGAGATGTCACTCGCCTGGTATCGGACGATGAGATCGAGATCGTTTCCCAGCGCCTCCGGATAAACAGCGGCCAATTTGTAAGCAGTACTTCCGGCAGAGAGATCTGTCGCTTTTCCTTCAAAGGGAAAATCGGCAGGCTTGACCCCTTGAGACTCGTCCAGCAGTTTGTCGGAAGCGGCCGTGCTCATCACATCTAAGGGCGAGACGAGGCTAATGGCGACCTGATAGTACAACCACGCATTGTGCAGCTGTCCCTTGGCTTTATATTCACGCGCCCGTGTCATAAACCACTGGAGATCGTGGCCAGCAACCTGCGATGATTTGATGATCAGCCCGGCCACTTTCCAGTCGGTTCCGACTGCCTGCAGGATGAGCGAGACAGTACTTGGAATCTTGGCGCCAGTGGCATCTGCAATCACCACTCCGTACTTGCCCGGAGGTAAGTTGTTCAGGTAAAAGACGGCGCTGCCAGACGTCTGGCCGCTCTTTCCGAAAACTCCACAAAAGAACTCCGCATGCGGAATTGTGGCCGTGCCTGACGCGTCGAGCAAGAACGGCGGTCGAGGAGCGGCTTTAGCGCCCGCGAGATATTGCTGATGCTCTTTCACTGTCGCCTCGATCCCGGAGAAGTCGGAAGCCAGGCCGGGAATCGCATTCTGACGCAAGGTTGCCGTATCGCCACGAGCGATCATGTCAAAGTAGCGCTGGCCGGCTGACGTGAGGACGGCGCGCGTGGCTTCGTCCATGTCGCCGGAGGTTTGACACGTCTCGGCCTGAATACTGACCCTGGCAACGATGAAGAAAACCAGAATAATGCGGAGGAATAGGGAGGAAGTCATTGAAGTGCAGCCTTTGCTTTCAACAAGTTGACGGGAAGATCACAGCACTGATTCTGCCCGCTTCTTGGATTGTACGCCAGCAATCAGAGTTGCCATCAATCGCTCGCCCTTCCCCGCCGAGTCGTGCCATGGTGTGAAGTAGTGCAAGGGAGTAATCTCAATACGTTCTAAAATAGGAGCGGGTAGGAATGGCTGTAATCCGCGAGTGTGTCCGCCAGTAATGCTAGAATCTGCATAGCGGCTACCTGCGCCATCCCCGAAAATCGCAGAGGTTCCAGGAGGAGTAGTTCCATGCGCACGGGAATCAAGCTTGCATCCTTTGTTATGGCCGGACTCGTGTGCCTGGGAGGATTGAGCGTCGCCAACGCGACTTCCCGCAATCAGCACAAGACCAAAGCTAAGGCCAAGAAGGTAACGCTACCGCCGCTCCCCTCCGGACCGCTGGGCCCTGTTCCTCAATTGCCGTTGGACTCTACTCCGGCCGTGGCTCCGCAGGTGAGCTACCAAAGTGGACAGCTGACTATTCTGGCGCCGAACTCGAATCTGGGAGACATTCTGCGCGCGGTGCGCAAGCAAACCGGCGCTGAAATGGAAATTCCCGCCAACGCCAACGAGCGTGTGGTTACTCAACTGGGGCCCGGACCGGCGCGTGAAGTGATCGCGGAATTGCTGAATGGATCGCGCTTCAATTATGTGCTCTTGGGCTCGCCCGCCGATGCAAACGTCCTGACCCGCGTCGTGCTGGTCGCGAAAACTGGCGGAGACGCAGCCGGACAGAATCCGCAGAACCAGCAACAGCCATCCGATCAGACGGGCATTGTGGCAGCACCGCAGCCGGACATGGCGAATGCTCAGCCCGAGCCACCGGAAGGGGAAGCAGCGGACGAGAATGCTGCCGAAGACAACCCTGACCAGAATGCCGAGGCGGAACAACCCGCTCCTCCTCCCGATCAGCCGGGCGTGAAGACTCCGCAGCAGATGCTGCAGGAGATGCAGCAGCGCCAATTACAACTCCAGCAGCAACAGCCTCAGGGACAGCCGCCCATCCCTGGCGCGGGCTACCCGCCACCACCGCAGCGGCCTCCGGAACAGCAGTAGGAGCCGTTTGCTGGATTGATTCTTAGAATTTCTGGTTGGTCCGTTGGAGGATCGAGTAGCGCTACGTAGCGCCGGCATCCTGCCGGCTGTCGCGACGGCGTCCTCGCCCTCGCAGCGGCGTGCGCTACGGCCGAGGACTGCTGCCTAAGGCAGGTTCCCGGCGTGCAATCTATCCAATCGATCCGTGAAGATCGAATGCGACGTGGAGTCGGCAGTTTTCACGTGGTCACTCTGGGGCTGGACTTGATCGAGCGCCTGCTGCAACAGTTGCCAGTCGCGGGCAATCTCTGTTCCGGACACTCTCGGAGGGGTGCCGCGGCGCAATTCGGTCTGGAGCCGCGCTTCCAGCAGTTGCTGCACCAATTGCGGCGGAGCTCCACTACTCAAGACGTTGTCCGCGGAGATTCCGACACTCACCAGGCGCTCGCCATGTTTCATCTGGAGAACAGGTCTGCCAGAGCCATCCACGTCAATGGTGGCTTTGGACTGCAAACGGCTCCACTCTTTCTCGACCCGCGCACCTGCAGTCTCCCCGCGGCGAGCTGAAAGCCTGGCCAGCTCTATTTGATAGGCGCGGCGGTCCTCGTGTCCTAGGGGCAGTTGGAGATCGCCTCCCGCTGTGAAAACCATGGCGTTGCGGGCCGGATCAAAGCGGCCGGTACCGCTGCCCACATAGACAGCAGCCACGCACCCGGCAAAGATCGGACTGACAATGGCACTCGGGACGATGTATTTCTTCGATTTGAAGAACGACTCGACCACTCCGTGAGCGGTCGTGCTGCGAGGCATACTGCCCGGCACCTGCGCGATCACAAGTCGTGAAAACTGCAACTCGGGATGCCGGTCGCCGAACCTGACCATCAGCTTGGCCATCTGCTTGGGCGTCGTTATACCGATATCGGAGACCACGCTCCGATGCAGCGTCTTCGGATAATAGAAATTGATAATGTCTTTCGCAAAATCGGCGCAGTTATTCGAGACCGTGCGGAAATGGGATCGATTCGGCGATGAATTGTACTTACGGATCAGGGCTTCATCCTGCGTTGCGGTGGTTTCAATGGTGAAACCGTACACCGTCCGGTCGTAGGATGTGCCGACGAGCTCATACCAGTTTCCGCCCGGAGTTGTTCCATCCCGTAGATCCGGGGCGACGCTTTCAAGATATTTCCGGCGATAGCGATCTCGAAGAAACGCCACCATCTTCGCGTCGGCGAACAAAGGCACGTTCTCGGGACGCTCTACCGCATACAGATACGGGATTAGCGGGACCGCGATCCAATCGTAGCCATTAACTCCGTTATACCGGCTCAGCACAATACCCATCTCGCCCGGAGCGCAGGCTCGCAGTGTCAGCGGACTGTCCGCGCACACGCCTGATAAGTACACTGCGGCGTGACCGGTGGCGGTGAAAAAGCCCAACTTGCCATACGGCTCTTCCAGCAGCAGGGTCGCGGAAGTCTGCGCTTGCGAGGCAAGCGACACCAATAGCATGACGAACATGCCGACAGCGCCCAGTAATGGGGTACGACGTCGCAACACAAGTCTCCTGGCGATCCAAAACGTAACTTCCCTAAATAAGAGCCCTTTAGAAGAAGATTAGTTGCCGCCACTAAGGGAAACCAGTTACGTAAGGTCAGAGATTTACGGAACTTCACAATTGGCGGGTGGCGAACAACAGACGAAGAAGGTTCACAGCTGGACTACGTAGCGGACTTACCCAGACGCTGCTTTGCCAGACGGGCACTCTTGGCCACGACATCATCTGCATCTTCGGCGAGCTTGTCCAATGTTGCGGCGAACTTCGGATCAGAACTGTTGCCCATCGCGATCACGGCGTTCCGGCGCATTCCACTCCGTTTTGCCCGCCGAACCGGTGATCCACGAAATACTTCCCGAAATTCTTCCGCACTCATCTCGGCCAGCCAGTCGAGAGCAGGATTGACAAGTTCGGGCCGCGGGAAAAACTCGGGGGCGGCTGCGACCGGAGCTTTGCGATTCCATGGACACACGTCCTGGCAGATATCGCAGCCGAAGACGTGCCGCCCCATGCCTTCGTGTATTTCCTCAGGAATCTCTCCCCGCTTCTCAATCGTGAGGTAGGAGATGCACTTGTTGGAATCGAGTCGGTAGGGCTCGAGCAAAGCGTCTGTCGGGCAAGCCTCGATGCAGCGGGTGCAAGTACCGCAGCGGTCCGGAGCGGGCAAGTCGGGAGTCAACTCCAGCGAGGTGAGAATCACGCCCAGAAAAAGCCACGAACCTTTCTGCTGATTGATGATGCAGGTGTTCTTTCCGATCCAGCCCACGCCGGCGTACTTCGCATAAACGCGCTCAACCAGAGGGCCGGTATCCACGTAACAGCGAGTGACTACTTCCCGGATTTCGTTGCCCGGCTGATTCACGGCGTCTTTGATGCGATTGTCCAGGCTTTGCAGCCGCCGCAGCACAGCGTCGTGGTAATCTTCGCGGCCCCACGCGTAACGGGATATCCATCCTCGAGTCTTGTCCTGGAATTGTGTCGAATAGGCCGGGGCGCTGTTGTAGTTGATCGCGCACATGACCACGCTTCGAGTCCAGGGCGCAACTCGCGCCAGCGAAGCCCGCTTGAGCGATCCCTGCTCATCGCGCGCTTCCATGTATTTCATTTCGCCGGCATACCCCGCGGCAATCCATTCGGGAAAGTACTCGAGCTCGCGCGCGTGCGTCGCCGGCGCGATTCCGCATAGATCGAACCCGGCCTCCTGTGCCGCTCGCTTGATCGTCGCCGTAATTTTGCTGATTTCAGCCATGATGGGCCATGGTCGCGTCAGCGCGACCAGGAGTCGCCCGTTCCAAATTGGAATGCGAAACGGAAAATCCAATGAAGTTTGCCGCGAATATTCTTGCCTCCTATTTCCAAGGGTATAAGCTTCCCGGCAGTGAGTCACGCAGCTTCCGGTCAGGCTCTCGAATCACAATCAAGGAGGAAAGTGATGCAGCAACAACATCCAGCACAACTGGCCACGATTCAGATATCCGTCATCAACGAGAGCACCGTGCTGACCGATGCTGAAGTCATTCCTGTCGTTGCAGCCTTGCAACAACAGGTCACAAACGACTTCCGTCCCGTGTGGGGGATAGATGCCGAACTCAAAATGATCGACCGGAGCGTACCGCCACCGAGCGGGAGTTGGTGGATTGTGATCCTCGATGATTCCGACCAGGCCGGAGCGCTGGGCTATCACGACCTGACTTCGGATAGCTTGCCGCTGGGAAAAGTCTTCGCCGCCAGCGATCTGAAGGCCGGCACTTCGTGGACCGTCACCGCCAGTCACGAACTCCTCGAAATGCTCGGGGACCCGAACATCAACCTCACCGTGTTTGTCCAAAACTCCAACACCCGCGGGACTCTCTACGCCTACGAAGTCTGTGATGCGTGCGAGGACGACAGCTTCGGATATCAGATCGACAACGTCCTGGTCTCCGACTTCGTGTATCCCGCTTGGTTCGAGAGCTTCCGCGAGTCGGGCTCAACCCGTTTCGACCAGATGAACCAGATTCAAAATGCGCTGCAGCTATTGAAAGGCGGCTACATTGGCACGTTCAATGTAACCGAGGGCACGGGATGGCAGCAGCAAACAGCGGAGAAGCATCCCTCGAACCTGAAACACCGAGGCAACGTCGGCACGCGTCGCGAGCGCCGTTCCACTCCTCACGATCAGTGGGTCACCAGCCTCTTGCAACGCAGAATTGTCAGCAACGCGCAGCAGTACCGGCAGAACCTGCAGACAATCCGGCACCGCAGCGCGGCAGCCTGACTGGCGTTGTTATTCCTCCCCCGCCCCGCTCTCGCGGGGCCTTTTTTTCTTTTTAAGCTTGGAAGCTACACGCCCAGCTTTTTCACTTCCTCACCGTAGTACTTGCGATAGAGGATGTCCCACTCCTGGGAGCCTTCGAGGATGGTGCGCTTCTGGCTCTCGATCTTCTGCCGGGCGGCTTGATCGATTCGCTCTTCCTGGTTGAGCAGCTCTTCCAGAATCTTGCGGGTTTCCTGCCGGATGGTGTTGGGATCCTCAATGAACTCGACTTCGTCCATCTCCTTGAGGACATCGGCAACTGCCCGCGCCAGCACGTTCACTTTGTCCCGGCTGAGCCTCACAGCACCGCCTTGTATTTGCGTACCAGTTCGCTCTTCACCTTGCGGAACATCTCCTGGTAGTTCGCTCCAGTCTTCTGCATTTCTTCGGAGTAGGCTTCAAGGATCACGCGCACTTCGTCGTTAATGCGGTCTTCGAGCGATAGTTCATCGACCAGCGCGGCATGCACGCGCTCCGTGACCACGGGAACAGGGGTGGCCTCGATAAACTTGCCTGCAATCAGTTTCTTGGTGACTTCGCGGGCCAGGTAGCCCACATATTCTTTGGAAAAAAGCATGTGCGGATCGGATGCCTGTCTGCTGCGGATAGTCTGTGTGAATCAAAAAGTGTAACACACGCAAGGGACGGGCGGCCTACCCTTCCAGAGGTTCCAAGCCTCTCCGCCGCTGGCACCCCACCTGTGAACGGCATACAATTACGGTGAGCTTATGTCTCCCATTCCTGACGATCTGACGACGGTCAAAGACGACATGATCGCCTTCGTCGAAGGCCATGGCATGCGCCGCTTCCACGGCTACGTGGATTACGAAGAGGTGCAGTGCGTCATGTGGGAGGCGGGCTCGAATCCCGACGGCTGGAAAGATTTCGTGGAACTGGCCAAGTCGAGCGGCGCTCCCTTCCTGACCATGCACGCCTGGACCCTGGAGCGCGAGGAACTGGATGGACTCCTCGAGCGCCTTTCCAACTCCGAATTCACCGACGGCGACGACGTCGAGGACGCCCGATGGTTCCGTTCGCATGTGGGCAAGGTCGGATTCCTCCAACTGGGATGGGCCTATCAGGGCTCAATGTTCCTCTCCGAAGTCAGCACCGAGTGGTACGAGCGCTACCAACGCCTGCTAGAAGTCTCCGACGAATTCGGCGGCCTGGCCATCGACGATTCCGATCAGGACGAAGAAACCTAGCCTCTCGATTGATGTGGGTGAAGTGGGTGATGTGGGGCGGGCGCCTCGCCCGCCTCTCGAGTGAGACTCGTAAGCCTCTGTCGCCTCAGGTCTGAGGTAAACTGCTCCATCCGAATGAAGTGGCTTCAAAAGACCTCCGACGGCGACGTAGTCGCGCGCCTGGCGAGCGAGTTGCAAAACTCGGCAACCCGCGGAACCGACAACGCTGCCGCCTCCGTCCTAGCTCCGCTCCTAGTCCATCGCGGCATTACCGGCCCCGAATCCGCCGCCCGCTTTCTGACTCCATCGCTCTCCCACCTTCACGATCCGGGACGAATGTCCGGACTACCGGCCGCGGTCGACCGCCTCGACGCCGCCATCGAACATAAAGAGCCAATCTTGATCTACGGGGATTACGACGTCGACGGCACCATGGCCGTGATCATCCTGAAGACCGCCATCGAACTCTGCGGCGGCGCCGCCGATTTCCACGTCCCCCACCGCATACGCGAGGGCTACGACATGCGCGGCGATGTGATCGAGCGTGCCGCTGAGGCAGGCATTCGACTCATTATCAGTGTTGACATGGGCATTCGTGCTTTCGCTCCCGCGGAAACAGCAAAGAAACTCGGCGTAGATCTGATCGTCACCGACCACCACCTTCCCGGCCCGGACGGCGTTCCCAATGCGTTGGCGGTCATCAACCCAAATCAGGCTGGCTGCGAATACCCGTATAAGCAACTCTGCGGCGCGGGAGTGGCGTTCAAACTGGCGCAAGGACTGATGCAACGCCGTCTCGACGCGAAGGATCTGCCCAGGCTGTTCTTGTCGTTCATGAAGGTAGTCGCGCTCGCCACGATCGCCGACGCCGTACCGTTGACGGGAGAGAATCGTGTCTTCGCCAGCCTGGGACTGGAAGCCTTGCGCAAGGCCGTGAATCCCGGCCTGAAGGCTCTGCTGGAAGTCGCGCAGATTTCCACGAAACGGCCGCCCACATCGACCGAAGTCGCTTTCCGCATCGCGCCCCGCATCAACGCCGCCGGACGCATGGACGTGGCCCGCGACGTGGTCGA
>WNEZ01001756.1_pt1 | contig 18287 bp, 10 predicted proteins | sample 5400521 | NCBI WGS metagenome assembly WNEZ01 (sample SAMN13153339, study PRJNA577476) | soil metagenome | isolation source: 120 cm saprolite under Douglas fir tree site 2 hole 1 replicate 1 | place: USA:California | collected 2015-04-18
AACAGGTTGCGGAACGCCCTACGCTTTATGATGTGAACGCGGGAAGAGATGGACAATCAGGCGAAGACAGGGCCGGGGATGAGCAGCTTCAGGTCCAACAGGAGGAGGTTGACTCTTCGCTTCGGCAGCGTGTGGCGGATTCACTGGAGACGACGCTGAAGCTTGGCAACGGCGTCGTACTGGTTTCGATTGTCGATGGCGAAGAGATCCTCTTCTCTGAGAGGTTTGCCTGTGTCTATGATGGTATCAGTCTGCCGGAGATTGCGCCGCGCACCTTTAGCTTTAATAGCCCGCATGGCGCATGTCCGACCTGTACTGGCCTCGGAACGCAGCAAGAGATTGATGCTGAACTGGTTGTGACACATCCTGAACTGAGCCTCACCGAGGGCGCGATTGCACCCTGGAGTAAGGTTGTCAATGGCAGCCAGTGGCATGCTTCGATTCTGGAAGCTCTGGCGCAGAAGTATAACTTCAGCCTGAATACCCCCTGGCGCAACTTGACGGAAGATCAACGCCAGAAGGTGCTTTATGGTGCCCCTGAGCAGCTGACCATTCGCTACACGCCCCAACATGGGCGTACGCGCTCTTACTCCATTAACTTCGAAGGGGTTATTCCCAATCTTGATCGACGTTATAGACAGACGGATAGCCAGAGTATTCGCGAGGAAATTGAAGGCTTCATGTCTGCTCGTGTCTGTCCTGACTGTCATGGCGCTCGACTCAAACCGGAAGCGCTGGGGGTCACAGTTGGTGGACGCAATATCGTACAGGTCACGCGGCTCTCAATAGTGATGGCGCAGCGCTTTTTCCAGGAACTAGACGCTGAATCACAGCCGTTAACCGCTCAGAGAAGTGTTCGATCCCTCAACGGAAATGGCGAAAAGAATGGCAACCCTGTTGCGCCCGATCCACTGACCCCAATCGATCCTCGTGGGCCACTGGTTGAGGTAACACTTACAGGGCGCGAACGCTTTATTGCTCGCCAGGTGTTCAAAGAGATCCGGGCACGTCTGCAATTCCTGGTGGATGTCGGCCTGGATTACTTAAGTTTGGACAGGGCAGCGGCCAGCCTGTCTGGTGGTGAGGCTCAACGCATTCGCCTAGCAACGCAGATTGGGTCTGGTCTGATGGGTGTGCTCTACATTCTCGATGAGCCAAGCATTGGGCTACACCAGCGCGATAACGCCCGCCTGATTAAGACCCTGGAACGTTTACGTGATCTTGGTAACACCTTGCTGGTAGTCGAACACGACGAGGATACCATGCGTGCCGCCGATCACATTATCGATATTGGACCTGGTCCTGGCGAACATGGTGGAAAGGTTGTCGCTGAAGGCACATACAAAGATATTATCGCCAGTACGGATTCGCTCACTGGAGATTATCTATCCAGGCGCAAGCGAATTCCTCTGCCTACGCAGCGTCGAGAAGGTAATGGACGGCCCTTGCGGATCGTAGGCGCACGGGAAAATAACCTGAAAAATATCACGGTTGATATCCCCCTCGGGAAATTCGTGGTAGTTACCGGTGTCTCAGGTTCAGGTAAAAGTACACTCATCACTGATATCCTTTATCGGAAGCTGGCTCATGCCTTATATCGCGCGCATGACAGGCCAGGCGCACATGATGCTATCGAGGGTATGGAGTTCCTGGACAAGGTCATTGATATCGATCAATCGCCCATCGGCCGTACACCGCGCTCTAATCCCGCGACCTATACCAATGCTTTCACAGGTATTCGCGAACTCTTCGCGCAGGTGCCGGAGTCACGCATTCGTGGTTACCAGCCCGGTCGCTTCTCATTTAATGTCAAGGGCGGACGCTGCGAAGCCTGTAAAGGTGAGGGTATCGTCAAGATTGAAATGAACTTCCTGCCAGACGTGTATGTGCCGTGCGAAGTGTGTAAAGGCAAACGTTACAATCGCGAGGCGCTCGAGATTCACTATAAAGGCAAGAACATCGCCGATGTCCTGGATATGACAGTGGAAGAGGCTATGGGCTTTTTTGCTAACGTGCCCTCTATCTTTAATAAGATGAAGACGCTCTTTGATGTTGGTTTGGGCTATATGCGCCTTGGTCAGCCTGCCACAACGCTTTCTGGAGGCGAGGCACAACGGGTCAAACTGGCGACCGAACTTGCTCGTCGAGCCACCGGCCGCACAATGTATATTCTGGATGAGCCAACTACCGGGCTGCACTTTGCTGATGTCGATCGCTTACTCCAGGTGTTGCAGCGTCTTGTTGATGCCGGAAACTCGATAATAGTGATTGAGCATAACCTGGAAGTGATTAAGAGTGCCGATTGGATCATCGATTTAGGGCCAGAAGGCGGCGATGCTGGTGGACAGGTTATCGCTGAGGGAACACCTGAAGATGTCGCTGAGAATGAGCAGTCATTTACAGGGTACTTCCTAAAGCGGATGTTCACAGAAGACGCGGCGTTAGCAAATGCACATCAGTCGAGCGAGATTGTGGCGGGGTAGTTTGCCCTCCCGCCTTCGGAGGGTTCTTCGCTTCCATAATCAACAGCGACGTTCTCTTCTGTAGGTATCCCGGAACTGCCCCCTGGCCCTGGGTCAGGACCGCCTAGCTTAATTGGCACACCTCGTTGGCGCTGGCGACGATCAACCCAGAGAACCAATCCTACCATTGTCAGAACAACCAGGATGATACCTAAAAATTTGTAGAGATGGGCAGAGTGTATACTTGAGAATGAGAAACTGAGAGCCAGCAATCCAAATGTAGTTGCTAAGCCATAGAACAGATAGCAGATTTGTTTGACGCTCAACCCCGTTGCCATCAGTCGGTGATGCAGGTGCGTTTTGTCATAATGTACAGGCGATTGACGACGCCGGATACGATTCATGATCACAACAGCTACGTCAAGTATAGGCACACCGAGCACCATCAAGGCAAGCGCAAGCTTCGCTCCTCCCATAATTGAGAGAACTGCCAGCGCAAGCCCTAGAAACATTGAGCCGCTATCTCCCATAAAAATCTTCGCCGGATTCCAGTTATGCGGCAGGAAACCAAAGATGGCACCTGTAAAAATGGCAGAGAGTACCGCTATACTATACTGATGCAACATGAAGCTAATCAGTGTGATGAAGAGCGCGGTAATGCCCACAACGCCGGTCGCCAACCCATCCATTCCGTCAATCCAGTTGACGGTATTCATCATCCCCACCGTCCAGAACCAGGTAAGTAGGACAGCAGGAATAGCTGCGAACGTGATATCGGCTTTTTGTATGAATAGAAGGAACGTAGGTTCACGATACCACGGGGGCGGCGGCAAGTTTGGATTGAGGTGCTCAATACCGAAGGGATTATTAAAGGTGAAAAGCAATACACCATGAAAAGTCTTATCTATCCAAGGGCCAAGAATGATAATGACCGCTATCGTCTGAGCGAGTAGTTTAGGCCAGGGGCCAAGTCCCAGGATATCATCATATGCATGCACGAGCACCATCAGCGTTCCGGCGGCAATCAGCAACCAGTAAATCGTGAGTTCGTTAGCATGAGCATTGAAGTTAGGGCCAGGAGTATAAAAGAGCAGTGATGCAATGACGAAAGCCAGGAACATGGCAACGCCACCCAGGCGAGGTACAGCTTTTGTGTGGATTCTGCGTGTGGCAGGTTTGTCGAGCCACCCTACCTTGTAACAGAAAGCTTTGACGAAAAAAGTTAGTACAAAGGCAAGTACAAAGGCGGTTATTCCACCGATCAACACAGTCATTATATCGGGTAGATTGATAGGAATGAGCAATAGAAGCCGAATATAAATAATACCTGCCTCAGGCATAACAACTCTCCCTACTACTGAGACTAACACACTTCCATCTTCTTGTAAAGAAGATCAAACCTACAAGACCGCTGAGGTTATAGGGAGTCTAGGAAAGAAAACATGATAGCCAGCCTCTTTGATGGTACCCGTTCCGGTTATTCGTCCAATGAAATTCCCCAGATGAGGTCGTCGACTTCACCTACATTTCCTTTCTTGACAAAGCGCTAGTTTGTTGTCTCGCCCTGAATTGTATGCTTTCTTCTCTATTACGAATTAGAACGTTACCTGTAACACACGATCCCAGCCAGCATAATCCTGTTTAAATGCTATTTTTGCCTGGGGCCAGGTCTCACGCAATATGGAAGTAAGGGGTTCGCGCTGGCGATACCCGATCTCTAACAACAATACTCCCCCCTCTAATAATTTACAAGACTCATGCAATTCCTTAAAAAAGCGACGCAATAGATCTAGTCCCTCAGCTCCACTGAAGAGCGCCAGGTGCGGTTCATAGGTGCGAACGTCTGGTGCAAGCTCATTCATCTCGTCTGTTCCAACATAAGGCAGGTTAGCCGTGAGTATATCGACGGGTTCGGGTAATGGGGCCAGGAGATCGCCCTGCAGCAGGCGTACACGGTGTTCGACATGGTGAAGCTGGCAATTGAGGTACGCGACCTCAAGCGCATCAGAAGAGGCATCTGTAGCATAGAGGTAAGGAAGGCGTGGCTCTAGCACAGCTAAAGTCACTGGAATAACACCGCTTCCTGTGCCGATATCGGCTACAATCGGCGTGTGTCCCGCTTCAAGCATTTGCCGGCAGACGTTATGCGCGGCTTCGACCAGCAATTCCGTCTCGGGACGGGGGATTAAGACACGTTTATCAACGAGAAAATCAAGCCCATAAAACTCTTTATGTCCGGTGAGATATGCGACAGGTTCACCTCGTGAACGTCGTTCTATGAGTGTAAAAAATTGCTGCTCCTGTTCTGGAGTAAGTGTGCGTTCGGGGTAGGCATACAGAACGCTGCGTTCGACCTGAAGCGTGTGGCTCAACAAGACCTGGGCGTCAAGCCTTGCTTTCACCTGGTCTTGCTCAGCCTTTGTGAGAGTGAGTATCCCTTGCTCTAATGCATCGCGTATTGTGGCCATAGTTTACAGCGGTTGGCGTCCTGCAAAGCCTGCATCGAGGTAATGCCAGTAGTTGATTCGTTCTTCGCCCAAGTACCAGCACAGGTAGATTTCGCGGCCATCACGCAGGCTAAGGAAATCGATCAGTCCGGTATTCGGGTCCTTCAACTCACAACCAAAGTCGTTCAGTTCGTTGATGAGTTCTTGTAAATCCTGAATTTGTCCTGCCAGTTCTTTCTGCAATTTGGCGATGCGTTCGTGCAGGTGATAGCCGTTACCCATCGACAGTGCATGGAGGGTGCCAAGTTCCTCTTCGCTCTGCTGCATAACCTTGCGGCGCTCTTGAATCTTCAGCAGCACAACAGATATCTGAGGCAATAAAGCTTCAGCTTCTTCGCGGGTAAAGTAATGGGCCATGCGTTTCCTCCCTTTTCTCATTCAGCGCATTGGCTTGACTTACGATCGCTGGCAGAATCATAACACGTTCTACTTACTTTGCATAGCTAGTAAATAGGCCGAAGTGGATGCATTTGGCGCCGCCAAATGCATCCACTTCGGCCTATTTACTGCTTAGCGACGCTTAGGTCGCGAGTTATAGATCAAAGAGTGCCAGGGAGGAAGTTCCTCCCCAACAGGACGAAGCTACGAAACGTAAACGTTAAGGTGTAGGTGTTACCGTAGGTGTACCGGTGACCGGCGAAGGCGTCGCCGTAGGAGTCCCACCGAGTTTAATACTCAAATCATCGAAGGTTTTGAGATCCACCGGCTGACCTGCCTGAACTGAAGCATTAAAGTAAGTGATTGTAACCGTATCACCGGGCTGCACTAGTGGTAATTTGGGTGACAGGTTCAGGTTCGCAGTAAAGATGACATTTTGCCCGCTGATCTGGATATAGTAAATGGTATTTCCATTTAGCTGTACCGATGATATACGCAGTACCTTGCCTGTCACAGCTTGCTGCGTTCCCCCGGTAGGTGTAACTCCACAACTGTTGGAGATATTATTTTGAGCGAGCCAAAGTTTATAATCATCCAGGGCTCTACTGAGGCTTGGTTCAAACTGCACGTTACCACCGTTCAGATTCCTTGCTGCAAGTATGCCCACATCCTGGAAAATGCCCCCGCTGCTATAAATGGCAACCCAGGTAGGTTGGCCACATATCTGGTACAACTGAAAGCTATCCACATTGTAGCGCAGGATATTCGCACGGGTAGATTGAAAGGTGTTCTGTACGTTGCTACCGATACCCAGCCCTGCCGCAAGCGGGTAGAAGTGAGCCTCATTTTTATGCGTATCGAAGAGAAAGACGCCCGTACTGGAATTGTCGTTCGACGATGACGAAGTCATTGGCACGAGCCAGACAGGTTGATCAGCATTGTTATAGAGCAATTGCGGATCGGTTGCCGGCGACTGCTGTCCAGCTCCAGAGGGATTGAACCATGGAGCAGCATGGTATAATCCCCACCACATCAGGTATTGCGTCACAGTTTCTGATGGCATGACACGGTCTACCCATATTGGTACATTCTGTGGCTTATAATCCTTGATATCGCCTGTATGCGCATCTACAATAAGTACTTCACTCAAGACATCACCGGTATAACCCCGCGTTGGTTGCATGAGGGAGATCGTCCAATATGGGTGAAAGCTGTCGTCGAGTTCCAACGTAGGGTCAACGAGTCTGCCATACGTATATCCGCTCAAGTAGACGTGTCGTAACAGATCCTGATTGAGGATTGCTCCAGGAAGGTAGGCGATCGAGTCGCCGGGACCGGTTCGTAATGTCGGTATTGCCTGTGGATTTTCGGCGTCTACTATCACAAAACCGGGCGTTGAGGAATTGGACAGGTTGATGAAGATATTGTTGTAGGACAGTGGGACGACATAATAGAGATGATGGTTAATAGACTGCAACGTGTAACTGTTGGGGTCGAGGTTATAGGATGAGCCCAGGTTCTGCCCATTGGAGCCGAGTATCTGTTGACCTTTGAAAGCTGCGACACTCTGGCTAACCAGGACGATGTGATTGGGGTCGGTTGGTATCAGTGGAGTGGTGGGTTTCTCTACCGTTATTTTTGGAATAGCTGCGAGCACCTTGGCATTGCTGTCGAACCAGGTAGTAAAGATGACGATCAGGCCAGCTACAACGATACCAATAGCTGCGGCAAAGATCAGGCCAAAGATACCTGCTGCGATAGCTCCTCGCGAAGCATTCGCCGGTAGCGAGATGGAACTGCCTTGTGTTGAGCGTCGTCCCTGGCTAGCGGCTGAAATATCTTCTAAAGTGCCGAGCATCGGGCGAGCAAAAGAGAATAGATTAGCAATGCTGCTGATTGCGAGTGGCCAGAGTATCCATTGCCAACCTCCAAAGGGGCCGGTTAATGCAGGCTCAGAGAGGTAGATGATTGCCAGGCAGAGGATAAAGTTGAAGACAAAGTACCCGACGAACCACCTTGTGAATTTTCGAGACACGAATGCTTCACGGCGTCCAAATCCCAGTCGCCCAATCGTAAGTATGGCCATTATAATAATTGCGCCGATGAGTGCCAGTAGTAGAATAATCATGGCAGTTTCTCCTAATATGCGATCCAATGATAGCAGAACATGCTAATCTCCTGCTTCTAATGGTAACGCCCTCGTCAATACCCTGCAATGAAAGATCACTACTCGACAGCGGAACAATTTATTCGATCAGACTGTTCTCAATAGTAGTTATGCGCTCGGTTTACGAGGTACAATAGAGTAAAAATCTTTTAGGTAAGGGTCTTCTAGCTTTGTAACGTTTGTTGAACTGGTTAGTCTATATTGTAGCAAGCATCTTCCCCTTTATGTTTGTGGTAAGCGTCCTTGTTAAGAAGAAGTTACTACAAGCATCACGTATGTATTCATAGAAGAAATAAAGGAGAAATAAACTCATGTCATTATTTGGTAAAAAACCTACAGCACCAATTGAGAAGCTTCCTGATGGGAAGGATCGTCTTCCGCCTGGGCAATACCTGACAACAAAATGGCCTGTATTGAGTTATGAACGTACCCCGAATCAACTCCCGACTGATTGGAGATTAAAGATAACGGGCAAGGTTGAAAATCCATTTGAGTTGACATGGGAAGAGTTCCTGGCGTTGCCGCGTACAATGCTAAATGCTGATATTCACTGTGTAACAACGTGGAGCCGCTATGACAATACATGGGAAGGTGTGCATATCCGGGAGATTTTGCAGCGTGCCAAACCATCGCGGAGTGCCAAATATGTGATGGCGCATTCATGGACGGGCTACACAACCAATATGTCCCTTGCCGATCTCGATGACGACGATGTGATGATTGCCATCAAGCATGATGGCGAAGATCTTGCTCCCGAACATGGTGGACCCGTGCGCTTGCTCGTGCCAAAGCTCTACTTCTATAAAAGCGCGAAGTGGCTCGATGGTTTAGAGTTTATGGATCATGATAGTCCCGGCTTCTGGGAACAGCGCGGCTACCATAATCATGCTGACCCATGGGAAGAGGAACGGTACTGGTAGCTTGCCAGGGAACTGAACGGTATTGTAGGAGCGCAATTTTTGCGCTCCTACAATACTATGGATTACTTTTCCAACGTACTCTTGGTGTTTCTCTCTCCATCGTATGAGAGCAGAATACGCTTGTCGTCGTAAACTGTCTCGAGATGAACAGGACGACCCCACAGCAAGTGTACATGCTGGAGCGTCTTTTCTGCGTAGACCAGGTCGAGTTCCTGCCCCTCGAAGAGATGCTTGAGGTATAGCTCTCGATTCCCGCGATAGTCCCCGTTTTCAACGATCAGGTAGGGATAGCCGAAGTTGGTCAAGTTGGCAACGATGTTATCACGCACCTTTCGCCAGTCTTTCTCCACTATGACCCACTCGTCTCCCTCTTTCCTATAAATGTAGAGATCGAGTTCCTTCACAAGGTCTTCGGTAAGGTAGTTACGCAGGAAGGAGACATCATTGTCTAATTCGCGTACCTCGAAGATCTTCTGACGACCCATCCCAGATTCACGGCCAAATCGTTCCTGCTCTTCTTTGGTGGGATTATCCCAGCGCCGCTCGATATCCTCGAACATCTTGAAGCCAAGATAATAAGGATTGAGTGATGTCGGCGATGGGGAGAGTACACTAGAGTGTAGTTGAGCAAATTCAAGGGTATCGGAGTCTGAAATCACCCCGGTCTCACCCATTTGGCGCATGATACGCGAGTGCCAAATGCTGTTGTGATGCAGCATGCCATTAGCAACGTAGCGATGCGAGCGATCCACCGTGATATCGTAGACATCAGCAACGCCCTTTTCAACGCTGATGACTTCATCTGTGGGCTCTTCTTTGAAGAACCAGCGATGGTTCGCAAGATACTGATCCAGGTTTTCTCGCTTACGATTAAGACCAAAACCGATCTCCTGAGCAAAAACCTGTGCCGACCTGCCGCTTATCCACACGTTGACTCCGCGACGGCGTGAAAGGATGCCATAGTTCAGCAGCAGAATCTGCGACGTCTGGGCAATGTCATCGCTGAAGGTCGATAAAATGACGCCTTGCTTGACAGAAGCGCAACCATCACAATCAAAGTATGCTCGCAAGAAAGCACTTACTGCAGGCTTAGGTGAACGCAAAATGCAATCCGGTATGCGTTTCTGCCGTGCTTTCGCCCGCAAATCAATGCCTAACGATTGAAGGAGATCAAGCGCATTGGCTGAGTAGAAGACGACACGCCAGCGGCCTCCTTTCCCATTGACAGTTCTGTCGTCCCAGAACAAAGTTGGCTCAATCGCGAACAACTCTGTGACGAGTGAAGCATAGCGGTCCGCTAACTCCCGATCACCGCTTGTGAAGCCGATAGCATTCTTCGAGACGTGGATATTACCATCGCCAATGAGATAACCAAGAAACTCGGCAAACGACCTCGTGACATGCGTTGGTGCGACGAGCGGTAGCCGATGATTGTACAATGGTTTGCCATTATTGCCAAACGTGTAACCTGTACTCTGGATAGCATCGGCAATGAGATCTTTGGCATAAAGGGTCTTGCCGCCAAGTGAGCGATATACGGTATGTACACCTACTCTTGCAGCCTGGGCAACATCTGCTACAGTAGATGCAATGAGCCGCACAGGCTGAGAAACAGTTACAAGTTGTTCGGGCCAGATATTGTCGCCAACGCTCAATGGGATATGCTGTCCGACTTTGACATCTTTCAGCGCAATCCACTGATCTGGTCCAATGCTGAGCTTGTGTTCTTCTGCTCCCTCAAGCACAAAGCCGCGTCGTGTACGCAAACGAATGGTAGACGCATCGCGATGAATATGCCGGTCAGTGACCTGGCCTAACGCCCCATTGCCGCTACCCACCTTCATTGCTTCGCCCTGGGCAAGCAGTTCATGCAAGGCATCGTAGCGTAGCAGTCCACGTTCAGTAAGCACAAGGCTCGATTTTGAGAGGCAGGCCCACCCTTCGTTCATTATCTTCGTCTGCATCTGTGGCACGAAGTAAAGCATCTCTGTACGCACAATCTCGATAATGTCGCGTTGCCAGGATTCAAGATGAGGAGCATGGAGCATCAAGAATTGCAAGATATCCTTCTCCGGCTTCTCTGGAAACTTGGGTGGTTTACCTGAACGCTTCTCGCGTTCCTCCTCCGCCTTTTTTGCTTTTATATCCAAACCCCAGAGATCCTCGTACTCACTTGTGAGATATGGAGCAGGTTTCTCTTCTTTTTTGCTGGACTCGTTCTCTCGAATAATCAGGTTATAGTCTACATGCTCTTGAATCGAAAGAACAGCATCAAGGAAACGCTCAACTTCTGCTTTGCCATGATCGAACTCGTACTTGGCAATGCGTTCGGCATGAATACTCGCCTTATCGATCATGCGACGCGAGGTGTGTTGGAAGTAGGCATTGTTCTTGAAAAAGTCAGTATGGCCGAAGACGTGCGCTACTACAAATGTATTTTGTAGCAGGTTATTCATGTCCATCAGGAAGGCATAGCTTGGATTGGTATTAACCACCATCTCATAAATTTTGCTCAACCCGAAGTCATATTGCATCTTTTGCCTGTAATATGCTTTCCCGTGCGTCCAGTGACTAAAGCGGCCGGGTAAGCTGTACGAAGCAAATTCGTACATAATAGTTGCGGGTACTAGCTCGAAGTGCGTCGGAAACGGATCTAGCCCGAAATTATGTGCCTCCTCCCAGGCATGATCTATTGCATCACGCAATCTTTCAATATCACTATCTGCCATTGGGAAGCTCCCCCTATCTAAACGGCTACCTCGTGAGAACAGGGTCGCGCTGCGCAAAGAATTTCCGCAGCGCAGGATAGACCTCTTTCTTATCAGAGATGGTCACAGCGATGAATTTCTTATCTGAAATTTTATTGTAGGCTGACATCAGTGTGCTTGGTGAGCGATAATGCCCCTCGCGGATTTCACCATAGCCAAAGATGTTGCAGAGTTCCATTAATTTGGTGACTAACTGTACGCAGCGGTCATTGTCCCAGGGTAGGTTATCACCATCGGAGAAGTGGAAAGGATAGATGTTCCAGTCGTCAGGGTTATAGCGTTCTTTGATGATCTGCAGAGCGAGTTCGTAGGCAGACGAGACCTGCGTGCCTCCGCTCTCACCTTTGTGGAAGAACTCTTCTTCAGTGACCTCTTTGGCCTCCGTATGGTGGCTGATGAAGACGATCTGCACGTTGTTGTACTTCGTGCGTAGGAAACGTACCATCCAGAAGTAGAAGCTGCGCGCGATGTACTTCTCAAACTCGCCCATACTCCCCGATACGTCCATCATGGCTATCACAACCGCGTTTGACTGGTACCGTATCGTCGGTTCCCAGACCTTGAAGCGCAGGTCCTCAGACTTGATATCCTGGAACCTGGCCTCGCCTTTGGCGGCGTTACGCTTCATGTTCTCCATGATGGTGCGCTTCTTGTCGAGGTTTGTCAGCGGCCCTTTTTTGCGCACATCGGTAAAGCGGACAGCTTCGGTCTGGAGTTCCTGCTGGCGTTTTTGCTCGAGGTTAGGCAGTCCGAGGTCCTCGAAGATCATAGCTGCCAGCTCTTCCATGGTAATTTCGGCTTCGTAGTAGTCATAGCCTGCATCTTTACCTGCATCACCCTTTTTACCTTTACCGGATCTGGGCTCCTGGGCTATGACATCGCCGACTTTACTCTTTCCGTTACCCTGACCTGCATTCTGCTGGCGTCCTGGATCATAGCGAAAACGGTACTCTTCCAGGGATCGAATGGGCACCCGCACCATTTTCTTGCCATCTGAGAGAATGATGCTCTCTTCGCTAACAATATCCCCTAAATTTTTCTTGATTGCTTCTCGAATCTTCTCTTTATGACGTTCCTGGTCGGCCTGCCCCTTGCGATGCAATGACCAGTCATGTTGGGAGACGGACATGGTGCCACTCCTTCTAGTCGCGAAACGGTTGGGGCGCGATCACTCGCGCCCGACATGCCTATATACGTTGTGGGATGAGAGACAGCGCGCTGTCTCTCATCCCAGCTATCTATTACCGATTCAACAAACTACCCGTATAGCGTAAGATCTCGTTCGCGCACACATGGCAGTATCCATGCTCTGTCATGAGGCGGTCAACAACATCGTTGATCTTGCGAAGTTGCTCTTTGTCTGGTGTGCGAGTCGATGTCGTGATCTTTACAACATCGCGCAGGTCGGCGAAGAGCTTCTTTTCGATTGCTTCCTTCAGCCGTTCGTGACTCGTGTATTCAAAGGTCTGTCCTCTACGCGCCAGCGACGAGATGCGAATCAGAATTTCCTCGCGGAAGGATTTCTTAGCATTTTCGGTGATGCCAATTTGCTCTTCAATCGAACGCATCAATTGCTCATCGGGCTCCATCTCTTCGTCGGTGATGGGGTCACGCAGTTTGGTTTTATTGCAGTAGGCCTCAACATTATCCAGGTAGTTGTTCAGTAGTGTTCGCGCCGACTCCTCATAGGAGTAGACGAAGGCTCGCTGCACCTCTTTCTTCGCCATCTCGTCGTATTCCCTACGAGCTTCATTTATGAAGTTGAGGTAGCGTTCTCGCTCTTCGCGTGTAATGCTTGTATGCTGATCGAGTCCATCGCGCAGAGCACGCAGAGCATCTATCGGATTAATGCAGGAAGCATTCTGCTTCACCAGCGCACTTGAGAGGCGATTGATGACATAGCGAGGGGAAATACCATCCATGCCTTCGCGTACCGCTTCCTCTTGCAGTTCTTTGATATCTTTCTGCTTGAAATCCTCGATGTCCTCACCATCGTACAGCTTCAGTTTCTTCATCAAGCTCATGCCAGCCTTCTTTGAAGGCTCAAGGCGTGTGAGAATGGCGAAGATACTGGCAATACGTAGCGTGTACGGGGCGATATGCACGTTTTGTAAATTGCTCTGTTTCAGCAGTTTTTCGTAGATTTTCACCTCGTCAGAGGCACGCAAGTTATAGGGAACCTTAACAAGAATAATACGATCTTGCAAAGCTTCAGATTTCTTGTTTCCTACGAAAGCCTGGTACTCGTGTTCATTAGTATGGCTGACAACCACTTCATCGGCGTAGATCATGCTGAAACGCCCGGTTTTGATGTTTTGCTCCTGACTAAGTGTGAGCAAGACATAGAGGAACTTCTCGTCAGTTTTGAGCATTTCTACAAATTCCATGATGCCACGATTTGCGATGTTCAGTTCGCCGTCGAACCGGTAGGCTCGCGGGTCGCTTTCAACACCAACCTCACCAATGGTAGAGAGGTCGATGCCACCGACAAGCTCACTGATATCCTGGCTTTTAGGATCAGAAGGTGTAAATGTCCCCACACCAACGCGATATTTCTCGCTGAACGCTAGGCGCTTGACAGGTACGTCTTCAATGCGTCCAGTGTATTGCGTATCCACCATGAAGCGGCAGTGAGGGCATAGGTCTCCCTCAATATACAGGCCGAACTCTTTCTCGACATCTGGACGTAAGTCATTTGGGATCAGGTGGAGCGGCTCCTCATGCATGGGACAATCCTTGATGGAGTAGAGCGCTCCAGCATCAATGCGGCTGTACGCTTCCAATCCGCGTTTGATCAGATAAACGATGGTAGACTTACCGCCGCCAACGGGACCCATAAGCAAGAGTATACGTTTGCGTACTTCCAGGCGTTGAGCAGCGGAGTGGAAATACTCGACGATCTGCTGCAAGGGCTTTTCGATACCGAAGATTTCCTGGGTGAAGAAGTCGTAGCGCGGTTCACCGGTACGAGTTGTTTCCAAGCCGGCATCCATAATCATACGATAAATGCGATCATGTGCAAGGCGGCTTACTTCTGGCTTTTTGGTTGCAATCTCAAAGTACTGGGCAAAGGTCCCTTCCCACAGTAGACCACGCTCCCGATCTCTATATTCCTCTAACCGCTTAACCAGATCCATAGGTCACCCTCTCCGTTCTATGTTGTTAGACTGATATTGCTAACTGCTGAGATAAAACACTAGAAAAATGAGTAGATAAAATGACGATGATGCAAGGTTCTCGCGAACGCGAAGATACTTTGATCGAAAAGGGCCGGTTTCTAGCTCGACAAACGAGGTGGAAAACCAGCCCTTTCCTTGACATTCCAATCGGGAGGTGAACTTCTCGACAACTCGAGGTAGAGTACCAGCCCTTTCCTTTTTCATTCCAAGCCGGAGATGAACTCCCTGGCTTTCTATTTTCAGTTTCAATTTCGGTCCCATTTTTCACTCTAGACGGGAGACGAAACCTACAAATGTATGCTCAATACATTGCTGGTAATCGTAGCATACAGCACAGATAGGCCTCTGTCAAGAGTAACTCAATGCTTGCATGCTCGCTTCTCTATCAATACGGATCAGAGAGCAATCGGTTGTAATTGAGCGTTAGAAAGCCTCTCTCTTCCTACCAGTGCCGAATGATCTATTTCGTTGATGTGACAAAAGTAATATTTGCGCCAAATCCTACACCGAGTGCTTTAGCGGCATTACCATTGCGCACCGCAATACCTACATAGCCAGAACTATCACCGTAGATAAAAGGCTGCCCATCGTTGGGGCCATCTGCAAAGAAACGTCTACGCTGCTCTACCGTCACCCCTTTGTTCGGAAAAACGATGCTTACCTGTGGAGCAGTGAAGAGTTCAGGCACCATGGTGAGGGGGATGCTCGTGACCAGGTTCCCAAAGTTATCGACGTGGACAATGTGTGCATTGATAGCTGCCTCACGACGAGTAGCAGGCCCAACATCAAGACGTTGTAGTGTTTTTGGGTCTAACGGTGTCCCAAGTTCATGAAAAATCTCGGCCAATCCGCGTGCTAGGTAAGCTCCTACCGGCGCAAAAATATCGCGGCCATGAAAGGTTGAGCTAATGTGTGGGAGATGATATGCTGAATTTGAAAGAAGAATGGCTGCATGTGTGGGCTGTTCCGCAATAACATAACTGAACAGCCCATTGTCTGGTCCAACGAAATACCAGTCACCAGCATGCACTGCAATTGCCTTGCGATTGCTGCCAACGCTCGGGTCAACGACACAGACGTACACCGTGTTTTTAGGAAAGTACCGATAGGCTGAAGCGAGTATCCACGCGCCAGATGGAACGTTTTGTGGCGCGACGTTGTGTGTAATATCGATGATATGTGCGTCTGAAGTAATACCGGCAATGACCCCTTTCATTACACCTACGTCTCCATCGCCCATACCGAAATCGGTCATAAGAGCGATAACTGGACGTGAATAGGAGGTATTGGGTTGAATCATGCTAGGTTTGTACTGCCTTTCTCTGAGTAGTCAGAACTTTCTTTCTTCTACTGTTTCCTTAAGGATACATCACCAATATGTCAAAGGTCTCGATAGCTATTGCTCTGATATATTTGTGTGCTATACTAGCGCCAATGTCAATTATAGGTTCCCTGGAGGGTATCTTGTGTCTGGAGTGTGAATCATAAAGGAGCATAGTGAAGCGTGGCATCATCGAGTCGCGGTGCAAGCAATAAGCAGGATTCGCAGGCCACGCTCGCGAACCGGGCCAGAATGCGAACAGCAACTGGAGGAAGTGCTGGAATGAACGTTAATAGTGGCGGACCTCATATTCTACTTTTCGAACGCGACCAGCAATTGACAACTTTGCTCACTAGCGAGTTTCAGCTTGCTGGCTATGAATGTCATCCAGCGCGCACGGCTGTTGAGGTTTTCGATGCTATAGCACGCTATCCTATACGGCTGGTGCTGGTTAATTTGGCACAAGCGGCAGCAGGTCGGCGTGAGTTCTGGGTGGCACTGGATGCTCAGCGACGAGGACGAGGAATACAGGTTTTTACATTCCGCTGTATGAATATTGCGGGATATGGTGCGGATGATTCCGAAGAGACTTCCCATACCGTGCTCACTGATATGGAAGTGGATGGCATGATGGGCGTGATGAACCTGGTTGATGCGATCCGTTCTCGCGTTCCAGGGTCAACAACAGGCTCATTCTCGCGCATCTCGACCGTTCCTGGTGCGAATACGCAGGATACTGTTAATCCAAATAAACCCAGAAGACAGGTAGAAGAACCATCGGCGACACAACCGGTTCCGTCGCAGAACACTGCACCCCTATCGAGGGTGTCGTCCAATCCCTCTTTAACAGTGCCTCCCGTTCCGACTCCTGGATCTTCTGGGTCTGTTCATCCTGCGGGGATGAATAGGCCGGGAAATCCAGCGTCTAGTTTTACGGATAAGATTAGGGCTGTAATTTATCCAAGCAGTCGCAGCTTCTCTCCAATACCGGAAACAAATTGGGCGCCACATAATCCACAGAACCTGGCCTCGGCTCAACGAGTAGCCGATGGGCCGGATTCCCCTGCCAGAGTGCGAGGAACCCAAAGTTCTGGAGTAAATGATATGCCGTTGCCCCATAAGGAAGCAGGGCCTCAGAATAAACAAAGCAGCGGTATAGATTCAACTCACAAGCAGACTGTCTTAAATTTTCAGTCGCCGCCCAATAGTGTAGCACCTGCTCCACCTTCGCAAGAATCAAGTTTGGCCCAGTTGTCACGGATGGTACGTGAGAGCCGTCCCTCGACTGGGGATGAAGTCGTTAGTTCGGATTCGCGAATGCGTCTTGATTCTCGGCCTACTCAACAGCAAGAAGCGCAGCAAGCTCGTTCGCTCGATTCCACTGCTTTAAATGCGCTTTCCTTGCGTGCTTCGCCTATTCAGGACATACCAATTGAACGTAAGCAAGAGTACCGTGCCGGGCGTGCCGAAGGGCAATTACCACAATCTATAGATGCCGACACAGCATCCGGAGCATCAGATGCTGCTTCGTCGCCTGTATCTCCTGCATCATCAAAAAGCTTCTCTTCAGCGAGAGAAACAGTCTCTCCCAGGAAAACAGATTTGGAGCATATCGAAGAGAATACCACAACTGAGGCGGGAATAGAGGATATTATCGCTCGTGCTCTTGCTGAAATGCCCCGGCGGAATGAGATGCAAACGCTGAACCAATCTTCATCGGCAGATGCTACATCTGATGATACGCTGCTAAATATTGTACAGAGTCTTCCTCCCATGCCTTCTTTGCCGACTCCGCAGCAGCCCAAAACACGTGTATTGAGTGGGCGGGCCACTCGTTCATTAGGCAGTGTTCTACTTGAAGGCCATCTTGTCCCACAGCCGCGGCTGGAAGTCGCGCAGCAAATTCAGCGTATGCTGCGTGGTGTAGATATGAATTACCAGCTTGGTGAGATCTTGCTTATGTTCAAGCTCTTGTCACCCGATCAGTTATTGGCTGCGAGTCTCGTTAGTTATGGTTTGATCTCAACAGCACAGATTAGTGCTCTAGGTCGAATCCGGCAGGAGTTGTATGGCATTGGCTTGGAGTATGATTTGGAGAGCCTACTGGTTCTCTTCCGCATTCTTACGCCTGAACAGTTGCGCGAGGTGCGCGCGAGTTGGTTGGGCTAAATAGATATGCCTGGCTGCAAGAAGAAGTAAAAGCTGGGTAACCAAAGTGTTATCCAGCTTATTTTTGACGTTTTGAGGGTATGAATCAAGGTAAAGATTTACGCTGTGGAGTTCGGCCGTGGGTGCGCTTTGTCTATAGGTGTTCGTTCGTGCAATAGAATACGTTCAGTCGTTTTCCAGTTTATGTCTGTGAACTCATGTGTGAAGTTTTGAACATTTTCACTGAGGCTCTGCATGTCCCGCTTGAGCGAACGAGAATTATCCTCTACCTTTAACTCTAAGGCAATCTGGGAGGCTTGAATACCATTGATAACCTTAGTTGCCTCGTTGAGAACGGTAATAACCTGTGTGAGGTCGACCTGCATTTTCTGCTGACCAACTTCAAGCTTGCCGAGACGACCCTCAACTCGGTTCAT
>WNEZ01002168.1_pt1 | contig 18283 bp, 13 predicted proteins | sample 5400521 | NCBI WGS metagenome assembly WNEZ01 (sample SAMN13153339, study PRJNA577476) | soil metagenome | isolation source: 120 cm saprolite under Douglas fir tree site 2 hole 1 replicate 1 | place: USA:California | collected 2015-04-18
GCGAGTATTTCATGCCGATATGGCCCATAGCAATACCATCGTCTACGCCGATGGTGTTGAACTCAAAAGGCACGCCGCCCGCGGCTCGTATGGCCTCCTTGACCAGTTTGCCAAATGCCTGCAGGTGTACATGTCCAGGCACTACATCAACATACGAATTGCACACGGCGATAAACGGCTTATTAAAATCATTTTCTCCTACCACACCCGTTGCGCGCAGCAATCCACGGTGTGGCGCCCGTTCAAAGCCTACCTTTATTTGATCCGAACGCATAATGAATCCTTTTCCCTTCAATCTGAGTCACCCGAAACTTTGATGCCATTAGCGAAGCTCCTCCGTCTCTTTGTAAATGCGGGAGCGGTGTGGCCTGGGTTGGGGACCCTTGCGGTTGCCCTCACCAACGATACCAAATTAATAGACGGGTGTTACCCAATCTTTGTATTTTTCATTCTCGCCCCGGCAGGCGGAGAGGTAGAGTTCTTGCAACTTCATCGTCATTGGACCAGGTTTGCCTGACCTCACCGGGCGATGATCTACGCTGGTAACAGGTGACACCTGCACTCCCGTACCACACATGAAGATTTCGTCAGCCGAATAGAGTTCAGTACGATCGATGCGCCGTTCCTCTACTCCCATACCAAATTCATCTCGTACCATATCGATCAGAGCATTGCGTGTAATACCCTCAAGAATATCTTCAGACAGCGCAGGTGTGCTGAGTTTCCCATTGCGCAACAGGAAGATGTTGCACGAACTCGCCTCTGAAACGGTGCCCTCATGGGTAAGCAAGATTGCTTCATCAAATCCGGCTGCGTTGGCATCATCTACTGCCAGGGAACTATTGATATAGGCTCCGGTAACTTTAGCTCGTACCGGCATAGCATTACTGTTGGCCCGCCTCCAGGACGAGGTGCAGACACTCAATCCTACGCTTATATCAAGATAGTTCCCCATTGCGAAGGTATAGATGGTGATAGCATCATCCAATGCACTGAGTGTAAGCTTAATCGTTCGCGATGCCTTATATGCCAGAGGACGCACATAGACATCCTGGCGATAGCCATGCTTTTTTACAAGCTCAATTGTGATCCGGCACAGGTCATCAATCGACTCATTCGGCTTCATCCTTATAACATTCCATGAATCGGCCATGCGCTCATAATGTTCACGCAATTTAAGCAAGTACAATTGCTGCTGCTGTTCGTTCCAGTAGCCACGTATGCCTTCGAAGCAAGCTGTACCATAATGCAGCGCATGGGTCGCGACGCTCACTTTGGCCTCGCTCATCGGTACAATCTGACCTTCGAAGTACGCATAGCCTTCGTCAGGGCTGAGTACTGGAATTTTTGGCGCTTCTGCCTTCACAGGTACTTCCTTTCGTTCTGACTGAGCGTTAGCTAGATGCGTAGCAGCGTTGTCAGAACGCATTTCAATTTGACTATTTTGTTCCAATGCTGTGGCTTCAGTCTGAGTCACACAATTTCTCCTCGCTTCGCTCGCCCCCGATAAATCAGGGTTTTCATATATCCGGATTAGTTTGTTAAAATTCATTATCGGCTCCCGGTTGGCCGGATTGCTTCGATCAGACAGCGGCCGGAGTTTCCTTACCGCTCTCGACAATATATAGCAGGTCAGCGTCCGTGATATGTTTCTTCTCGTTGGCCAGAGCAATAAAACGGCTGTAGGCAACTCTGAGTTGGTCCGCGTCGAGTTTATGACCCAGTTGCCGCAATCGTGCATCCAGACCATGTCGTCCAGAATGTTTGCCCATGACGAGTTTCCTGTTTGACCAGCCGACAGACTGGGGAGTCATGATCTCATAGGTCAGTGGGTTTTTCAACATACCATCCTGTTGAATTTCTGCTTCGTGGGCAAAAGCATTCTCGCCAACGATAGCCTTGTTAGGCTGCACTGGAATGCCTGTCAGTCGACTCACCATTTGGCTTGCCGCCAGAAACTCCTGTGTGTCGATGCGTGTTGTAATATTGCCAAAGTAATCTGGTCGCGTACGCAGCGCCATTACAACTTCTTCCATAGCAGTATTCCCTGCTCGCTCGCCCAGTCCGTTGATTGTAACCTCCACTTGCCTCGCTCCGGCCTTAATGGCTGCCAGTGTATTAGCAGTCGCCATGCCAAGATCGTTGTGGCAATGAGCGCTCAAGACTACATCTTCGATACCCGGTACGCGATTACGTAGATAATGGAACAGCGCTTCATATTCCTGCGGCGACGTATATCCCACTGTATCAGGTACGTTGATAGTCGTTGCTCCTGATGCAATGGCTGTTTCAAAAATGCGGCAGAGATAATCCCAATCGCTGCGAGTTGCGTCCTCTGCGGAAAACTCAATGGTAGAGCAGAGGTTCCGCGCATATCTCACCATAGTTTTAACCCGCCGAAGCGCTTCCTCACGATCAATGTTAAACTTGTGCTTGAGGTGAATGTCGGAGGTTGCAAGAAACACGTGGATCACTGGTCGTTCAGCATCACAGACTGCCTCCCACGCTGCATCGATATCGCTGACGCTAGCTCGTGCAAGTCCAGCAATTGCAACATCATGACCGCGAGTAGTTCGCGCAATCTCTCTAACTGCTAGCAGATCACCTGGAGAAGCAGCCGGGAAACCAGCCTCGATAATATCCACGTTGAGGCGTATAAGTTGATGCGCAACCTGAATCTTCTCCTCGGTGGTCATAGTAGCTCCAGGGGACTGTTCTCCATCACGCAAAGTGGTATCAAAAATTCGAATTACTTCTTTCAGCTTGCCTGACTGCGCAGCGTAGAGAGTCGATTTATCGAACTCGTACGTGCCAGCGTCGTTAGCAAGCTGTATAAGAGAAATTGCCGCAGGGTCCGCCATGTTTTTTTATTCCTCTCAGTTTTTCTTCTCTGCAATTTCCTGTTTCTTACTTCCTGCGTTCAACCATGGCATCATGGCACGCAGTTCACTACCAACGTGCTCAATCTGGTGCTGAGCATTAGATCGGCGCATCGCCTGAAAACTGGGACGACCAGCCTGGTTCTCAAGAATCCAGCGCGTGGCAAACGTTCCATCCTGGATTTCATGCAATATCTTGCGCATCTCATCGCGTGCTCGTGCGTCAATAATGCGCGGACCAGATACATAATCGCCGTATTCGGCGGTATCGCTAATGGAATAGCGCATATAACTCATACCACCCTGGTACATCAAGTCCACGATCAGTTTCATCTCATGCATGCACTCAAAATACGCTACTTCCGGCTGATAACCGGCCTCTACAAGGGTTTCGAAACCTGCGCGGATTAACGAAGTAATGCCTCCACAGAGAACCGCCTGCTCGCCAAAAAGGTCGGTCTCGGTCTCTTCAGCAACTGTAGTTTTCAGCACGCCCGCGCGCGTGCAACCGATGGCACGAGCATACGCCAGCGTTATTGCTTCAGCGTTGCCAGTTGCATCCTGAAAAACAGCCCACAGCGCAGGCACACCTACGCCCTCTGTAAAGAGGCGACGAAGCATATGGCCAGGGCTTTTAGGCGCTACCATCGCGACATCAATATCTGCAGGGGGTACGATCTGCGAGTAATGCAGGCTAAAGCCGTGTGCCGTCATCAGCATTTTGCCCGGAGCCAGCCCCGGTCGAATATCACGCTCAAACACTTCTTTGTGATTCTGATCAGGTATCAACACCATGATGACATCTGCCTGCTCTGCGGCATCAGCTGGCGTCATGACCCGTATACCATCTGCCTCTGCTTTCGGACGACTCTTGCTACCTACGGGTAGGCCTACAACTACGTTGCAGCCAGAATCCTGCATATTAAGCGCATGGGCATGGCCCTGGCTTCCGTAACCAATAACTGCTACACGTTTCTGCTGGATTAGTTCCAGGTTAGCATCCGCATCGTAATAGATATTTGCCATGAATATTTCCTTTCCGAGTCCTTGCATCCCTCCTGACTGCGTAGCAGCGTTGGAGGGATGGATAGAGACAATGTCGTGACCTTTCACGACCCTAAATGCCTTGTTCTCCACGTGTCATCGCTACACGACCAGTACGAGCGACTTCACGAATACCAAAACTTTGTAAGCTGTTCACCAGCTTTTCAACCTTTTCTTCACTCCCCGTCACTTCAAGGGTGACCGTCTGTTGCGTTACATCAACCACGTGTGCGCCGTACAGATGACCAAGTTCAATAATTTCACTGGCATACTGCGACTCGCTGCTATTGACCTTAATCAACGCCAGTTCGCGGGCAACTGTTTGTTCTGATACCAGGTTGGCGACATGTTGAACATCAACAATCTTACGTAATTGTTCAACTAACTGCTCTACTCCCACTTCAGAGTCACTCATCACGATCGTGATACGCACCACGTCTGGAAGCTCGTTACGGCCAATTGCAAACGCTTGCATCTTGGCCCGCCGGCGACGAAGCACGTTGACAATGCGATCGAGCGCTCCAATCCTATCATGCGCTAGCACGACAATCGTATGGGAGCGAGCAGTACCTGCTGGAGCATCGGACTGACCTGATCGTTCGACATGAGGCCAGGGCGGGGCTTGCCCCGCCCCTACAGCCCCACCCTGTTGGGTTTGATCAGTCATGGTGTGTGCTCTCCTCTGGCTTTTCTTCAATCATGTTCGTTATTGCCGATCCGGGAGCAACCATCGGATAGACATTCGCCTCTGACTCAATCACAAAATCAATCAAAACCGTTCCTTCTGTGTCCATAGCCTTGCGAACTGCTGCTTCCACATCTTCACGCTTCGTGACACACATACCAGTCAATCCGTAGGCATCGGCTAGCTTGACGTAGTCAGGGCCAGTAATCGGCGTTTCAGAGTAGTTACCGTTGTGGAAGAAATGCTGCCACTGGCGCACCATTCCCAGATAGCCATTGTTCATGATCGCTACTTTCACGGTGACACCTTCCTGCTTCAAGGTAGCCAGTTCTTGAATGTTCATCTGGATGCCACCATCACCGGCTACAACCCATACCGTAGCATCGGGTATGCCCATCTTGACGCCCATAGCAGCGGGAAGTGCAAACCCCATCGTGCCAAGGCCGCCCGACGTAATATGACTGTTGGGACGTGTCCAGGTATAATGCCGGGCTGTCCACATCTGGTGCTGGCCTACATCCGTGACAATGATGACGTCATCATTCGTTTCAGCGCGTATCGCTTCCAGGATACTGGTTGGATCTGGATACTCCTGGTTACGTTGTATGCTTGCGCTTTGCTCGCTGTTCTCAGCCTCCCTACTGCGCATTTCATTCATCCATGCCTTATGTTCACCAGGTTCGACTGCCTCGATAAGTCGCGCCAAGGCATCTTTGGCATCAGCCACAATCGGCACTGCCGCGCGTTTGACTTTGTGCATCTCCGAGGGATCAATATCGATATGGATGAAACGAGCGTGTGGAGCAAACTCACTCGCCTTGCCAGTTACGCGATCGTCGAAACGCAGCCCAACCCCGATGATCAGATCGGATACTCCAATTGCGCGATTAACATGCGCTGGACCATGCATCCCAGGCATACCTAAAGCTAAGGGATGCGTTTCAGGAAAAGCGCTGAGGCCGAGAAGCGTGGTAATCACAGGTATATTGGTCTTCTCCGCGAAGGCAAGTAGTTCCGCATAAGCATTTGACAGGATAACACCATGGCCTGACATAATCAGTGGTCGTTGCGCCCCTTTGATCAATTCTGCGGCCCGGGCAATAGCTTCTGCTGAAGGATGCGGGGCGCGTAAAGCACGAAAACGCTCGATTGAGCTGATTGAGGCTGAAGTACGATACTGCGTCTTGCTAAACTGCACATCCTTTGGAACATCAATTACCACAGGCCCAGGACGACCTCCGCGCGCAAGCCTGAACGCTTCATGCACAATATCCGCCAGGTCTTCAACTCGCAGTACCAGGAAATTGTGTTTGGTGATAGGCTGCGTGACGCCTAGTATATCCGTCTCCTGGAATGCATCACGCCCGATAAAGGGCCGCGCTACCTGACCTGTTATAGCGACGATTGGTGTGGAATCCATATACGCTGTGGCCAGACCTGTTACAAGATTTGTAGCGCCCGGGCCACTGGTGGCTACACACACACCCACCTTGCCCGTTGCTCGAGCGTAGCCATCCGCAGCGTGTGCCGCCGCCTGTTCGTGTCGCACCAGTACATGATGCAAAGCTGGATAGGAGGTGAGTGCATCATAAAACGGCATGATAGCACCGCCTGGGTAGCCAAACAACAGTTCAACTCCTTCGCGCATCAATGCCTCACAGATAATTTGACTACCTGTCAGTTCGCGCGCCTCCATGGCCTCAGCAGATCGATGAGCCTGGTAAACTGTTGCTCCCTCTGGCTTTTGAGTGATCGTTGCAGCTACGTTCATAGCTCCTCCATGCAATAATTATGAATAAAGACAATAAAAAAACGAGGACCATCCGAACCGGGAGGTCCTCGTTGTCAGGTTACCTACTTTGTAATGGTCGCGCCGTTGCTCCCTTTAATCTCCCTGTGCCGTGTTGGGGACTAGCCCCCCCGTAAGCCCTACCAGACTTACACGTACAAGTCCGGTAAGGCCGCTAAGGATGAGGCCAATTACTACCAAAAGGCTTACAAGGAGTAAAAGGACGACGACGAGCAGTAGCACAAATAAAGAAACCGACGTTAATACGCCGGTTCCGATAATCATGATGCTTGCAGTTGCAGCAGTCGCCATACACATAGGGTGCATACAAAAAGGCATACGCTTCGCGCGGTCTGTACCAGCGAACATTGCCGGCAGTGTCGGTGCGCTCCACGCTGCTATCATTCTGCTGCTCCGAAATCTGATCTGTTTAATTCATACTTGTTATGAAGGTCACATAGAGGCCCTCAACAGCAACATCGCTGGAGTCCTCTATATCGTTCATTGTTTTTGAGGATACACTACTACCTCTTTGTTTGTCAACCCCTGTTCAAACAAATCACAATTTTTCAAGAATTTATGGTGATGTTAACTATAAGTATGGCATCAGGAAACGCTGGACGTCCTATCGAACACAGGCCAGTACATCCGCCAACAATCCCTGACCTGTATGTATGCGTCCCGCTCCCGGCCCGATGATAGTCACTTCAGAGAGAGTATCTGAATGAATCGTGAGCGCGTTCGTCACACCATCAACGCGAGCCAGGGGATCGGTCAGGGGCAATACAGTTGGCTCAACATGAGCTTCAAGAGTATCTTCCTGACCATCACTGCCTGATACTAAACGTAATGAAGCAATGAGTTTGATCCTTTTATCCTCATCCCGTACTGCTTGAGAGTGCTCCTGGGTAATTGCCGTAATGCCCCGACGTGCTACTTGCTCTGGTTTAAGCGTGTTACCAAATACAAGTGCAGCTAATATGAGTGTCTTGGCAACAGTGTCGTAGCCCTCAACATCTGCAGTCGGGTCTGTTTCAGCATATCCCCTTAATTGCGCATCCGCGAGTGCTTCAACGTAGTCACGACCTGAAGCCATCGCACTCAAGATGTAGTTCGTAGTTCCATTGAGTATGCCTCGAATGGCATATACTCGCGCTCCGGCCATACCCTCGCGAATCGTGCTGATAACCGGTGTACCCGCCATAACTGTTGACTCCATACGTAGCTGTACACCATGTTGACGCGCCAGTGAAATCAGTTCGGTCGCAGCCAGGGCAACGGGTCCCTTATTCGCTGTCACCACGTGCATACTTTTCGAGAGCGCCAGGCGAATATGACTCATTCCTGGTTCAGCGTCACGCAAATTCGTAGGTGTTACCTCAACAAGTATGTCCGCACTGGTAGCTTGTAACCCCTCCAATGCACGATCCCAATGTGTTATCCCCGGGTAATCTGTCAGCGGACGTTTCTTCACTGCGAGTTCTAATAATGAAGGCATATGCAGCCCATCTTGATGATAGACGAAGCCGTGCCGGGCGTTAGCAACTCCAACCAGTGCTATATCCACTCCATACTGCTGCTTCAGAAAATCATGTCTAGTCATGAGTAGCTCAACGAATCCCTGACCAACAACGCCGAAGCCCACGAGCGCGAGACGAATTTGCTTCATGTCTTGCTTCTTTCTCAAAAACCTTGACTTTACGTGCATTTCTTCGTATACTTACTTACAAATAAGAAGTACCCTTACAATTTAACATACGCAGCAATATCTGCTCTCATCAAGATGGGTGGAGGGAAACGGCCCGATGAAACCCGACAACCCACCTGCAATGTTGCAGGAAGGGTGCCAATTCCGGCGGAATATTCCGCAAGATGAGGGGAAAAGCAACGCAGCTAAACCCCTGAGATGCAGGGGTTTTTTGTTGCCTGCGTAGAGCAGGACAAGTCGAGCTTCGAAATGTCTTGTACAATGTAACAACTTTGATGAGGACGAGTAAACGACAAGGACGGCTACAGAGAGTTGGTGATGATGAGATGCCAGCACCGCACCAGCGTTGAATATGACCTCGGAGTTGCAGGTTGAACACCTATTTGACAGGTTTGTAGACCGTGCCGGTTAGCCCCGTTACATGCTAGAGTGTCAAGAGATACATACATTTCCTAAACACTTATAGAGGTTGGCGCTGTGAAGCGCCAATGAACCAGGGTGGTACCGCGAAGATCGTTTACCCCTCGCCCCTGTCAGGGTGAGGGGTTTTTGTTCTTAATTTCCAGATCAGAAAGGGCTATAGAAAGGAGTGGCAATGGTGACACAGTTGGACCACGAAGATGTGACCAGTACACGTACCAACTTTTCAAACCAGGTACACCTGTATACCTTTGATTCGCTGCCATTGCAACGCGGTGGACAATTTGGCCCCGTAACAGTGGCATATGAAACATGGGGCAAACTCAATGCTGAGGGCAATAACGCTGTTCTGATTACTCATGCGCTCACGGGCAGTTCACATGCGCATGACGCCGAAAGCCCTGATGATACAAAAGTAGCATGGTGGAACCCGCTCATCGGGCCGGGCAGATTCTTCGATACCTCGCGCTACTACGTCATCTGCTCGAATGTCCTGGGAAGCTGCTATGGCAGCACTGGCCCTTCGTCAATTGATCCCAACACCGGGCAACCGTATGGCATGCGTTTTCCTGTCATTACCATACGAGATATGGTGGAAACCCAGCGAAGATTGATCGAGTACCTTGGAGTGAGCCAGCTCCATATGGTCGCCGGTGGTTCAATTGGTGGACAACAGGCGTTGGAATGGGCCGTTGCCCATCCTGAACTGGTTGAAAACGTGATCGTAGTCGCGGCAACAGCAGCGCTTACCGCACAAGCAATCGCATTCAGCGAGGTTGGACGACAGGCCATTCTGGCTGATCCGCGCTGGCAAGGCGGTGATTACTTGCCTGGACAAGGCCCAAATGCCGGGTTATCTATCGCGCGTATGCTCGCAATGATTACCTATCAGAGTGAGGAAGGAATGGAGTTGCGTTTTGCTCGTCAACCTGCCCTCAAGCAAAATGTGACTGCTCCCAGTGGCTTCACCGACCTGAGTAAGCGTTTTGATGTAGAGGGTTATCTCTATTATCAGGGCGAGTCTCTGGTCAAGCGTTTTGATGCGAATAGCTATCTCTATATCAGCCGGGCAATGGATTTGTATGATGTTAGCGAGGAGTATCCCTCAATCGAAGATGCGCTGAGCCGCTTACGCAGTAAAGCCCTCTTCATTGGGATTCGTTCGGATTTTCTTTTTCCTGCTGCGCGCGTGCGCTGGGTAGCTGACCAGGCGCGAGCTGCAGGCAGTGATGCAATCTATGCGGAGCTTGATTCTCCGCATGGTCATGATGCCTTTCTAAAGGAATGGAAGCAGATGACCGCTACGCTAAATTTGATTAAGGAGTAAACACATCTATGGCACTCAACAGTAATCGTACGTATGGCTTCGAAACGTTATCCTTGCATGCTGGCCAGGAAACAGCGGACAGCGCAACAAACGCTCGCGCCGTTCCTATCTATCAGACAACCTCGTATGTCTTTGATAGTCCTGAACATGCAGCGGACCTCTTCGGGCTTAGGCAGTTTGGAAACATCTACACGCGTATCATGAATCCTACCCAGGATGCCTTCGAACGCCGTATAGCGGCTCTCGAAGGAGGCGTTGGCGCGTTGGCGACAGCTTCCGGCCAGTCTGCTGAAACATTGGCAATTCTCAACATCGCCGGGGCAGGTGACGAAATCATTAGCTCGGCCAGTTTGTATGGTGGCACTTATAACCTGTTCCACTATACGCTCCCCAAGCTAGGCATCACTGTTCGATTTGTCGACAGCCGCGACCCTGAGAATTTCCGCCCTGCTATTAATGAACGCACCAAAGCGATTTTCGCCGAGACAATAGGTAACCCGCGCCTCGATACCCTGGATATTCAGGCTGTAGCGGATATCGCACATGAAAATGGCATTCCGCTTATCCTGGATAACACACTGCCTACCCCGTACCTGGTGCAGCCTTTCAAATATGGCTGTGATATCGTTGTGCACTCAGCCACCAAGTTCATAGGTGGGCATGGCACTGCTATCGGCGGCGTAATTGTGGATAGTGGCAAGTTCGATTGGACGAATGGACGCTTCCCTTCATTCACCGAGCCTGATCCTTCCTATCATGGCCTGCGTTATGTTGAAGCGCTAGGGTCGCTGGCTTACATTATCAAAGCGCGAGTACAGTTGTTGCGTGATATTGGCCCGGCCATCGCTCCACTCAACTCCTTCCTATTCCTGCAAGGGCTGGAAACGCTGCCACTACGTATGGAGCGCCATAGTCAAAACGCGCTGCGCATCGCAGAGTTCCTTGAAGAGCATCCTTCCGTCGATTGGGTACTCTATCCCGGTCTAAAGAGCCATCCACAGCACGAAGAGGCGGCAAAGTACCATACACATGGCTATGGAGCCATCCTCGGCTTTGGTATCAAGGGTGGACTTGAGGCAGGTAAACAGTTGATTCGCCACGTTGAGTTATTCTCGCACCTGGCTAACGTTGGAGATGCCAAATCGCTGATTATCCATCCTGCCAGCACAACCCACTCACAATTGACACCCGAAGAGCAGTTCGAAACAGGCGTCACACCCGATTTCGTCCGCTTATCAGTTGGTCTTGAAACGGTCGATGACTTGATCGACGACCTGGATCAGGCCCTAAAGGCTGCAACCCTCAAGGCAAGCGAACCCGCCACCGCATAGAATCATAGGGGTACAGGGCGCTTTACCCCCTGGCGGGGTCTGGGATGTTCCCGGATGTCTCCTAATTTTCCACTTGCCGCCTGCGGCGGCAAGTGGAAAATTAGGAGACATCCCGTAAAAAGAAATCTATAATCCAACCGGAGTAATCTTATGGAAACCAAAATACAAATAATAAAATTTGGAGGAACTTCCGTCGATAGCGGCGAACGCATACGTCGAGTAGCAAATATTATCACGCATAAAGTACACGACACCGGAGAGAACTTTCCTGTCGTAGTCGTCTCGGCTATGGCAGGTGTGACCGATCAGCTACTCCGTATCGCACGCTTCGCATATACTGGCGAACACCAGGACTGCGAAGCCGAACTAAATACACTCAAACAGAAACATCTAGAAGTAGCAAAGCATCTTTTACTGAAACATGAAGATCGATATAGCCAGCTAATTCATGACCTGGAGGGGGCATTTTCTGCGCTTCAGCAGGACATAGCCGAATTGCAATTAAGTGCTAGCAAAACCATTACATATGAGATACCACTAAGAACAGCAGCCGTAGCCGCCTGGGGCGAGCGACTTTCCGTGCTACTAGTGGCTGCTGCTGTTTGCAATAGTGGGGTCGATGCTGTTCCAATACGTGAAGAAGCGATTATTACTGCGCATCCACCGAGTGAAATGCATCAAACCCCAGGAACTGTGATCGGCGCTGAACCTTTATCACAAGAAACACGCATAAATGCTCAGAAGCTTACGCATCCTATGATTGAGCGCCACATAGTGCCGGTTATGCCAGGTTTCATTGGTCGCACAACTACAGGTTTCGTGACAACATTGGGGCGTAACGGTTCAGACTATTCCGCAACTGTAATTGGAGCCGCATTAGATTGTACCGAGGTTTCCATTTATACAGATGTGGACGGCGTGTTATCCGCTGATCCACGCATTGTAGCAAATGCTCGTCTGCTGCCACGACTCTCCTACGCTGAGGCTGCCCGCTTATCATGGTTTGGGGCTAAAGTGCTCCACCCGCGAACGCTCATTCCCATTGCGCACCTCAACATTCCTGTACGCGTTCGTAATACCTTCCGTCCACATTCTCGAGGCACGGTAGTCGGATCAGAAAGAACACAGCGCAGTGCAGCAGCAGCGATTACTGTACGCCACCAACTTGCGTTGATTACCGTAGAAAATACAGATATGTTTGGCGCCCCAGAAAACGCCGGGCAGGTATTCGCCCTGGCATCTCGCGCAGGAGCAGCGCCCGTCGCCATTTGTTCATCATCCGGCTATCACCTTTCATTTATGGTCGAAGAACAGGCAGCAGATTCTATTCTGGAGCTTTTACAGCACGATATGGGAACCTGGCGTGTCATTTGTAAACGTGGCTTAGCAGCTTGTGCCTGTATCGGCTCTGGGTTCTCTGCCGATCCTATGAGTTCTGCTCGTGCTATTACCGCACTCGCGCGTGAACGAATCCCTGTCGAAACACAGGGAGCATCAGATTCGGGTATTATTCTGATTGTTGAAGATCAAGACAGCGAACGAGCTTTGCGTTGTTTGCATCGAGACCTGATCGCCCCTGTAATCCCATTGGTTCGCCATGGAACGCAAGAGAAGCGACGAGAAGCCCGTTAGGAGAGAAATATCATGCATACACAAACGCGCATTCCAGTCGCTGTACTTGGCGCAACCGGCATGGTCGGTCAACGTTTCATTGAGCTACTTCAAGGGCATCCCTGGTTTGAACTGGTGGCGCTTGCCGCATCAGATAAGCACGAAGGGCGTGCCTATGCTGAGGAAGCCAGGTGGCGCTTGTCCGGCAGTGAGATGCCCACATCTGCTGCTTCGCTTCCTGTAGTGTCCTGCACTCCAGAAGCGTTGCCCGTCGATGTAAAAATCGCTTTTTCGGCGCTAACAGCGGATGTGGCTGGCGAGATCGAAGCAGCTTTCGCGCGTGCTGGTATCGCGGTCTTCAGCAATGCAAAAAATTATCGCATGCAAGATGATGTGCCGTTGCTCATTCCAGAAGTAAACCCTAATCATGCGTTGGCTCTTGTTCAACAGCGTAAAAAACGTGGATGGTCAGGTTGTATCATCACTAATGCAAATTGCTCAGCAACGCCGCTGGTGATGGCGCTCAAGCCGATCCAGGAGGCTTTTGGTGTGCGTAAAGTGATGGTGACAACGTTGCAGGCTATTTCGGGCGCCGGGTATCCAGGAATACCATCCTACGATATACTCGATAATGCCATCCCATATATTAGCGGAGAAGAGGAAAAAGTGGAAAGTGAGACACGCAAAATGCTTGGAACATGGCAAGAGGATCGAGGATTTACAGATGCACCGATGGTTGTCAGCGCGCAATGCAACCGTGTTGCTACTCGCGAAGGGCATCTGGAATGCGTGAGTGTTGAATTAGAATCAAATGCCAGTCCAGAAGAAATCATCCTGGCATGGCAAAACTACGGGTCCGAAGCGCAATCACTCAAACTACCCAGCGCTCCAGAGCAAGTGTTAATATACCGAAACGAACCCAATCGACCTCAAACCTTGCTCGATCGCGACGCAGGTCATGGTATGTCAGTCACAATTGGAAGGCTACGTCCTTGCCCCATTCTGAGCTACAAATTTGTCTTGCTCGGCCACAATACAATACGTGGAGCTGCCGGCGGCTCGATCTTGAACGCTGAATTATGTGTCAGTAAAGGCTTAGTGTAGGTCAATTATAACACTTATATCTCTGTTTTGTTCAGATTTCGTACAGGAGACGAAACAGAGCCGTGGAGTGTGACAGTGCTTCTAGCTTACTGAAACTTGTCAGTTGTTGAGGGTAAGCCTACAATGGGGTTCATGAAATTGTATCGAGAAAGAGCCAATATATTATGCAAATTATGCGACGCACAAAAATCGTATCTACCATTGGACCAGCCACCAGTAGTGAAGAACAACTTGAGCGGCTGATGCAAGCGGGTATGAATGTCGCTCGCCTCAATTTCTCACACGGTACTCAGGACGAGCACGCCATCGTCATCGAGCGTATACGCGCTATCTCTACTCGTCTCGCCTGGTCAGTTGCTATCTTGCAAGACCTGCAAGGGCCAAAAATACGTACCGGCACATTACAAGGTGGACAACCTGTCAAGCTGGTTGATGGAAGCAATGTGATAATCACTACTCGTCCTATCTTAGGGGATGCGCAGACAATCTCGACCACGTACAAGAATTTACCTCAGGATGTAAAAGCAGGTGATCGCATATTGCTTGACGATGGGCTGATAGAGTTACGCGTGCTTGGCTCTAACGGTATCGATGTTCAGTGCCTGGTGGTACACGGGGGGCTGCTCAATGAGCATAAGGGTATCAATCTGCCAGGAGTAGCAGTGAGCGCGCCTGCTCTAACAGAGAAAGACCGTGAAGACTTGAAGTTTGGTCTCGTGCACGGTGTCGATTACGTGGCGCTGAGCTTTGTGCGTAAACCAGAGGACGTGTTGGAAGCAAAACAGTTCATACGGGAAAATCTAACGCACCGCAGTAGTAAAAGCGCAGATTCGCCTCCACCGCTGATTGCCAAACTGGAGAAGCCGGAGGCAATTGCGCGGCTCGATGAGATACTTGATGTTGTTGATGGCGTGATGGTAGCGCGAGGTGACCTTGGCGTTGAGATGGCCCCCGAGAAGGTGCCTATGATACAGAAACGTATTATCGCCAGATGCAATGATCTTGGGTTACCTGTGATTACAGCGACCCAGATGTTAGAATCGATGATTACAAATCCGCGCCCGACACGCGCGGAGGCCAGTGATGTCGCCAACGCCATTTTGGATGGTACCGACGCCATCATGCTCAGCGCTGAAACGGCCGTGGGAGCCTATCCAATAGAGGCAGTGCAGATGATGGCACGAATCGCGCTAGAGACAGAAGCCGGTAATCGAACCTCAAGCCAGCCTCAATGCAAACGTCTTACCCAGGCACATGCTGTAAGCCACGCGGCTCGCGCGCTCAGCGAGGAAACCAGTGTCCAGGCAATTGTTGTCTTTACACGCTCTGGCTCCTCGGCACACCTCATCTCCAAGGATCGTCCGCGTACTCCAATCCTGGCTTATACACCATTTGAGCGAGTTTACCACCTGCTCGCATTATGGTGGGGTGTTTGGCCGTATCGTGTTCCATTGCAGAATACAACCGAGGATTTGATAACCCTGGTTGAAGAGAGATTGCAAGCAGATAAGCTCGTCCAGCATGGTGAGCATGTTGTAATCATGGGTGGTTTGCCCGTAGCAAGCCAGGCTCGCACAAACTTTGTAAAGCTACACCGCGTAGGCGATGAAAATTCCTAGTCTTTCTCCCTGGTCCGCTCGAGCAAATTCGCTACAAGAGCTGACCAGCCAGTCTGATGGCTAGCTCCAACGCCGCGCCCATTATCACCATGAAAATACTCATAGAATAGGATATGATCACGCCAGTACGGATCATTTTGGAAAGTCATGTTGGTGCCAAACACAGGCCGACGCCCTTGCGCATCGCGTAAGAAGATGTTAGTAAGACGCCGTGAAAGTTCAACAGCCGCCTGCTCAAGGTTCAGGTTTGTGCCTGAACCAGTGGGATCCTCGATCTGTAAATCCTCACCATAGAACTGGTAATATTTCTCGAGCGCCTCCACTAACAGATAGTTTATCGGGAACCAGATAGGACCTCGCCAGTTGGAATTCCCACCAAAAGCTCCTGTGCTAGATTCGGCGGGATCGTATTTCACGGTAAAGTCTCCATATGGTAAATGCAGTTCGTAGGGTTGAGCAGCATAATGTTTGCTGAGCGAGCGGATCCCAAAGTCACCGAGAAACTCATGTGGATCGAGCAACCATTTGAGAACACTTTTCAGCCGTGAATCGCGCACTAATGCGAGCATATAGTGAGATTGCCCCTGATCTCCCTTGACATCCTGCCAGCTTGCAATCAAGCGTGGCAGGTAGGGGCGATTTTCCACAAACCATTGCAGACGATCTTTGATTTCAGGAAGAGCATCCAATAATTCTCGTTCAAAGGTCTCAACTGCCAGCAGAGGAATGAAACCAACCAACGTGCGCAATTTTAGGGGTAATCGCCTGCCATCTGGTGTGGATATGCGGTCGTAAAAGAACTGATCCTCGTCGTCCCACAGTCCACTATCCCCGATTGCTCTACCATTGATTGCATCGGCAATGTACATGAAATGCTCAAAAAACTTGGTCGCCATATCCACGTACACATGGTTCACAGTTCCTAACTCCATCGCCATCCTCAGCATAGTCAAACAATACAGACCCATCCAGGCTGTGCCATCCGTTTGTTCCAACAACATACCATCCGGCAGCGTCATATTGCGATCAAACACACCAATGTTATCCAACCCCAGGAATCCACCTTCGAAGATATTATTATCTTCTGCGTCTTTGCGATTGACCCACCAGGTGAAATTTATCAGGAGCCTATGGAACACACTCTCAAGAAAGTCAATGTCGCCTTTCCCTATAACAGACTTATCTCGCTTGTACAAATGCCATGCCGACCAGGCATGGCAAAATCCATATCAATCAAGCCCATCGTAATGCAATGGAACGCAAGATCCCACGCTGCGAACCAGGGATATTCCCAGGTATCAGGCATAATGATGATGTCAGCGCTATTGAGATGTCGCCAGCCAGTATTGCGGTGACGTTGTGGCGGTGGTACTGGTTCGGCAGGATCGCCTCGCAGCCATTTCTCGACATCGTACATGTAGAACTGTTTGCTCCACAGCAGGCCAGCAAATGCCTGTCGCTGTACTGCCCGTGCGTCGTCGGTTTGAGCGTCACAAATAGTATTGTAAAAAGCATCTGCTTCTTTCATACGTATGTCGAATAGCTCCCCAGCATTTTCAAAGGGCGTGTTTTGCTGGTTTGCTGATAAGCGCAATAGGACCGTTTGCGTCGCGCCCGCCTCAATATGCCATGTGTAATGGGCAGCAGCTTTAGTGCCAATACCCTGCGGATTGACTTTTCCCTGAGCACCCTTGACTACCGTTTCATGAATACCATCTTTAACGAACGGGATATCGTTCACAACGCCCCACAGTCGCTCTGCATTAGATTCATTCTCGGTAAAGAGCAACTCGGGCATTCCCTCACACACCAGCCAGTAGTCACCAAGATCATGATGCTGAGCATGTATAACACGAGCATCTTGCTCCGTACCAATTTGCGCTGGTTCATCCGTAATTGTTGTCAACACAGGTTTGCGATCGTCATATCCCCATACCCAGGTGTTGCGGAACCAGAGCGTGGGTAACAGGTGGAGTGGAGCCATCTCTGGCCCACGATTGGTGACAGTAATACGAATCAGGGTATCAAGTGGGGCAGCTTTGGCATATTCAACAGTGACGTCAAAGTAGCGGTTCTCCGCGAATACGCCTGTGTCGATCAATTCATATTCAGGTTCCTCACGACTGCGATTGTGATTTGTAGCGACAAGATCTGCATATGGAAAAGCGCGCTGTGGGTACTTGTACAACGCTTTCATATACGAATGGGTCGGTGTATTGTCGAGAAAGAAATAATACTCTTTCACATCCTCCCCATGATTGCCTTCAGCATTCGTCAGGCCAAAGAGTCGCTCCTTCAAAATTGGATCGGCCTCGTTCCACAGGGCAAGAGCAAAACACATTTGTCCTTGATCATCACAAATACCCAACAATCCATCCTCCCCCCAACGGTAGACACGCGAGCGTGCGTGATCATGTGGAAAGTAATCCCACGCATTACCGTCAACGGAATAATCCTCACGTACAGTACCCCATTGGCGCTCACTTAGATAAGGTCCCCAGCGATACCACAGCTTAGTATTCTCGTGCGCTTCCTGAAGTCTACCTTGTTCCATGTCTGGCATAATGTAAGCTCCTTGTTAGCTTATTTTTGTTTTACCAAGAATATTAGATATTTAATGGTTAACTGTACATACTGTAGTTTGTTTGTCAGATATAATCCCTGCGAAGCTCTATATCTCATTACAATCACAAAAGGGTAGAAGATGAAATATTACTCATTTCATCTTCTACCCTCGCTTGACGAGAGGTCATCTGAAAAGTCAAA
>WNEZ01001966.1_pt1 | contig 18277 bp, 14 predicted proteins | sample 5400521 | NCBI WGS metagenome assembly WNEZ01 (sample SAMN13153339, study PRJNA577476) | soil metagenome | isolation source: 120 cm saprolite under Douglas fir tree site 2 hole 1 replicate 1 | place: USA:California | collected 2015-04-18
ACTCTCGCGCGTCCTTGAGCAGTGCGGTCTCGCGGTCAGGCTCGGCGGTCGCGCAGGCGGTCAGCAGCGCGAGGACGGCGATCCACGCCAGACGCCTCATGTCCCGCCGCCGGCATCCACTTTAGCGCGGGGTGAGCCGCGTGAGCCCGTCCATGTAGGGTCGAAGCGCCTGCGGGATGGTGACGGAGCCATCGGCCTCCTGGTAGTTCTCGATCACGGCCATGACCGTCCGCCCAACGGCGAGACCCGAGCCGTTCAGCGTCGCGCAGTACTCCGCCCGGCCGCCACCCTCTGGACGAAACCGGATCTCGGCACGCCGGCCACCGAACGTGTCGTAGTTCGAGCACGAGGAGATCTCGCGGTAGCGGCCCTGCCCGGGTAGCCAAACCTCGATGTCGTAGCCCTTCGCCGCGCTGAATCCGAGATCGCCGGTGCAGCGCTCGACCACGCGGTACGGGATCTCGAGACGCCGCAACACGGTCTCGGCGTTCGCGACCATCGACTCCAGCTCCTCGTACGCCTGGGCCGGCGCCGCGACTTTCACGAGCTCCACCTTGTCGAACTGATGCTGGCGGTAGATCCCCTTCATGTCCTTGCCGTAGGTGCCGGCCTCGCGCCGGTAGCAAGGCGTGAACGCGGTGTACCGACGGGGTAGCGCGGATTCCGGCAGCACCTCGCCGGCGTGCAGCGCCGTCAGCGCGACCTCCGAGGTCGGAATGAGATAGAGCGCGCGGCCCTCATCGGCTTCGACGGTCTTGAAGAGCTGCTCCTCGAACTTCGGCAGTTGCCCCGTCTTGAGCATCGTCTCGCTGTTCACGAGGTGCGGGACCCAGATCTCGGTATAGCCGTGCTCTCGCGTATGGAGATCGAGCATGAACTGGGCGAGCGCACGCTCGAGCCGCGCCAGGCCGCCCCAGAGGACCACGAACCTGGCCTTGGCGATCCGGGCGGCCCGTTCGAGGTCGAGTCCCAGCGCGGCGCCGACTTCCTCGTGAGGCTTCGGCGGGAAGCCAAACGTCCGCGGCTCGCTCCAATGGCGAACCTCGACGTTGTCGTCCTCGCCCTTGCCCTCGGGGACCGACGGATGAGGTAGGTTCGGCATCTGGAGCGCGAGCGCCTCGAGGCGCTCGTCCACGCCCTTGAGCTCCGCGTCGAGCGCCTTGATGCGCTCCCCGACTTCGCGCATCCGCGCCTGCTCGGCGCTGGCGTCTTCACCCCGGCGCTTGGCCTGGCCGATCGCCTCGGAGGCTTTGTTGCGGAGGGCCTTGAGGTCTTCGCTCTCGCGGACGAGCCGGCGGCGGTCGGTGTCGAGCGCGGTCCACTCAGGGACGAGGTCGGCGCCGCCCTTGGTCGCGAGCCCGCGGCGAACCGCATCGGGCTGGTCGCGAATCTGCCGGGCGTCAAGCACGGCGTTACTGCGCTTCGACCGGCGCGGGGCTCTCCGAGTCGACGCGCGCGACCGAGCCGGCGCGGTCGTCGGCCTCGAGGTCGATGATGCGCACGCCCCACGTGTTGCGGCCCTGGGAAGACACGTCGGCGGCGTGGAAGCGAATCATCTTGCCCTTCGTCGTGACGACCAGAATGTCGTCCACGTCGCGCACCTGGAGCATGGCGACGACGTTGCCGTTGCGGCCGCCGGTCTTGATGTCGATGATCCCCTTGCCGGCGCGGCCCTGCAGCCGGTACTCGTCGAGCGGCGTCCGCTTGCCGTAGCCGCGTTCGGTGACGGTGAGGATGGTGACGCCCTCCTGCGCGACGTCGGCGGCAATGACCTCGTCGCCCTCGTCGAGCTCGATACCCTTCACGCCGCCGGCGCTTCGCCCCATCGGCCGCACTTCCTCCTCCGAGAAGCGAATGATCATGCCGAGCTTGGTTGCGATCATGACCTCGCGTTGGCCGTCGGTCCGCCGGGCGGTCATGACCTGGTCGTCGTCGTCCAGGCCGATCGCCTGGATCCCGCCGGCCCGCGGATGCGAGTACGCCTCGAGCTCGGTCTTCTTGACCGTGCCCTGCTTGGTGGCGAACAGGATATAGCCGCCCGCCGCGAAATCCCGGACGGGCACGCACGTCGCCACCAGCTCGCCCTCGCCGAGCGAGAGGAGATTCACCATCGCCTTGCCCTTGGCCTGGCGCCCGCCCTCGGGGATCTCGTGAACCTTCAGCCAGTGGACCTTGCCGCGGTTCGTGAAGAAGAGGAGATACGAGTGCGTCGAGGCGACGAAGAGGTCCTCGACGATGTCCTCCTCCTTCGTCTCCATGCCGGTCACGCCCTTGCCGCCCCGCCGCTGGCTCCGGTACGCCTCGACGTGGGTGCGCTTGATGTAGCCCGCGCGCGAGATGGTGACGACCATTTCCTCGTCGGCCAGGAGATCCTCGATCGTGAGCTCGGTGGTCTCGATCAGGATCTCGGTGCGCCGCGCGTCGCCGTACTCCTCCTTGATCGCCAGGAGCTCTGCCCGGATGATCGCCATCAGCTTACCCTCGGAAGCGAGGATGCCCTTCAGCTCCTCGATGAGGGCGAGCGTTTGCTCGTGCTCCTCCACGACCTTGTGGCGCTCGAGCTGCGTCAGCCGCTGCAGCCGCATGTCGAGGATCGCGCGCGCCTGGATCTCGGAGAGCTCGAGCTGTGCCATCAACGCCTCCCGGGCGGCGTCGGGGCTTTCAGCCTGTCGGATGAGCCGGATGACCAGGTCGAGCTGCTCGACGGCCTTGCGCAGCCCCGCCAGCACGTGAGCCCGCTCCTCGGCCCGGGCCAGGTCGTAGCGCGTCCGCCGGGTGACGATCTCGCGGCGGAAGCGGACGAACGCCTCGAGCATCGTCTTGAGATTGACGATCTGCGGCCGGCGGTCGACCAGCGCCAGCATGATGATCCCGAAGGTCGTCTGCATCTGGGTGTGCTTGTACAGCTGATTCATCACGATCTGCGGGATCTCGCCTCGGCCGAGCTCGAGCACGACCCGGATGCCCTCACGGTTCGACTCGTCGCGGATCTCGGAGATGCCGGCCATCTTCTTTTCGGCCGAGAGCTCGGAGATCTTCTCGATGAGGCTCGCCTTGTTCACCTGGTACGGCAGCTCGGTGATGATGATGGCCTCGCGGCCGCCCCGCATCTTCTCGGCGTGCGCCTTCGCCCGGAGGGTGATGGTTCCGCGGCCCGTCGTGTACGCCTCGCGGATGCCCCCGGCGCCATAGATGTAGCCCCGCGTCGGGAAGTCGGGGCCCTTGACGATCTTCAGCAGCTGCTCGATCGTCGTCTCGGGGCTGTCGACCAGCATCACGAGCGCGTCGATAACCTCGGTGAGGTTGTGCGGCGGGACGTTGGTGGCCATGCCGACCGCGATGCCCGCCGAGCCGTTGATCAGAAGATTGGGGATCCGCGTCGGCAGGACGACCGGCTCCCGCTCGGACTCGTCGAAGTTGGGGACGAAATCGACGGTGTCGCGGTCGATGTCGGCCAGCATCTCGTGGGCGATCTTGGCCAGGCGCGCTTCGGTGTAGCGCATCGCCGCCGGCGGGTCGCCGTCGACCGACCCATAGTTCCCCTGGCCGTCGACCAGCGGGTAGCGGAGCGAGAACTCCTGCACCATACGCACCAGCGCTTCGTAGATCGGCGCGTCGCCGTGCGGATGGTACTTGCCCATGCAATCGCCGATGACGCGCGCCGCCTTCTTGTACGCGCGGTTCCAGTTGAGCCCGAGCCCCTGCATCGTGTACAGGACGCGGCGGTGAACCGGCTTGAGCCCGTCACGGATGTCCGGCAGCGCGCGGCCGACGATGACGGACATCGCGTAGTCCAGATAGGACTTTCGCATTTCCTCTTCGATTGGGACAGGAACCTGGCGCTCGTTCGGCATCGTCAAGCTCGTGATCGGGCGAGCGGAGCCCCGCGGGCCCTTCTCAGGCCACCCTCGGAGGTCCCGGCCTCGCGCTCCGTTAAGTAATTAAATATCGAGGTTCGCGACGTCCAGCGCGTACTTCTCGATGAACTCGCGGCGAGGCTCGACGGCGTCCCCCATCAGCACCGTGAACATCTGGTCGGCGCCAACGGCGTCCTCCATCGTGACCTTGAGGAGCGTGCGCGACTCGGCGTTCATCGTGGTGTCCGCGAGCTCCTCCGCGTTCATTTCGCCCAGGCCCTTGTACCGCTGGAACGTCGCGCCGGCCTTGGCGTGCTCGAGCGCGACCCGGTGAAGCTCGCCGAGCGATGTCACCGCGGTCTCCCGGTCGCCCTCGACGATCGTCGTCGGGCCCTTGGCGGCCGTCGCGACCTTCTCCCACAGCTCGCCGAGGCTCGTGTAGTCGGGCGACTTGAAGAGGTCGGTGCTAAACGAGAGCGCCGGGGGGCCCGCGATCGTGACGGTGTGCCCCTCGTTGGCCTCGCCGGCCTGGACGCTGACGTTGTAACCGTCGACCGCCGCCGCCGCCCCCACCACGGCCTCGGCGATCTCGGCGTGGCCGATTCCGCGCTTCGTGCCCCGAAACTTCGACCGCAGTAGCTCGCTCAGTACCGGCGCCGGCACGCCGCGCTTCGTGAACTTCGCGAACAGCGACGCGACCTCGGACACCGCGCGCAGCAGCTCGCGGAGCGGCTCGCCGGTGATCGGGGTCTTGGTCCCCGGCACCTTCACGCCCGCGTCCTCGACCCAGGTCGTGAGGAAGAAGTCCTCGAATTCGCGGTCGGACATCAGGTACTTCTCGACCTTTCCCTTCTTCACCTTGAACAGCGGCGGCTGGGCGATGAAGAGGTAACCCGACTCGATGACCGACACCATGTGCCGAAAGAAGAAGGTCAGGAGCAGCGTGCGGATGTGCGCGCCGTCTACGTCGGCGTCGGTCATCAGGATGATCTTGTGGTAGCGCAGCTTCGCGACGTCGAATTCGTCCGGACCGATCCCGGTGCCGAGGGCCGAGATGAGCAGCCGGATTTCATTGTGGGAGAGGACCTTGTCGTAGCGGGCCTTCTCCGCGTTGATGATCTTGCCGCGGAGCGGAAGGACGGCCTGGGTGCGCCGGTCCCGCCCTTCCTTGGCCGAGCCGCCGGCCGAGGCGCCCTCGACCAGGAACAGCTCGCGGTACTGGGGATCGCGCTCCGAGCACTCGGCGAGCTTCGCCGCTAGCCCCTCGTCGTCGAAGCCCTTCTTGCGGGTCAGCTCGCGCGCCTTGCGGGCGGCCTCGCGCGCCTGCGCGGCCCGCACGCACTTGTCGGCGATCTTCCGCGCCGTCGTCGGATCTTCCTCGAAGGCCTCGGCGAGCTTGTCGTTCACGACCTGCTGGACGAGGCCCTTGATCTCGCTATTGCCCAGCTTGGCCTTGGTCTGCCCCTCGAACTGAGGCTCCGGCAACCGGACGGAGACGACGGCCGTGAGCCCTTCCCGCACGTCGTCACCGCTGATGCCGCCCTTGAAGTTCTTCAGGAACCCGTTCGCCTGCGCGTAGTTCGAGAGCGTGCTGGTCAGCGCCGCCCGGAACCCGGTCAGGTGCGTGCCCCCCTCGCGGGTGTTGATGTTGTTCGCGAACGAGAAGACGCTCTCCTGGTAGCCGTCGTTGTACTGGAGCGCCACCTCGACCTCGATGTCGCCTTTCTTGCCCTCGAAGAAAAGAACCTTTGGATGGAGCGGGGTCTTGTTCTGGTTCAGGTGCTTGATGAACTCGATGATGCCGCCCTTGTAGAGGAACGTGTGGCTCCGGGTGTCCCGCTCGTCCTCGATGACGATCTTGAGGCCCCGGTTCAGGAACGCCAACTCGCGCAGGCGATTGCTCAGCGTGTCGAAGGAGAAGGTCGTCTCCTCGAAGATCTTGGGGTCCGGCTTGAAGCGGATGATCGTCCCGGTCTTCTTCGTCGTCCCGGTCGCCGCGAGCGGGCTGGTGGGGACGCCGCGCTCGTAGCGCTGGGTCCACTCCTTCCCGTCCCGGCGGATCTCGACCTCGAGCCATTCGCTGAGCGCGTTCACCACCGAGATGCCAACGCCGTGCAGACCGCCCGAAACCTTGTAGGCGGAGTGCTCGAACTTCCCGCCGGCGTGCAAGACGGTCAGCACGACCTCGGCCGCCGACTTGCCGCTCTCCTTGTGGATGTCGACGGGGATGCCGCGGCCGTTGTCGCCGACGGAGCAGGAGCTGTCGGAATGCAAGATGACCTTGATGCTGTCGCAATAGCCGGCGAGCGCCTCGTCGACAGAGTTGTCGACCGCTTCGTAGACGAGGTGATGCAGGCCGTACGCGCTCGTATCGCCGATGTACATCGCGGGGCGCTTCCGGACCGCCTCGAGCCCCTCGAGGACCTTGATGTCGCTTGCGGTATAGGTCTCGCCGCTCATGCGCGGTCGAAGCTCCCACCGTTGACGTAAAACATTGCCGCCCCATCGACGACCGGGGCGTCGGGCGTTGTCAGAAACACCTGCTCGGCGGCTTGAATCTCGTGGAGGACATGACCCTTCACGGTCGGGTCGAGCTCCGAGAGGGCGTCGTCCAGGAGAAGGATCGGCGCGGTCCCCGCCGCCTCGCCCACCGGCAGAATTTCGGCGAGACGGAGAGCCAGCGCGATGAGTCGCTGCTGTCCCCGAGACCCGAAGGCGCGGGCGTCGACGCCGTCGATCTCGATCGCCAGATCGTCTCGGTGCGGGCCCACCAGTGTCTGCCCTCGACGAATTTCCTCGCGCTGGCGCCGCTCGAGCGCCGTCAGGAGCGCCGCCGGCTCCGCGGCCTCGCCGAGGGCTGTCCGATAGCGGATTTCGACTTTGGACCCCGCGCCTGAAAGCGCCGCGTAGACCCGGGCGAACTCGGTCTGCAGCGCGGCGACCGCCTTCCGCCGCCGACCGAGCAGCTCCATGCCGACGGTCGCAAACTGCTCGTTCCACGGCCCGAGCCGCGCGGCCAGGTCTGCGTCGACCGGACGCTGCTGCAGAAGCCGGTTCCGGCGCGCGAGAATTTGACGGAACCGAATGAGGGTCGGAACGTGATTCGCATAGAGCCGCGCTGCGAACCCATCGATGAAATTACGGCGAGCCGCCGGCCCACCGTTCACGATCTCGAGGTCCTGCCACCCGAACGCGATCGCCCGCGCCCACTCCGGGGACGACTCACCCGTGGTCTGCCACGTCCCGTCTTCGAGTCTGCTCAGCCCCCGGCGGACGGTGCGCCGCGTCTCGCCCCGAATGAGGTCGCCCGAAACTGTCGCGGCTTCTGTTCCCCAACGCGCCAACTCGGCTGTCCGGGGGGTGCGAAAAGACCGCCCGGTGACGAGAAATCCGAGGGCCTCGAGGAGGTTGGTTTTGCCCTGGGCGTTAGGCCCAGTAATGACGTTCAGATGGGGCGCTGGCGACCACGCCAGGGTGCGATAATTCCGAAATTCCAGCAACTGGACGCACCCTATCTGCAACGCTGTAAACCTCTGTTTTTAAAGGATAAAACAACGTCTATATCCGCATGGGCATTATAACACAGCAGTAACCCTCGCCCTCGACGCTTTTAATGACGCCGGGACTCTGGGCATCCTTAATTTCGAGCACGACCTGGTCCTTCTCGAGGGCCGTCATGGCCTCGAGGAGATAGCGCGAATTGAAGCCGATCACCATCTCCTCACCGGCGTACTCGACATCGAGGATTTCCTCCGCCTCACCCAACTCCTGACTGGACGCGCTCACCTTCAACGATGCTGGGCTGAGCGCCAGCTTCACGGGCTTGTTGCGTTCTTCGGCCATCACCGCGACCCGACGAAGCGCCGACGAAAGCGCGCCACGCGCGGCCGTGAGCCGTCCGGGATGCGACCGTGGGATCACGGCGTCGTAATTCGGGAACTGACCTTCGATCAGGCGCGCCGTCATCACGAAGTTCGGCATCTGAAGAATGAACTGATTCTCCGTAATCGCGATCTGGACCTCTTCACCCGCACCGATGACGCGCATGATCTCGGCGACCGCTTTTCGTGGAACGATGCCGGTCGCGCTCGCGATGCCTTGACCGAGGCTCCGCATGGAGAGCGCCAGCCGATGTCCGTCCGTCGCCACCATTCGCACGTCTTTGCCCTGGAATGCGAACAAGACGCCGTTGAGCGCATAGCGCGTCTCGTCGTGCGACACTGCGAAGCTCGTCTGCGTGAGCATGTCGCGCAGGGTCTTGGCCTCGATGCTCACCCACGATTGCGGCGACGCGGGCACCACGGGCGGAAAATCGTCGGGAGCCAGACCGACCATCCGATACGTCGCGCCACCACAGCGCAGACTCACCGTCACGTTGTCGGACACCTTGAGCGCCACCGCGGCGGCCGGGAGCTCCTTCACGATTTCGGCCAGCTTCCGAGCCGACACCGTGATCGAGCCCTTCGCGCCAACCTTCGCCGGAACCGAGACCCGCGCGCCGACCTCGAGGTCTGTCGCGGTCAGGCGCACACTCTCGCCCTCGGCTTCCAGCAGGACGTTCGCGAGGATCGGAAGCGTCTGGCGCGGTTCGACGATGTTCTGGACCATCTGGAGGCCTTTGAGGAACGCGTCGCGATCAATCACTACTTCCATGAGGTTCTCCAGTGTTGTTTAGAAGAAGAGAGATACAACATCGTAGTCGTAATAACCGTCGAGCGGTGTGGATCGGGAGGATCAGCGGGAACAGGCGATGGCGGCGGGAGTTGGCCGACGCTCGGGTCGGGGAAAAGGGTGTGGAGATCGTGGCGGGCGATGTGGGTCACAGGTTGACGCTCTGGACAAGTCCGTCGATGGTCTTGCGGAGTTTGGGATCATCCTGCAAGAGCGTCTGGATCTTGTCCACCGCGTGCAACACCGTCGTGTGGTCCTTGCCGCCGAAAGCGCGTCCGATCTCGGAGAGGGACGAGTGCGTCATCTGGCGGGCCAGATACATCGCGACCTGTCGGGGAAAGGCGATGGCCTTGGTCCGATTCTTGGCCTTTAGATCCGACAGCTTGAGGCCGAAGAAGTCGCAGACCCGCCGCTGGATCTGCTCGATCGTGATGATCTTCTCGTCTTCGCCCCACAACTCGCCGAGGACCTCCTGGGCCAACTCGACGGTCATCTCGCGAGCGGTGAGAGCGCAGAACGCGATCATCCGCGTGAGCGAGCCCTCGAGCTCCCGAATGTTCGACTTGATCCGGCTCGCGATGAGGTAGGCGACGTCGTCGCCGAGCCGGACGCGCTCGAGCGCGGCCTTCTTCTTGATGATGGCCACACGCGTCTCGAAATCCGGGGGCTGGATGTCGGCGATCAGTCCCCACTCGAACCGCGAGCGGAGACGTTCCTCGATCTCCGGAATGTCCTTCGGCGAAGAGTCGCTTGAGACGATGATCTGTTTGCGCGACTCGTAGAGATCGTTGAACGTGTGGAAGAACTCTTCCTGGGTCCGTTCCTTGCCCGAGATGAACTGGATGTCGTCGATCAGGAGGAGATCGATCGTCCGGTAGCGCGCCCTGAACTCGGCGGTCCGATCGTAGCGAATCGCGTTGATGAGCTCGTTCGTGAACCGCTCCGACGAGAGATACGCCACGGACATGCCCGGGAAGAGCCGCACGCACTGATGCCCGACGGCGTGCAAGAGATGCGTCTTGCCGAGGCCGACTCCGCCGTAGATGAAGAGCGGGTTGTACGCGCGCGAAGGAAGCTCGGCGACCGCCTGGCACGCCGCCTGCGCGAACTGGTTGGATGAGCCCACGACGAACGCGTCGAAGGTGTAGCGCGGGTTGAGCCCCTCGACGGTGCCACCGCCCGCCGCGCGCTCCAGACGCGGAAGAGGCGCCACCGGCTCGGCGGGGACGGCCTCATCGACGATCAGCGTGATGCGAGGATGGCCGCCGAGAACCTCGCGGGCTGCTTGATGGAGCGCGTCGAGATAGTTCTGGGCCAGCCAGTCCCGTGAAAACTTGTTCGGCGCGCCGATTCGGAGGTGATCCCCCTCGACTGCGACGAGCCGGCACGGGCGGATCCAGTTGTCGAGGACCGGCGTGGGGAGCGTTCGAGCTAAGGAGTCGATGAGTCGAGCCCAAAGGTCATCCAACACGGGAGTCGCCTCACTTACTCACAGAGTTATCCACAAGTGTGGATAGCTCGGGGCATCTTGTACGGCCGGAGTTTGCGCCGCCAGGCGCGCACCTCAGGACAAAACTCCTCGCGCCGATCCGTCGCACGGTGGATGGCGGACTCTAGCACGCCGGTGAATCGCGTCGCAAGAGCCTTTGCAACACGACGGCGAGTTGACTCATCTCGACGCGCTGTCTACACTGTGTCGATTCGACGACCTCGGGGGGAATACGGTTCATGAAGCGGACGTTTCAGCCGAATGTGCGACGACGGAAAAAAACTCACGGCTTCCGCCAGCGGATGAAGACCAAGGGCGGGCGGAAGGTGCTCAAGCGTCGGCGCGCGAAGGGGCGGAAACGGCTGACCGTCTGACGGGCCGATTTCCTCGGCGCGAACGGTTGACCACCAGCGCTGATTTTCAAGCGCTCTTCCAGCGGGGCAAGCGAATTGACCGGCCGTCCATGATCGTACTCTGGCATGCGACGGCGGAGCCACGGCGCGCCGGGTTCGCCGTGAGTCGGCAGATTCGCGGCGCCGTGCAGCGGAATCGGGCGCGCCGCCGCCTGCGCGAGGCGTACCGCGCGATGCGGAACGCCGCGCCCATTCATACGGCGCTCGTGATCATCGGCCGGCCGGCCGCGCTCCGGAAGCCGTTCGCGGCGCTGGCCGGCGAGCTCCACGAGGCGCTCACCGCCATTCCAGGGCCGCGATCGTGAGCCACGCGACGCGGATCGCGCTGGGAGTCGTCGGGGCCTACCAGTGGCTCGTCTCACCGCTCGTGCCGCGTACCTGCCGCTTCGCTCCGACGTGCTCGGAGTACGCGAGAATGGCGCTCGTGGAGCATGGCCTCGTGCGCGGCGTCGCCCTCGCGGCCTGGCGTCTGGCCCGCTGCCACCCATTCCATCCCGGGGGATATGATCCGCCGCCGGCCCGAGCGCGTCAGGCCTGACGATGGAAAAACGGGCGATCCTCGCGGCGGTTCTGATGGCGGCGGTCTTCATCGTGTATCAGATGTTCTTCTTCCCGGAGTCGCCGGTCCCGCAGAAGCCGCCAGCGCCGACCGCGGCCCAGTCGCCGGCGCCGACCACACCAGCGCCATCTGCCCCACCGGCAACTCCCGCCACTCCGGCGGCGCGCGCCCCGCAAACGCCACGGCCGCCGCAACGCCTGTCGACGGTGGAGGCGCCGCTCTATCGCACCGTCGTCAGCAGCGAAGGCGGAAAGCTCCAGGAGCTGGTTCTCAGGTATCGCGGTGAGAAGCCGATGGTCATCGTCGGCGACCTCGGACCGGAAGGGCTGCTCGTTGCTCTTGACGGTAGCGGTCCCGGGAAAGTCGTCTCGATGAATGTCGACAAGGATGCGGTGACCGTGACCGGCGACAAGCCTGCCGAGCTCGTGCTGACGGGCGAGTCCGACGGCCTCAGGATCCGCGAGACCCTCAGATTTCATCCCGACGGGTACGCGATCGATGCGCTCTTGCGCGTCGAGAATGCGAGCGCCGCGTCACGGACAGTCGCGCTCAGCCTTCCGTGGTTCACCCGTCAGGCCTGGCACGGCTTGCCCGAGAAGTTCCAGGGGCAGTACCCGACCGAGATCGTCTGGTCATCGCATGGATCAGTCAACAGAATTGATGATTTGGGCGCTGCGAGCAGCAACGTCGTCGACGGGGATTGGGTCGCCCTGGACAGCGTGTGGTACCTGGCGGCTCTGGTCCCGAAGAGCCAGGGGTTCAAGCTCGTGATCGCGACCGAAGGCAAGGTCGCCGACGCGAAGAACGGCGACAAGACGCCCGCGGGCCGCGCAACCATCGCCGTGAAGGCGACACCAACGATCGCCTCCGGACAGGCGTGGGAAGGCAACGTTGTTCTCTATGCGGGACCGAAGGAGCACGAGCGGCTGAAGGCGCTCGGTCTCGAGGGCGCGATCAACTTCGGCGGGTTTCCCCTGCCCCGAAAGTGGGGCGGGCTGCCGATGGAGTGGCTCGGCGTACCCATCCTGCTGCTGATGAACTGGACGTACAAGCATGTCGGCAATTACGGGGTCGCGATCATCCTGCTCACGGTCGTGTCGAAGGTTCTGTTCTATCCCCTAACCGTCAAGAGCATGCGGTCGATGAAGGCGATGCAGGCGCTTCAGCCGCAGGTGAACGCGCTCCGTAGCAAATATCAGAAGGACCCACAGACGCTCCAGCGTGAGACGCTCGCGCTCTACAAGAAGCACCGGGTGAATCCGATGGGCGGCTGCCTGCCGATGATCGCGCAGGTCCCGATCTTCTACGCCCTGTACCTGGCGCTGTCGGTGTCGGTCGAGCTCCAGGGCTCGCCGTTTCTGTGCTTTGGACGCGTCTTCGGCTTCGACCTCTGGATCTGCGATCTGGCGGCCCACGATCCCACGTACGTGCTGCCCGTGCTCATGGGCATCACGATGTTCATGCAGCAGAAGATGACACCGACGATGGGCGATCCTCGCCAGGCGAAGATGATGCTGTTCATGCCGATCATCTTCACCTTCATGTTCCTCAATCTGCCCTCGGGCTTGGTGCTCTACTGGACTGTGTCCAACGTGCTCCAGATCCTGCAGCAGAAGCTCATGGATCGACCCGCGCGCTCACGCGCGTCGCGCGAGGCCAAAGACGCCGGCCGAGCCTGAGCCCCTGCGCGCCGACGATACGATCGTCGCCGTCGCGACGGCGATCGGCGAAAGCGCCATCGGGGTGATTCGCGTGAGCGGGCCGGACGCCATTACGATTGTCGGTCCCCTGCTCCGCAGCGCGACCCCCTTGGCGGTGTTCCCCTCGCACACGCTTCGCCGGGTCGGAATCGTCGATGCAAAGAACGGTGAGCGCGTCGACGAGGCGCTCTGCGCCGTCATGCGCGCGCCGCGTTCGTATACCGGCGAGGACGTCGTCGAGCTGTCGTGTCACGGCTCGCCGGCGCTGCTGCGGCTGGTGACGCAATGGATCGTCGCTGGAGGCGCCCGATTGGCGGCGCCGGGCGAGTTCACCCGCCGAGCGTTCCTTAACGGCCGTGTCGATCTCGCCCAGGCCGAAGCCGTTGCCCTGATGATCGGGGCCCGGACCGATCGCGCTGTCGCGCTCGCGGCGCGCGCGCTGACGGGCGGGCTGTCCGATCGGGTTCGGACCTTGTGCGGCGCGCTCGTGGGAGTCATTGCCGGGCTCGAGGTGGTCCTCGACTTCCCGGACGAGCGCATCGGCCACGATGTCGAAGTGGCTCGCGCCACGGTCGCCGGGCTCCATGCCGACGCCGCCCACTGGCTCGCCGGCGCTCGTCATGGCCGGGTCGTCCACGATGGGATCACCGTGGCTCTCGTCGGTCCACCGAACGCCGGCAAGTCGAGCCTGTTGAATGCGCTTCTCGGACGCGACCGCGCGATCGTGTCACCGCTTCCGGGCACGACCCGCGACGTCGTGGAAGGAACGATCGCGATCGCCGGCGTGGCCGTGCGACTCCTCGACACGGCGGGTCTGGACGTTCCGCGAGACGTCATCGAGGCGGAAGGAATCCGGCGCAGTCGGCAAGCGATGGAAGAGAGCGATCTCGTGCTCGTCGTGCTGGACGGGAGCATCGGCCCGGACCGGCGCGTCCTGGCAGAGACAGCAGGGCGCGCGCGCGTCCTCGTGCGGGCAAAGAGCGATCTTCCTCCTCACCCTGACGCCGCGGCGCTACCGGACGCCGTGGAGGCCTCTGCCGTCAGCAGCAACGGCATCGACGCGTTGCTCGAGCGCTTCGCACAGGAAGTCGAACATCGTGCAGCCGCGGCTGGAGACGAAGGCGGCATCGTCGCTTCGCTCCGCCAGCTCGAGCTGATCGAATCGCTTGCCAGCTCGCTCGTCTCAGGTGGACGCGCGCTCGCGGAAATGCCGCTCGAGGCGGCGCTTGTCGACTTGAGGCAGGCGCTCCACCTTGCCGGCGCGATCCTGGGCATCGACGTCGGCGACGCCGTTCTGGACCACATTTTCTCCACCTTCTGCCTCGGCAAGTGACGCCGCTCGAAGCCCTGGCTAACGGCGCCGCGGCGATCCTCGGAAGGGCCCTAGCAGAGCGCGAGCGCGACGATTTTGGTAAATACCTAACTCTATTATTGAAATGGCAGAGGGCCCATCGGCTCGTTGGTTCCGATGACCCGATGTGGATCGTGGAACATCTTTTCCTCGACAGCCTGCTTTTCCTTCGCCTCCTCCCGGCTTCGCTCCGAACGTTGGCGGACTTGGGCTCGGGCGCCGGTTTGCCCGGACTCCCCATCAAGATCGTGCGGCGCGAGATCGACATCGCGCTGATCGAGTCGCGCCGACGTCGAGCGATGTTCCTCGCCAGCGCAGTGCGGACGATGAAGCTCGACGGCGTACGTATTCTCGAGGTCCGAGCCGAAAGCCTTATGAACGAGCTCGAAGGCCGCTTCGACGCCGTGGTAATGCGCTGCGCAGGAGACATCGAAGTGATGATCCCCGCCGCGGCAGCACTGGTGCCCGAGCACGGGGTCGTCATCGCGTCGGGTCCGCCGAAGCCGAAGCCATTGTCCGTTGGCGAATGGGTGACGGTCGCCGGGGTGAGGCGCGGGACAACTCGCCGGTTCGCGGTCTACCGCAAGCCGGCTATCACTTAAAGTACGAGCCCCATCCAGGACGGACATTTGGTTGTTGCGTCCGACTGGGCCGCCCGGGCGAGGGGGCCGGAATTTACGGAAAGTTTGACTGTGCGCAGCCGACTGTGGAAAGTGTTGCTCGTGGAACGCGACCCGAGAGATCAGCATATGTTGATGGCGCGGTGTGCCTCGTGGAACACTTGAGCCTCGAGGTCTCGGAGTAGAGTGGCAAAGACCCTCGCGATCGTGAACCAAAAGGGGGGCGTGGGAAAGACCACCACCGCCGTCAATCTGGCCGCGGGACTCGCTTTCGCTGAGCGCCCGACCCTCCTGGTCGACCTCGATCCGCAAGGCAACGCGACGACCGGCCTGGGTGTCCAGAAGGCCGGCCTCCATCCGACGGTCTATCACGTGCTCCTGGGTGGCGAGGCGACGGAGAAGGCGATCCGGACGACAGTAGTACCCGGATTGAAGCTGCTGCCAGCGGACATCGATCTGGTCGGAGCCGAGATCGAGCTTGTCGGGGTCGAGAGGCGTGAGCACCGGCTTCGTGAGGTGCTGGAGACCGTCTCGGCGTCGTACGACTACATCGTGATCGATTGCCCGCCGTCGCTGGGCCTCCTGACGATCAACGCGCTCGTCGCAGCCGATCGCGTACTCGTCCCGCTGCAGTGCGAGTTCTACGCACTCGAGGGGCTAGCGCATCTCCTCAAGAAGACCGTGAAGCTCGTTCGAGATAAGCTCAACCCGGGTCTCGACCTCCTGGGGATCGTGCTCACGATGTTCGACGGCCGAACGAGCCTTGCGCTCCAGATTCGCGACGAGGTCAATCGATACTTTCCAGGCCAGGTGTTCGACACCGTCATTCCACGCAACGTTCGTCTCACGGAAGCGCCAAGCCACGGCAAGCCGGTCATGCTTCACGATCTCAGGTCCAGTGGCTCCGTCGCATACCTCGAACTGACTCGGGAGGTGTTGAACCATGATTACTAAGCGCGGGCTCGGTCGGGGGCTAGGAGCGCTGTTAGCCTCGGAGCCGACCGAAGCGGAAGCACTCATCGACGTGCCCATCGATCAGATCGAGGTGAACCCGAATCAGCCCAGGAAAGTTTTTGATTTCACGGCGCTGGATGAGCTCGCCGCCTCGATCAAGTCGTCCGGGGTGATCCAGCCCATCATCGTCCGCCGAATCGGCGGAGCATATCAACTGATCGCCGGTGAACGGCGCTGGCGGGCTGCCCGGCAGGCCGGCCTCGATCGGATTCCCGCGATCGTGCGCGAGGCCACGGACGCGCAGAGCATCGAGCTCGCGCTCGTCGAGAACCTTTTACGCGAGGACCTGAACCCGATCGAGGCGGCTCAGGCCTACCAGAAGCTCCTGGCCGAGTTCGCGTGGACGCAGGAAGAGCTGGCGCAGCGGATCGGAAAGGATCGCACTTCGATCGCGAACTGTCTCCGGCTGTTGCGGCTCCCGGAGGAGATCCAGGCCGACCTCCGAAGCGGTCGGCTCACGATGGGACACGCGCGCGCGCTTCTCGCGCTCCCGACAGTCTCCGAGCAGCTCCGCCTGCGCGACGAGATCCTGGCGCATGACTGGTCCGTGCGCACGACGGAGGATTCGATCCGCGCGAAGGAGTCGCTCGCCGAGGCTCGCGGACTGGCACCGCGGAAGGGCCGGCGGCGGTCGGTTGAGCTGGCCGCGCTCGAGGAAGCGCTCCAGCGCGGGCTGATGACGCGAGTGCGGATCGTCGGCAACGAGCGAAAGGGTAAGATCGAGGTCAGCTACGCGACGCCGGACGAGCTCGAGCGGCTGGCCGAGCTCCTCGGCGCGCGACACTAAGTCGCACAAAAGAGATCGCGACACTACACCGTGATGGCGGAACGCGTCGTCGTCGGCATGAGCGGAGGGGTCGACTCGTCGGTCGCCGCGGCCCTGCTGGTCGAGCAGGGATGCGACGTCGTCGGGATCACCATGCGCGTCTGGCCGCGGCAAGAGGTGGAGGAGCCGACGAAGCGATTCGGGAGCTGCTGCGGCACCGAGGCGGCGGAGGACGCGCGCCGGGTCGCCCGCGCCCTCGGGATCCCGCACTACCTCCTGAGCATGGACGAAGAATTCAACCAAAAGGTGATAGGCAAGTTCGTCGAGTCATACGGCAATGGGCGCACGCCGATTCCGTGCGTATCGTGCAACAGTAACCTAAAGTTCGGCTCGCTGCTCGGCCGCGCTCGCGCGTGGGGCGCCGTCGCCGTCGCGACCGGACACTACGCGCGGGTCGATCGCGATCGCGCGACGGGGCGCCATCTGCTCCTCCGAGCCAGGGACACGCGGAAGGACCAGACCGATTTTCTCTGGCCGCTCACGCAGGCGCAGCTGGGTGCCGCGCGGTTTCCGGTCGGCGAGCTGACGAAGGACGAGGTGCGGGCGCAGGCGCGCCGCCTCGGGCTGGCCACCGCCGACAAGCCGGAGAGCCAGGACATCTGCTTCATACCCGACGACGACTATCGGGGCTTTCTGCGTCGCCGAGCCCCCGAGGTATTCCGGCCCGGCGCGATCGTCGACCGGCGCGGGAACACGCTCGGCGCTCACGGGGGAATCGCGGGCTTCACCGTCGGGCAGAAGCGCGGGCTCGGCCTCGCGACCGGCCGTCCGCTCTACGTCATCGATCTCGACCCCGAGCGGAACACGGTCAGCGTGGGCGAGGCGGCCGACCTCGAGCGCGGCCGGCTCGTGGCGACCGCGGTGAACTTCATCGCGTGCGCGCCGCCGACGTCGCCGCTGCGGGTCGCCGCGAAGATCCGGCACAGCCACCAAGTCGGTGGTCTTCTACGATGGTGACGTCGTGGTCGGGGGCGGAGTCATCGCGCGGACGCGGTCCGACTGAGCGCGCGACGATTGACACCGAGCGCGGTTGAGTGATAGTTTTCACAAACCTGCGTCGGGCATCTCGAGATCGAGGAGACCTCCGAAATGTGTCAGCGTGAACGGGAATGGGTCGGCACCGTCGCGCGCATCGCCGTCCTGCTGATGCTGCTGGCCCCGGGCGTCGCGTGGGCGGCGAGCGAGGGCGGGCACGAAGGCGGCGGCCTCATCAGCCTCGACAAGTCGCTGATCATCCAGTTCTTCAACTTCGTCGTTCTGTTGCTGATCCTCCAACGCCTGCTCTACCGGCCGTTCCTCGCGAAGATGGCCGAGCGCACCCAGGCGATCCAGAAGTCGCTCGACGAGGCCCAGGCGGCGCGCGCGGAGGCGGCGCGCCAGCAGGAGGAGAACGAAACGCGGCTCCGCGCGGCGCACGCCGAGGCCGCGGCGATCCGCGCCCAGGCGCTGAAGGACGCGGCCGACGAACAAAAGCGCCTGGTCGACGCCGCGCGCGCCGAGTCGCAGCGGCTCGTCGAGACCGCGAAGGCGCAGCTGGATGCGGACGTGCGGCGTGCGCGCGATGAGCTCCGCCGCGAGGTCGCCGACCTGGCGACCGCCGTCGCCGAGAAGCTCGTTCGCCGGACCCTGCGCGACGAGGATCACCGGCGCATCGTCGATGACGCGATCGCCAGGGTCGGCAACTAGGTGAAGGCCTCGCCCGCCGTCGCCCGCTCGTACGCGAAGGCACTCTTCGAGTTGTCCCGCGAGCGCAACCAGGTGGACGCGATCGCGCGCG